>Ga0334900_1000858_pt1 | contig 38901 bp, 34 predicted proteins | sample GraSluR3_MG_2_FD_207231 | JGI IMG/M metagenome (GOLD analysis project Ga0334900, IMG submission 207231) | Sludge microbial communities from methane-producing bioreactor in Wageningen University, Netherlands - Granular Sludge_31_08-R3 | ecosystem: Engineered > Bioreactor > Anaerobic >... | reverse complement strand
AAACATCCGCCTGGGAAAACCCGTCCGGATCGAGGACCGGCGTCCCCAGCGGTGGAAAACCATGGCCCGGGTGGCCATCGGCCAGACGAAGATGACGTCCCGCCCCGTGGCCGCCGTGATGCACCTCTTTGTGTACGTGGGTTTCATTGTGATCAATATCGAAATGATCGAGATCCTGATCGACGGGGTCTTTGGCACACACCGTGCTTTGCTGTTTACCGGCAGGGTCTACCCGGTGCTGATTTCGGTCTTTGAGGTGTTCGCCCTTTCGGTGATTCTTGCTTGTGCCGTGTTCCTGGTGCGCCGCAACCTTATCAGGCTGAAACGTTTCAGAAGCAGGGAACTGACCGCCTGGCCCCGCTCGGATGCCAACATCATCCTCTTCACGGAAATTCTGTTGATGTCCTCCATTTTGATCATGAATGCCTCGGACGGGCTGCTGCAGGCCAGGGGCAACACCCATTATGCCCCGACAGGGGCCTTCCTGGTCAGCCAGTTTTTGCAACCCCTGCTGGCCGGCTTGCCGGACGGCAGCCTGGTATTCCTTGAGAGGCTGACCTGGTGGTTTCATATTGTGGGGGTCCTTGTATTCCTGAACTACATTCCCTATTCCAAACACCTGCACGTGTTTCTCTCGTTTCCCAACGTCTATTATTCGAAACTGGGCCCCTTGGGGAAAATGGACAATATGCCCGCCATCACCCATGAGATCAGGCTGATGCTTGATCCCTCCGCAGTCCCTCCTCCGGCCCCGGCAGAAGGGGAGGAGATCGGGCAGTTCGGTGCACGGGATGCCACCGACCTGACCTGGAAGCATTTGATGGATGCCTATACCTGCACGGAATGCGGGCGTTGCACCTCCAGCTGCCCGGCCAACATGACCGGCAAAAAATTGTCTCCCCGCAAGGTGGTCATGGATGTCAGGGATCGTATTGAGGAGTTGGGCCGCCTTCCGGGAAAGAAGAAGGCCGGGGCCGCGGATGGACGGGTGCTGCTGGAACGCATCAGCCCGGAGGAGCTTTGGGCTTGTACCACCTGCAATGCCTGTGCCATGGAGTGCCCGGTAAACATCGACCCCCTCGCCGTCATCCTGGAGCTGCGCCGCTACCTTGTCATGGAAAAGGCCGCCGCCCCCGGAGAGTTGAATGCCACTTTTTCCAACATTGAAAACAACGGGGCTCCCTGGCAGTTTTCCAGCGAAGACCGCCTGCAGTGGGCCGGCTAATCCGATCTGAATCCATGCCAACCAAAGAACCGATTGAAGTTCCCGTCATGGCCGACCTGGCGGGTCGCGGGGAGCAGCCCGAATTCCTTTTCTGGGTGGGCTGTGCAGGGGCTTTCGATGACCGCTACAAGAAGGTTGCCCGGGCATTTGCCAGGATACTGAACCATTTGGGGGTCAGTTATGCCGTCCTGGGCAAGGAGGAGACCTGTACGGGAGATCCGGCCCGAAGGGCGGGCAATGAAATGCTGTTCCAGATGCAGGCGCTGCAGCTCATTGAGCTGTTTCAATCGTACGGGGTCCGGAAAATCCTGACCATCTGCCCGCATTGTTACAATGTGTTCAAAAACGAATATCCAGAGTTGGGCGGGACCTATGAGGTCATCAGTTATGTGGATTTTCTGGATTCGGCCGCCTCGGAAGGCCGCCTGGAATGCAAATCAAATGTATTTGATAACCAGATTATTACTTACCATGACCCCTGCTATCTGGGTCGTTCAAATGGCCATTACGAAGCCCCCAGACGGCTTGTCAGGCGCCTGACCGGCCGGTTCGTGGAGATGAGACGCAACAAGCAGTTCGCGCTTTGTTGCGGTGCCGGAGGGGGCCAGATGTTCAAGGAGGCCGAGCCCGGGGAAAAGGAAGTATTCCTGGAGCGGACGGAAGAAGCCCTGGAAGTGGATCCTGCGGTGATAGCCACCGCCTGTCCCTTCTGCATGACCATGCTGACCGATGGCTTGAAATACAAGAACAGGGAAGAGCAAGTCAGGAATTACGACATTGCCGAGCTGATCGCCATGTCGCTGGAACTGTAATCAAAAACGATAAAACAACCATTTATGGATCAGAAGAAAAACCTGAAGAGTGGAGAGTTCCTGGTCAGGGACATCGGTGCACAGGAGGTGTTTGTTCCCGAAGAATTCGACGAGGAACAGCTCATGATCGCACAGACCTGCAAGGACTTTATTGAAACGGAAGTTTACCCCAGGCTCGACCAGATTGACAAGGGAGACCGGGAGCTGATGAAGGAGGTCCTGAAAAAGTCAGGTGAGTTGGGGTTGATGGGCATCTCCCTGCCGGAGGAGGTGGGTGGTTTCGGCCAGTCGTTCGTGACCCAGATGCTGGCCGCAGAGACCATTGGCGCCGGCTATTCCTTCTCCGTGGCTTTCATGGCCCATTGCGGTATCGGCACCCTGCCCATCATGTACTACGGAAACGAAGACCAGCGGCAGCGTTACGTGACCCGCCTGGCAACCGGAGAACTGCTCGGTGCCTACTGCCTTACCGAACCCGGTGCCGGCAGCGATGCCAACAGTGGAAAAACCAGCGCCACCCTGAGTGAAGACGGCACGCATTACATCCTGAACGGACAAAAGATGTGGATCACCAATGCCGGGTTTTGTGATACCCAGGTGGTGTTCGCCAAGATAGACAATGACCGGATTCTGAGCGCATTCATAGTAGACAGCAAGCTGCCGGGCGTGGTGATTGGCCCGGACGAACACAAAATGGGCATCAAGGGATCCTCCACGGCCCAGATCTACTACAACGATGTCCGGGTGCCGGTGGAGAACCTGCTGGGTGAAAGAGGGGAGGGGTTCCGCATTGCCCTAAGCATCCTCCACATGGGACGCATGAAACTGGGTGCCAACGTGATCGGCGCTGCTAAAAAGGCCATCACAGATGCAGTCCGTTATGCCAACGAACGCAAGCAGTTTTGTGTTCTGATCTCCAGTTTCGGGGCCATCCAACACAAACTGGCCGAAATGGTCATCCGCACCTTCGCCCACGAGTCTGCCATTTACCGGGTGAGCCAGGATATTGACGTCCTGATGGAGCGCTGCAAGCAGACGGAGGGCTGTGACACCGGAAGGGCCAGCATTGACGCCATCAGCCATTATGCCGTGGAAGACGCCATTTTGAAGGTCTACGGGTCAGAGATGTTGGATTTCGTGGTGGATGAGGCCGTGCAGATCCACGGAGGGATGGGCTACTCGGCCGAAACCAATGTGGAACGCGGCTACAGGGATTCGCGCATCAACCGCATTTTTGAAGGGACCAATGAGATCAACCGCCTCCTGGTGGTGGATACCGCCATGAAGCGTTCCATGAAAGGAGATTTCGACTTGTTCGGACCCGCACGGGAGCTGGTCGCCGACCCGGATGCCGTCACCGTCAGCCCGGCCGGCGGAGAAGGGTTTTTCGAAGAAAAAATGTCCCTTGTCAGGAACATGAAAAAAGTGGCCCTGATGGCCATTCAGGCCGCCTCGGACACATTCGGCAAGAAACTCGTGCGGGAACAGGAGGTGCTCAACAACATTGCCGACATCATTGCCGAGGTGTATATCGCTGAATCCCTGACCCTGAGGGTGGAAAAAATTGAACCCCGGAAAGGGGAGGCCGCCGGGATATACCGTGACATGGTGGAGGTGTTTGTTTTTGACAGCGTGAACAAGGTCCGCAAGCTGGGGCTCGATGCCCTGTATTCCCTGGACCGGGAAGACGGGTCGGAGAAACTCGCCGCCGCGGTGGAACGGCTGACGGCCGCCGGTGGTGTGAACGTGAAGGAGGCCCGCAGGCGCATTGCCGCCAAGCTGATAGAGGACAATATGTACAGGTTCTGATCCTTCCGTCAGGACCATTGATTGGCAAAGAGGCCGCCGCTCCGGAAGGAGCGGCGGCCTCTTTTTGTGTTGCCGCGGAACGGGTCAGTCTGATTTTCCCCCGGGGGATTTCCCCCTGGATTTGGGTTTTTTCACCGCGATTTTAATTTCCTGGAGTTCCTTGTCGAAGTCAATCCTGATCACATCCCCTTCCTCCATGCGCGACTTGATGATCTCTTCGGCAAGCGGGTCCTCCAGGTGTTTCTGGATGGCCCGGTTCAGGGGCCTGGCACCAAAGGAGGGGTCCCAACCCTTTTCGGCGATGAATTCCTTGGCTTCTTCGGTCAGTTCTATCTTGTAGCCCAAATCGTTGATGCGCTTGTAGAGTTTTGCGAGTTCAATGTCGATGATCTTGAAGATGTGTTCTTTTTGCAGGTTGTCAAAGATCACGACATCATCCACCCGGTTCAGGAACTCGGGGGCAAATGCCTTTTTCAGGGCATTCTCAATGACACTTTGGGAATACTCCCTGGAGGCCGACTGCCTCGCGGGGGTGTTGAACCCAACCCCCATGCCGAAATCCTTCAGTTGCCGTGAGCCGATATTGGAGGTCATGATGATGATGGTGTTTTTAAAGTCGATCCTGCGGCCCAGGCTGTCGGTCAGCTGGCCATCGTCCAGCATCTGCAGCAAGAGGTGGAATACATCCGGATGGGCCTTTTCGATCTCGTCAAGGAGAAGCACCGAATAGGGCTTTCGCCGGACCTTTTCGGTGAGTTGCCCCCCTTCCTCGTATCCGACATAACCCGGAGGGGCCCCGATCAGCCTGCTGACGGCAAACTTCTCCATGTATTCACTCATGTCGATGCGGATCAGGGCATCATCCGAGTCGAACAGGTGGTGGGAGAGGACCTTGGCAAGGTGGGTTTTTCCCACCCCTGTCGGTCCCAGGAAGATGAAGGAGCCGATGGGTTTGCTGGGATCTTTCAGGCCCGCCCGGTTGCGCCGGATGCTGCGGACCACCTTGGAGATGGCCTCTGCCTGCCCGATCACCCGCTTTTCCAGGTCCTTTTCCATGCTGATGAGGCGTTCGCTTTCATTCAGGGCAATCCGCTGCACCGGGACCCCCGTCATCATGGAGACCACTTCCGATACGTTTTGTTCGGTGACGACCTCACGGTGCAGCTGGGATTCTTCCTCCCATTTGCGCTTCTCCTTTTCGAGCTGGTCCATCAGGTCCCTTTCCTGGTCCCGGAATTTGGCAGCCAGCTCATATTTTTGTCCCTTGATGGCGTTGGTTTTATCCTCCCGTACCCGGTCGATCTCATGTTCCACCTGGATGACGGCTTCGGGAACCCGGATGTTGGTGATGTGCACGCGCGACCCGGCCTCATCCAGGGCGTCGATGGCCTTGTCCGGAAGGCAGCGGTCACTCACATAGCGGTCGGTCAGGTGCACACAAGCCCGGATGGCATCCTCAGAATACGTTACCAGATGGTGGTCCTCATACTTGTTCTTGATGTTGTTGAGGATCTCCATGGTTTCCTCTGCGGTGGTCGGATCGATCAGGATCTTCTGAAACCGCCTCTCCAGGGCCCCGTCCTTTTCAATATGCTGACGGTACTCGTCCAGGGTGGTGGCCCCTATGCACTGCAGCTCCCCCCTGGCCAGGGCCGGCTTGAACATATTGGAGGCGTCCAGGGATCCTGAAGCACCTCCGGCGCCGACGATGGTATGGAGTTCGTCAATGAACAGGATGACGTCCTGGTTTTTTTCCAGTTCGTTCAACAGGGCCTTCATCCTTTCCTCAAATTGTCCCCGGTATTTCGTTCCTGCCACCAGGGAGGCGATGTCGAGGGTGACAATGCGCTTGTTAAACAAGGCCCGGGACACTTTCCGCTGCACGATCCGCAAGGCCAGGCCTTCGGCGATGGCTGATTTGCCCACGCCGGGCTCCCCGATCAGGATGGGGTTGTTTTTCTTGCGCCGGGAAAGGATCTGGGCAATGCGTTCCAGTTCCTTTTCCCTGCCCACCACGGGATCGAGCCTGCCCTCTTCCGCGGCACGGGTCAGGTCGCGCCCGAAATTGTCCAGCACGGGGGTTTTGGACTTTTCCGAGGACTTCTTGAAAGGGGTTCCGAGACTGCCCGGGCCTTCTGCCGCCTCGTCATCATCCTGGGACAGTTCGTCCCTGGTTTCCTGCCGCCGCCCTGAACCGGACCGGAACTGCTGTACCTCTTCCCGGACGGCCTCATAATCGACACCCTGCTGGTTCAGCAGCTTGGTGGCAATGTTCTCCTTGTCTTTCAAAATGGAGAGAAGCAGGTGTTCGGTGCTGATCAGTTCGCTGTTGAATAATTTGGCCTCCAGGTAGGTGATCTTTAATACCCGCTCTGCTTGTTTGACCAGGGGAATGTTTTCCAGGCTCCGGTTTTTCGGGGAGTTTCCCCGGATGGTCTTTTCGATGGTGGTTTTCAGTGCTTGCAGGTCGATCCCCAGCTGGGTCAGTATATGTACCGCCAGGCCTTCCCCTTCCCGGATAAGTCCGAGAAGCAGATGTTCAATCCCGATATAGTCGTTGCCATTGCGCAGGGCTTCTTCACGGCTATAGGTGATCACATCCTTGACCCTTGGTGAAAATTTAGCTTCCATATAAATAGTTTATCCAATCAAAATTATAACAATAATCTGTAAAGGCGGGGATGCGCATTTATTTAATTAACAATAATTAACTGCAAATGTTAGAAAAAGTTGGAATTATCAAGGGTTTTAGAGGGCAAAAAAAGCAAAAAAAAGTGTAATTTCGTGCATCTTCACAGAAAGCCGGATAATCACTAAAATCTATTGATAACCAGCATGTCAGACGAGAATATCATCAAGGTAGACATCGAGGAACAGATGAAGTCGGCATACATCGATTATGCCATGTCCGTGATCGTTTCCAGGGCCCTGCCCGATGTCCGGGACGGCCTCAAGCCGGTTCACCGGCGGGTTTTATTTGGGATGAATGAACTGGGAACCCTGAGCAACAGGCCCTACAAAAAATCCGCCAGGATTGTGGGGGAGGTGCTTGGTAAATACCATCCCCATGGCGACAGCTCCGTGTACGATGCCATGGTGCGCATGGCCCAGGAGTGGTCCCTGCGCTATCCCCTGGTGGACGGGCAGGGCAACTTCGGCAGCCTGGACGGGGACAGCCCGGCCGCCATGCGTTATACCGAAGCCCGCCTTCGCAAGGTTTCGGAAGAGATGCTGGCGGACATTGACAAGCAGACGGTGGATTTCCAGTTGAATTTTGACGACACCCTGGAGGAACCCGTGGTGTTGCCCGCAAAGATCCCCAACCTGCTGGTGAACGGATCCTCCGGCATTGCCGTGGGCATGGCCACGAACATGCCCCCCCACAACCTCACGGAGGTGGTGGACGGGACGATCGCTTTCATTGACAATCCGGAGATCACCATCGAGGAGTTGATGAAGTTCATCAAGGGGCCGGATTTTCCCACCGGCGGACTGATTTACGGGTACGAGGGGGTGCGTGAAGCCTACCTGACGGGCAGGGGCCGGATCATCATGAGGGGCGAGGCCCTGGTCGAAAACATGGAACACGGGAAGGAAGCCATCGTGGTCACGTCCATTCCCTACCAGGTCAACAAGGCCGAGATGATCAAAAAAACGGCAGACCTGGTCAATGACAAGAAGATTGACGGCATTACGGACATCCGGGATGAGTCCGACCGCAAAGGCCTGCGCATCGTTTACGAGCTCCGCAGGGACGCGGTACCCAATGTGGTGCTGAACCAGCTTTACCAGCATACCGCCCTGCAGACCTCTTTTAACGTCAACAATATTGCCCTGGTTCACGGCCGGCCAATGGTCCTGAGCCTGAAGGACATCCTGAAGCATTTTGTGGACCACCGTCATGATGTGGTGACCCGCCGGACCCAGTACGAGCTGTCCGAAGCGGAGAAACGGGCACACATCCTGGAGGGTCTTTTGATCGCCCTGGACAACCTGGACGAGGTGATTGCCCTGATCCGGGCTTCCCAGACCCCGGACGAAGCCCGCAGCGGGTTGGTGGAAAGGTTTTCCCTGACCGAACCGCAGGCGCGGGCCATCCTGGACATGAGGCTGCAGCGGCTGACCGGACTGGAAAGGGACCGCCTGAAGGAGGAATACGAGGAGCTGCAGCGCAAGATCGCCCATTACCGGGAGGTGCTGGCAAATGTTGAACTAAGGATGCAAATAATTAAAGATGAGTTACTGGAAATCAAAGATAAATATGGAGACAAAACCAGGACAGAGATAGAATATACAGCCAATGATTTCCGCATCGAGGACACCATCGCGGATGAGAATGTGGTGATCACCATTTCCCATCTGGGTTACATCAAGCGCACCCCGCTGACCGAATTCAAGACCCAGGGCAGGGGAGGGCGTGGCAGCAAGGGATCGGTGACCCGGGAAGATGATTTCGTGGAACACCTTTTTGTGGCCACCAATCACAATTACCTGATCTTTTTCACGGAAAAGGGCAAATGTTTCTGGATGAGGGTGTTCGAGATTCCTGAAGGCAGCAAGACAGGCAAGGGGCGGGCCATTCAGAACCTGATCAACATCCCATCCGATGATAAAATCAAAGCCTTCGTGAATGTCAAGGATCTCACCGACAAGGATTACATCAGCAACAACTTCATCATCCTGTGCACCCGCCAGGGCATCATCAAGAAAACTTCCCTGGAAGCCTATTCCAGACCCAGGGCCAACGGCATCATCGCCATCAACATCCGGGAAGGGGATGAGCTGATAGAGGCGAACCTGACCAACGGAGAGAACGAAATCCTGATTGGGGTCCGCAGCGGAAAGGCCATTCGTTTCAATGAAAAAACGGTTCGGGCGATCGGCCGCAATGCGGCCGGTGTCAAGGGAATTGCCCTTGCCGGACCCCATGATGCCGTGATCGGCATGGTTTGTGTAGAGGATACTGGTAGCAGCATACTGGTGGTGTCAGAAAACGGCTACGGCAAACGCTCCATCCTTGGTGAATACCGGATCACCAACCGGGGGGGCAAAGGGGTCAAGACCATGAATGTCACAACCAAGACCGGGCCACTGATCGCGATGGTGGATGTGGTCGACACCGATGACCTGATGATCATCAACAAGTCGGGCATTGCCATTCGCCTGCCGGTGAACCAGCTCAGGGAAATGGGACGTGCCACCCAGGGGGTGCGCCTGATCAGCCTGAGGGACGGGGACAAGATCGCGGCCGTGACGAAGGTCCAGGAAGGCGCCCTGAACGGGGAGGAGGAGCTGGAAGAACAGGAGGGAGGCACCCCGGATCCGCCCGAAGATGAGGCCGGCCTCTGATTGGTCACAATTTGGGCCGTATTGAACCGCCAAACTGTTGCGATTATAAAATAATTGTACATTTGTAAATCATTTATTCCCAAAAAAAAAACCAATGAAACGGACAATCCTTATTCTGATATTTAGTGTATTGACAGCCGGGATGGTGCAAGCCCAGCGGTCAGAAGTTCGGCGGGCGGAGCGGCAGCTCAACCGGGGGGACCTGGGCGCTGCCCTGGAGCATATCAATGCCGCCGTTCAGGATGAATCGACCATGGGGGAAGTCGGAACCTGGCTGACCAGGGCCCAGATCCTCGTCCAGATCGCCACATCCGAAGAACCCGAGCACCAGGCCCTGAATGAAAGCCTGAACGTGCTGGACGAAGCACAGCTGTCTCTTGACAAGGCCCAGAGCCTGGAACCAGACAACCTGGAACTGATTCAGGTACAGCAGTTGCTGTTGATCCTCTCGGAACTGACATTCAATGAGGGCGTGGAGGCTTTCAATGAAAACAACTACTCCCGGGCGAGTGAATACTTCCTTCGTTCGTATGAAATATCCGAACCCCTGGGCAGTGTGGACACCACCACTCTGTACAATGCCGCCCTGGCTGCCGAGCTGAATCGTGATTTTCTGGATGCCAAGACCATGTATCTGCGGTTGGTGGAGTATGATTACGATCAGCCTTACGTATACGCGTCCCTTGGGAACATCCTGATGGCTGAGGGTGACACGACCCAGGCCCTGGGATATGTCCGCCAGGGACGGGAATTGTACCCGGAAGACCTTAATCTGGTATTTAGTGAGGCAAATATATACATATTCACAGGTGCCATGGAAGAGGCACGGGACATCCTGAACTACGCCATTGAAAAGGACCCGGAGAACCCGAGCCTGTACTTCGCCCTGGCGGCCAATTTTGACCGGATGAGTCAGGACACCACATACAGTCACGAGGAAAGGCTGCAGTATTTTGAGGAAGCGGAAGCCTATTACAACTCGGCCCTGGAGAAGAATCCGGAGTATTTTGACGCCATTTACAATCTGGGCGCCCTGTATTTCAATGAAGGCATACGCGTGTATGAAGAAGCGGATGAGCGCCTGAGGCGCACCCAGGATTTTGCGCGCTACGAGCAGGATGAAAAGGAATTCCGCGAGATCTGGATGAAGGCACAACCGTATTTCGAACAATCAAAATCCATGATTGACGAAACCCATCCTTATTATGAAAACGTGATCATGTCTCTGGTGCAGGTTTATATCCGGACAAACCAATCCGAAAAACTCAAGGAGATCGAGGATATCTACCTGAAATATTTCGGGGAGGAGGAGATCGAATAGGAGGGCTTTGCCCATCAGGAAAAAAAAACAGGGAGCCCGGCGGCTCCCTGTTGTATTTTCAAAATGCTATTTAACATAATATTAATTATATTACTTTTTGCCATCCGGAATATTGTCCGGACCGGATTCACAACGGCCCGCAGGACTCCTGCAGGCTTACAGTTTATTGATACGGGCGCCTCCTGAGCTGGACACCTCCCTGAGCAGCGGGTTTCCCGTATAATTCACCTGACTGCCGCCGCTGGCGTTGATGCCCAGCAAGCCCGTCACGTGCAGCTCGTTCAGGCTGCCGGAGCTGGTTTCCAGACTGCAATCTTCCACAAAAAGCTGGGAGGCTCGGATCTCACTGCCGCCGGAGCTTTTGGCCGTCACCTTCTGTACCTCGCCCTTTAAAAAGGCATGGGCCCCGCCGCTGAGGTCCAGCGCCAGTTCTTCCAACCGAAGCTCCAGCTCACTGTAGGCACCGGAGGCAAGCGAATGCCTTAAAAAGGTGCCCTGTACCGTGTCGGTGGCGCGTATCCTGGCGCCCCCCGAACCCTCAATGGCTTCCAGTTCGGTGAATCCCACGGCCACGTTCAGGGTGGCATTCCGGATGCCCCAGCCCTCCAGACTGATTGTCAGTACATGATCCACGACTTCTGTGCGCAGGTGCTCCAGGAGGTTGTCGTCCGCCTCGAGGGACAGGCTTTCCCTGTCCCCGAGGCTCAGTTCGACCTGTATCTTTCCGGATACGTCTATGGCATGAAAGGCGGTGATTTCCCGGTCCTGCCGGACCACCCGGCCGCTTCCTTCAAGGCCTGGCGTCCTGTCGACCGACACGCGGAACATGATCATCAGGATGGTGATCCCGGCCAGGATCAGGATGAACAGTCCCAACAGGATTTTATTGCTTGTCTTCATTGTCATACGAGTATTTGATTGCACATGCTTTTAATAAATGATCAGACTAGTTCGAATTTTCCTTGCGGAATTTCTCATGGTGTTTTTTCAGGTCGGCGAAATCCAGTTTCACCAGGTCGAGCATGCGGAACATCCTCGGGAGCTCTTCCCGGACAAACTGCTCTTTTTTTAGCCTCAGGGTTTTTTCGTACCCATTGTCGGCGACAAAATAGCCAATGCCCCGCTTGTTGAAGATGATCCCCTGGTCCTGCAGGTAATTGAAAGTGCGCATGGCGGTATTGGGGTTGACTTCCACCTTGACGGCGATCTCCCGGATTGAGGGGATCTTCTCCCCTTCCCGCCATTTCTTCTGCAATATGTTTTCGCAGAAATAATCGGCGATTTGCAGATAAATTGCTTGGTTTTCGTTGAATTCCATAATTACACCTGCCTTTCTTTGATCCCAAACCAGGTCGTTACCAGGAAAAAGGGAATGGTAAGGTAATAGAACACGAAGTGGAAAATAGCCGGAAACTGCTTGGTAAACAGATGCTCCCAGAAGGGAGACAGGGTCTGTGCCTCCACATTGAAGCCCCCCTCGCCCATCAGGTCCCTGAACAGAAGCCAGCCTGTGAGCCCCATGTAAATGTTGATGGCCAGGGAGACCAGGAACAGGGCGAGCAGGGTCTTCAGGAAATTGTTCTTCCGGAAATAGGCCGCCCCGAGCAGGAACAGGCTCTGGGTCACGATATACACCTTGACGGCCTTCATGCCTGCTGCAGAGAAGACCCCCTGAAAGGGCGCCAGGTCGACCGTCATGTTCATGATGAGGTTGGCCAGCAGCACAATCAGCGACATCAGCAGCAGGGAGACCAGGGGAAAGAGCCATCCCGTCAGGATCCAGGCACTGGCCAGTCGTTCGGTGGTGGAAACCGGCAGGGTTAGGTAGCTGTAGGCCTTCTGCGGGGTGTGCATCTCATTGAATATGTTGCTGGTGAAGATGTAGCCGCCGATAAACATGACCGTGAAATAGGTGCTTGTCAGGCCGCTGAGTGCAGCAGGATTGAAATAGGCGACCAGCAGGGACAGGATAAGTAAAAAACCCGACACACCGGCAAAAGCGATCAGCAGGCTTTTTCCGCTGGAAAAAACTTGCCTGCGCAAAAGCAGCATGAGTCGTTTGAGGGTAAAAAAATTGTTCGTTTCCATGGTGTGCTTAATTTTCGAATACTTGGTTGATTTCTTTCGTGCTTGCTATGACACCGTTAAAAAGAAGCTCCAGGTCCAGCCGCGTTTCCTTGCCACTGGTGTTGGGGAGGATGCCAGCATGCCCGGTAAAGGTTTCCTCGGCATACAGTGATCTGGCCCCTTCTTTCAGCGGCTCAAACGACAAATGCCTGTTGATGCTTTCGACGGACTGGTTAAAGATGATCCGCCCCCCTTCTATGATGATGACCGGGTCGATCAGGCTTTCCAGGTCGCGAACCTGGTGGGTGGAGATCAGCAGGATCTGTTCCTCGGCAACCGAGGCGGCGATCACACGCCGGAACTGGCTCTTTGAAGGGATGTCCAGTCCGTTGGTGGGTTCGTCCATCAGCATGAGCCGGGCGTTGGTCGACAAACCGAATGCCAGCAAGAATTTTTTCTTCTGCCCGTAAGACAGCTGGGTCAGTTTGTTGGCCGGCAACAGTTGGAATTCATTGAGCAGCCACTTGAATTTTTCCCTGTCGAACCGGTTGTAAAAGGGCGCGTTGAGGCCGACAAAGTGTTCGATGGTCAGGGCCGGCAGGTGGTATTCTTCCGGAAGGAAGTAAATGTCCTGCAGCATCCCGGGAAGGCGCGAGCTGGCAGTGTGTCCCATGACCCGGCAGTGGCCTTTGCGCGGGAACACCAGCCCGGAGATGATCCGGAGCAGGGTGGTTTTTCCCGCCCCGTTCCTGCCCAGCAAACCATAAATATTGCCGGGGACAAGTTCCAGGTCCAGCTGGTCAAACAAGCGTTGTTTCCTGTTGTAACCAAAGGTGAGGTTCTGAATGGTGACCATGTTTAATGATTTAGTGTTCTACATAACTAATACACCACAAAGGTATAAAACTTTTAATACCCTCCGCACATTTTTTTATTTTTTTTTTCATTTTTTTTTCGTCTGATCCCTTACTGTAGTTGTAAATATCTGATATATAAATGTTTAACATTTTTTAACTCGAAAACATACGCGCTTAAGCCTGCGACCCATATTTTTGCATTATTCACGAAACACATATACATGCGGTATGGATATCAAGGAATTGAATGACCGGATCCAGCAGGAGAGCGCCTTTGTGGACCTGCTGAACGGGGAGATGAAAAAGGTCATTGTCGGACAAAGAGACATGATCGACCGCTTGTTGATCGGGCTTCTGGCCAATGGACATGTTTTGCTGGAGGGCGTCCCCGGGCTGGCCAAGACTTTGGCAATCAAGTCTCTTGCCAACACCATCCGGGCCCGGTTCAGCCGCATCCAGTTTACCCCGGACCTCTTGCCTGCCGACCTGATCGGGACCATGATCTACAGCCAGAAAACCGAGGAGTTTGTGGTGCGTAAGGGACCCGTTTTTGCCAATTTCATCCTGGCTGACGAGATCAACCGCTCCCCCGCCAAGGTACAGAGCGCTTTGCTGGAGGCCATGCAGGAAAGACAGGTCACCATCGGGGACATGACCTACGCCCTCGATGAGCCGTTCCTGGTACTGGCCACTGAAAACCCCCTGGAGCAGGAAGGGACCTACCCCCTGCCGGAGGCGCAGGTGGACCGCTTCATGCTCAAGGTGGTCATTGGCTACCCGAACCGGGAAGAGGAAAAACGGATCCTCCGGCAGAACATGCAGCAGGAATTCCCGGTCACACAGGCCGTTCTGGAGCCTTCCGATATCCTGAAAGCCCGCGCGGTGGTCCGGGATGTCTACCTGGATGAAAAAATTGAAAATTACATCACGGACATCGTATTTGCCACCCGCTTTCCGGATCAGTCGGGGCTGTCCCACTTTGTTCCCCTGATCAGTTACGGGGGCTCGCCCCGGGCCAGTATCAGCATGGCCATGGCATCCAAGGCCTATGCCTTCATCAAACGCAGGGGCTACGTCATTCCTGAAGACGTCCGGGCCGTTTGCCGTGACGTGCTCCGTCACCGGATCGGACTGACCTATGAGGCGGAAGCCGAGAACCTGACCACCGAAGACATCATCAACGAGATCCTGGATGTCATAGAAGTCCCCTGACCGCCCCACTTTTCACCGCATGGAAACAACGGAAATCCTTAAAAAAGTCCGAAAGATCGAAATCAAGACCCGCGGGCTGTCGAGGGACCTGTTCTCGGGTCAGTACAACAGCGCCTTCAAGGGCCGGGGCATGGCTTTTTCAGAGGTCAGGGAATACCGCTACGGGGATGATATCCGGAGCATCGACTGGAATGTGACCGCCCGGTTGAACCTCCCTTATGTCAAAGTTTTTGACGAGGAAAGGGAATTGACGGTCATGCTGCTGATCGATGTGAGTGCCTCCCATGATTTCGGGGCGAAGGGACGCATGAAGGAGGAGGTGATTGCTGAGATGGCGGGGGTTCTTGCGTTTTCCGCCATCAGCAATAACGACAAAGTGGGGGTGGTTTTTTTCACCGACCGGCTGGAGCTGTTCATCCCGCCAAAGAAAGGCACGGCACACATACTCAGGATCATCCGTGAACTGATAGATTTCCGGCCGTCAGGAAAGGGCACCGACATCGCCCTGGCGCTGAAATACCTCAGGAATGTCATTAAAAAGAAGTCGGTGGCTTTTCTTTTGTCGGATTTTTTTGATCAGGGCTTTGCAGACGCCCTGTCTATCGTGGGGAAGAAACACGACCTGGTCTGCCTGCGGGTGTTCGACCAGCGTGAGATGGAAATTCCCCCCTCCGGCATCATCAAGCTGAGGGATGCAGAAACGGGGCAGAGCCGGTGGGTCGATACCTCCGACCCGGACATCGGGCGGGCCCTCGCGGGCTGGAATGCCCGGCATGATGCCTATCTGAAGGAGGCATTTGCCAGGGCCCGGGTCGATTCGGCCATCATCCCCACCCACCGGGATTATGTCCCCCCCCTCTTGCAGCTTTTCAGAAGGAGGGCCCGGTTCTGACAAGGGAGCGGAAAGGGACATGCAGGCATATTAAGGGACGGATTTATGAAACAGACCCATCATAAGGAACCCATCGGGAACGATCACTGCCTGGCCGCCTGGCTGGTTGCCGCGGCCTTGATTCTGTCCCTGCCGCAGGCGGCGGCCCAGGAGGCCGGCCTGGAGCTGGACCCGCAACAGATTATGATCGGGCAGCAGGCCAGGCTGGTTCTTCAAGTGACTATGCCCCACGGATCCACCATCCTGTTGTGGCCGTCCCTGGAGGAGGTCCTGGACCCTGAGATCGAGATCGTCCGCTTCGGAAGGATGGATACGCTTTCCACGGACGACAAGGGTGTGGTCCTTTCCCAAACGCACCTCATCACCGGATGGGAAGAAGGCCTGTACCCCCTCCCCCCGCTTTCCTTTCTCCTGCTGCACGGCAGGGACACCCTGGTGCTGGAAACCCCGGCCAGGCTCCTGGAGGTGAATGCCCTGGGAGTCGATCCCGGCCAGGGACTCAAGGACATCAAAGGAATTCTTACATGGCCCGTTTCATTCCGGGAGATTCTGCCCATTCTGCTGGGGGTACTGGGGCTGTTTGTCTTTATCTACTTTTTAATCAGGTGGTTGCGTAAGAAAATGCCGGCTGTTCCGGAGGCAGCCCCGCTTGAGAGGCCCGGGGTTCCGCCCCATATTGCCGCCTTGTCCGGATTGGAAAGGCTGCGAAGCAGGCAGTTGTGGCAACAGGGACTGGTCAAGGACTATCACAGCGAACTTTCCCAGATCCTGCGGCAATACCTGGCCCGGCGCTTCAGCATGAATGCCCTGGAAATGACCACCGGGGAGATCCTGGCCGCGTTGCCCACACGCATGGAACACCCATCCTGTCTGGAGGGCATACGCCGCATTCTGGAGCTGGCCGACCGGGTGAAATTCGCCCGCCACCTTCCCGCCCCTGAGGCACATGAGGCCGTCATGGAGGAAGCCATCCGGCTGGTGCATGAGACGGGTCCGAAGGAAGCCGGAGGGACCGGCAGGGACGGTCCGGCAACGGGCAATGAGACCGATGATGATGTGGACAGACATTGAATTCGCAAACAAGGCCGTGCTGTGGCTGCTCACCGGCATCCCCTTGCTGGTGGCCTGGTATGTGTGGAAATACCGGGAGCGGCAGCCCTCCCTGAGGTATGCCCATACTTCCTTCCTGGATGGGGTGCGTTCCAGCCTGCGCGTACGCCTTCTGCACCTGCCATTCGGCTTGCGCATGCTGGTTCTGGCCCTGCTGGTCATCGCCCTGGCAAGGCCGCAGTCCACCACCCGCGCCCGGGAAGTCCACACGGAAGGCATAGACATTGTCATCGCCCTGGACGTTTCGGGGTCCATGCTGGCGGAGGATTTTCGACCCAACCGCCTGGAATCGGCCCGTCAGACGGCCCTTGATTTCATTGACCGACGGCCGGGGGACCGCATCGGGATGACCGTTTTCAGCGGGCAGGGGTTCACGCTCTGTCCGCTGACCACGGACCATATCCTGCTGAAGGAGCTCGCTTCCCGTGTGACCACGGGCATGGTGGAGGATGGCACCGCCATCGGGGACGGCCTTGGCACGGGCATCAACCGCTTGAGGGAAAGCGAGGCAGTCACCAAAGTCATCATCCTCCTGACCGATGGCATCAGCAATATGGGGGTGATCGATCCGCTGACCGCGGCGGAGATTGCCGCCATGTATGACATCAGGGTGTATACCATCGGGGTGGGAAGCAGCGGTCCTGTCCCCTACCCTTTCCAGACCCCGTTCGGAACCCAATACCAGCAGGTGGAAATCCCGGTGGATGAGGAACTTTTGCAACAGATTGCCGCCATGACCGGTGGCCGGTATTTTTGGGCCGACAACCGGGAGGCCCTGGAAACAGTTTATCAGGAGATTGATCAGATGGAACGAAGCAGGATCGACGTGACCGAGTACACCCACCGGCATGATGAATACCTGCCCCTGGCCTTGCTGGCGATGGCCTTGCTCGCAGCGGAGATACTGCTCCGAAACACCTGGTTGCGAACCACGCCATAACAGGCTGCAGTTTGCTGTATGGAAACCATTCAAATCATGGAAGGAATCAGGCTCGAACATCCGGAATTCTTGGTCTTCCTGGCCTTTATCCCCCTGGCCGTGTTGCTGTTCATACTGGCACGCTGGCGAAGGAGGAGAAACCTGCGCCGCTTCGGGGAGGAATCCACAATCCGCCGGCTGATGCCCTGGGTGTCGCTCCGCCGCCCCTGGATCAAATTCCTGTTGCTTATCGTCGGATGGACCTGCATCCTTCTGGCGGCCATCAACCCCCAGACAGGCAGTCGGTTCGGGGAGGCCACCCTTCAGGGTATTGACATTGTGGTGGCAGTGGATGTCAGCCGAAGCATGCTTGCCGAAGACATCCAACCCAACCGGCTTGAAAGGGCCAGGCTCTCGGTCATGCGGCTGATCGATGAACTGGAACAGGACCGCATCGGCCTGGTGGCCTTTGCGGGAAGCGCCATCACCCAGGTGCCGCTGACAAACGACCTCCGGGCTGCCCGCATGCTTCTGAGAACCCTGGGCATTCATAGCGTACCGGAACAGGGAACAGCCATTGGATCGGCCATTGAGCGTGCCATGGCGGCTTTCGACATGAACGCGCCCCAGGAAAGGGTGTTGATCATTCTCAGCGATGGAGAGAACCATTCGGACGACCCCGTTCAGGCTGCCAGGCAGGCCTCCCAGGCTGGGATCGCCATTCACACCGTGGGGGTGGGCCGTCCGGAGGGCGCCCCCATCCCGGAGTACCAATCCGGACGGCTGAGCGGTTTCCTTCGTGACAGCCAGGGCCAGACCGTGGTCAGCCGCTACGACGAATCCATCCTGAAGGAGATTGCCATGGCGGGGGGTGGGAGGTTCCATGAGGGAACGGGGCCGGACATGGGCCTGCAGCGGCTGCTGAGGGAGCTGAGGGACCTGGACCGGCAGGAGTACAAGGCAACGGTTTATGCCGAATACAAGAGCCGCTTCGCGCTGTTCCTGGCCCTGGGACTGGCGCTGCTGTTGCTGGAAATGTTTCTTTTCGAACGAAAAAACAAATGGCTGGAAAAACTGCAGCTGTTCACCCCTGCCGGACAGGTTCCTGTGGCAGGAAAACCCCCTGGAAAATGAAAAAACTCCTGAAAATCATTTTGGTCATCCTGCTGACCAACTGCCTTCCTGCCGTGACGGCCACAGCCGGGAACCCCCAGCAGATGGTCAGGCGGGGAAACCAGTTTTACGAGAACGGGCAGTATCCGGAGGCAGAAAAAGAGTACAGGAGGGCCCTGGAGGAGGGACTAAAAGATCCGGGCCTGCTGTACAATCTGGGCAATGCCCTCTACCGGCAGGGCCGCTTTGAAGAAGCAGCCCGGTTGTTTGAAGGCTTGTCGTCCGTGTCGGACCCGGGCTTCGACCGCTCGCGGGCCTTTCACAACCTGGGCAACGCCCTGGTGGAGAGCCAGGAGTACGGGAAGGGCATAGAGGCATACAGGAACGCCCTCCGGCTCAATCCGGAGGATGACGACACCCGGCACAACCTGGAATATGCCATGCACAGGCTGCAGGACCCACCCCCTTCCCAGGACCCACAGCCGGGGGAGGATGACCAGGAGCAGGATGAAGGGGAGGATGAAACCCCGTCCCAGCCACAGGATGGGGAAGGCCGGCAGGATGCGGCAGGCGGTCAACAGGCACCCAGGCCGGAAACCCTTTCCCCGCAGGACGCCCAGCGCATCCTGGACGCACTCAATCAACAGGAGCAGGCCATTCAGGAATCAATCAAACGGGAAGAATCCCCCGCACGAACCCGTCAAACCGAAAGAGCATGGTAAAGACCATCAGATACCGGGCGATGCTGCCCTTGTTCTTTGCCCTTCTGTGTCTCACAGGGCCCCTCAGGGCCTCAGATCCCGTCCTGTCGGTCTCCGCCCCTTCCAGGGTGGCCGTGGGGGAACGTTTCAGGCTGGTGTATACCCTCAATGCCAGGCCCGCTTCTTTCGAAGCACCCGGTTTTGAAGGTTTCCGGCTGGTTTCCGGGCCCAGCCAAAGCAGCAGTTCGTCCACCCAGATAATCAACAATCAGGTAAGCACCACGTTCACAGTGTCCTATACCTATATACTTGAAGCGGTGCAAGAGGGGCGTTTTCGCCTCTCTCCGGCCACTGCCATGATGGACGGCGACCGGATCAGAAGCGAAGCCATTGTCATCGAGGTGAGCGGACAGTACGATCCCGGTGAGCCCCCTTCCGGACAGCCTGGAAGCAGTGTCAGTCCCCCGCCCCAGAGGGCTGGGGAACGGGATCTTTTCGTCAGGGCGGAGGTCAGCAACCGGAGTCCCTTCCAATCGCAGCAGGTCCTGGTGACTTACAAACTGTATACCCGGATTCCGGTTTCCCGTTATTCGGTGGAAAGGCTGCCCTCCTACCAGGGGTTCTGGTCAGAAACCCTTTCCGCCCCTTCCCAGCCCCCAACCACCACAGAGACCATTGAGGGGTTGACCTATACGGTGGCAGAGATCCGGAGGGTGGCCCTCTTTCCCCAACGGGCCGGGGAACTCACCATCGACCCGCTGGAGGTGGAATGCCTCGTCAGGCTGCCGTCCGGGCAGCGAAGGGGAAGCCTCCTGGATGAATTTTTCTCCGGAACCCCATTTGACAGCTTCCAGTCTGTTCCACAGAACATCCGTTCCAATGCCGTCCGCCTGCAGGTCAGGCCGTTGCCTTCAAGGGACCGGCCTTCGGCATTCCTGGGACTCGTCGGGCAATTGGATCTGAACGCCCGGCTGGATGCCCGGGAATTGAAGGTCAATGAGGCGGCAAGCCTGTCGGTGACCCTGAGCGGCAGCGGGAACCTCCGCATGCTGGATGAACCTCTGGTGCAGCTGCCTCCCGGGCTGGAAGGATTTGACCCCCAGATCAAAGAGGATATCACCAACGGACCAGGCGGGATCAGCGGCAGCAGGACCTTCGAATACCTTATTATTCCACGCGAGCCCGGGGAGTTTGAAATCCCGGCATTCCAGGCGGGATTTTTCGATCCGGTCAACGAAAGGTATGTGGTCCGACGGGCAGGACCTTTCCGGATCCAGGTCAGCGGCAGCCCCGGCACCCCTGTAGCGGTCAGCGACCCGTCCGACAGGATGTTGGGTACCGACATCCGCTTCATCCGCCATCATGGTTTCCGCCTGAGCCCTAAGGGGGATGTGTTCTTCCTCAGCAGGGGTTTCTGGATGGCCGTGGCCCTGCCCTTTTTGTTGTTTGTTTTCATGATGGCCTATTGGAGGCACAGGATCCGTCTGCGATCCAACCTCGCCCTGGCGCGTAACCGAAGGGCGGAAAGGCTGGCCCGCAGAAGACTCAGCCAGGCGAAGCGGTTCATGAAGCAGGGCATTCAGGATGGGTTCCATGATGAGATCGGAAGGGCCCTCTGGGGCTACCTGTCCGACAAGCTGACGATTCCGGGTTCCTCGCTGACCAAAGATTCGGTCCTTGCCGGCCTGCAGCATCGGGGGGTGTCCCCGGAACTCGCCGGATCTTCCCTGCGAGCCATTGAGAGGTGTGAGTTTGCCCGTTTCGCCCCCGGGGAGAAAGGCGTGCAGCTGGAAGAGACCTATCGGTTGGCCCTGGAAACGATCGTGAAACTTGAAAAGGAAATCAGCAAGAAACCCTGGAAAAGATGATGAAAAGGTTTATGCCAATTTTTGTCCTGCTGCTGGTATCGCCCGTGCTGATGGCAGGAAACCCGGAAGAATTGGTCGAGAGGGCCGGGAAAGCCTATGCGGATGGAAATTACTCCCACGCGGTGGCGCTGTACGAGCAGGTCCTTGCCATGGGCTATGATGCCCCAGAGCTGTACTACAACCTCGGCAATGCCTATTACCGGGAAGGCCGGTATGCCCCGGCCATTTTAAACTATGAAAGGGGCCTGCGGCTGCGTCCCTCGGATCCGGACCTCCTCCATAACCTGGGGCTGGCCCGTGAGCAAATACAGGACCGCTTTCAGCCGGTCCCTGAATTGTTCTTTGTGAGGTGGTGGCGACAGGTGCTTCACCTGTTTTCCACCGACGGTTGGGCCCGGCTGGGATTGGCATGTCTTGTTTTGTTCCTGGCCTGTCTCCTGTGGTATCTCTATGCGCCGGACCGACGCATGCGGCAGTGGGCTTTTTTCCTGGCCCTGATGCTGGCAGGCCTGACCACCCTGTCACTGATCTCGGCCCGGCAGCAATACCGCCTCCTGACTGAAAGCCGGGAAGCCATCCTGTTTGCCCCCCGGGCCACCGCAAAAAGCGCCCCCGGCATGGACAGCCCGGACCTGTTTGTGATCCATGAAGGGGTCAAAGTGTTGGTGACCGATGAGGTGGGCGACTGGGCGGAGGTCCGCCTTCCCAACAACCTGGTTGGCTGGATCCGGAAGGAACACCTGGAACGGATATGATCAGTTGTTGCGCCTGTCCCGCATCCGGTGCTGTGATTCCCTGAAAAGCAGGCGGTTGAAGCTCTTCTCCGCATCATAAAGAAGGGCAATCTTCCGGGATGGCAGGACCTCTTTCAGTTGCTCATGTGCCGTGCGCTTCAGGGCGGCGGCTTCTTCGAATCGCCTGACTTCCCTCTCGGCATAGGCGGTGGCCTCTTCCTTGCTCATGCGCTCTGCAGGCGGCAATTCCCGGTGGAATGCCCTGATGGACTCGTTCAGTGCATCCACCTGACGGAGGTATTCGTTGTAAATGGGCCAGAATACCCTGGCTTCAGAGGGCGTCAGGGCCATTTTTTCGGTCAGGTAAGCGATCCGGCGCGATTCTATGGCTTGCATTCTCTGGTCCCGGGGCCTCCCCTGTTGGGCTTGCGCCGGGATCTGGAAAAGGATCAGGGCAAGGATGCCGGAGATGATATATAAGCGCTTTTTCATTTTTTTGATTCCGTTATGTTGGTTTGCTACTGCCCGTCAGGTAAGTAAAGATTCCCTCCTGCGTCCAGGCCGTAAGCCTCTGTCCTCTCCAGCAGGTAATCGATCAGCAATTCCTCGTCCTGATCGCTCATGAGGGTTTGCTGCCCAAACTGCAGCTCGTCGGCCGTGATGTCCGTTTCAAGAACCATGTCATACCAGAAATAGGGATCCAGGTCGGCATAAAGAGAGAAATAGATCCCGTCCTCCCCGGCATGCAGCTTGTCGCTGTCGCGTCCCAAAAGGAGGAGACTCACGGCGATCACTGCCAGCAAGGCAAAGGAGGATAGAACCACTGCCAGGCGGCGCGGCGCGGCCCGGACCGGGGAGGCTTTCCTGCCAGACAGGATCCTGTCCTGAACGGCCGGGGGCAGTTGCTCAAAATAGCCTTCGGGAACCCGGAAGGGATTATCCCTGTTCCTCCCTTCCAGGCTGCTGCCCAGCCCGGACAGCTCCTCCTGCAGTTCCTTTATGCGGGCTTTTTCAATCATGCTTGTTCTTCATGAGACCCGGGTAGTACTTGTGGCCATACCGCCCCTGTCTTTATGTTTTGATGACTTGTCTATCAAATGGTTTAATCTCCTGAAATATATTTTTCAATTTTTCGGACCGCGTGGTGGTAAGAGGCCTTGAGTGCCCCTTCCGAGGTGTCCAGCACCCGGGACATATCCTCATATTTCATCTCATCGTAATAACGCAGGTTGAAGACCACCCGCTGTTTCTCTGGCAGGCTCAGGATGGCTTTCTGTATTTTTTTTTCAATGGCGTCGCCCTCATAGTGCACATCGGCTTCCAGGGTTTCCGACAATTGCTTCTCCAGGTCCACCAGGGGCAGCAAAAACCGTGTTTTCTTCCGCTTCAGAAAGCTGAGTGCTTCGTTGGTGGCGATGCGGTAGAGCCAGGTAAAAAGCCCCGAATCGCCCCGGAAGGACCCCAGGGCTTTCCAGGCTTTCACAAACACATCCTGCAGGATGTCATTGGCATCCTCATGGCTGATGACCAGCCGCCTTATATGCCAGTAGACAGATTGCTGGTGTTTTCTGACAATCAGGTTGAAGGCATAGTCCGGATTGTCTCCCGCATGAAACATTTCAAGCAGCTCCTCATCCGAATGCATGCCTTTCCCTCTGTTTATGGTTATTTCCGGTCCAGCAGGCGGAGGGCCGATCCGACGATGCTTTCGGCGTCCAGTCCGTATTTTTTCATCAGATCTGCCGGCTTGCCGCTTTCTCCGAAACGATCCCTCACCCCGACCATTTCCATGGGCACCGGATGATGGGTTGCCAACAGGGCCGCGATGCTTTCCCCCATGCCTCCGAACAACTGGTGTTCCTCTGCCGTGAGCGCACAGCCTGTCTTCCTCACCGATTGTAAGACACAATCCGCATCCAAAGGTTTAATCGTGTGGACATTGATGACTTCGGCGCTGATCCCGCGGGCATGGAGTGATTTGGCTGCCTCCAGGGCTTCCCAGACGAGGTGGCCCGTGGCGAACAGGCTCAGGTCTCTGCCTTCATTCAGCACGACGGCCTTCCCGATCTCAAAGGCCTCTCCGGGGTCCGTAAAGTTGGGCACCTTGGGCCTTCCAAATCGCAGGTAGGCCGGTCCCTCGTGATTCAGCAACGCCAGGGTGGCGGCCCTGGTCTGGTTGTGGTCGCAGGGCACGATCACGCTCATGTTGGGCAGCATCTTCATCATGCCAATGTCCTCCAGCATCTGGTGGGTGGCCCCGTCCTCCCCCAGGGTCAGGCCGGCATGGGAGGCACAGATCTTCACATTCTTGCCGGAGTAGGCAATGGATTGCCGGATCTGGTCATAGACACGGCCGGTGCTGAAATTGGCAAAAGTGCCGGTAAAAGGGATCTTGCCGCCGATGGTCATCCCTGCAGCAACGCCCATCATGTTGGCCTCTGCAATGCCCACCTGGAAGAACCGTTCCGGGAAGGCATCCTTGAATCCATGCATCATCAGGGATCCTGTGAGGTCGGCGCAAAGGGCCACCACGTTCTGGTTGATTTTCCCGGCCTCCAGCAGCCCCTGCCCGAAACCGGAGCGGGTGTCTTTCTTTTCGGTATAAGTGTATTCCTTCATCACAATTCAGGTGTAATTAATTAATAATCCCCCAGGGTTTCTTCAAAGTTGGCCATGGCCCGCCGGTACTGTTCATCATCCGGCGGTTTGCCATGCCATTCATGTGTGCCCATCATGAAGTCCACCCCATACCCCATGTCGGTATGAACCAGAACCATGACCGGCTGCTGCTTTCCGCTGAGGTCCCGGGCACGCGAGAGGCCTTCCAGCACCTTGTCCATATCGTTGCCATCCATCTCAATCACCTTCCATCCGAATTTTTTCCACTTGCCTTTCAGGTCGCCAAGGGGCATGATCTCGTCCACAGGACCGTCAATCTGCTGTCCGTTGTAATCGATCATGCCAATGAGGTTGTCTATTTTCCGTCCGGCGGCAAACATGGCTGCTTCCCAGACCTGTCCTTCCTGTTGTTCCCCATCCCCCATCAGGCAGTAGACCAGCCCGGGGTCGGCATTCAGCTTTTTTGAAAGGGCGGCCCCGCAAGCCACGCTGAGTCCCTGTCCGAGTGAGCCGCTGGCGATGCGCACTCCCGGCAGGCCCTCTTCCGTGGCCGGATGGCCCTGCAGACGGGAGTTGATTTTGCGGAAGCTCGAAAGCTCCTTTGTGTCAAAGTAACCGCTTCTGGCCAGCACACTGTACCATCCGGCAGAAAGGTGTCCGTTGGACAGGAAAAACAAGTCCTCTCCGTGCGCGTTCATATCAAATTTTTCGGGCTTGTGCCTGAGAACCGAAAAATAGAGGGCCGTCAACAGGTCGGCACAACCGAGGGGCCCGCCGGGATGCCCCGACTGGGCTTCGTAAACCATGCGGAGAATGTCCCGCCTGACTTGCCGGGCAATTTGTTTGAGTTCATTGCTGTCTTTCATCAGAAATAATTTAAATCAAACCATGGGTTAATCCGCCTTCAATTTGCGGTATCTGATTCGCTTCGGGCCGGTATCCCCGAGCCGTTTCTTTTTGTTCTCTTCATAGTCGGAGTAGGATCCCTCAAAAAAGACCACCCTGGAATCTCCTTCAAAGGCGAGAATGTGGGTGGCAATCCTGTCCAGGAACCAGCGGTCGTGGGTGATGATCACCGCACACCCCGCAAAATGTTCCAGCCCTTCTTCCAGGGCACGCAAGGTATTCACATCGATGTCGTTTGTGGGCTCGTCCAGCAACAGCACATTGGCCTCGCTCTTCAGGGTAAGTGCCAGGTGCAGGCGGTTGCGCTCCCCGCCGGAAAGCACGCCGCATTTTTTGCCCTGGTCCACCCCGCTGAAATTGAACCGCGAGACATAGGCCCTGCTGTTCATCTGCCTGCCGGTCAGGTTGATCAGCTCATGGCCCCCGGAGATGACTTCCCACACGCTTTTCTCCGGGTCGATTTCCGCATGGCCCTGATCCACATAGCCGATCTTCACGGTCTCCCCGACCCGGAAACCGCCCCTGTCGGGCGGTTCCTGTCCCATGATCATCCGAAACAGGGTGGTCTTGCCGGCACCGTTGGGTCCAATGATCCCCACGATGCCGGCGGGTGGCAGGGAGAAGGACAGGTCTTCGAACAACAGCTTGTCTCCGAACGCTTTGGCAATCCCCTCCGCCTCAATGACCTGGTTGCCAAGGCGTGGCCCGTTGGGAATATATATTTCAAGCCGTTCCTCCTTTAGTTTCACATCCTCCCCCAGCAGGCGGTCGTAGGCGTTGAGCCTTGCCTTGCCCTTGGCCTGACGTGCCTTGGGACTCATGCGCACCCATTCCAGTTCACGCTCCAGGGTCTTCCTTCTCTTGCTTTCGCTTTTTTCTTCCTGTTCAAGGCGTCTGGCTTTCTGTTCCAGCCAGGAGGAGTAATTGCCTTTCCAGGGAATCCCCTCCCCCCGGTCCAGTTCCAGGATCCAGCCGGCCACGTTGTCCAGGAAGTACCTGTCGTGGGTGATGGCAATGACCGTACCCTTGTAATGCCGCAGGTGGAGCTCGAGCCATTCCACGCTTTCCGCGTCCAGGTGGTTCGTGGGCTCGTCCAGAAGAAGGATGTCGGGCTCTTTCAGCAACAGGCGGCAGAGGGCCACACGCCGGAGCTCGCCCCCGCTCAGGTGCTTTACGGGGGTGTCCGGCTCCGGGCAGCGCAGGGCGTCCATGGCACGTTCCAGTTTGCTGTCCAGGTCCCAGGCTCCGTGTTGTTCGATCAGGTCGGACAGCTCCCCCTGGCGGTCGATCAGCCGCTGCATCTCAGCGTCATCCAGAGGTTCGGAGAAACGCAGGTTGACCTCTTCGTATTCTTTCAGGATGTCGACCGTTTCCTGAACCCCTTCCTCCACGATTTCACGGACCGTTTTGCTGTCGTCCAGGACGGGTTCCTGGGCAAGGTATCCGACGGAATACCCGGGTGAGAATACCACCTCCCCCCGGAAGGCCGTCTCTTCCCCGGCAATGATGCGCATCAGCGTCGATTTGCCCGATCCGTTCAGGCCGATGATGCCGATCTTCGCCCCGTAAAAGAACGAAAGATAAATGTCTTTAAGGACTTGTTTGTTGCCTGGGGGGTAGGTCATGCTTACCCCGACCATGCTAAAGATGATCTTTTTGTCGTCGCTCATGCCTGCAGGGAATCGTCCGGAATATGACTGCAAATGTCCGAAAAAAAATGCTGGTAATGAAATGCTGCATTCTTTATTAATTTTGCATGGATGAATAGCCCCCTGTGCCCTGACGAGGCCTTACCGGCCGGCCTGCATTCCTGTGTTTCCCCACCCGTCCTGCTCAACGGGTGGAAGCACCACCTTGGGTTTGTGTCCGACCGGTTGAATCAATGGGTGCGGGAGTCTCCGGGCAACTTCCCCGGACTGGTGGATGGGTTGAAATGCCTGGGTGCTGCGCAGTTTGACTTGTATACGGGGGCACTGGCCCCAGCGGAAATCGGACTGGAGGTCCGACGATCCCTCGAAGAACACGGTTTTCTGGAGCCACGGGCCTATGCGGACTGGCTGGCGGCTTCGGGGCGAGGCTACCGAGAGTTTGTCCTGTCGGATGGTTCGGCATGGACCCTGCTGCCGGGAACACTCCCCTCCTGCCATATTCACATCCATCCATCCCGCCGGTCACCCCGGGTGATGCGGGTCAGGGCCAATCATTTCCGTTCCGCCATCCTGCTGGCCGCCTGGGCGCAACTCACGGGGACCTCTCCCAAACCCATCGCCCTGAATCACGTCCGCAGGGCGTTCCTGAATCTTTCGCCCGTGAAGGAGGAAGGGGCCGGGAACATGATCCGGCTTACCCGGCGCATCCTGGACGGACATTGAGGGGGTCCTCCGGGCTCCGCGCTGCAGACCAGGACTTTAGCCACCGAGGTACAGGTACAGCAACACCAGCGGTATGGCCACCCCTGCCCCCGTGATCCAGGCCCCCCGGCGGGTGATGCCGTTCTTTCCTTTCAGGATGAACAGCCCGGTAAAGGCCAGCAGGATCAGTCCCCCGGCAAACAAATCGGAGAACCATGTCCAAAGTTTCCTGGGGGTGTTGTAATGCAAGTAATTAACCTGGTGGAACACCGGCCTGCGCCGGATCTTCTCCAGTTGGGCCTGACCGGACTGCATGTCGACATTGAGGCTCCCTCCCTCAATGAAAATGCGCAGGGTGTTGCCCGCCACCAGCTGTGTCCGGTAATTGTCCTCCTCCCCGATCTGTTCCAGGAGAAACAGGGCCCGGGACTTGTTGTCGGGGGCTTCGTCCGGTGGCAGAGAGAGGGCATGCCCGGATTGGGTGATGATGTAGTTGGGATTCCATTGGTGGCGGTGGTTCAGGGCGATGCCTGAAAGTCCGTAAATCACGGCCATGCCGAAGAAAAAATAGCCCAGGTCGCGGTGTACCGCACGGTTGATCCTTCTCAGTTTCATGGGTCCTTCAACAGCTTGTATGGAAAAAGGCTGTCCCGGCGCAGGAATCCGCGGGACAGCCTCTGTATGAATCTCTTATTATTAGCCGGTTGGCCTTTTAAATAAGCTCGAAAGCCGTCATTTCAACAACCACCCTGATGTCCGGGTCGATGCCTTTTTCCTTAAGCCGGGCAATGGCCTCCTGGGTGGATTCACAGTCATCACCCTCTTCGTGGGCCTGCTCCTCTTCGTGGTCGCAATCCTCCCCGTGGACGTGCTCTTCCTGCAGGGCATCCAGGTTCGCGACCTCTGCTTTCACCAGCCCGGTGACCATGACCTTCTGTCCTTCCATTTCGGGGTCAATGGCCGTGGCAAAATCGCCCAGCATGACCAGGATGCTGTAGGCATCATCGCTCTCCTGAACGATGCGCATCTTGTCCCCGCTGTGGCGGCACACATGGCTGATAATGCCTTCAAAACGCACGGCCTGGTCTTCCAGTGCCAAAGGATCGCTCACGATGGCCGAAATCTGCTGGTCCTCTGCTTCCGTGTCCGCTGCCTGCTGCGGTTGTGTTCCGCAGGATGTAAGGATGGCGGCGGCAAACAAAACAATCAATGCTTTTTTCATCTTCTTTTTCGTTGTTTGGTTTTTGGTAGTGGCCCCGCTTGCTTCGGAACCGATGCAAATTTAATGTAAATTTCATTCGCTTTCAGACAAAATGAATAATTCCTGCATGGGCCGGAGCATCCGGCAAAATTGGCTAATTTTACGGCGGCATAAAACGCCTGAGTTATATGGATGCCCGCATCGGAGAACTGGCCGCTTTGTTTACCGCGTTTTGCTGGACGGTGACCGCCCTGGCATTTGAATCGGCCAGCCGGAAAGTCGGCAGCGTGGCCGTGAACATCATCCGCCTGGTCATGGCGCTGGTCCTGCTGAGTGTGTTTTCCTACCTGAGGCGCGGCATGTGGCTGCCAATGGACGCGGACGCACATGCCTGGTTCTGGCTGGCCCTGTCCGGGCTGGCCGGCTTCGTGGTCGGTGATCTGTTCCTTTTCAAGGCCTTTACTGTGATTGGTTCCAGGGTTTCCATGCTGGTCATGACCCTGGTCCCCCCCATTTCTGCCCTGATTGGCTGGTTCCTTTTAGGGGAGGTGCTTTCCCTGATCCATCTTCTGGGCATGGGCCTGACGGTGTCGGGCATTGCCCTGGTGATCCTTCACCGGCAACGCGGGAAAAATCCTTCGCCGGACCGCATCCCCCCCAAGGGGTTGTTGTTTGCCCTGGGTGGGGCTGTGGGGCAGGCTGTTGGTTTGGTACTCAGCAAGTTTGGCATGGGAGGCTATGATGCCTTTTCGGCCACCCAGATCCGGGTTATGGCAGGGATACTCGGATTCACGGTGATGATCCACTTTTTCAGAAGGTGGTTGTCTGTCTCAAGGGCCCTGGGTGACCGCAAGGCCATGGGGCTGATGCTCCTGGGGGCCACCTTCGGTCCGTTTCTGGGGGTTTCTTCCTCCCTGATCGCCGTGCAAAATACCGCCACGGGGATTGCCTCCACCATCATGGCCATCACGCCCATTCTGATCATCCCCCCCACCCTGCTTCTTTTCAAGCAGAAAGTGGGCTGGAAGGAGGTGGTTGGGGCCGTTGTCAGCGTCGGCGGGGTGGCTTTGTTTTTCATGTAATGCACTGCATGATCCGACGACAAAAATATTCCAGGCGTCCATCCAAAGCAGGCCTGCATGCGCCTGCCAGGGTATTGAGGGGGGCCTCTGTTGCGGCCTTGCTGGTTTTGTGCCTGACCCTGGCCGGCGTGCTGTATGTCCGGCTCGGGGGCGTCGGACCCGTTCCCGGCGTTCAGCAGCTGCGTGAACTTGAAACCCATAATGCCTCCGAGGTTTACGCCGCCGGCGGGGAGCTGCTCGGGAAATATTTTCTGTATGACCGCTCCAGCGTGTCTCTCCGGGAAATTCCCCCCTTTGTCATTGAAGCCCTCATTGCCACGGAAGATGAGCGCTTTTTCCGCCACCGCGGCACGGATTACCGGAGCATGATGAGGGTCCTGGTCAAGAACGTCATCCTGGGCCAGAGAAGTGCCGGGGGCGGCAGCACCCTTACCCGGCAGCTGGCCAAAAACCTGTATCCCAGAAGCCGGGACGGAGTGTTGGGACTGCTTGGGGAAAAGCTCAGGGAAGGCATGATTGCCAGGCGTTTGGAGAATGCCTACGACAAGGAGGAAATCCTATTGCTGTACCTCAACACGGTCCACTTCGGGGAGAACGTGTACGGCTTGTCCTCGGCGGCCCTGCGCTTCTTCAACAAGGCCCCCTCTGACCTGAAGCCGGAAGAAGGGGCCGTGCTCATCGGCATGCTCAAGGCAGGGACTTCCTACAACCCCCGCCTGCATCCTAAACAGTCCAGGGCCCGCCGCAACCTGGTGCTTGCGCAAATGGTCCGCAACGGTTATCTTGATTCCCGCCTGGCCGATTCCCTGCAGTCCCTTCCGCTCGAGCTCGATTACCGTCCACTGACCCATATTCATGGCCCGGCCCCGTATTTCAGGGAACGGCTCCGGCTTGACCTGCTGGCCTGGCTGGCAGATTACAATGCGTTGCATGGTACAAACTACAACCTTTACACCGATGGGCTCAGGGTACACACAAGCCTTGATGCCGGGTTGCAGGAAACGGCCGAACGGGTGATCAGGTCCGGGATGCAGGCGCTTCAACAGGAAGTGGACCGGCATTACCGTCTGGCTACACCGGACCGTGTCAACGACTTGCTGCTGCGTCAGGCCAGGCGGATGCCCGAATTTGAAAGGATGAAAAATGCGGGCAGGGAGGACGGGGACATCCTGGAATCCTTCCGCCGGCAGGAAGAGATGCTGGTCTTTGACTGGGATCTGGGGGAACGGGTTGTATGGCAAAGCAAGATGGACTCCCTGTTCCGGGCTCAGCAAGTCCTGCATGCCGGACTGGTGGCCATGGAACCCGGCACCGGCTATATCCGGGCCTGGGTCGGCGGCAACCAGTTCCGGTTTTTCCAGTACGACCATGTCACCGCACGCCGGCAGGCAGGCTCGGCTTTCAAACCCCTGCTTTACCTGGCCGCCCTGGAATCGGGCATAGACCCTTGTGCCCACCTTCCAGCCGACTCGCTGGATCCGGAGGAGTTCGGAGGCTGGTCGCCGGCCAATGCCGGGGGGCGTTACGAAGGCTACTACAGCATGGCGGGTGCACTGGCCCGATCGGTCAATACGGTCTCCGCCAGGATCCTTGCCATGACGGGGTATGAAGCCGTCGAGATCCTGTGTGCCCAGGCCGGAATCAGCCCTCCCCTGCCGCGGGTCCCCTCCCTTTCCCTGGGAACCACCGAACTCTCCTTGCTGGAACTGACCACCTCCTATGCCCTGTTCGCCAACGGGGGGACTCCCGTGGCTCCCCGATGGCTGCTGCGGGTCGAGGATGCGGAGGGACACCTGCTGATGCAGGAGGAACCCGCGCCCGGGGGATTGCCCGGACCGGATCCGGAGCATGTGCTCATGCTGCGGGAAATGCTGCTGGGGGTGGCCGGGTGGGGGACCGCCAGCCGGGCTGGCGGGATCCTGGGACCCTTCATGGATGTGGCCGGCAAAACGGGCACCACCCAGAACAATGCGGACAGCTGGTTCATCGGCTTCACCCCCGGCCTGGTTGCCGGAATATGGACAGGCCTGGAAAACCCCGCCTTTGCAGCGACCTATCCGCTGCCGTTCGGGGCTTCTTCTGCGGCCGTGCCCCTGTGGACCGATTTTTTCCTGGAAACCTACCGCGATCCGGAGACGCGGCATTTGGCCTCGGGACGTTTTCCGCCCCTGCCCGCGGCCCTTCAGTCCGCCATGGACTGTCCTCCCTTCCTCGAAAACCTCCCCCGCGAATCTTTGTTCGACAGGCTATTCCGCTCACGTGGGGAAGAACGTCCGTCCGGGCCGGAAAAGGAGGGACGGGAACGTCGACGGGGGCTTCTGAGAAGGATTCTTGAAGAATTGTTCTGAAAAAGGTGAAAAATCCAGAAATCACGGGAAATCCATGGAAAAGGTACAACACATCGCACTCGAGACAAACCAGGCTGCCATCTGGGCTTTCGTCGGATACCTGCTGCTGGTCGTTGCCGTGGGCATTTATTCCGCCAGGTTCTCATCCCAGGGAATCGCCCATTACTTCATTGGCGGCCGGAAGATGCCCATGTTGGTGGTGGCCCTTTCGGCCGTGGTGAGTGGCCGCAGTGCCTGGCTGCTGCTGGGCGTCACGGGAATGGCCTATACAATGGGAGTGTCCGCCCTGTGGTCCGTGCTCGGCTATACAGTGGTGGAGTTCTTCCTGTTTTTTTATTATGCCCCGAGAATCAGGGCCTTCAGCGAAAAGCACGACTGCATCACCCTGCCCGACTTTTTTGCTGAAAGGTTTGGAGACCGCAGCGGGCTGTTGCGCATGGTGGTGGTTGCCATCATCATCCTGTTCATGGTGTCTTACGTGTCTGCCCAGTTCGTGGCCGGAGGCAAGGCCTTTCATTCAAGTTTCAACCTCAGTGAGACCCGGGGCTTGCTGCTGACCGCGGGCATCATTCTCCTGTACACCCTCATGGGCGGTTTTCTGGCCGTCAGCCTGACGGACACCATTCAGGGACTGTTCATGATCCTGGCACTGGTCATCCTGCCCCTGATGGCCATCCTTCACCTGGGGGGCTTGGGGGCATTCTACCAGCTGACCCGGGGGATCGGAAACGGTCAGTTTTTCAACCCCCTGGCCCTGGGGGCCGGTGCCCTGATTGGTTTTCTCGGGATCGGCCTGGGATCGCCCGGCAACCCGCACATCATTGCCCGCTACATGTCCATCAGGAACCCTTCCCGGCTGAAAGCCGTCGCGCTGCTTGGCACAGGGGCCAATTTTCTGATGGCCCTGGGGGCCATTCTTACCGGGATGGCGGGGCGCCTGTATTTCCCGGAAGCAGCCCTGATCCCCGGGCAGGATCCGGAGAACATTTATCCCTTGCTGGCGGGCCAGCACCTGCCTCCCGTTTTGTTCGGCGTCGTGATCGCCTCCATATTTGCTGCCATCATGTCGACTGCCGACTCCCAGCTGCTTGTGGCGGCTTCCGCCCTGGTGCGGGACATATACGAGAAGCTTGTCTGCCGGGGACGGGCCATCCCCCAGAAAGAACTCGTCCGGCTTTCCCGCTGGGTGGTCGCCCTGCTGGTGTTGCTGGCAATGGTGCTTGGGCTCCTGGCGGAGAATCTGGTGTTCTGGCTGGTATTGTTTGCCTGGGCCGGCCTGGGGGCTGCCTTTGGTCCTGCGAGCATCCTGGCCCTGTTCTGGAAGAGAACCTCGAGGGCCGGGGTGCTTGCCGGAATGATCAGCGGCGCCCTTTGCGTGATCCTGTGGAATCGCATACCGGCCCTGTCTGACAGGATGTATGAGCTGGTGCCTGCATTCATCCTGGCCTTCCTGGTGACCTGGGTGGTGAGTCTGTTCAGTCGGGGCAAACCCCCTGCCGCGCCTGCCTGAAAGCAGCATAGGGGACTCAGGGCTCCCGGGATAAAAAAAAGCCGGACAGCCCGTGAAGGTGTGTCCGGCTTGTTACCATCCGGTGTGTCGCCTGGCGGCTTACCAGCGGCCCCTGTGGAACCGGCCCGGCCTGGCGGCCTGCCCCCTTTCCATGCCTGCCCGCGGGTGCTTGCCCAGGCGGTCGAATGCCAGCCGCTGTTCATCGGTCAGCAACTCACGCACCTGTTGCCGGTAGGCTGCTGCCTCCTTGAGGTGGTTGCTTCGAAGGCCCTCCATCTGGTCGATGATTTTGTTCACCTCCCCCATATCGGGCGATTTCTGGATCATCAGCTCCCGCTTTCTGGCCCGCATGGCGTCCATCCGGGCACGGTATTGCAGGCTTTTCTCAAGCCGGACATTGCGCAGGGCGGCAATGGCCTCCTGCTGGTCTTCGGTCAGGCCTTCGAGGTACAGGCATCCCTGCTGCCATCCAGCCTGTTGCTCGAACATTTGCTGGCGTGCGGGCGGCAGCTGGCGTCCGGGGTACCGCCTTTGGGCAACCCCCTCCAGGGTCATCAGGGCTGTGAACAGGAAGGCCAATGAGAGAAACAAGGTTTTTTTCATGATGTGAATTTTTAAGGTTCTTAGGCCGGGTTTTATCCTTTTGACGGGTCCCGGGTAAAAAGGTTTAATCCGGGAGAATTTGCTGCCCAGGGCCGGGGTTCAGGGCCGGAAACAAAATGGCTGCATTGTTGTTGGATATGAAAAGGTTTTTTTACTTTTGTCAGCAGATTCACAAAAGACGTGGAGAGATTTGTCAAATAACCCCAGGAAATCATGCATCGAATTCACTCCAAAGTATTGATAGTTAGTTTAATCGTTGTCTTTGCAGCCCTCATGCGGCTCATTCCCCACTACCCCAATTTTACCCCTGTGGCTGCCATCGCACTTTTTGGGGGCGCCCATATCAGCAAGCGCTGGCTTGCCTTTGCCGTTCCCCTGATGGCCCTTTTTATCAGTGACTTGCTGCTGGGTTTCCATGGGTTCATGGTGCCTGTGTATGTCAGTTTTGCCCTGGTGGTGGTGCTGGGTACCCTTCTCAAAGACCGGGTGAGGTTTGGCAATGTGCTGGGTGCCACCATCACGGGCTCCCTCCTGTTCTTTCTGATCACAAACTTTGCGGTCTGGGCAGGAAGCCCCTTCTATCCCCAGAATTTCGCAGGCCTGCTCAGCTCTTATACCATGGCCATTCCTTTCTTTCATGCCGGACTGCTGGGCGACCTGTTCTACAGCGGGGTGTTCTTCGGGGGCTATTACCTGCTGGAAAAACGCGTTCCCGCACTCAGCAGGATTTAATCCGCAGGCCTGGTTTTTGAGGGTGTTGCGGTAAATCCCCGTTCTTCTGCAGGAGGCCCCGGCGGATTTGCCTGAGGACCGAATGATATGTATTTTTGCAGTAAAGACCCAACCCGGACCAAGACCCCATACCCATGGCTCTGACCTTTTTCAAGACCCCTAAAAACAAACAGTACAATTACCGCCCGGTCTTTTATGATCCCAAAAAGGATGAGCGTGACAAACGGCTGAAAACGGCCCTGGAGCAGGAAGGACAGGATTACGAACAAGCCCTTCGTGAGCGCATGCGCATGCGTTGGAAACGGGGGGCCGGCACCCGGGACCGTCAGGCCTCCAAACAGCGGCTGGTCATCATCCTGGTGGTCATTTCCCTGTTGGTGTACCTGGTGTTTTTCCGCTAGACCCTCATGCTGATTGCAGGCTATTATGGCTGATTTTATCAAGTTGCTTCCAGACTCCGTGGCCAACCAGATCGCCGCCGGGGAAGTGATTCAGCGGCCTGCGTCCGCCGTGAAGGAGTTGCTGGAGAATGCCGTGGATGCAGGGGCCACCCACATCCAGCTGGTCATCAAGGATGCAGGCAAAACCCTTATCCAGGTCATTGACAACGGGCAGGGCATGTCGGAGACCGACGCCCGTCTGTGTTTTGAACGCCATGCCACCTCCAAGATCAGCCAGGCCAGCGACCTTTTCAGCATCCGGACCATGGGGTTCCGGGGGGAAGCCCTCGCCTCCGTTGCCGCCATCGCCAGGGTGGAATTAAAAACCAGAACGGCGGCAGATGCCCTGGGTACGGAAGTGGTTGTGGAGGGATCCGTGATCCTCAGCCACCGGGCCTGTCAATGTCCCGTGGGAACAAATATTTCTGTTAAGAACCTGTTTTTTAACACCCCTGCAAGGAGAAACTTTTTGAAGGGCGACCAGGTGGAGCGCAACCACATATTGCAGGAATTTCAGCGGGTGGCCCTTTCGCGTCCGGATCTGGCCATGATGCTCTACCAGAACGGGCAGCTTACCCACCAGCTCGACGGCGGACGAAGAAAACAACGGATTGTCAACCTCTTTGGAAACCATTACAATCAGCGCCTGGTCCCGGTGGGGGAAAATACCGAGCTTGTGAGCCTGGAGGGCTTTGTGGTGAAACCGGAATTTGCCCGGAAAAAGCGGGGAGAACAATATTTCTTCGTCAACCAGCGCTACATCCGTTCCCCCTACCTCTCCCATGCAGTGGAGTCGGCCTATGAAGAACTCATCCCAGAGGACATGTTCCCCTCGTTTTTTATCTACCTGGAGGTGGATCCAGACCAGGTCGATGTGAATGTCCATCCGACGAAGACCGAGATCAAGTTCCAGGATGAAAGATACCTCTACCAGGTCCTGAAGGCTGCCGTGAAAAGGGCCCTGGGAAAATACAACATCGCTCCGAGCCTGGATTTCGACAGGGAGACGGCATTCGACAACCTGGGACCTGCTCCGGAGTCGCGGCCATCCCCTCCACGCATCCGGATCGACCCGGATTACAATCCCTTTACTTCCCCTGGCGCGGCTGGAAGGCCGGCACAGGGGGCGGGCAACCGGGTCGACCCGGAAAGCTGGGAGAAGCTTTTTGCTCCGGGTGCGGAAGAGAAGTCTGGCCCGGGAGTGCCTGTCCAGACGCGCATTCAGCCAGACTGGGACGATCAGGAACATACCCCCAGTCAGAAAAAATTCCTCCAGTTGCAAAACCGCTACATCCTCGTGCCCGTTCGCTCCGGCCTCATGGTCATTGACCAGCATCGTGCCCATGAGCGCGTTTTGTTTGAGCGCATACGCCAGGCGCACGAAAGGCAGAAAGGAAGTTCCCAGCAGCTTTTGTTCCCGGAAACCATCCGCCTGGCTGAAGCCGAGTCGGCCCTGCTGGAGTCCCTCCTTCCCCAGATGAAGGACCTGGGTTTTGGGATCAGCCGGCGATCCGGGGGAAGCTATGTGGTGGATTCTGTGCCGGCCCAATGGGATGACCCCCAGGGACTGCAGGAGATGATGGAAGGCCTGTTGGAACAATTCCAGAAGAACCGCATGGAGATCCGGGACGATATTGCCACCAACCTGGCCAGGTCGCTTGCCAAACGCTTGTCCCTGAAATACGGCAAAGTGCTTGGGCAGGAAGAGATGGGGGCCCTCACCGAAGACCTCTTCGCCTGCAGCATGCCTTACCAGTCGCCGGCCGGCAAGCCGACCGTGCGTCTTCTGACCATGGAGGAACTGGGGGAAAAGTTTAAATAGATTATCTTTGCAGGGTTTACGAGCCCGGGCCTGCGGCTGTTTGCCCGGTTCCGGTCCCGAACTTTTACATCCTCCGGATGTTTATCTTTTGACAAAAAAGGATTTTTCAAATGGCACAATTCAGGCCAGGCGGATTCAGCCTGCTTCCCCCGGTGGTTAAGAACCTGTTGATCATCAACGGACTTTTTTTCCTTGCCACCATTTCCCTGGGGTCCACTTTCAACATGGACCTGATCCGGGCCCTGGGACTCCACCTGCCGGGTTCCCCCAGGTTCGAGCCCTACCAGTTGGTCACGCACATGTTCATGCATGCCAACTTTTCCCACATCTTTTTTAACATGTTCGCCCTGTGGATGTTTGGAACCGCCATTGAGAACCTCATGGGCGGACGGCGTTTCCTGGTTTATTATCTGGTCACCGGTTTCGGGGCGGCCTTTCTCCACCTGGGTGTGACCTATCTTGAGGCCCTCAGCCTGCGTGGGGAGCTTTTGGCGGCGGGGTATTCTGCAGCCGACCTGGCCCGTTTCGTGGAAACCGGATCCTACAACGTCCTGCCCGGCCTCTCAGAGCGTAACCTGGTCTACTACCTTGCCAAATATTTTATACCGACCGTCGGGGCATCCGGGGCTGTGTTCGGGATCCTGCTTGCATTCGGCATGTTCTTCCCCAACAGTTACATATACCTGTTCTTTGCTTTGCCCGTCAAAGCCAAGTATTTTGTGATCGGCTACGGGGTGATGGAATTGTTTTTCGGGCTGACAAGCCGCCCGGGTGACAATATTGCCCATTTTGCACACCTTGGTGGCATGGTGTTCGGGTTTCTGCTTATCAGGTATTGGCGCCGCCGCCGGGAAATTTTTTATTGAATGCATTTTAATCCAGCATAGATCGTATGCAAACGAGCCTCTGGTCCGAAATCAGGCAATTCTTCTTTAAGGGCTCGGCCCTTGCCCGCCTGGTGGGGATTAACCTGCTGGTGTTCGTCGGTATCAGCCTGGTGCGCGTGGTACTCTACCTGTTCAATCAGGGAGAAGCCGGAGAAGCCATCAGTCACTGGCTGGGCATCTCCTCCAATGTGCACGTGATCCTTCACCGTCCATGGACCCTTTTTACCTATATGTTTCTGCATTTTGACCTGCTGCATGTGCTGTTCAATATGGTCGTGCTGTATGTGGGGGGGCGGTTGTTCTCGGATTTCATCGGACAGGGCAGGCTGGTGCCCACCTATTTGTTCGGAGGGCTGGCCGGCGGCATCGTCTATGTGGTTTCTTTCAATGTGTTTCCCGCCTTTGAACAGG
>Ga0334900_1000855_pt1 | contig 39025 bp, 38 predicted proteins | sample GraSluR3_MG_2_FD_207231 | JGI IMG/M metagenome (GOLD analysis project Ga0334900, IMG submission 207231) | Sludge microbial communities from methane-producing bioreactor in Wageningen University, Netherlands - Granular Sludge_31_08-R3 | ecosystem: Engineered > Bioreactor > Anaerobic >... | reverse complement strand
GTATCTTCTTTAGCAGTAACTACAATATCACTGAAGTTACCACCAATACTACCAAATCTCATAGGTCCGTTTTCTCTAAAATGTTGAGTTATTGTCCCTTCAAATCCGGTTTCTTGTTTGAACCTTTCAGCTCTTTCCTGCATAATGTTCCATTTACGATTATACTCCTGCATATCCTCATTTGAGTTAGCGTTTAATGATATTACGACTATCAAAACAAGTAATATCAGCATTATGACCTTTTTCATCTTGCCTCCTTTCATTTTGGCGTTTAGTTGAAACTTTTGTCTAATATAATGCTTAAATTTAGATATAACTATATAAAATACTCTTGTCAATAAAAATAATAATATTTTAAATAAATGTGTTTATGTTGTGCGAGCATCCCTGCTTGCACTTGCCTTTCCAACAAGCCGGAAGCTTATAGAACACTTTGTCTTCAAGTCCCTTCTCGCCTACTCTACCAGGATGGTCAAGCTCAATGCCATTAAGTTAAGAAAATAATCGGTGTTCCTCGCAAAATAGAGGCTTTCTGATACTAAAATCGTAGCCCCGTACTTCAGTACAGGGAATAATGGTTTTTTACGATAAGCTGCCCTTCCAATCGGAAATTTTTCTTAGAAAAATTTCCGATTGGAAGGGTAATATTATGTTGTACAATAATTTCCCACATACTAAAGTATGTGGCTATGATTTTATATTTTTTGCTGACACCTACGGTGTTGATAAATTATTTTGTAACTAAAATTTAATTGTTGTGCGAGCATCCTTGCTTCACTAGGAATTCCCTAAAGTAAAATGCTTAACTTAATGGCATTATGGTCAAGCTACAATTTTCGCAATTAGAGACTCAAATCCATTTCAGCCGGACTTGACTTGCAATGAGCATAGCGAATGTGAGTTGAGAATGGCGGAGAGAGTGATGAATAAAGAGTGATGAGAAGATTTGGGTAATCATTTATTTCATCGGGTTAAAACCAGAAATTCTAATTTTAAATTATTTCCCTGATACATAAGCACAATAATTTTAATTGACATATTTAAAGAAAAAAAAAATATAGTATCATACGATTATAGGAGTTTAAATGAATAGAGCATTAAATATATATAAATTTATTTTCAAGTATCCGATTTATTTAAGTTTAGGCATAATATTTCTACTTTTATTTACCGCCTTTAGCGGAATAAGTATCACTTTAGTTATTCCGATGTTTGACAATATTTTTATCACAGAAAGAGCAGAAATAATAACATATACTACTTTATCTGAATTCACATCTGCTATTAATAATACAATATCTAATTTTTTCAATAATAATTTTAATTTATCAACTGACAATTTAACAATTTTATGGTCAAATACGCAAAAGATATTAGATGTTACTGATCCATGGTTACTTTTAAAGATAATCTGTTCCCTATTAATAATCTTATATTTTTTGAAAAACCTTTTTTATTTTATAAACAGATTGATGTTTGTAAATCTAAGAGGTAAAACTATTAATGACATAAGAAATACGTGTTACAAGAAATATTTATCTCAATCTTATGCTTTTTTTAATCAAAACAGAGTTGGTGATTCTATAGTTAGAATGGTAAATGACATAGAGAATGTCAATAACTTATTTATCGACAATATTTTTAAATTTTTAAAAGAATTTGCAGCTATTTTAATATATGCTTTTATTGCTTTAAAACTTAATTATCAATTATTTTTTATAAGTCTGTTAATCTTACCGCCCTTTACAATCAGTGTAAGAATCTTAGCCAAGAAAATGAAAAAGTATGCAAAAAAGATTCAATCACAATTATCTGATATGTTTTCAAACATTGAAGAAGTATTAAATAGTATGCGAATAGTTAAAGCATTCTGCAAAGAAGATTACGAACACAAAAAGCTAATTTCAATTAACAGGAAATATTTTAAATTTTGGAGAAAATCACAAATATACTGGTCTTTTGGTGTACCAATTTCAGAGTTAAGTAGTATATTTATTGGCATTGCCATACTCTTTATTGGCGGTAAAGACATTTTAGAAGCAAATAGTGCTTTTAGCTTTGGTGATTTTACTGCTTTTTTATTTGCAATATTCAGTATGTTACACCCCTTAAAAGCTTTAACAAATTCAATTACTGATATAAAAAAAGCGATGATTTCAGTTGATAGAGTATCAGAAATATTAGAGTTAGACAGTGAAATCTTTGAAATCTCAAATCCAATAAAAATAAAGGATTTCAATAAAACAATTGAGTTTAAAAATGTCAATTTTTGTTATGATGAGGGCAAACAAATATTATCAAATATTAATTTCATTATAAATAAAGGAGAAAAAGTAGCCTTTGTTGGTGCAAGTGGTTCCGGGAAAACAACAATAGCAAATCTCATAAACAGAATGTATGACGTTACTGAAGGTGAAATCTTAATAGATAATATACCGATAAAATCAATCAAAATAGATAAACTAAGAACACTAATTGGAATTGTAACTCAAGATTCAATATTATTCTCAGATACTATTGAAAATAATATAAATTACGGATCTCATAAACCTATCAATCTTGAAGATATTAAAAAAGCTTGCCAATTTGCTTATGCTTCTGAATTTATAGAACAACTCCCGGAACAGTACAACACAAGAATTTTACCTCACGGCTCAAATCTATCCGGAGGACAAAGACAAAGACTGTGTATAGCAAGGGCTATAGTCAATAATCCTCCTATATTAATATTTGATGAAGCAACTTCAGCATTAGATACAGATTCAGAACAAAAAGTACAAAAAGCTATTGATATGGCAGCAGATAACAGAACTGTAATTATGATAGCACACAGACTATCAACGATACTTACATCTGATAAGATATTTGTATTAGAAAAAGGCAAAATCGTAGGAGCCGGTAAACATAATGAACTATTACAAACCTGCCAACAATACGAACACTTTTTTAATTTACAATTTAAAGGAAAATAAGGAGAAAATATGAGTGTTTTCACACAAAACAAATTTTTTGTCAAACTATCAAAACTAAGACTAAAGTTATTAATGTTCACAATAATCATTTATGCTATCCATAAGTTTTTTGATTTTCAAGACACACCCAAAGATATTTTTGGCAGTAACTTAGGCATTATCGGCGGAATAATTGTATCTTTAGGTTTACTATTACGTTCATGGGCTGCAGGAATTATTAACAAAAATAAACTTTTAACCAAAACCGGACCTTATCAAGTTTGCCGACATCCATTATATTTAGGTTCTTTACTTATGGCTATCGGATATTTAATTATCTTAGACGATTGGTTTTTATGGATTGTTTTAATTTTATTTATGATTCCTGTTTATCTACCAAAGATACTCGGAGAAGAACAAAAACTCAATGAGCTTTTTCCCGGAGAATATGACAAATTTAAACAAGAAACCGGTATGATTTTTCCCAAAAAGATTAGTTTAAAAAAGTTAATCCATAAATGGTCTTTCAAACAATGGGTAAAACACACTGAATATAATGCATGGATTGCAACAATAATTGCTACTATAGCATTACAATTTTGGTATCAATATTTTAACATATAAAAAGACAAAAAATGAATAAGAAGTATGAGTTAATAAATACCATATTCCGGTATCTTTGTATCAATTTTTTCATAACTCTATCATTAAATTTCATCTATCTTAGTAACATTAAATTTACATTAGACTTTTCAACAATCAGTTACTTATCAATAGCTTTAATTTCAAACACAGGTATCTTTTACCTTGCCTTTAGTTTAATATTTGGAATAATATGTTTTTTCTTACCCATAAAAAGATTAATTGATACCCTCTTATTAACGATACTACCTTTATTTCATATTTTTATTTTTATTGATGCTATTGTATTTAAAACATTTAAATTTCATATCAACAGCTTAGTTATAAACTTATTTTTAACCGAAGGAGCAACAGATTCTGTTACAATCAGTAAATCAAATTATATCCTTTTCGGACTAATAGCCTTAATAATGATTATACTTGAATATTTCACCTTAAATTATATACATAAAAAAAGTTCTACTCTCAACTACCAAACAAAACAACTTAAAACTTTTTTACTTATTCTCATTATTTTCATAATATCAGATAAAACTTATTACTCAATATCAGACCTTTTAGGTAAAACCTATATATTATCATTATCAAGGACATTTCCTTACTATCAACCATTAACAATAAAAAGAGCTGTTAGAAATTTAACCGGATATGAATCAGCCAAGAAAACAAATTTCTCCATCAATTCAAAATCGACGCTTAAATACCCAAAAAAGGATTTAATTTTTACTGAAATACAAGATTTGCCAAATATAATGGTAATAGTAATTGATGCCTGGCGTTTTGATATGTTTAATCAAGATACTACTCCACATATTTATAATTATTCAAAAAATAACCTTATCTTTGAAAACCATTTTAGCGGAGGTAACGCCAGCAGATTTGGTGTTTTTTCCTTACTTTATGGGATGTATGGTACTTACTGGCAACAATTTTTACAAACTCAATCTACTCCGGTTTTAATTGATAAATTATCAGAACTTAATTACAATTTTAAAATCACTTCATCCACCAAACTTACATATCCGGAATTTAGAAGAACAGCCTTTAGTAAAATACAAGATACTATAGAAGATAACTTCCCGGGTGAAAATCACGAATATAGAGATATACTACAAGCAGAAAGACTTATTGATTGGCTAAAGAATAGAGATGATACAGATAATCCATTTTTCACTTTTTCCTGGTTTGATGCTCCTCATGGACCATATAGCTATACTAAAGAATTTGAAGTATTTACTCCTTCAAAAAAATCAGCAAACTACATAACAACATCAAAAAGAGATTATACCTTACTAAAAAATAGCTACAAAAATGCGATATTATTTAATGATGATTTAGTTAATAAAATCTTAAACTACCTTAAAACTACATCATATTACGACAACACTATTGTTATCATTACAGCAGATCATGGTGAAGAATTTTATGAAAATGGCTATTTAGGTCATACCAGTGCCTTTTCAAAATACCAAACAAAAGTACCTCTTATCATTCATTTGCCGGATAATATGCTTAACAAGTATAATTTACAGGATAATCAAGTATTTAAAAATTTAACTTCTCATCACGATATCACTCCTATGCTAATGTCAGCTATTGGTTGTATATCAGATGACAATGTATATAGTTGCGGTATCAACCTATTGATTCATCACGACAAACCTGTTTTCTCTTCGGGATGGAATGACGGTGCATTAATATCAAATGACAATTATATTATATTTTCAACAGAAAGTTGGAATTCTTCAAAATTTGAAATCAGAGATAATGATTATAATTTATTAAAAAATACAAACAACGTGATGAAAACAATGGCAACTCCTTTACAAGAAATTATTTACCAAATGGGAGCTTTTACTCCTTGAATATACTGATATCAAATCTTTTTAGTGATAAACTCTCAAATCAATGGCACCAAAATGTATACGCAGAACTTGAACACAGAGGACATAATTTCTTATTATTAACAGATAAGAGATCTAATCTTTATAAAAATTCCTTACACCGAAATAATTTAATGGGATTAAAGAATATATTTTTATTCAATCCCATTCTATTAATAAAAATTTATAATATCTTAAAAAAAAACAGTATTGACGTAGTTATTAATTTTTCTAAAAATGATCTTTACTTGACAGGAATCTCAGCATTTTTTAAAAGAATACCTAATATATTTAATTATATATGTTACAATAGTCTTGAGACTATTAATAATACTGATAAAATATTAATATCAGCACTTACAAATCATTTTATTTTTAATTCTAAGTTTTCATATCATAACATAATTAGTCTTATCAAAATTCAAAAGAACAAAGTATCAATCATTTATAATGCTTTTGATTGCAATAAATTAGACAATGATAAAATTAATCTGATAAGAAGAAGTTGGGGATTTCAAGAAGATAATACTATAATTGGTATTAAATGTAAACTTACTAAGGAAAACTCTGTACAAGATTTAATTGAAGTATTTAAGCAGTTACTAAAAAACCATAAGAACATCCGACTTATAATAACCGGAAAAGGTAAATATAAACAAAAACTGATAGATTTAGTCTATACATATTCAATTAATGATTATGTTTATTTTGCTCATTCGAGTAAAAAAACTTTATTAAATATATATGCTTATGATATTTGTGTTTTTACATCTAAAACAGAAATACTTTCAAACGTTATTTTTGAATACCTTACAACAAAAAAACCAATAATATGTACCAAAACACAATGCCATCAAGAAATATTACAAGACACTTATAATTCACTACTATACAATTCAGACAATGTATCAGATCTTTATAATAAAATAAGTCATATTCTCATTAATAAATCAACTGCTGATTATATTGCAAATAATGCATTTAAAACTTCTCAACAATATAATTTTGAAAATATGGCGGCAAATATTGAAAAAATGCTGACACTAATAAAATTGTGATAGTTTTATTCCCTGTCACAAGAAATTACTTGACAATATATGATATTAAAATTATTAAATATTAATAAAATAAAAAGGAGTTATAATGAAAATCGAAGTATCTAATGGAGAAATAATCGACAAAATTACTATCTTAAAAATTAAACTGGAAAAGATTCAAAATCAAGAGAAATTAATCAATATAAAAAAAGAATTTGATTTATTAGAAGACTATATGCCTCAAATTGGTGTAACTGAAGACCATAAACTATTTCAACAGTTAAAAGATATAAATCTAAAACTCTGGGATATTGAAGATAAGCTACGTATAAAAGAAAGCAAAAAAGAATTTGATAAAGAGTTCATAGAATTAGCTCGGTCTGTTTATTTCACAAATGACGATAGAGCTATGATTAAAAAAGAAATTAACCATCTATCAGGGTCAGAACTCTTCGAAGAAAAAGAATATGTGGACTACAAAAAAACCAATTAACATACATAGTATTAAAAAAATTTTAATCATTCAATTTGAGCCTTTTGGGGAGGTATTTTTAACTTCAGCTATTCTTGAACCAATAAAAAAAAAGATACCAAATGCTGAAATTTATTTTCTTACTAAAGAACCATATCACATAACAATTCACTCTCACCCATTCTTAGATAAAATATTAAAAATAAAGGCAGGTAGGTTTTGTAAAAACATTATCAATAATACTAAATTATTTAAATTCATATATGATAATAAGTTTGATTTAATAATAGATCAACAAAATAATTTACTGTCTCATATAATATGCCTAATAAGTAAAGCTACGATAAAAATTGGTTATCAAAATAATCTTTGTAAACATTGCTATAACTACCATATAATTCCCTCAGAATCACAATATAAAGCTATTCAAAAATTTGATTTGCTACAACCCTTAGGTATAAGTAATGAAAACTGGAGATTTTACGTCACCATTTCACAAAAATCTGAAAAATATATTTATGATTGGCTAGAAAAGAATGATTTAGATACAAAGAAGTTTATTGTATTTTCTCCGGGAAGTCCATTTATATCTAAACAATGGAATTTAAAATACTACTCTCTATTGGGAGATTTAATATTTGAAAAATTTCATCTATCAGTAATTTTATTATGGGCAGAAAATGAATATATCGATTGCCAATACATTTATGATAATATGAAACATAAACCAATCATTGCCCCTTCAACTACTATAAACCAAGCTTTAGCCTTACTCAATAAAACAGAAATATTAATCTGCAACGACGGAGGGATAAATCATCTTTCCTGTGCTACTGAAACAAAAACTATTGCCATTTTTGGAACAACAAACCCTGATATCTGGTCTCCGGCAATAATTTTCGAACATCATCATCACCTTTATAAAGAAAATTTTCCATCTGATAATGACGACTCTTTTGGAATCTCACCTCATGATGTACTTAATAAAATAGATGCGATTATTAATATAACTTAAAATCATAATGAACAATTTCACGTTTTTTAATACCAATAAGCCAATTATTTTATTTGTTCCCAAACCGGAATTATTAAATGTTTTAATTGATATATCAATATTAAATATCCTAAAAGAATATTTTTCTGATCTTGATATCTCTATAATTCTACCCAACAAATATACAACTCTCGTAATTGACAATAAAAATATATCAAATATTTATCAACATAAATACACCTGTAGATTTTTGAATGTTTTAAAATTATTGTCAATATTCAAAAAAAAAAGAGTTAACTACCTAATAACATCTTTCCCTCCCGAACAGATATCCCTTTTAGCATTCTTTTCAAGTATTCCTAAAAATAATATATTTTATAATATATCCCCTCAACAAACTAATAACGAATTTACCTTTCACAAAATTATAACTAACACACTATCTCAATTTAAGATAAATATGACTTTAAATGAATATCAATCTATTATAAAAGAACAAATAAACCTGCTTTCAGAAAATACTAAAGAAAAAACAAAAAATTTTATTAATTCATTTCTTAAAACAAGAGAATTAATTGCCATCGAGATAAATGCTAATTATTTAAAAGAAAAATGGTATCAAGATTATATTCAAAAATTATGTGAAAAAATAATAATTACTAATGTAAATATTATTATTATAGGAGAAAAAAAAGCCTTTGAAATCTCAGAAGAAATTATGTGGAATATTATTAGATTATTCCCGGAACTAAGGCCTAATATAAAAAATATAATTAATAAATTTGAAATTATTGATACTCTTGCATTATTTAACTATATAGATTTTACAATCTGTACAAGTGAACTCATATATTTCTTAACAAATACTTTTAATATCCCCTCTTTTATCTTACTCCACAATCAAAAAATGCAATTAAAAGATACCATAAATTATTCAAATAACCTTACTAAACAAAATTTCAAGTATATCCCTCAAGTATCAGCAGATGAAATATTTAGAGAATTTTTAAAATGGAAAGAACGATAATTTTATACTTAACTAATTCTTATATAACGGAGATGAAATGAAATTTCTTTTTTATCTTGCCAAATTATATTCAATTCCGGTAGTAATGCCTTTAGTTGAATACATTAATCAATACACTAATGACGAAATTGCTTTTTTTGTTTCTGAAAAAGTATTTACTCAAATGAAAGAAGAAAATAGATTTTTCAATGTAAATCTAATAAAAGAAATCAAACAAGCAATTAACTATCAGCCTGATTATTGCATAACTCCCGGCAATTACATAGATTACAGACTTCCCGGAATTAAAGTACAAATCTTTCATGGAGTAGGCATAGAAAAATCTTCTCACTACGAAATCAGACATTTCTTTGATGTTTATCTGACTTCCGGTCCCATTGTAACTAAAAAATTTATAGAATTACAAGATAAATACAAGTACTTCTTAGTTTATGAAACCGGATGGCTAAAATTCGATCACATAATGAATTATAACGTAAAACATTTAAAAGAAATATACAATATCCCTACGAATAAAAAAATAATCTTATACGCCCCAACATTTAGTAATAAACTACAATCCGCAGAATGTATATTACCTCATATTCCAAATCTAATAAAAGATGATGAATTTTGGATATTAAAACTACACGAATTAAAAAAAGAAAAATATTTACCCTTAATTAATCAACTTAATAAAGATAATTTCAAAATCATCAATGAATATGATATTACCCCTTTGTTACATTTATCTGATGTAATGATTTCAGATACCTCATCAGTTCTTTATGAGTTTATGGCTTTAGATAAACCGGTTATAACCTTTAATACTTCAGACAGAAAAGATAAAGGCATTAATATCTCTTCAATCTCAGAATTAAGACCTGCAATCGACAGATCTCTTAACTTCCCGGAAGAAATGAGTCCTAACAGAAAAAGACAATTAGAGGAGGTAAATCCTTACCTAAATGGAGAAATTAGTAAAAATATCTACTCAACACTAATCCAAATAAAAAGTAACAACAAACTCTTAAATAAGAAAAAACCATTAAATCTATTAAGAAAACTAAAAATACATTATCACGAGCTAATTAAGAAAGGATACTTAAAATAATGGCAGGAAAACTACGTTTGACAGGTAAAATGGCTATCATTGGCAAAAAAATGCTTAAAACAGTTTGCCAAATATTAGATGAAAATAAAATAATTTATAATCTCGACAACGGAACACTGTTAGGAATTATCAGAGAAGATAGACTCTTACCCTGGGATAATGATATCGACATCACTATTCATGAAAAATACTTACCACAACTCTTAAAACTTCGCTGGAAATTTTGGTTAGCAGGATATAGAACTCGCTTAAGATATTCAAAAATTGATATTAAATATTTTCCAAAAGGTAAAATAAGAATGATGAAGATACAAACCAGAAAATTCTTTTTCAAAGGTTCAAATATGATAGAATTATATTTTAAGGTAGAAGACAATGATAAATATTACTACATAGAGGACGAAAAAGATCCGGTTCTAAAAGCAGCTTCTGCAAAGTATTACAAAAATCTTATACGTCATAATTTTGATGACTATGAATACCTTATCCCAAAAGATTACGAAGAATATCTTGTTTTCAGATATGGAGATTGGAAAACTCCGAACAAGGAATTTAATTATAAAAAAGATGATTTAGCAATTGTCAATCCTAAGGAACAATGAATTTAGTCAATTTCCATTGTCATTATTCTCACTCAAACTTTAATAATCATATTATAAGAGATAACCAAAATACATCTCGAATTTTTTATATTTGTTGTTGCTTAGATGATAACAATTTAACCGATCTTACAGAAGAAGTTATTAAATATAATCACCTGTATATAAAAACTAATTCAGATATACAAGATAATGAGAAAGAAACGTATAAAGATTTTAATAACATATTTGCTTGTGCAGGACAACATCCACTCTACCCTCAGGATGAAATATTTTATAATCATATTATTACTCTCTTAGATAATAATGAACTTTTTGCAATAGGAGAAATAGGTTTTGATAAAAGAAATAAAGATTTTAATGCACAAAAAAAGATTTTTTTAAAATATTGTGATTTAGCTACACAATATAATAAACCTATTGTTATTCATTGTGTTGGATATTATTATGAATTATTCAAAATATTAAAACATAACTTTCAAAATACAATTAAAATATTTCATAGCTTTTGTCCATCATTAGAAATAACTAAAACTTTGAAAAATCAGTTAAATACGGACAATGTAATCATCTCTTTTAATCATAGAATACTAAAAATTAAAAACTCTAAAATAATTCTCAAATATATTATTAAAAATTTTAATTATGCATTTGAAACAGATCAAACTTACACATATTTTCCTGAAGTTGATTATAATTTGAGTTCATTAATATATAATATTGCCCTCAAGATAAAACAAGATTCTCAAATATTGTATAAAAAGCAATGGGAAGTTTTCAAATCTTTATCGGACTAACTTTTTAAAAATCTTTGATTATATATAAAAAAATTTTATAATATTTCTTGACAAAAAAAAAGGAATATAATATTTTTTAATTATATATATATGAAAGGAGTTCCGAATATGACAGAAGATAAATTGTTGACGATAGCCGAAGCAGCAGAATACTTAAAAGTCAATGAAAGTGTAATTAATGAAATGTTAAATACAGGTGTAATAAAAAAACAAGGGACCTCAAAGAGTTTTTCAATTGATAAAGATGAAATTGACACCTGGCTTTCTACTCTCAACCCAAAAGAAGAAGAAAACCTTGCGATGAAAAGAATTATCTGCCATTTCCAAGACTATTTTAAATTAGAAAATATTATTTTAGATTTTAACTCCGATAACAAATATGAATCTATAGCAACGATGAGTAAAAAGGCAAGAGATTTAAAAATAGTTAAAGATCACAGATGGTTATATGAGGTAGTAGTAGCTCGAGAAGAACTTGTTTCTACAGCTGTAGGTAAAGGTGTCGCAATGCTACATCCAAGACATATGCACCCAACAAAAATAAAACAACCTACAGTACTTTTTGGTAGATCTGCAGAAGGTGTAGAATTCGATGCACCTGATGACCAACCTGTAAACCTTTTCTTTATGTTATTGCTACATAATGACAAACAGCACTTATTTTCATTATCCTTTATTACAAAATTTTTAATGCATGAAAAAAATATTAATTTATTAAATCAAGCTAAAACTGCAGAAGAAGTATATAACGCAATTTCAAGTTTTGAAACCCAAAGCAAAAATTCTGATAAAAATTAAACAAATACAAGATCAATAGGTCTTGATTTATTTCAAGACCTTTTATTTTTAACAATTTATAAGGAGTAAATATGCCATTAGTAAGAGTTATAGCCGGGAGTAAATCAGACTCTGCCTATGTCCAAAAAGTTTTAGACACTTTAGATACTTTCAATATCAGCTACGACCAATATTATGCATCTGCACACAGAACACCTGATACAGTTGTCAATCTAACCAAAACTGCTGAAAATGATGGAGTAAAAGTCATTATTGCTATGGCAGGTATGGCTGCTCATCTACCCGGAGTAATCGCCGGTCATACGACATTGCCTGTAATAGGTGTACCTTTAAGTGGAAGTGCTTTAAACGGATTAGATGCACTATATTCAGTAGTTCAAATGCCCAAAGGAATTCCTGTTGCTACCGTTGCAATAGACGGAAGCATTAATGCTGCAACATTAGCTGCTCAAATTATTGCGTTATCTGATAATGATTTAAGTAACAATTTAAAAAAACAACGCCAAGATTATTATAAGTAATTTCTATAAAGGGGGCTTACATTCCCCCTTTATAAATGATTAAACGCTACCGGTTGCAAATATGTAATATTAGTTCTTGACAAAATTTATACGTCATTTAGATTGTATTTTAAAAGGAGGTGTTTTTGATAAGAACATTCTTAGCCCTAACTCTTGATAATCAAGAACAAGAAAAACTTACAAAAATTGTTCACAAAGCAAAAACCTATTTTCCAAACATCAAATGGGTTGAACTAAATAATTTTCATTTAACCTTTCTTTTCTTAGGAGATACTAAACCGCAGGATATAACAATAATTAATGATACATTAAAAATATTTGCAAATAAGTTAACTACAATTAATTTATCTGATTATAATACAAAGATATCTGTCAATAATCCAAATAATCCAAAAACTCTTTGGCTAGATTATACTGCAAAAAATATATCCCAAAAAAAATTTATAACTTTAAAATCTGATAGAGATACGTTTATAAACAACTTAAAATTAAAAATTCCTTATATAGATTTTAAAAATAATCATCAATTTAAATTACATATCACCCTTGGAAGAGTCAAAATAGATTATCAAACACCTTTTACTATTCCTCTAGATTTAACTCAATTTTATCAAGAAAATCCTATTCAACCTATTTTAAACAAACTTTCATTAATACAAAGTACACTTAGTCCTATCGGACCAACATATAAAGAATTAAATACAGTTTACTTAAAAAATATTTAAATACTCAGGAGGTAAAAATGGCTGAAAAAGGTAAAGATTTAGCTCTTAAAACAGCATTAAATCAACTCGAAAAAAAATATGGAACCGGCACAATTATGAGATTAGGAGATAAACCTAAAGCACAAGTAGATGTCATACCAACAGGAGCTCTAAATTTAGATGCAGCCTTAGGAATTGGAGGAATACCTAAAGGAAGAATTACTGAAGTATATGGTGCTGAAGCATCCGGGAAAACAACATTAACCTTACATATTGCTGCAGAAGCTCAAAAACTTGGTGGAGTAGTAGCTTTTATAGATGCTGAACATGCTTTAGACCCAATATATGCTAAAAATCTCGGTGTTGATACTGACAGTTTATTATTATCTCAACCTGATGGAGGAGAACAAGCTCTTGAAATCGTAGAAACCTTAGTTAGAAGTAATGCAATTGATTTAATTATTGTAGATTCTGTTGCTGCCCTTGTCCCAAGACAAGAAATAGAAGGAAGTATGGGAGATTCACATGTCGGATTACAAGCAAGATTAATGTCTCAAGCTTTAAGAAAATTAACAAGTATTGTCAGTAAATCAAATACATCAGTTATCTTTATAAATCAAACCAGAATTAAAATCGGTGCTCCCCCCTTCACAAACCCGGAAACAACTACAGGCGGTGTAGCATTAAAATTTTATTCATCAGTTAGACTTGAAGTTAGAGCCGGAGGATCAATTAAAGACACTAATGGCACTTCTCAAGTTATTGGTTCAAATACAAGAATTAAAATTGTTAAAAATAAATTTGCTCCTCCATTTAAAACTGTTGAATGCCCGATTATTTTTGGACAAGGAATATCAAAATTAGATATCTTACTTGACTTAGCAATTAATAAAGATATAATCGCAAAAGCCGGTTCATGGTTCTCTTATGGTGAACAAAAGATTGGACAAGGTGCAGATAAAACAAAACAATTCCTTATTGATAACCCCGAAATTTACAATGAAGTAGAATCAAAAGTTAAACACCTTCTTCAACCAAATGAATTTGACAAACCTGATGAAAACATAGAAAATGAAGATCCGTTTATCGAAGAATAAAAAAAATGTTCAACTCTTTCTTGAGGAAGAATTTATTGGTGAAATCCCTATAAAATTACTTCCTCAAGAGATTTATTTAAATCTAAATATGACAACACAAAATGAGTTAACACAAGAATTTCATACAAATTTCAATACATTAAATGAAGAAAGTGAATTTTGTGATTTTGTAGAAAATTGGGTTACTGACAATGCCAAAAGAAAATTATTAGACTATCTTGCTAAAGCTGAGAAAACAATATATGATTGTAAAATATTCTTAAACCGTAGAAATATACCAATGAAAATAGTAAAAACTATTTTAAACGAATTTCAACAAAAAAAATGGATTTCCGATGAACGATATACAAGCATATTTATTGAAGATTCAATAATTTTTGAAAAAAGTCCCGCAGAGATCAAACAAAAATTATTTCAAAAAAAAATTAATCCTTCAATAATTAATTCTTACTTAAATCAAGTATATACAAAAGACAAAAAAATTGATACTATCAATAACTTAATAGATAAAAAAATCAAATCTTTTCAATTTAAAGATAAACCTGAAAAAAATAATTCTCCACAGCATAATCTTTTTAATAAGATCGCCACAATACTATATAGAAAAGGATTTCAATACGAAGATTATTGTGATATTTTAACTGATAAGATTAACAAGTATCAAAAAACAAACACATAATCTTGATTACATTTTGATTACCTGCGTTTAATATATTTATTTGGTTATTACAAAATCCTTTTTTTATTGACATAAATAGCTTGAAATTTAAAATGTGAAAATATATTCTTAATTTTATTAATTACTATGGAGGATAAATGTATAAAATAAACGTAACTTCATCTTTTCCCGGAGCTCATAAATTAAATCACTACCCGGGAGCTTGTAAAAATCTACATGGGCATAATTGGAAAGTTCGTGTTCAACTCAAAACATCAAAAATAGATAAATTAGGTATGGCTATTGACTTTGGGATAGTTAAAGAACATCTAAATAAATTGATGAATAAATTTGATCATCAATATCTTAATGATTTAGAATGGTTTAAAAGCTCTCATAACTCTGATGATATGGATGTACGATTTACAAACCCAACTTCAGAAAATATTGCCAGAGTTATATTTGAAGAAATGCAAAAATCTTTTAAAGATGAGGACATTACTATTAACGAAGTAGAGATTTGGGAATCTGACAACTCATCTGTTATATACGACTTAAAATGATCAGAATTGTAGAATCAAATTATATAACAAGTGCTGTAAAAGCAAACAATTATCCAACAGTTATTCGAGATGATATAACTGAATGGAAAGAAGTTGCTTTTGTTGGACGCTCAAATGTTGGTAAGTCATCTATGATAAATACTTTAACAGGAAGAAAATTGCTGGCTAAGGTTGCAGCAAAGCCCGGGAAAACAAGACTAATAAACTTTTTTGATATTAGGTATAAACAAAAAAATAACGATTCAGAACAAGAGACAGACAATTTTTTTTGTTTAGTCGATTTACCGGGATACGGCTATGCTAAAGTAAGTAAAACTGAAAGACAACAATGGCAAACAATGATAAGTGAATACTTTACAAAAAGTAAACATATCTCCGGCGTAATAGTTTTAGTTGACATTAGGCACGAAGCCGATCCAAAAGATATGATTATGATAAAAATGTTACAACAACTAAATATAAATTTTATTATTGCCTGCACTAAAAGCGATAAAATACCTACAAATAAGATTCCTTCTCATTTAAAAAATATTAAAAAAGGTTTTCAACTTGACAAGATTGATGTAATCGCATTTTCTTCAACAACTAAAAAAGGATCTGATTACATATTAAATTGGATAGAAAACAAAATACTATATCAAGAAAATAATACTTCAATTTCATTAAATGATATACCTGTCAGAAAAATCATAAAGCATGATTAAAAAAATGTTGAGGTAAAAGATGTTAGAAAAAATAAAAAAACCGGAAGATATAAAAAAGCTAAGTTTTCATGAACTTAGTTTATTAGCTTCAGACGTTAGGCAAAGAATTATAGAAGTCACTTGTATCAATGGAGGCCATGTAGCTCCAAGCTTAGGAGCAGTTGATTTCATCATAGCCTTGCTAAAAGTTTTCAATCCATTAAATGACAGAATAGTTTTTGATGTTGGTCATCAAGCCTATGCATATAAAATACTTACAGAAAGAAATGACAGATTTGATACTTTACGCACTTATGGTGGAATAAGTGGTTTTAACAATATCTTTGAAAGTAATTATGATGCTTTTTCGGTTGGCCATAGTAGTACTTCTATTTCAGCCGCATTAGGCATTAAAATTGCAATGGACTCACTTGAAGAAAAAGGCACGTCAATTGCAATCATTGGAGATGGTGCATTAACCGGAGGGATGGCATTTGAAGCCTTAAACCATGCCGGTCATCTACAAAAAAATATGATTGTTATTCTAAACGATAATGAGATGTCAATTTCACCAAACGTTGGAGCTCTACAACATTATTTAACCAATGTCTTAGTCAGTAAATCATATAATACACTTAAAAAACAAGTATGGGATCTTTCACAATCATTACCCGGGAAAGTCAGGAAAACCTTCATTTATGGAGCACAAAAACTTGAAGAAAGCCTAATGAATATAATAGTCCCAAATATTTTTTTTGAAGACCTGGGCTTTAAATATATCGGTCCCGTAAATGGCCATGACATTCCTCGTTTATGTAGAATTTTCAATAAAATAAAAACAAATATTGAAGGTCCTGTATTAATACATTTAGTGACGCAAAAAGGGAAAGGACTTTCATTTGCAGAAACAAATGCTGCAAAATTTCATGGGATAGGACCGTATAATAAAAAAAATGGCCATACAACTCCAAAAAAAAATCTCTCATGGTCAGAAGTTTTTGGTAATAAATTAGTTGAAATGGCAAAAACAGACAAAAAAATTGTTGCTATCACTTCAGCAATGACAGATGGAACAGGTTTAACAAAATTCAATGATACATATCCTGATAGATTATTTGATGTAGGTATTGCGGAACAGCATGCAATTACCTTATCTGCAGGATTAGCATCTAAAGGTCTAAAACCCTATATTGCAATATATTCAACCTTTTTACAGAGAGCACTTGATCAAGTGATACATGATGTTGCATTACAAAAACATCCTGTCGTGATCTGTATAGATAGAGCAGGTTTAGTAGGTGAAGATGGAGCAACACATCAAGGTGTCTTTGATTTGTCATTTTTACAATTTGTACCAAATTTATGCATACTAGCTCCTACTTCAGCATCAGAATTAGAGTTATGCCTTGAATGGTCAAAAGATTTTAATGATTTACCGGTGGCAATCCGTTATCCAAGAGGCACAGCACAAGTATTTGAGCATACACATTCATCTATTAAATTTAGCAAAGCAGAAATTTGGAATAAAGGATCAAACATCGCTATTATTGGTGTAGGTCATTCATTTTCAACAGCTTTTGACCTATACAATAGAATTATAGAAAACTATGAAGGGATAAATCCGTATTTAATAAATCCAAGATTTATTAAACCTTTTGACAAACAACTTTTTGATGAAATCAAAGATAAGTGTTCTCATTTTATAATAATTGAAGAAAATGCACAAATAGGTGGGTTTGCATCAAGACTTGGTATAGAATATGCTTCTGATGACATCAAAATTCATTCTTTTGCTATCCCTGACGAATTTATAGAACATGGAAAAACAGAATTGCTAAGAAATTTAATTGGCTTATCAACAGAAAAGATATACAATAAAATTTCTCCAATTTTAGACAAATTTATATAAAAACAGGAGACAAAAATCTAATGACTATCGAAGAACAATTAAAAATCATAAAAAAAGGTGTCGAAGAAATAATACCCGAAAACGAATTAATAAAAAAACTTCAAAAATCTCAAAAAACTGGCAAACCTCTTAGAATCAAATATGGCATTGACCCAACCAACTACGAAGTACATATTGGGCATCTTGTACCTATCAGAAAAATGCGAGAATTTCAAGATTTAGGGCATAAAGGAGTGATAATCATAGGTGATTATACTGCTCAAATCGGAGACCCTACAGGGAGAGATGATTCGAGACCTCCACTTACAGCTGAAAAAGTAAAACAAAATGCTGAAAAATATATGGATCAGCTCTACACTGTATTAGATAAAGACAAAACTGAGGTTCACTATCAAACAGAATGGTTTGGTGATATGTCGATGTCAGATGTTATTAAATTAATGGGCAAATATACGTTAGCTCAATTTATGGCTCATGACACTTTTAGAAAACGTTGGGATGCAGGATTACCTTTACATATGCACGAAATTATGTATCCTATATTGCAAGGATATGATTCTGTTGCTATTAATGCTGATATTGAATTAGGTGCTACCGAACAGAAATTTAATATTTTAAATGGTCGTGAAATGCAAAGATTTTTTAATATGGAAGAACAAATTGCTATACTCTCCCCAATCCTTATGGGCACTGATGGACTCAATAAAATGAGTAAAAGTTTAGGTAACTATATAGCTGTTTTTGATACTCCAAATGACAAATATGGAAAAGTAATGTCAATACCTGACAATTTAATAATCAATTATTTTAATTATGCTACTAAAGTCCATCCTGATGAAATATCACAAATAAAAAAAGATTTAGAAACCGGAGCACATCCTAAATATATAAAACAAAGATTAGCGAGAGAAATAGTAGCCTTATACCACGGTGAAGACATCTCCAAAGAAGCTGAAGAAGAGTTTAACAGAGTTTTTAGTCAAAAAGAAATTCCAACTGATATAGAAGAATATATCTATTCAGATAAAGAAGTTTGGATTGTAAAACTTCTTACTGATGCAGGTTTAACAAACTCCAATGGAGAAGCACGCAGAATGATTAAGCAAGGGGCTGTTTCAATTAATGGAGATAAAATCACTGATGAAAATATGATGTATCAATATAAAGAAGATAAGGTTATAAAAGTTGGTAAACGAAAGTTTAAAAAGATAATTAAAGGATAATAATGTGGACACTATAATTTATATAACAGCATTTGCCATACAAATAGTGATTGTAATTGCAAGTATCACTATTCACGAATTCAGTCATGGATATTCTGCATATCTACTCGGCGATGACACAGCTAAAAGAGCCGGAAGGTTATCTCTAAACCCGATCAGGCATCTTGATCCTATTGGAGCATTAATGCTATTAATCGTAAGAATCGGATGGGCAAAACCTGTACCTATTAATCCCTATAATTTTAAAGATCAAAAAATAGGTACATCAATTACAGCCGCAGCCGGACCGGCCTCAAATTTTATAATTGCCATTTTAGTAGCAATTCTCTTTAGATTAATTCAACCCCTTAGCCAGATAAATATTATTTTTTACTTTATCGTCTTTGCATTACAATTTACAGTTATGATTAATATTGCTCTCGGATTATTTAATCTTATTCCAATACCACCTCTTGATGGTTCAAAAATTATAAGTGGTTTCTTATCAGATGAAATGTATTTTAGATGGATGCAATGGGAAAAACAAGGAGCATATTTATTAATGTTAATCTTTGGTATTAGTTTCTTTTTAAAAATACCACTTTTCCAAACAGTAATAGTACCTCCTCTAAATTTTTTCACTACACTTCTCTTAGGTACTTCAATATAAAAAACAATTCCAAAAAAATAAAACGGAGGAAAATATGGACTTAGCTCAATTAAAAGCTATGGCTGAAGAGAATCAAATAATCGCAATTGATTTAAAATATTGCGGTTTAGAAGGGAAATGGTATCATATAACATTTCCTGTCAGAAGACTTGATTATGTTATTGAAAATGGTGTTTCTTTTGATGGATCAAGTATTCCGGGTATGAAAGCTGTAGAATCCGGCGATATGATTATTAAACCTGATTTAAACACTGCAATTATTGAAGAAACTGATGAAGGAAATATTATCGTCTTACTCGGTACTATATGTGACGCCGTAACCGGTAAAGGTGTAGCAAAAGACCCTAGAAGTGTAGCTCAAAGAGCACAAGATTTTATGGTTTCTTCGGGGATTGCAGATGAATCTTTATGGATTCCTGAACTTGAATATTACATCTTTGATGAAGCTATTTTCAAAAACCAAAAATATGATGTGGGATACTCATTTACTTCAAGTCAAAACAAAGAATGTTTGCCTTCCGGAAATGATGATGAAATGGCAATGGCAAATCAAGATAGAAAAGGGTATCATATGTGTACTCCTTTTGACTTATACTTTAATGTTAGACAACAAGCTGTAAGTATTATGGAAGATTTAGGCATTAAAGTACGTTATCATCATCATGAAGTAGGCCTCGCAGGTCAACAAGAAATAGAAACAGAACCAAGTATTTTCCCTAAAATATGCGATGAAGTCTTAGTTATGAAAGATGTTATCAGACAATGTGCTTTAGAAAATGGCTGTACAGTTACATTTATGCCAAAACCAATTTATAACGAACCGGGTAATGGTATGCATTATCATATTCTTCTTAGAAAAAATGGGAAAAATCTTTTCTGGGAAAAAGGCAGATATGCTGATTTATCTCATGATGCTCTTTATTTTATTGGCGGTATTCTTAAACATGGTGCATCTCTAACAGCTTTCACAAATCCAAGTACAAATTCTTTTAAACGTTTATTACCCGGCTTTGAAGCTCCTGTAAAACTCTTCTTTGGGCTTGCTAATCGTTCAGCTGCAATCAGAATTCCTAACTATGTTCATACTGAGGCAAGTAAAAGAATAGAATTTAGAACCGGTGATGCAACAGCTAATCCATACCTTGCTATGAGTGCAATCCTTATGGCAGGCTTAGATGGAATCATCAATAAAATTCATCCTATTGAGCAAGGGTACGGTCCTTATGATGATAATGTTTTCAATTGGCCTAAGAAAATGCAAGACGAATTAAAATCTATTCCTACAAACCTCAAAGACGCTCTAAATGCCCTTAAAAAAGATCATGACTACCTCTTACAAGGAGGAGTATTTAGCGAAGAATTAATAGAAAGCTGGATTACTCTCAAAATGAAAGAGGCCGATGCTGTAGAAAATAGACCTCATCCTTACGAAATGACTTTATACTATAATCTTTAATTATGAACATAAATATTAAATGGGCGGAGTTATCCGCCCTCATTTATCAGCATTATTAAAATAAAATATTATGAAATACGACCCCATAAAAAATATTTTTAATCTTATTATAAAAAAAAATCCTATATTCAGAAAACTATTCTTTTTGTTGCTTGACATTTTTATTCTCAGACAATGGTATGTAAAAAAAAGTATTAAGAATTTAATGGTAGATAGCCAAAATACTCTTTTCTATGATGCCGGAGCAGGTTTTTGTCAATATTCTTATTATATGTTAAAGAAATTTCCTCAAACAAAAGTTTTTGCTACAGATTTAAAAACAATCTATTTAAACGATTTTTACACTTTTTTAAACATAGAACAGCAAAAAAGGTTTTCCTACACTACTGCTGATTTACAAGAATATTCCTTAATTAATAAAGCTGATTTAATCATAGCTGTTGACATATTAGAACACATAAACGATGATATATCAACAATTAAAAATTTCTATAATTCTTTAAAACAAGACGGATATTTAATCATTTCAACCCCAAGCAATCTTGATAAAGCTGCTGCCTTTACTGCAGAGCACGTAAGACCGGGCTATTCTCCAAATGAAATTTGTGATAAACTTATTAATCAAGGTTTTAAAAATATAAATTGGAAATATACTTACGGTATCTGGGGTAAAATATATTGGTTATTAGTAATGAAAACTACCCTAAAACTTATTAATTATACCAAATATTTAATGATTATTATACCATTTTATTTTTTATTAATATTTATTCCGGTATTAATATGTATGTATTTTGATACAATCACAAAAAATCCTAAAGGAAACGGAATAATTATCACTGCTCAAAAAAAAAATCCAATTAAATGATAATATTTTTTTGATAAATTCATCTATTAAAAATTGTTTTCCGATAATTAAAAACCTCTTTCTTCACGTAGAATTTCAGAAAACCTAAAAAGTTTCTTGACAACAATAACAGTGTAACATAAAATTGTCTTATGGTTTTAAGTATAAACGTAAAGATAACTTGAGATATAATGTTAAGGAGGTACCATGAAGGTATTTAAAAAAGTTTTAGCACTAATTATGCTAACCTCTGTACTCGCTTTTACAGCTTGTACACCACCACCACCACCTGTCACAAAAAATCAATTGACGGTAGCCGAACAAGAAGCCTTAGAACAAGAACAAATAACTACTCAATTACAACAAGAAAAAACTCAACTTGAAGCTGAGTTAAGATCAAAGCAGGCAAAACTTGATGCGTTAAAAGATATGGAAAAAGGAATGAATTAAGGAGAATATGATGAAAAAGAAAATACAAATAATAGCCCTTATTGTCATTTTTGTTTTACCGATTTTTTTAAACGCTTCTGTTAATTATCTAAACGAAGATGACTACAAAAAACTAAGCAAAACTGAAAGACAACAATATTGGAATCAATTAGAAACAGAAATGACAAACCTTCAACAAAGAAAAGCGGATGCCATTGCTGCAAATGAAAGATTAACTGTAGAAATTGAAGCTTTACGAACAAACATAAATGATGTAGATACTAATATTTCCGATTTATTTGATAGACTTAATATCACAGATGCAAATTTAGCTGAGTTAAGATCAAAAATACAATACTTCAAAGATCAACTTAATAATTGGGAAAATATGAGTGATGATGACCTGTGGAAAAATGCAAAAGCTTTCAAAGAATTAAACGAAGACTTTAACAATACTAAAGCTGTTCAAATAGCAAGTTTACCTGAATTCAAAAGAGATTTCAATGATCTTGACCGTAGATTTAAAGCTATTAATGATGCATTAAAAGCAGCTAATACTTATTACGAAGACAATTACTCTGTAGTTAAAGGCGATTATTTATCAAAAATATCCGGATATGACTTCATCTATGGTGATCATTCAAAATGGGGTATAATTTTCAGAGCTAATCGTGACCAAATTAAAGATCCTAACATAATCTATGAAGGACAAAATTTAAGAATCCCTCGTGGACTTCCTACTACATGGAAAGTTTATAGAGGCGAATCTTTATGGAAAATATCATCTTATCCTGAGGTTTATGGTTCCGGTACTAAATGGCCTGTTATATATAGAGCTAATCGTGACCAAATTAAAGACCCTGACTTAATTTATCCAAATCAAATCTTTGATATTCCTAGAGATAATAATTAATCAAATATAAAAAATAACTTGACAAAAAAGCCTCTTTTCAAGAGGCTTTTTTTATGATTAATAATAAAGAAAATATATATCTGATAATTCTTACTTCGTTTCTCTTAGCTATAATTTTTTACACTGTAACTTGGTATGGCTTTAATGTTCCAAAATATAATTATCAAGCTGGACAAATTGCTCAAGAAGCAATTAAAGCTCCTTTTGCTTTTAATGTCCTAAAACCGGAAGCTATCATAGAAAATGAAGTATCAAAAACTCTTCAAAGCTATCCTACAATCTATAAAATATCGGAAGACATAAAATTTAACACTTATAAACAACTTGATGATCTATTTGTAACTATTAATGATAGTTATGAAAACTATGATAGTACTTATACTTACAATAAGTTTACTGAAATCGGCTTAGCATTTGATTATCCAACAATAAAATATCTTAATGATAGCAATACTCGAGAATATATTTATAATTATTTATCAAATCAATTATCTGAAATAATGAAAACTCCTTTAGTAAATGATTCAGAAAAAAATAACTTTTTTAGACTTTCTAAAGACTTCGAGATATCTGAAACCTTAAACAGTAAAAAACTAAGCATTAGCGAAGCTAAAAAACTAATCACTCAAAGATTAAAAGACCCTATAATAAAACTCATTGTTACAACTATTTTAGATAAAATTTTATCCCCAAATCTTGAAATAGATTTAGAAGCATCAATTATTGAAAAAGAAAATATTAGGAAAAGCATCGACCCTATAATCTCCAAAATCGAAAAAAATGAATACATTATCCTAAAAAATCAAGTTTTAAGTGAACAAGATATACTTAAATTAAAATCATTAGTAAATGTCTTAAAAGAAAAAAAAGATCAAAAAAATTATATTGAACTTGCCATATCGGCATTAGGTCAATTTTTATATAATATCATAATTTTAATTCTTTTTTATTTCTTAACGCAAATATTCTTCAAACAAAATTTTACAAACAAAAAAAGAATGATTTTAACTCTTGCATCTTTCATTTTATCAGTAATAATAACAGTTTTAATATACTATATCTTTGGAATAAAAAATATCCTTTTAATCCCATTGCCAATGTTTGTATTAATTATAGCTATGATTTTTAACCCTAGTTATGGTATCATATATAGTCTTTTTATAATGATTATTACAGGTCAATATTTAAACTGGAATATGTTACCTCTCATAAACTTACTAATTTGCTCAATAGTAAGTTTATTAGTTTTAAGAAAAGTAAAACAAATTAACTATTTACTTCTTTTTATTTACATATTTTCAAGTTTATCCTTAGCTTCTTTTATCACAACTCTTTATCGAAATGAAAATTTCTCTTTACTTACAGTAAATCTCTTTTATAGCCTTATTACATCAACTGTAAGTATTATAGGGGCTTTACTAATCACACCTGCTATTGAAAAAAAGTTTGAATTTGCAACAAAACAATCTCTATTAGAATTACTAAATTTTAATAACCCGTTACTGAAAAGGCTTTCAAAAGAAGCACCCGGGACTTATTACCATTCTTTAATTGTGGGTAATTTAGCAGAAGCTTGTGCTGAAGCTATCAATGCAGACCCACTCATTTCCAGAGTAGCTAGCTATTATCACGATATTGGGAAATTAGATAATCCAAAGTATTTCATTGAAAATAACCCTGACTCAACCTTTTTACATAATGAGTTAAAACCTGAAGAAAGTGCGTCAATAATTAGAGAACACGTTGAAAATGGTATATCATTAGGTAAAAAACATAAACTCCCTACTCAAATAATTGATATCATAAAAGAACATCACGGAGATAGTGTAATTAGATATTTCTTACATAAGGCAAAAGAGAGTAACCTCCCATTTAACAAAAAAGACTTCAGCTATTATGGACCAAAACCTCAAACTAAAGAATCTGTAGTTGTTATGATTGCTGATATTGTAGAATCCACTACTAAATCTTTAAAATCCCCTAACAATGAGTTAATTGAAAAGATAATTAATGACAGTATCAATTATTTAATAGCTGAAAATCAACTTATTAATGCACCTATCACAATTAAGGAATTACACATTATAAAATTAACAATGTTACCTATACTTAACAGTATTCACAGAAAAAGAATTGAATATCCGGACAATAAAAATGAATAAAATAGATATCATTAATCAATCAGATATTACTTTTGACCGCAATATATTTGAACAAATTTTCTTATGGATGAAACAAGAATTTGTTTTTCAAGACAATGCAGAATGTTGTCTCAAGTTAAGTTCAGATGACGAGATAAAAAATCTAAACAATGTATATAGAGGGAAAAATTCTAAAACAGATGTTTTAAGTTTTCCTTACGAAATTCCAAATATTCCATTCAAGGGTGATATTATTATTGACATAAATACTGCTGATAAACAAAAAGGTAATAAAACTATCCAAAAAGAAGTTTATGAACTCTTTATACATGGACTTTTACACTTAGCAGGAATGGACCACTTAAATAAAAAAGAACAACTTCGTATGCAATTATACGAAACAAAATATAATATAAAATTAGAGGAGTATTTAAAAAATCGTGGATGATATTAACTCGTTAACGTATGTAATAGGAATATTACTTGTATTCTCTGCTTTATTTTCAGGCTCAGAAGTAGCTTTTTTTTCATTAACTAAGATTCACATTAAAAAATTAGAAAAAGAAAAATCAACTCAATCAAAAAACATTTTAAGGCTCTTAAAAAAGCCCAAGCAATTATTAATTACAATCCTATTAGGTAATACTTTGATTAATATTTTGGCATCTTCATTAGCGACATACTATGCGATAATGTTATCAAAGACCTATACTGTTACACAAAAATCTTTAACTATCAGTATAGTTATCATTATTATGACAGTTTTAATACTTATATTTGGAGAAATTTTACCTAAGTTAATTGCCTTTACTATGCCGATTAAATTTGCAAGTATTACTTCAATAATATTAATAATTTTTAAATTTTTACTATATCCCATTATACTGATTTTAGAAATATTCACAAATAAGATTTCTAAGAAAAAAAGCGGAATTCAAGGGCTTAATTCTTCATTAAGTCATGAAGATATTAGAAATATAGTAAAATCTGATTCAAACAATCATCCTTTAGAAGAAAGCGAAAAAAGAATCATTGACAGTATATTCAGATTTTCTTCAACGGAAGTCAAAGAAATAATGGTCCCAAGAGTAGATATTATGGGAGTAGAATCCTCTTGCGAGCTCTCACATATTAAAAAAACAATCGTTGACTCCGGGTATTCAAGAATTCCTGTATATAAAAAATCTATTGATGAGATTATTGGAATTATTTATGCCAAGGATTTAATACTTCATCCTGAAAAAACAACTATTCATGATTTACAAAGAAAGGTATTTTTCATCCCGGAAAATATGAAAATACAAACCCTTTTGAATCATTTTCAAATAAAAAAAATACAAATAGCAATCGTTGTTGATGAATACGGTGGTACATCCGGGCTAGTAACTTTAGAAGACATTTTAGAGCAATTAGTGGGTGAGATTATGGACGAATATGATGAAGAACAACCACTGATCACAAAACTCAATGCTGAAAACTTCTTAATATCAGGTATGATTCAAATATCTGAACTTAATAGAGAATTTGATTTAGATATTTCAGAAGAATTTGATAATCTTGCTGAGTTTTTGTATGCTGAGTTAAATCACATTCCTAAAAAAAATGAAAGATATACCTTTAATGACCTAGTAGAATTCACTATAACTCAAATAAAAAAACAAAGAATTTACTTTGTCAAACTGAGACTATTAAACAATGACAAATAATCATATTAATAAAATCCTAATTACTACTCTTTTATTACTTGTAATTCTAAATTTATATTCAGAAAAATTATATTTTGATATTGAATATGTAGGTATAAGTGTAGCTAAAGTAGAATTTGAAAAAACAAATAATGAAATTCAAATTAAAGCTAAATCAGGAAAATTAGCAAATTTTTTCTCAATATCTTTTGACAATAGATATTATATTAAATGCGACGATATATTCAGACCAATTGAATATACAAAAGCTATTAACCAAAAAAAATTCCTTGAAAACTCAGTTATTGTATATAACCATCAAAATTTGAATTCAGAATATTATTGTAGTACTTCAGATATATATCTTAAATACCCGATTACTGAAACTACAAGAGATTTTTTTTCAGCTCTATACTATCTAAGAAACAATAACTTAAGCAATAATTTCCATATAGATGCAGCAGGTATATTATGGGATATTCAATCTGAATTTGTTAATCAAGAAATTATTAATACTGCAATAGGCAAATTAGACGTTAATAAAATTATGATAAGATTTAAAAAACTTAATCCTGACAAATATCATTTAAATACTCAAAAATTAAAAAGTGATATTTTAACTAATAACCTTGTAAATGAAGATAATTTACTATATTTCTGGTTTACAAATGATGAAAAAAAAATACCGGTTAAAGCACAATATTTAATGTCACCTTTTAACGTAAATTGGACTATTCAAAAGATTGAAGATTAATATGAAAAATCATTGGAATACTATCATATTTATCTTTTATTCAATACTTGTCCTAACTGTATCATCTATACCAAAATTATCTGTACCAGTTCCATCTCCGCTTATATCACCCGATAAATTAGCACATTTTGGTCAATATTTTGTTTTTGCATTCCTATATTATAAATTTAGAATTTCAGTAATTAAAAATCACAACCCTAATTATTCGGCAAATAATTCATATAGAAAAGACATTTATTTAGAAATCTTCTTCTTATCATTTCTTATTGCAATCTTTGATGAGTTACACCAAAGACTAATACCGGGTCGTGAATTTTGTTGGTTTGATGTTCTTTCTGATATCTTAGGCTTTCATTTCTTTATATTTGTTTCAATTAGCTATTTTAAGTTTATTAAAAAATCTCCAACTCCATCATTACAGAAAGATTAAACAATATGAACAATAATCTAATAAATAATATTATGCCCGAAGAAATTGAAACTTGGTATTTTATCGAAAACTCAATTAAAAGAATTATGAATCTTTATAACTTTAAAGAATTTAGACCTTCTATTCTACAATTAAACAGCTTATATAAAAAATACTTTGATTTTTCGCAAGAATTGGATGATAAAAACATTCAAAATAAAATATTACACATCAAAGATTTAGATGAATATGGATTAAGACCGGAAGGTACTCTCGCAGTATTAAATTCAGAACTTGCACAAAATGCTATTACAAAATCTCAAAAAATATTTTATACCGGGCCAATGTTTGTAAAAAACAATGATAATTATCTACAATATCATCAAATAGGAGCAGAAATTCTTGGTTCTGATAACGTTATTTCAGATATTGAAATTGTTCAATTAGCAAAAACTATATTTAAAGAATTAGGTATTAATGACTTATTCTTGGAAATCAATAGCTTTGGTTGTGAAAAATGTCGCCCTAAATACCTAAATGCTCTTAAACAATTCATTCATTTAAATAGAAATGAAGTTTGTGACCATTGTAAAAAACATCTCGACCAAGAACCTCTTGTTATATTAAACTGCCTTAACCAGTCTTGCAAACAAATATCAAATATGGCACCTATTAATTTAGATTATTTATGCAATGATTGTTTAGAAAACTTTACAAAAATTAAGAAACTTTTATCAAATATCGGCACTAATTTCACAGTTAATCCTAATCTATCACTAAATTTTAATTATTATAGCCGATTAGTTTTTAATTTAACAACCAATATTAATTCACAAAACCAAACCAATAATTCTATTAAACAAAATCAAAAAATAATTGCAACCGGTGGAAGATATAATCAACTGGCAAAATACACTACTCAATTACCCCTTGCAGCGGTCGGTTTTTCTTTTAATATTGAATCAGTAATCGAAATAATTAAACAAAAAAATCCAAAAAGCAAAAAACCGCGATTATTCTCTGTTTGTGTTTGTTCTGTTGCAGATAGTATGGAATTACTAATTTTACAAGTTACTCAAGAATTACATTCTTATGATATTCACACTATTATTATAGAAAATAAAATTGACATAGATCAGGTAAATCAACTCTCTAAACTACACGAATGCAACATTATTCTTGTCTTTAGAGAAGATTTAATCAGAGATGCAAAATTAATGGTTCTCACTTATAACCATAATCAAGAAAAAACAAATCAAGATATAATATTATTGTCTGACCTTATGGACGATATTCTAAGAAAAAAGAAATCTATTAGTTATTAAATAAAGGAGAAAAAAAATGAAAAGTATTTTTACTCAAAAAGCACCCGCAGCTATTGGACCGTACTCACAAGCAACTTTAAAAAACGGAATGTTATTTATTTCCGGACAACTTGGCATCAATCCGGAAACAGGCGAATTAGCAAAAAGCTTTGAAGAACAAGCTGAACTTGTTTTTTCACACCTTAAAAACATCTTAGCACAAGCTGATATGACCTTTAAAAATGTGGTTAAAGTATCTGTATTTGTTAAAGATATGGGAAAATTCCCCATCTTAAACGAAATCTATAAAAAATATTTTACCGAACCTTACTCGGCAAGAGAAGTAATTGAAGTACGTGACCTCCCCAAAAGTGGTGATGTGGAAATTTCATTAATCGCTATGCAATAATTTAAATTCATTATATTATAAAAAAGTACAGGTTTAAACTTGTACTTTTTTTTTAACAATAGAAAATTATACCGTTCTCGACTCACACTCGCAAGCTCACTGCAAGTCAAGTCCGGTTTTGGACTTGATTCTCTAATTGCCAACATCGTAGCTCGACCATCTTGGTCGAGACAATAATAAATTAATGATGGTATTATGGATAATTCAAATTACAATAAATTTTTATTATTTATATTTTATATTGAAAAGTTAATATTATTAACACAAATGATAGTTTGTTTAATATTATTTATATTATGTAAAATTACCCATACCTTCTTTTAATATAGATAACTATAAGAAACTTATAGCTTAGCTACAGGAGACCTACAGGAAATCGCATCTCCTGTACCTCCCCTGTAGGTTACTTATATTAAAATGCAATAATTTTAAAACCTAAGTAATTAATTAACAATTATTTATGCACAAAATTGTTAATTTTTAAACAATAATAAACATAACTATAAACAAAAATCATTTTACTATTTATTTTTATTTTATATGTTTGTTTTTATATGTAAGATTAATTATTGAAAATATGATATACACATTGTATAATAATAAAATTATATTATTCCATATAAGCCATTTAAAAAATTTCTAAAAAACATTTAATAATAAAAAAATTTAAGATTTTTCTTGACAAAATTAACTATTAGTAGTTTATTGCTACTAATAAATAAAGGAGTAGTTATGGAACATACATTATTAATCAAAATGCTGAATGATTTAGGGATAAATGACCTTGAAGCTCAAATATTTATTACATTATTACAAATTCCGGATTCTACAGGATACAAAATAGCCGGTGCTATTTCAAAACCAACAGCTAATACATATAAAGCTCTGACTCAATTAGAAAATAAAGGTTTAATTATCTGCGATGAGTCGTCCGGCAGCAAAACATATTCTGCTATTGATATTAATGAATACTTTAACAGATTAACATCAGAACTCAACCAAAAAAGAAAAAAAATTATTTCTACCATCAAAAGCCTTGAAAAAGGCAAAAAGAAATTTGGGAACTTTATTCTTTCAGATATCAATCAGGTATATGAAAAGGCAAAAAGTTTAATTGACCAATCAAAAGACATTTTACTTATTGATTCATTTCCTCAACCTTATGAACTATTAAAGAACAACATCATATTTAAAGAAAAGAATTCTGATACACAAGTTTTTGTAAAACTTTATAAAGATGCCGAACTTCAATGTCTTAATACTATTAATTCTTATAATGGGCAATTAGCAATAGATATATGGCTTGGAGAATGGTTAATTATATGTAAAGATTCTGAAGAAGTATTAATAGCTTGCTTTGATAAGCAGACAAATTCTACTCACCATGCAATTTGGACTACAGATCCTTTTATTTGTTTTACCATATACAATGGTATGGTAAATGAATTTATGTTGATAGACATTTTAAATAAAGTATATCAGAATAATGATATCAATACAAAAATTATTAAAGAAATTCACAATAAGTATAAACCTGCATTCAATTATGAACTAAACGCAGGCAATAAAATATTAGATATATTTAAAAATACAAATTAAGAAAGGTAGTAAAAAAAAATGAAACGAGTAATTTTATCATTCCTCTTATTATTAAGTATCTGTTTAAATGCAAAACCGGCTACAGAAATCAATGTTAAAGAACTTGCTCAACGTCTCTTATCAAGCTATAACAAATCAAAAGCATCATTTTCAATTGACACTATTGAATTTATCAATAATGAATTTTTCTTAGTAAAATTAGATCCTCAAGGATTTATTCTCATTGCAAAAGATACGGATTTAAATCCGGTTATGGGGTATTCCTTTCGAAATAATTTTTCAGAAAAACCTAAAAATCAAGATATCTTTACATCTTGGTTTAAAGAGCAACAAGACGCTCAACTACAATTTCAAACTTTAACCTCTAAAGAACAAAATAATAATTTATGGAATCAAAGAATAGATTACTTCAATGATTTTGAGCAATGGCCACCGGAAGGCTCGACAACTACAGGAGGATGGGTAGAATCAAATTGGACACAATCAGCTCCATACAATAACCTTTGCCCTATCGATCCTACATCAAACAGTAGAAGTATTGCCGGCTGTCCTTCAATAGCAATGGGACAAATCATTAACTATCATAAAGAAATTTCCAATACAATATTTAATGATAATGATAAATATGTTATGTATAACTCAAGTTCAAATACATACTCTATAGATGATGATTATCAACAAAGAGATTTTCCCAATTTTGAAGAATTAAATACTTATCTAAGTCAAATCCAAAATCTATATAATGCAAATGAAGAATTAGATAATAATCTAAAAGCAGCTTTAGTCTTTGCATCAGGTGTTGCAATCAGGCAGAGTTATTCTTCGGATATTTCAGGTAATTTCTTTAATCATCAAATCATAAATGGGTTCCATAAATTTGGATATAACTCAGCTACTTTACTTTATGCAGACTCCCCAATGGTTTACGAAAGATTAATCGATAATATGAAATCCGGTTTACCGGCTCAACTTAGTGCTTTAACTCCTGACGGTTCCGGTCATCAAATAGTCATTGACGGATATAATACAAATGAAAAAATTCATATGAATTTTGGGTGGGGAGGACAATCAAACGGATGGTATAATATCCCTCTTTCAGGATTACCTTATCAATTAAATACATTTGGTGCTATAGTATTAGACATAAATCAAGAATGGACTAATTCACCGGAATTTACCTTAAACATTAACAATAACATAGTAACTGACAATATCTTATCATATACCATCAACAGCATTTCATCAGAAATTGAATCATACAAAATTTTCATTAACAATGAGTTAATCGGCGAACACTTTACAGACGGGACATTCCAACACTCAATATCAAATCTTGATAATGCTATCTATCAACTCACAGTCATTGCCATTTCTAATGAAGATAAACTTTGTGTAAAGGATTCTTTCTTCGACATTCAAAGAGGTGAAATTATCTATCAAGAGTCGTTCGACGATGATAACTGGTTTTTTGATTGGGAAATTATAAGTTCAAATCAAACCTATACTTGGAATAGCCAAAATAATATTTTAGAAAGCTTCTCTTTCTACGATTCAAACAATGTTACTTCAATGACTTGCCCGGTAGCTTATACTAATTTAAATGAAAAACTTAAATCCCCAATCATTACATTACCTGAATCAAACAATCTGAACCTCTCATTTTTCTTAGCTATGGCAGACCAATATCCTAATTATCCCGGACTAAAATTAGAAATATCTTCAGATAACGGTTCCACTTGGAATCTACTTTGGCAAAACAACAGTCAAGGAGATAAATGGAACTGGAGACCTGTAAATATTGATTTAAGTATATATTCAGGAAATGATATTATTCTTCAATTCATTACCAACGGATTTAGTTATGTTGATGTTTCTATTGATAATATTAAAATATACGATACTTCCTATGTTTCTACTAATGATACTGTAATTACACCAATAACCAACACCTCTGTATATCCAAATCCTTTTTATATTAATCAATCAGAAAGAAATAATTCTAACATAAATATTTCATTTGAAATGAAACAATCAGAGAAGGTTAGTATTGATGTCTTCGATATCAGAGGTCGTAAGGTTGCAAAAATCAGCGATACAAATCTTTCAAAAGGTCAACATATTTTAAGTTGGAATATGTCAAATATTAAACATACAACCGCTAGTGGGATTTATTTCATTAGAGTAAAATCTAAGTCATATCAAACTATCAATAAAGTACTATTTATTAAATAACTCCTCTCACACTCAAGTAAACAGGTAGTCGTTAAGTCACTGCCTGTTTTTTATTTAAATCATCAAATAGGTTTACTAAATCATTATGAGAATTATTAATTATTTGAGACATATTTAGCTTATTTAAAGAATTTGTTAAATTTATAGATAAGATTGATGAAAAAGCACATCCGGTTCCATGACTATAAATCCATTCATACCTTGGAAAACTAAACTCATAGATTTCATTTTTATAATAAAAAAATTCCATAATCTGTTCATTAAGAAAATGACCACCTTTAATATAAAAACTACACTTATACAAGGTTTTTAAAGAGCTTAAGACATTTAAGATATCTAATTTATTAACAATTGATTTATCACTTATCACCTCTAATTCATTGATGTTTGGAGTTACAATCAGATTATCATTTAATCCGTCAGTTATAGCATTAAATATCTCAATACAATTATTACTAAAATCAAATCCGGAACTTGATTTAATTACAGGGTCATAAACAATAAAACCCTTAAAATTTTTTATATAATTATTAATTATCTTAGCTTGATTTATTGTTGAGACAACACCAATTTTAATAGTATTGATAATAAAAGAGGAAAATATTATCTCCATTTGCTTTGCAAAGATATCATCATTAACAACACTTGTATCAATAACCTTTTCATAATTTTGAGCAGTTACAGCAGTTAAAATATTTAAAGCTCTGTATTTTTTTTGTAAAGCGATTCGATTATCTTGCTGTATCCCTGCCCCACCGGAAGAATCTGAAGCAGCTATACTTAAAAAGTATTTCATTTATCCTCCTTAATCATTAATCAGTCTTGACTTGCAATGAATAATGTGAGTATGAGTCAAGAATGACAAAAATGATTTAATATTAATACCGTAGAGACGTACTAAATAAACGTCTCTACGGATTTTATTACATTACTTACTTACTTTAATTGCACAAAGTTTACCACACATAGTACATTCTTCTTGATTTGGACTTGTTTCTTCTTTTCTTTTAAAAGCAAGTTCAGGATCTAAGCAATTTTCACAAACTGTTTTCCAATCAAATTCAGCTCTTGCCTTAGAAACCACCAAATCTTCATTATGATATTTCTTTTTTTGTCTTGCTAAATCGGCTGATTTAGCAGCTATTTTAAAAGCTATTACTCCTTGCTTTACATCATCCAAGGTTGGCAAACACAAATGTTCTGCAGGTGTTAAATAACATAAGAAATCAGCACCGGCACTTGCAGCAGCAGTTGCTCCAATCGCTCCGACTATATGGTCATATCCTGCAGCATTATCAATAGTCAAAGGACCTAATACATAAAATGGGGCATTGTCACAAAGAGATTTTTGTAATTTAATATTCATTTCAATCTCATGATAAGGTATATGACCCGGACCCTCTACCATAACCTGAACACCTTCTTTTTTACATCTTTTAACTAATTCTCCTAAGGTTGAAAGTTCTGCTATCTGAGCTTTATCACTTGCATCAGCTAAACAACCGGGCCTAAGAGCATCTCCCAAACTTAAGGTAATATCATATTTTTTTGCAATAGTAAGCAATCTATCAAACTCTGCATAAAGCGGATTTTCTTTTTTATGATAAGCCATCCAGTTTTTTAAAAGACTGCCACCTCTGCTAACCATTCCCAAGGTACGAGGATTTCTTTTTAAGATACCAAGGTTTTCTTGAGTTAACCCACAATGTACAGTCATAAAATCTACACCCTGTATAGCTTGATTTTCAATCTCATCAAATAATTGATTTGCATCCATTTGATGTACTTCTTTATCAGCAGCAAAAAGTTCTGTAATAATTGCATATATTGGTACAGTTCCAAAAGGGACTGTACACTCTGAAAGCAATTCTTTTCTAATCTGATTAAGATCTCCTCCTGTTGATAAATCCATTATAGCATCAGCACCAAATTCTATAGCTGATTTCATTTTATTAATTTCTTTTCCAAGAGAATTACATTGTTCAGAGGTACCGATATTAGCATTAATTTTTACTGACATTCCACTGCCAATACCTTTATAATCAAATTTCCTTCTGTTGTTGGCAGGAATGACTACTTCACCTTTTTTCAACAAACTTATTAATTCCTTAATATTTATATTTTCTTTTTCAGCAACATATACCATCTGTTCTGTGCATTGATTTTCTTTTGCTTTTATCCATTGTGTCATTTATACATCCTTATTTTTTCTTTAATATTAATTAAGCGTTCTTCAAATTTATCCGTATTCATTAAATAACGAACCAAAGACAAGTTATTTGTACCTGTTTTTAAAACTTCCTCAAGGTTATTTTCATCGATTCCACCTATTGCAACAACAGGAATATTAACTATACCTAATGCTTCTTTCAACAAATTACAACCTACTACAGGATCCGGATTTTCCTTAGTCGGTGTTTTATAGATTGGTCCAAACCCGATATAATCCGGATTATGTATTAAAGCTTGTTTTGCTTGCTCAAGGTTATGTGTTGAAAGCCCAATTATTTTACCTTTAGGCATAATTTTAATAGCTTCATCATAAGGCAAATCATCCTGTCCGAGATGAACTCCGTCAGCATCAGAAAGCATACAAATATCTACTCTGTCATTAATAATTAAATTTGTCTCTGAATCCTTTGTTATTGACTTTATCTCTTTTGCCATTTTCAAAAGTATCCTATCATCGAGATGTTTTTCTCTTAATTGTAAATATTTTATCTTATGCTTAACACATATTTCAGCAATTTTTGTATAAGGTAAAACAGGCTTTGTTATGATCACATACAAACCAAAATTCATTACGCATCCTTAAGAGCTTGATGAATCAAATCAGCAGATTTCTTTCCGGATAAAAGCATTCCACCAAAGATAGGACCCATTCTAAAACCACCATGTACACCGTTTGCAGCCATACCTGAAACATACAAACCGGGATAAATCATTGAAGTATTCTTAACCGTCTCTTGTTCACCCTTTTCCATTGATAAAGACTTCTCACCGGAAATATTACCTGTTTCAGTAAGTAACTGTATGTCATTTTTTGATGCTGTTATCTTTGCTATTTCTGAAGGATGCCCGGTCGCATCAAGAACTGCTTTTGCTGTTATTATTAAAGGATCAATATGCATTTTTGATTTACTTACAGGTCCCCAATTTATAACAATCCCTGAAACTTTGTTGTTTAAAAAAACTACATCTTCAATTGATATACAATTGAAAATCTTTACTCCTGCTTTTTTTGAATGGTAAATCAAAGATGATGTTGCTTCTACAGAATCAGCTGTATAATAGTTATCATCAAATTTTTGATAACTAATCTTAAACTCATCTAAAATCTGAATAGCTTCTTTTTGAACTACAATTTCATTAAACATCATAGCTCCGCCCCACATTCCACCACCAGGGGCTAGATCTTCTTCAAATAAGGCTACCTTATACCCTTTTTTTGCTAATTCTGTTGAACATACTAATCCTGAGGGACCACCACCAACGATTGCAACATCGAGTTCAAGACAGTTTTCTAACTTTTCAAAAAAGTTTTTTACAATTGCTTTTGAGATTATGGATTCCATTGTGCCTCCTTTTCTTTGTTTTTCAGGGATGCACTAATGGCACATATCTCTTTCCCTACGACGGCATTATCCGTATCAGGTCATGAGGGTATAATCTCAGCCCTTTCGAGCACCCCTGTAAGCACTATATTTATCTTTAATGACATTTTAAAGTTCCGTCAATAATAGTCAAGATATTTGTAAAAATATAACTCCCTATAACAAAAAAAGACTAATAAATAATGCTGTTTCGATCTGTCTTTGCGAACGTCAGCTATACAATAAATGTTCTACAAGCTTCCAGCTTGTAGTTTCATAAAATATTAAATACATATTACTTGAAATTTTGAGTGCAAGCAAGGATGCTCACACAACTTTAATTTTGGGACAAGCTCTGAAAAATGTGGCTATGAGTTTATAAAATCGAAGATTTTTAGCGTTTTGCAGGGAAAAGTGACAAATCCATTCTCATTCTTATCATATCTCGACATTCAATCCCATTCTCATAGATTGGTTCAGGATGAGTTCTTCTAAAAAAGTCAAAATCAATTTCTACTATTCGAAAACCACATTTTTGATACAATAGCATTTGGACAACTCCCGGATTACCTGTTCCGATTTCAATTGTTTTAGTATCTCCCTTTTTGATTTCATCGATAACATATAAAAGGAGTCGCTTCCCAATGCCTTTATTTTGATATTCCTCTTTAACTGCGAGGTTCATCACTTCTATTGTATTTACTTTTGTTTCCATAATAAGACAAACTGCTACAACTTCGTTATTCAATTGAGCAATATAGCATATCCCTTTTTGAAGATAACTTCTCACTTGGCGACTAACCATAAAAAGTATCCACCGATTAAAGCCATTAATAGTAAAGGAAAAAGATTATATGAAATTAATTCAAGCATTGATAAGAAGAAAGGTGTTGCACGTAATATAGTAATATTTTTTTTTGGCATAGCTTATTTCTTTTTAAAAAGAAATAAGCT
>Ga0334900_1000848_pt1 | contig 39171 bp, 41 predicted proteins | sample GraSluR3_MG_2_FD_207231 | JGI IMG/M metagenome (GOLD analysis project Ga0334900, IMG submission 207231) | Sludge microbial communities from methane-producing bioreactor in Wageningen University, Netherlands - Granular Sludge_31_08-R3 | ecosystem: Engineered > Bioreactor > Anaerobic >... | reverse complement strand
TAGATATTGAATTTACCGCCGGTCATTTCCAGATCGAAGGTATGTTCCACAATGTCGAGGATTTTCCCCGGGTAGCCTTCAATAAAAGGTACGCTCAGTTCTCTTCCGGTGATGAACTCCTCCACAACCAGCCCCTCAGGATACTGACCGAGAAGCTCTGCTATCCGCTGGTCCGCCTCTTTTCTTGATTCTACAACGGACTTCTGGGTAATGCCCTTGCTTGAGCCTTCGGAATTGGGTTTGATTATCAGGGGATAGCACAGGTCTTCATCGATACGGCGGTTTTTTCCGCTTATGAGGACACCCTTCGGAACCCGGATTCCCCGGGATGAGAGTACGGTTTTTGCCAGATGCTTATCCAGGTTGAGGTGGAGAAGCGAGGCGTTTCCGCCGGTGAAGGGAATACCCATCTGCTCATACAGTCCGGGGTAAAAGGCTTCCCGGGAACTGCCGATGGTACCCTCTGCAAGGTTGAAGATAAGGTCGGGTTCGCTTTCCACCAGACGCTCAATAACCTGATGAGGATTCCCGCTTACCTCGACAAGCGTAACAGTATGCTGCAGGCTGCTGATGGCCCGGTATATGCGCTCAATGTCCTCCGAACTCAGCAGTTCTGCTGTGGCTTCGGAATCGTCGGTTCGGAGATTATATGCGATGGTAATCCTCATACGCCCTCCCGTGCAGGTTAGATTATACTATGTCTGCGCGTGTTCCGCGATTGCTCTCAGAAAATGAGTTCCGTACTTTGCCAGCTTCACCTCACCGACTCCGGGTATATCCAGCATCTGATCACTGTTTCGCGGCAGACGGCTGGCCATGGCAAGAAGGCTTGTATCGGGAAAAATCATGTAGGGGGGGAGTCCCGCTTTGTCCGCGAGTTTTTTACGCAGGCTTCTTAATACGTCAAATAGTTGGCTGTCATGCTCTCCCTGAAAGGTGCTTACTCGGCCTGTCTGTATCCCGTCCTCGTAAAGCTGTCCAAAAATCTTGAGATCTCCCCGCAGCACCTGCCTTGCCTTCTCGGTGGGGACGAGGCTCCCATGCTGCTGGTCCTGAGTAAGAAGTCCCTGCCGAATAAACTGCCGGGAAAGATGAAACCACTGCCGCTTCGAATATTCCCGTCCAATCCCGTAGGTGGAGAGTTTTTCATGCCCCCTGTCCAGGATTTTTTGAGACTTTGACGCCCGTAGCACATCGATAATGTGCCCGGCGCCGAATATCCGGCCGGTACGGATAACACAGGAGAGAAACTTCTGCGCCGCCAGGCTGAGGTCTTCCGGGGATTCGGCTTGTTCTTTTTCTGTGTTGCAGATATCGCATTGTCCGCAGTTTTCTTTTTCGTATGTCTCGCCAAAGTAGCAAAGAAGAGGTATCCGCCGGCAGATTTCAGATTCGGCAAAATCTATTATTGCCTTCAGGTGCAGTTCCGCCGCTTTCTGTTCTTTTTTATCTTTTCCGGAGATAAAGTAGCGAATTGTCCGTATATCGCCGTAGCCGAACAGCAAAAGACAATGGGAATCAAGACCGTCGCGTCCTGCCCGTCCGATCTGCTGGTAATAGCTTTCAATGTTCTTCGGCAGATCACGGTGAATAATAAATCGGATATCCGGTTTGTCTATGCCCATGCCGAAGGCGACGGTTGCAACCATTATCTGAACGTCGTCATTAATAAAGGCCCGCTGGTTTGTTCGGCGTTCCTCGTCTGTCAGGCCTGCATGATACGGAAGTGCCCGGAATCCCCGGGACCGAAGCATGCTTGAGACTTCGTCGACTGAGCGGCGGGTGGCGCAGTAGATAATTCCCGCCTTGTCCGGATATCCCCGAATAAAATCCAGCACTTGAGAATCTGCGTTCGATTTCGGCCGGACCTCCAGGAAAAGATTGGGCCGGTCAAATCCGGCAACAAAGACTTCCGGCCGTATAAGGTTGAGGCTGTCGCAGATATCCCGGCGCACTCTCTCGGTCGCAGTGGCCGTCAGGGCTATCCACACGCCTTTCGGGAACCGTGTACGCAGGGCGGCTATCTGACGATATTCGGGTCTGAAATCGTGACCCCACTCGGAAATGCAGTGGGCTTCGTCTACGGCTATACAGGAGATATCCAGATGCTCGAGAAACCCGGCGGTTCGTTCCTGCAGCAGGGTTTCCGGTGCGGTATACAGCAGTTTTATTTCTCCACGGCCCAGCAGATCCATGTTTCGACGGTACTCCTCCGGAGCTAAGGAGCTGTTCAGACAGACAGCGGGGACACCAAGCTCCTTCAGCTGGGAAACCTGGTCTTCCATAAGGGAGATAAGGGGAGAAACGACCAGAGTGAGCCCATCCAGTACGAGGGCAGGAATCTGGTAACAGAGGGATTTTCCTCCTCCTGTTGGCATTACAACGAGGGTATCCCTGCCAGAGAGAACTGATCCGATTATATCCTTCTGCAGCGGCCTGAAGGTATCAAAACCAAATACTTTCTTTGCAATTTCTTTCGCTTCTGTTGTTGAACCCATCATCGCCCTTTTATCTTAGCAGTTTTATCCTGTAGACTGAACCGTACATGTCTGTAAGTGAAGCGTCGACACAGGATAGCTCTAAAAACCAGCTAAAGGTCCTGTTGATTCTTCATTTCCGCGGTATCTCAAAAACTGCCTCCTGACATTGTATTTCATTCTTCCCCTTTCTGCGAAAGAAGTTGCGCTATTTCCGGGACTCCCCTACAATAAAGCTATGAACAGTAAGACGATAGTATTGCTGGGATTGCTGGTATGGGTAATTCCAGGATTTGCCGGTGGAGAAGGAGAAAGGGAAAAAAAGACGGTTCAAGGATATACAGGGGTCGTTCATTACCTTGAAGGAAACGTCAGCATGAACGGAGAGACCCTTTCCATCGGCGATACCGTTGATCCTGGTGCCACGCTGACTACCGGCGAGGACTCCTACTGCGAGATTGTTTTCGGCGGAAAGAATGTCTTTCGAATTCTTGAAAGCACCGTTGCGGTAATCGATCTGGGAAAGGGCAGGGGTGCCATACAGGTGGACAGAGGAACCATGGCGTTTCTGCTCACGCGTCTATCGGCCCTGGATGCAGAGGAACCTGAATTCCTGGTGGATACTCCCTCAGCAGCCTTCGGTGTTCGGGGAACAGCCTTTTTTATCGCCGTTGAGTCCGCTGTTTCGTCCTATGTCTGTGCCTGCAATGGCAGCCTCCATGTGGAAGATGCAGCAGGAGGCAACATACAGGAACTCACCGGGTATCATCACAAGGCATTACGAATTAAAAAAGCTGGAGACGGAAGCTTTGAATTTTCAGACCCCGGTCTTTTGTACCACGATGATGACGACATGAACAATCTTGCTCACAGCATTGACGAGACTATTCCCTGGGGCCGTCTGGAATATTGACTTTCTTATTCAATCACTATCTTCGAAACCCATTTGACCCAGTTGCTTCCATCGTGGCTGCCTGCGGCAAGCCGAAGGGGAAATCCGTGGACCCGGTGAAACTGCCTGCCGTTGAACTCCCAGGCTATAAGCATGTCATCCTTCATGGCTTCGTTAACCGGAAAACGCGTACGGTAGGAGTCATCAGGAACTGAGAATATCACCATCTTTGCGTCCCGGCGTATTCCCGCCCGCTCAAGGAGGGTCCGTACAGTAACGCCTGTCCATATTCCCGAATCGGTAAAGGTATCGACACAGATCAGGTCCAGCTTTTTCCTTACCGTGGGCAATGCCTTTACTTCCGTGAAAGAGAGGGAGAGGGGACGTCGTACCTTTCCGGTAACCGTAAGTCGGTAGGTCTCTTCATCCAGATCAAAAGGTCTTCCCGTAACATGAAGACCGTCAAAGAACTCACCGAACTCAAAAGTCTTTTCTTCTGCCGCCGGGAAATATACCAGGATGAACAAAAGAATCAGAACAGTCAGAGATTTTCTCATACACAGCTTCTCCTTTCAGGCTTACTGAACTTCAGCTGCCTGCCTTAGTTTCTGCTCCCAGATATTCTGATCGAATCCATACAGAAAAACATCATCTATTTGCAGAACAGGGTAGATTATGGATTTTCCGCCGGCGGGTTCAATCTTACGCTTTATTTTGATTATTTCCTTTCTCGGAAGTATGTCCACTTGAAGATATCGAAACGCGAACCCCATGCTCCTCAGTAATTGTTCTGCATCTTTGCAGTGATCACAGAACGAGAGACCGTACAGTGTAAGTTCCGGAGATTCAGGCCTGCCTTCGATGCTTGTATACGCTGCTGTCATCAGTAGATCCTCCCCGGTGATCCAAATGTTTGCACAAATCTTATCGTATATATAACGCGCACTATATAAACGTAGTAATTGTCTCTCGTCTCGTCAAGATAAAGTTGCCGCATTGAATGACGGGCAGTATTTTATGTTCCTATGAAGCGTAGTTTTGATTACACCCGCAAACCTGCCTGGATCCGCATGAGTCTTTTGAGCAACCGGGACTTCAACAAGATAAAAAGGAAGGTCGGAGAACGCAGCCTTACCACAGTCTGCGAAGAGGCCCGCTGTCCCAATATTCACGAGTGCTGGGGAGAGCACCGTACGGCCACCTTCATGATCCTGGGAGACACCTGTACGCGGCGCTGCCGCTTTTGTGCGGTCAAAACCGGGATGCCGGGAGATGTCGATCTGGCGGAGCCAGGGCGCGTTGCCCGTACCATCGCTGAGATGGGTGCATCTCACGCGGTTATAACCATGGTAAACCGGGATGATCTCGATGACGGAGGTGCCGCCGTAATGGCTGCTACGGTGCGTAAGGTTCATGAACTGGTGCCTGAGTGCAGTGTCGAGGTACTTTCGTCCGATCTGATGGGGGACAAAAAGAGCCTCGAAATCATGATGGATTCACAACCGGAGATCATGAGCCATAACCTGGAGACGGTGCGCCGTCTTACCCCCGGGGTCCGTTCCAGATCTGACTATGACCGGTCGCTGGGTTTCCTGCGAATGGTTAAGGAGATTGATCCTCGGAAGCTCACCAAATCGAGCCTGATGCTGGGCTTGGGGGAGGAAAAGCAGGAGGTATTGAAGACCATGGACGACCTTCGGGCGGTCGGTGTGGAGATCATCAACCTCGGGCAGTATCTTCAGCCGGGGCGTACAAATCTGCCTGTGCTGCGGTACTGGGAGCCGGAGGAGTTCGACGAACTGAAAAGCGCCGCCCTGGATCGCGGCTTCCTTCACTGCGAATCCGGACCTATGGTACGTTCCAGTTACCACGCCGGCGAGCAGTATCAGCTTATACGGCAGCGGCTACTGAGGGACAGGAGTTAGAAATAAATTTCCGCCTTCAACTGTTCCCGGGAAAATCCTTTTGTTCTGGCAAAACTGAAGAGCTCGTAGATCATGTCGCTGTTTCCGCAGGCATAGATTAGGTCAAAATCTTGAATGAAGTCCGGATTTGTACGAAGGAATCCGGTGACTCTGCCGGAAAATGCACCGGAAGAAGCATTCCTCCTGCTTACACAGGAAATCAGTCTGTCGGGGCTAAAATCTTTATAGAGATAATCTTCTTCCCCATGGCGGACTCCATGGAGCAGGGTGTAATTTATATGAGTTCCGGATTCTGAAGAGCTCCCTGCAAAGGAGGCAAAAGGCGCGATTCCTGTCCCGGTGGCTGCGAAGAGTATCCTTCTGTTCCGGCAGTCCTCCGGAAGAAGAAACTCTCCAAAGGGCCCCCGAATATCAAGAAAATCCCCCGCCTTCAGTTCTGCCAGTTCCGGGGTAACCAGACCTTCAGGGATGCGCCGAAAGAGGATGCGACCTTCTCCTGAACCGGGTACTGAGGCAAGGGAGTATTCTCTCAGGTGTCCCATTCCCGCGGGGCCGGCCATTATGTACTGGCCGGGTCTGAAGGAAATTCCGCTAAGGTCAAAGCGTAAAGCATAGACGTTGTTGCCGAAATACTCCCTGACGTGTATCGGGCACCGCACGGCCTTTTACCACCCGCCGGATGCGCCTCCCCCTCCAAAACCGCCCCCGCCGCCGGAGAACCCGCCTCCACCAAAACCGCCGCCGGAAAAACCGCCCCGGGAGTAGCCTCTCCTGCTGCGGCTGGCAGTGCTTCCGAGAAGGGCACCCCACAGCAGGGCGCTTCCGAAGGAACCGCCCATCCTGCGGCGTCGAAAAATCATGCTGAGAAAAATGATGACCGCAAAAGCGAAAAAGTTAAAAGCCGCGCCCCCTTCGCTTCTCGACTGCCTGCGTTCGGCGGCAGCCAGCGTCTGGGGGGAAATATCAGCCTCGCCGGTAACAATGCCGCCGATTGCCTGAACTGCCGACAATATTCCGCCGTCGAAGTCCCCGGCGCGGAAACGGGGCTGGATTATCTCCCGGATAATAAAGCCGCTCTTGATGTCCGTAAGCCTTCCTTCGAGGCCGTACCCGACCTCGAGGCGGATCTTTTTCTCCTCAAGGGCGACCAGCAGAAGCACCCCGTCGTCACGGTCGGCGTCACCAAGCTGCCACTGGTCGGTTACGCGAATGGAAAAAGCCTCCAGGGACTCCCCCTCAAGGCCGGGGAGCGTTAACACTGCGATCTGGGGTCCCGCCTGTTTTTCCACCGCTTCAAGATAGGCGGAAATCTCCTGTTCATTCCTGGCAGACAGTATTCCCGCCCGGTCATTTACCCGTCCCTCCAGAGGAGGGACTTCCAGTGACAGAAGTGGCAGACTTAAAAGAAGGAAAAAAACAGCAGAAAGAATGGTTTTCGTATCCTTGAAGCTCTTCACGATCCACTCTCCAGTTCCTGCGGAGAATTATCGAGCTCATTCCTGTCGTTCTGCCGCCTTTCGATTTTTTCCGCAAGAATATCTCCGGACTCCCTGACCGCGTCAATAATGGCATCGCTAAGCTCTCCTGCGGAGATTTTACCGATCATCTTCTTGACAATACTGTTCCAGATTTCCGGATCCACCTTCTCGTTGATCCCCCGATCGGCGATCAGTTCGACCCGGTGTTCCAGCAGGGAGACAAAAATAAGGATCCCCGTATGGTCAAGGGTGTCATATACGCCGGCTTCCATAAAATGCCGCCGGGCACGAGACTGGACAGCGGCGGCCATTACCTTCTTCGGAACGATCAGACGGTCAACAGCCGGTATCTGGGCAAGGAAATAGGCAAGGGCGCCGAAGAAAAGACCGATCCAGCTGTAAATAAATGGAAGCAGTCTGGAGTTGAAGTCCCAGAACAGGGAAGAGAAAAAAGCCTCCATGCTGCTGTCAAAAAGCGCCGTGACGGTAAAAACAATAAAACCGACAACGAGAGCGAATGCAAGCTCACGAAAACCGTAATCGTCACTCTCGGCGATTACGGCGGTGGCGATTTCTCCACCGCTCATTTTTTCAGCCTCCGCAACGACGGCGGCAATGCGTTGACTGTCGCTTTCAGATAATAGTGGCTTCATACTGTCCTTCCTAAAAGGATACCTGCGGCGCGCTGGATGCACCCTCGGCGGAGGAAAAATAGGCCTTTTCCCGGAAACCCATCATGTTGGCAATAATTACCCGCGGGAACTGCCGTATGTAGGTATTGTAATTTCGTGCCGCCTCGTTGAAACGCTGACGTTCCACTGCTATGCGGTTCTCCGTGCCTTCCAGCTGGTCCTGCAGAGCCAGAAAGTTCTGGTTGGACTTAAGGTCAGGATAATTCTCGGTAATCATCAAGAGGCGCTGAAGGGCGGAACCGAGCCCTGCCTGGGCCTCCTGAAAACGCGCAAAGGCTTCCGGATCCTCGAGCAGGGACTCATCCATCTGCATAACGCCGCCGGCTCTGCTCCTTGCCTCGGTGACGGCGGTGAGGGTCTCCTGCTCCTGATTTGCAAAACCCTTTACCGTCTCTACCAGATTGGGGATGAGATCGTACCGACGCTGGTACTGGTTCTCCACCTGTGCCCAGGCGGCCTTGACGGATTCGTCCATACCTACCATCGAGTTGTAGGTAGTCCGGAAACTGCTGTAAATCAGAAAAAGAATAACAAAAATAACACCCAGGACTATAAGTCCAGTACGTAATCCCTTGCTCATTGACCCTCCAGGCTCGGTGCGGCGGACACCATTCTCGTATTTATTACCCTATAATACAAAGGAGACGTTCCATCGTCCACCATTCCGACCTGTACCAGACGGCTAAACCCGAAACTCCTTGTAAAAAATGGCACCCTCATCTATGATATCCGGCAATGATCGATTTCAGTTCCGGACCACAGGTCTATTGTATCGGCATAAAGGGGACGGGAATGTGTGCGCTGGCGGAGTACTGCCGCCATGCCGGGGCCCATGTGGAAGGTTCGGATGTACAGGAGGTCTTCTATACCGACGAGATTCTGAAGACCCTGGATATTCCCGTGCATACGCCCTTCAAGAGTGCGAATCTTCCTTCCCGTATCGACCATCTTTTCTACTCCGCCGCCTACGATGCGGACAACAATCCGGAAATGGCGGAGGCGGCCCGACGGGGCATTCCGGGGATGAGTTATCCCCAGGCCCTGGGGCTGATTTCCCGGGGACAGCCCACCGGCGCGGTGGCGGGAGTCCACGGAAAAACGACCACCACCGCTCTGGCAGGTACCATGGCCCAGGCTGTTGGTCTCCCTGTGGGGGTGATTGTCGGGTCCGGGGTTTCAAACTTCAAGGGCCGTTCCTGTCTCTTTCTGGGAGACAGAGGCCTTATCGCCGAGACCTGCGAATATCGCCGTCACTTTCTGAATGTCTCTCCCCGCTGGCTTATTGTAAGCAGCATAGAACCGGACCACCTGGATTATTTCAAGGATTACGAAGATATCCTGGACGCCTTTACCGAGTATGCCCTCAAGCTGCCGGAAAAGGGAACCCTTATCTACTGTGCCGACGATGCGGGAGCCTCTGAGCTCGCGGAAAGAATGCGGTCCCGCCGCAGTGACCTCTCCATGGTGCCCTACGGTTTTACCGCCGGCGGGGACTATCGCCTTCAGGATTACCGCGTGGAGGGTGAGCGGCTTGTTGCAGAACTTGCCGGATTTACCGGTCCTCTTCGGCTCCGAATTCCCGGCCGGCACAGTGCCCTGAACGCCGCCGCCGCCGCTGCCCTTGTTACCATTATGGGAGAATATCTGGGGCTCGACCTGGACAGGGAGAAAATGCTATCCGCCTGTGAGGATTTCCGGGGAAGCAAGCGGCGCAGCGAGATAATCGGGGAGGCCGGGGGGGTTCTTTTTATGGACGATTACGCTCACCACCCCACAGCCATACGAAGCACCCTCCGGGGTCTTCGGGAATTTTATCCGAACCGGCGCCTGGTGGTGGATTTCATGTCCCACACATATTCCCGTACCGCCGCCCTTTTCGACGGCTTCGTCTCCGCCTTCGGCGATGCTGATGAGCTCATACTCCACGATATTTACGCTTCCGCCCGTGAGGAATCAGGAGGAGTCAGCGGAGAACAGCTCTACCGGAAAACCTCTGAACTTCACCGGTCCGTACGCTACTATCCTGAACCGGTTGCCTCCCTGGAAGACCTGGACGCCATGCTTTCTCCGGGGGATCTGTTTATCAGTATGGGAGCGGGAAACAACTGGAAGCTCAGCCATGAACTCTACCAACGACGAAAAGGAAGGTCAGCATGATCAGCATGACAGGCTACGGCTACTGTGAGGAGGAGACCGAAAAGCTCTATCTTTCGGTGGAAATCAAGTCGGTGAACAACCGTTACCTGGATATTCAGATAAATCTGCCTCCTTTTCTGAATCCCCTGGAACCCCGGCTGCGGGAGTTCCTCAGTTCCCGGGTACGCCGGGGCAGGGTGGAACTCTATATACGTCTGCGGGAGCTGGAGGAGGATCTTAAGGTACATCTGGACCAGTCGGTGGCCTCAGAATACGCGGCAATCCTGCGGCAGCTTGCGGAGCAGACGGGAATTACGGAACCCCTGCGGCTGGAACACCTGCTGGGAATGGAGGGTATCCTGAAGAGTACCCGAAGCCGCGACCTCGAGCGCTACTGGGAAGCAATCCAGCCGCTGTTGAACCGGGCCTTCGAGGATTTTTCCCGGACCCGCAGGAATGAGGGAAGCGCAACGAAAAAAGACATTCTAAAGAATATCGATAGTATCAGGGAATCCCTTTCCGGGGTGGAGGTACTGAAGGACGATCTGGAAAGCTACTTTACGGAAACCGTACGGGGAAAATTCCAGGAGGTCATTGGAGACCAGGTCGAGGAGAGCAGGGTCCTGACTGAAATCGCCTCCCTGATGGTCAAATACTCGATCAACGAAGAGCTGGTGCGCCTTAAGGGACACCTGAAGAGTTTCAGCAGCATCACGGAAGCCGAGGATGGGGTAGGGAAGAAACTCGATTTCCTGGCTCAGGAGATACACCGGGAAATAAATACCATTGGGTCAAAAAGCGTTCAGTACGATATAAGCTCAAGCGTCGTTTCCATGAAAGACGCCCTTGAAAATATACGGGAGCAACTGAGAAATGTCGAATAGAAGAGGAATAATCGCCATATCCGGAAAAAGCGGCTGCGGCAATACCACCGTAACACACCTGGTGGCGGAAAAGCTGGGATTTCGGGTGGTCAACTATACCTTCAGGACTATGGCGGGGGAGATGGGAATCTCTTTCGAAGAGCTCTGCGCTCTGGCAGAAAAGGATGATGCCTACGATCTCAGGCTGGATCGTAAACAGGTCGAACTGGCAAAGGAGGGCAACTGTGTTCTGGGATCGCGCCTGGCAATCTGGCTGCTAAAAAACGAAGCGGATCTGACGGTTTTTCTCGATGCTTCCCTCGAAGTGCGGGCCGAACGGATCGCGTCCCGTGAGGGAGGAACACATATCGAGGTTATGGAGAAGACCGTAGCCCGGGACCAGAGAGACCATGAACGCTACAAAAGAATCTACGGCTACAATAACGACGATTACCGCTTTGCCGATCTCATTATCGATACCACCGTGACGGACCAGTACGATGTTGCCCGGCAGATAGTAGAGCAGTACCGAAATCTCGGCAGGGATTGAGCAGCAGAGCCGTTTTCTGCTATAATCTTCGTTAATACACAGAGTGAGGCGGTTTAAATGATAATTCCCTTGGACCTACTGGTGGACAACACGGATAACGTATACGAGATGACCTGCGCCGCCATTCGCCGGGCGGTACAGATTACCATTACCGGAGACGAGGAGATCGAAGAGGACGGCGGAAAGGTCGTATCCACAGCGATCAAACAGGTCCTGACAAAGACCGTGCAATACAGGCTTGAAGAGTAAAATTTCTTCCACACATCAGGAACCACCGGTACTTCCGGTGGTTCTTCTTTTTGGCCCCACCGGGGTCGGTAAAACCGAACTGATTCGTAAGCTGTCGGGGAGAGATTTCGAGGTGATAAGCGCCGACTCCATGCAGGTTTACCGCGGCATGGACATCGGCACGGCGAAACCGGACCCGGTCTTACGTCAGCAGATCCCCCACCATCTTATCGATATCCGCAATCCTGACGAACAGTTTCACCTGGGTGATTTTATACGCCTCGCCGACGAAGCTGTTCTGGATATTCTGCGGAAGGGCAGACTGCCGGTTATCTCCGGGGGAACTGCCTACTATTTCAAGCATTTTCTTTACGGACTTCCCGAAGCCCCTTCGTCTGATCCTGAAATCAGGGCGGAGCTTGCAGAGATAGTCCGAAAAGAAGGACTCAAACCTTTGAGGGAAATGCTGCGCCGGGTTGATCCCTTCTCGGCCGGGCGGATAGACGACAACGATGCCTACCGTATTCAGCGCGCCCTGGAGGTCTATATGAGCAGCGGGCGTCCTCTCTCTTCTTTTCGGGTACCGGATACGATGAGGGAAGGGCTTGATCCCCTGATTATCGGTCTTTGCAGGCCCAGAGAAGAACTGTACCGGCGCATTGACCGGAGGGTGGAACAGATGTTCGAAGCGGGACTTAGAAGCGAGGTGGAATCCCTGAGACAGGCGGGCTGCAGCTCAGAGGACCCGGGTATGAAGGCGATCGGTTACCGCGAGTTCTTTGAAGCAGAACAGGAACCTCTTCCCCGGATCCAGACTGCGAGCCGAAGGTACGCTAAACGGCAGCTCACCTTTTTCCGGGCCCTTTCGGGTACGATATGGATGAATCCCGGGGACCATGAAAAGATCCTGCAGAAAATCTATTCGTTTTTGAGTTTCCGGAAAGAGTCAATCTCCCGAATCTCTTCTGTTTCCATTGAATAGATACGGTTATCCTCCTTATCCCCTCGAATCCTGACCCGCTCGGTATGCTCGCTCAAGACGATTCTGATACTCTCTTCCTGTTCTTCCATATCCGCCGCTGCAGGCTGGGCAAAGATATACCGGACAAGGAACTCTCCATCCGCCGTTTCCCGAAGGGAAATATCCGCCGTGCCGAAGACAAACTGTCCCCGTTCCAGCGGGGGGAGTCCCGAATCGATCCATTCCCGGGCAGATAAAAAGGGAGGCGGTCCCCCGACGGAGTAGGCCTTTGTTACCCTGGTAATTACTGTGAGTCTGACGACCGATTCAATATAGCGGCTGCCGGCACCGTTGGAGGTACAGGCCTCCATGGTTTCGTGATCCAGGCGATTCATGCATTCGTAAAAAAGCCGGACCACCTGTTCAGCTTCCAGTCCCCGGGTCGGAGGGGGGAGCGAGGCTTTCTGCATAATGTTGGCAGTCAGGATTGTACCGACTGCAAGCAGAATACCGGCTATAGCCAGGGAGATTTTATAACGGCGAAAAAATCTGCGTAAGAAAATCTTTCTGTTAATCCGGGTTTTCCTGCCTCGCGCACGACGGCTCATGCGCAGAATATCCGCCTGGGACAGGATCGGTGCTGGTTCCGTCTCCATCTCTGACAAAAACTCATACAGTCCGGCTACATCCGGATTGTCTTCGCTTCCTTCCAGTATCGAATCAATATACAGTGTCGCCTCTCCGTATGCCTCCGGACTCATGAGGGAAAGGGGTACAAACTCTGACCTGCGCATGCGCTCCCTCAATTCCTCGCCGATATCTTTCGCTGATAAAGGCCTGTCCAAAAAGGGGTGCTCCCCGGTAACGACAATATATGCAAGAAGGGCAAAGGAGTATACGAGTGCGGCGGCGCCCGCCTTCATGTCGGGATGTTTGAATAGTTCGTAATTCTGAAGCAGTTCTTCCTCGCTGAAACAGCGCCGCTGTTTCTCGGCCAGGGAGGATGATAGAACAAGTACAGCCCCGTCACTGAGAAGAAAAACGGAGGAAGGATCAAAATACCCTGGTTCTTCCTTTACAGTGGAAATCTGCATGAGGGCGTAGAGGACCTTTCTCAGGCATGGCAGATCGAGCCTGGCAGAGGTGATGTACCTGGAAAAACGTTCCCCGTCAAAGCGGGGGCCGATGCAGTAGCGTCCCTGGTTTTCGATGTACCCCTCCACCGGCCATTCTTCGATACTGCCGTCCCGGTATATCCAGGCTGTATCGCGGGTGTTTCCGGTCCGGAGGTTCCAGATGTCCGGCCGGCTGCCCGGACTTATCTTTATTCCCGTGTATAATCTGCCCTTGCGTTGAAGTTCTATTCGGGTTGAGTCGATCCGATCTACTGTGCTGTTCATCAGGTTTTAAAGTCCTCTTCAGAGAATATCTGGGCACTGAATATTTCGAGCCTGGTTTCCGGGTCCTCCAGAGCGTCCGGAGGAAGTCCCGCTTTGCGGCAGGTGTTCAGGGCAAACTCCTCGCGCTGCCATCCCTGTTCCGTCGCGACCTGCGGAAGCAGGACCCCGCTGCAGTATCCCTTCGTTATATAAAGGCCGTGGATACCGGGTTCCAGCTCCTGGAGGGAGTCGATTCTTGCCAGAGGGGACAGCACCGATATCTCGATACTGATTTCCTGAAATTCTTCTTTTGCAAGGGGTGAAAAGCGGGGATCCCGGAAAGCACTGGAAACCGCCATGGAAGCAATAGTTTCATGCAGGGCGCTATGGCCGAGCATGTTGCCTATGCAGCCGCGAAGATCTCCGGCTTTTCGAAGGGTCACAAAGGCTCCCGTCTTCTGCCTGAGAAGCGGGTGCCCTTTTACGAAGGAGGCGAAGGTACAGAAAAAATCCTTCGGAACCGTAACACCGAGTTCCCGGCCTATCGTCCAGCGGGCAAGCGAAAGCAGGGCTCTTTTTTCTTCCCCGGAAAGATCGGAAAAGGTCTGCATGAAATCTTCCCCCTTTTTTATTCTGCCTTCTCCGGCGATTTCGATTGAGAAGCCTGCCAGAGGGCGGCACAGTACTGGGGTGACTCTCCATGATACCACCTGTCCGGGGGAGCATGAAAGTGCGTTTCCAGGAGTTTCAACAAAAAATCTTCCCCCTGAGCCTGGATCATTCCGCTTTCGGGTTTCTTTACAAAATTCGCGCTTACCAGGGGAAGATATTCGGGAAGAAGCTCTTCGAGCATGTACAGGCCGGACTGCAGAAGGGAGTCCGTCGCAGATCCGAAAAGGACCGGAAGGACAGGAGCGGTATAGTTGAAACTGGCAAGGGCGCTCAGAATCAGATCAAAGCAGGGCTCCTCCTCAAAGGGAATCCTCCCCAAACGAAAGATATTTCCAGTTTCGGAAATACTGTCAAGCGTATCCCGGTCAACAGGAAGAATACCGAAGGGGGTATGAAACCCCGAATAATCGGGAAACCAGATGGTCTCTTCGTTTTCTCGATGTACCTTGGCCATAATGACAATGGCGCGGGCAGATGAAAGAGGAAGCTGCTGAAGGGCCCATAAAAGGCCGGAACCTGAATAATTCAGTGCTCCCTGGGGTACAAGGGCTGCTCTTCCCTTAACAGGCTTCCCGGGATGGGCGCCGGCAGCTGTTTCGGCGAGGCGTGCACTAAGCTCCTCCTTTTCCCGGGGAAAAAAGTGTCCAGCTGAGAGAAGTGGGCGGATATCCTCCGTCGCGGCGGAGAGGGGGTAGTCCTTCATGATTCATTCCCCTCCAAAAGACGACGGAGCCGGTCCTCCTCCATGGATATATGGAGATTCTTCTCCTGCGTCGGAAGCACCGTGCCTAATTTACCCTCCCGGGGCCGACGCAGGTATTTTACCTGCGTGTAATAACAATCCCCGCCGCCTCCGCTGCGGGCCTTGCTGTAGTGGAGCGCCAGGTTGCCTGCGTCCAGAAGAACCTCCAGCGGCGGACTTTTGCCCTTTGGACCCCGAAGAAAGATATGCCCTCCGGGATAATCCCTGGCATGGACCCAGTAATCATTGCCCCGTGCCCATTCCCTGAGGAGCTTGTCGCTTTCCCGGGCGTTACGCCCCACTACAATCTGCCATCCCCGGGAAAAAAAGTATGCCCCGGCATGTTTTGTTTCTCCTGCTTCCCTGGGGCTTCGTTTTTCCGGCGGTCCGGGTATTCCCTCAAGATCTGCAAGTTTATCGGATTCTTCGCACTTCTTTACAAACAGTTCCGCCTGGGAGGCTTCCCGTCGAAGGTCGTCGATCTCCTCCAGCGCCCGTTTTCGTCGGCGTTCCTCTTTCTTCCTAAGAGTGAAATACCTCCGGGCGTTCTCCTGGGGAGAAAGAGCAGGATCCAGGGGAATATGAACCGTATCTTCCCCGCTGAACTCCTTCGCTTCAAGCCAGCGGTCCCCAGATTTAATCCGATGCAGATTCGCGAGGATGAGATCGCCTGCCGATTCCTCACCGGACAGGATCACCTCCCCGTCTGCGGCAGCCTCGAGTCCCTTTAGCCGTCCCCTCAGGGAGTTGCTGTAACGTCGCCAACGGTTCAGCAACTCGTTTCTTTTCTGCCTGAAGGCCTCGTCTCTTTCCTGCAGTGTGTAGCGTGCTTCAATGTATGCGTTGTAATCCCTGTAAGCGGAAAAGTCTTCAAGAGAGAAACCTGTATCGGGTTCTCCGAAGCTTTCCTGCCAGGGAAGAAAGCTTCCGCCGGACAGCTCTCCACGGGCTGGTCGACGGTAGAAAGCATCGATGATTTCACCTGTCTCCCGGCAGAGGATTACATTCCCCGCGTTTCCCCAGAGTCGAATCCAGAGGCTGAGGGTTTCGTTAGCCTGGAGAATCTTGAGCTCCACAAGTCGCTGACCGGGGACCTGACGGGCATCGAGGATCCTGCAGCCCTTGATTCTGGAGCGCAGCAGCTGGGGAAAGCGCTGCAGTTTGATCTGCCGGCTTGCTTTGCCGCTTATTCTGTGGAGGCGGGTTTTCCCCTGCTTAAGAGAGATATAGAGCCCGAAACGGCCTTCGGGACCTTTTCCGGGAAAAAAGAGTTCAAGCACCAGAGAGGAGTAGTCGGGCTGAATGATTTTCTGTATAAAGCCCCCCGGAAGCTCGAGTTCAGAGAGAATTTGGTCGATTTCGCGCCAGTTGAGGGACATCTATCAGGGAAGGTCCGCAATGCAGGATTTGAATAACTCCAGATCGGCGGAGGAGAAAAAAATGAAAATTACCTTTCTCGGAAGATCATTCTCCCGCAAGAAATCAATCACCGTTTTATATGCTATTGGAGCAGCCTGCTCTTTCGGAAAGCTGTAAACACCGGTGGAAATCGCAGGGAAGGCGATGCTCTTGCAGCGTTTATCCCTGGCTATCGTCAGACAGTTCAGGTAGGCCTCGGCAAGCTGCTTCCGGGAGGTCTCTTCGTCGCCGCCCCAACGGGGACCAACGGTGTGGATAACGTATTTTGCGGGAAGGTTCCCGGCAGTGCTTATAACCGCCTTTCCCACCGGCATGCCATGGGGATACTCTTTCCGGCGGATTTCCCGGCAGGCCGCCAGAATCGCGGCTCCTCCGGCACGGTGAATGGCGCCGTCTACTCCTCCTCCGCCCATGAGGCTGGAATTGGCGGCGTTGACAATCGCATCCACCCGGAGCGTGGTAATGTCGCCCTGAACGATCTCGATCCGCTCATCAATTGTATCCATCCCTTATCCTCCTGCCTGATCTATATCTCATTTCTGATACGTGAAAGCTCAGAGAAGAAGCCCTCCATATCGGTTCTGGAGCCAATACTGATACGCAGGAATTCCCTGGTACGGGGACTGGGAAAAAAACGTACCAGGAATCCCCGTTCCTTTAATATAGCATACAGTTTTTCCGCAGTGGTAAAAGTTGGACCGGCAAAGAGAAAATTGGCCTTCGATGGAAGCACCCGCCAGCCGTCATCTGAAAGTTTTTTCGCCGTCCACTCCCTGACGGCGATTAGTTCGTCCCTGCATTTCTCGAAATAGTCGGTATCCTCCAGGGCCGTGACGGCAATCTCCTGGGCCAGACGGGATACGGGGTAGGAATTAAAGGCGTCCTTGGTACGGGTCAGGGCTTCTATAAGATCCGGATTACCTGCAGCGTAACCCAGCCGCAGACCCGCCAGGGAGTAACTTTTTGACAGGGTTCCGACAACAAGCAGATTAGGATATCTGTTTACAAGGTCTGTCACGCTCTCGCCGCCGAAGTCCACATAGGCCTCGTCCACAGCCACAAGACGATCGCTTCGTGATGACTCAAGAAGATCGATAATATCACTTCTCGAAAGGGAGATCCCTGTGGGGGCGTTGGGGTTTGCCACGATTATTCCGCTGTAATCGGATTCCCCGGCGATTTCCTTGAAGAGCCCGATATTAACGGAATAATCTTCCCCCAGGGGGACCTCCCTGTAAGAAAGTCCGTGGAGAGAGCAGAAGACCGGATAAAAACTGTAGCTTACGTCAGGAAAAAGGACCGGGCCGAACTCTTCGTCAAAGAAGGCATAAAAGAGATGAGCCAGGACCTCGTCGGAACCGTTACCGCAGAAGATGTTCTCTTTTTCGAGGACGAAACGCGCTGCAAAGGCTTCCCTGAGGCGTGTCGAATCAGGGTCCGGATAGAGTCTCAGGCGGGATGGATCGAAATTTCGCAGGAGATCCCTTACTCCGGGGGCCGGTGGAAAGGGGTTCTCGTTGGTGTTCAGCTTTATGTACTGTCTGTTCTGGGGCTGTTCTCCCGGTACATAGGGAGTAAGGGCCCGCACTTTTCTTGAATACATGATAACTCCTCCGGGGCGCTCAAAAATCCTGCACTTCCTTAACCGCACCTATTAAATAGAATGATCCCAGTACAAGGATCGGTTCATCCGGGGCTGCCAGTTCCTGTGCCCGGCGCAGGGCCTGTTCAGTGTCGGGAAGCAGTTCAGCTTCCGGGTACCTTCTGCAAATAATCTCATGCGTCTTTTCCGGCCTGCTTGCACGGAAGCTGCCGGGCCTGCTTACTATAACATGGGAGAGCCCGTCCGGCAGCGAAGCTGCAACACCTTCCACGTCCTTGTCCTCGGCTATGGCAAAGATCAGGACCCCCCCCGCAGGATAGCGTGAGCGAAAAGCGGCGGTACTTGCCTCCACAGAACGCGGTGTGTGGGCAGCGTCGTAGATCCATATCCTCTCTCCGGAAATAACCGTCTCGAAACGCCCGGGGAGTCGGGTGGATTCAATACCTTTTGTATAGACCTCAGACGGGATGTTAATGTTTTTCCCCGCCGTGAGCTGTACTGCCCGGGCCGCCAGGGCAGCATTGAATCCCTGGTGCATCCCCGGAATTCCCGGTTTTGCGTGTACAAGGGGACCGTCCGGAAGCTGAATCTCAACCGTTTCATCCTTGTACCGGGTAACCTGAAGTTCGCGAAGCCTGAACAAGGGACTCTGCCGTTGTGCTGCAATCTCCGTCAGTACCGGGACGGCCTCCGGGTTCAGATCTCCCAGAAGGACCGGAATCCCGGATTTAATGATTCCTCCCTTCTCCGCGGCGACTTCGGCAATGCTGTTCCCCAGGAGCCTGGTATGTTCCAGCTCGATGGATGTAATTACCGAAATCTCAGGAACCACTATATTGGTTGCGTCGAGACGACCGCCCAGTCCGGTCTCGAGGACAAGCCATTGGCAGCCTGCCTCCCGAAAAGCCAGCAGGGCCGTCAGGGTCAGAAGTTCGAAGGTCGTCGGGTCCGAAGCGTCGCCGAACCAGTTGGGACGATACGCCCCGCGTATACGCTGTATCGTATCAAGGAGGATATCTGCCGGCATATACTCACCGTCCAGCATGAAACGTTCCCGGTAACTCATTACGTGGGGAGAGGCGTATACCCCGGTGCGGAAGCCGGCCTCCCGGAGTATGGATCCGGCGAAGGCGCAGGTAGACCCCTTGCCCTTGGAGCCGGCAACATGGATAAGGGAACAGGATTGTTGTGGATTTCCGAATTCCCCGGCCAGGAACCTCATACGGTCGAGCCTGAAGGGGCGCAGATTGTCGGCAGTACGGCGTTCGAAATTGGTAAAGCCCTCTATCCAGCCGAAGGCCTCAGCGAGGGACTCGGGAAGAGGCTCCTTCATCTTCTCGTCTGGACTGCCTTCTTGTGGGCCGGAAATCCCTCATATTCGGCCAGAACGGCCACATGCTCAGCCAGCAGGGCATTGCCTGCTTTGGTGGCGTAGATTATCGAAGAGTACTTCATAAAGTCCCGTACGGAGACCGGGGAATAGGTCCTGGCCCGTCCACCGGTAGGCAGGACGGCGTTGGCCCCCACGGCATAGTTGGCGGCGGAAAATGGGGTAGTGTCTCCCAGTATTATCTCTCCGGCATTCCGTATAAGCGGAAGCACGTCAAAGGGCTCATGGCACTGTACCTGCAGGTGCTCAGGTGCGTAGAGATTCACGATTTCCGCTGCCTCCTCTATTGAATCGGTGGTAATAAGTGCACCGTAACCGGAGAATACGGCACTGACAAAATCCTTCCTGGGCTGGGGCAGCTTCTCGATTTCAGCGGCAAGATATTCCGCAGCTTTACGGGCCACCCTCTCGTCCGTGCAGACAAGAACAGCCGAACTGTCGGCCCCGTGTTCCGCTTCGGTCAAGAGGTCGATGGCGAGGAGGTATGGATCCGCTTTGCCGTCAGCCAGGACCGCCGATTCCGAAGGTCCCGCAGGCAGACCCACATCCACGGTATCTGACAGGAGCCGCTTTGCTGCGGTAACGTACATGCTGCCCGGACCGATTATCTTGGTAACCGGGTTTACTGTCTCGGTTCCCAGAGCCATGGCTGACACCCCGTGGGCACCGCCGAAGCGGTAGACCTCGTCGATACCGCACATTTCCGCGGTGTAAAGACAGGCGGGATCAACACTTCCGTCCCCGTTGGGCGGTGTAAGAACCGTGATGCGCGGAACCCCCGCCACGGTGGCCGGAACGCCGAGCATGTAGAGCATGGAAGGAAAGCTTCCCCGGCCCCTGGGAACATAGAGTGCTGCAGAGTCGATGGGGCTTGCCCGTTCTCCGGCAAACACGCCGGGGCGAATCTCCATCATCTTCATGGCCCTGGAAAGCTGGGTTTCATGATAGGCCCGGACATTCTCGATGCAGAAGAGAAGGGCGTCCTTGACTTCGTCGGACAGCGTTTCCCGTGCCGTGTCGAATTCCTGTTCGCTTACGCGGAAGGGGTGGATATCCAGGTCGACCTTATCGAGTTCGAGACTCAGCTCTTTGAGCGCAGTGTCTCCGTCCGTTTGAATCCGGCGAATAATGTCCTTAACCGAGTCCATGACATCGCTGATGTTGATTTCTGAGCGTTTTAAAAGGGCTGTTTTCTGATCATCCTTCAAGTCCCGCCAGCGCCGTACCGGTATCTCCATCCCATCCTCCGGCACTAACTGTAGTACGAGCCAATTCCTCTGGTCAATACAGGACCTTTTTCTTATAATGACGCTGATGAGTGTTCCAGGTCATCCCGCAGATATTGATTTCTCCCGGAAGCCCCTTGTCATGGGAATTATCAATTGTACCCCTGATTCCTTTTTCCCCTCTTCCCGCGCAGCCGCTCTGGCGGATGCATCCAGAAAAGCGCGGCAGCTGATAGACGAAGGTGCCCATATTCTCGATCTTGGTGGAGAATCATCCCGTCCCGGGGCCGATTACGTAGATGAGGATGAGGAGCTGCGCCGGGTCATACCTGTTGTGGAGGAAATCAGGAAATTCTCGCATATCCCCCTGAGTATCGATACCCGCAAAGCTGCTGTTGCAGAAGCTGCCTTCAAGGCGGGAGCCGATATAATTAATGATATATCCGCACTTCAGGATGACGAAGCCATGGCCGCTATCGTAGCTGATTATGGAGCTTACGTTGTCCTGATGCACAAGAAGGGGAGCCCCAGGGATATGCAGCTTCAACCCCACTATGAGAATGTTCTTGAAGAGGTGCTGGCTGGACTTAAGCAGGCGGTGGAAAAAGCTTCGAAGGCGGGTGTCCAAAAGGAGAAGATAATTCTTGACCCCGGGATAGGCTTCGGCAAGCGGCATCAGGACAATCTTGATCTGCTCCGGAATATTCCCCGGCTGAGCGCCCTTGGGTATCCCGTTTTAATAGGGCACTCCCGAAAATCCTTTCTGGAAAAGATAAGCGGCCGCGGAGTAGACGAGCGAATTTATGCAAGTATAAGCGCCGGTGTGCTGGCCCAGCTGAAGGGCGCTGCTGTACTGAGGGTTCATGACGTGGCAGCGACCCTGGATGCCGTGGCGGTTGTACGGGCCATAGAAGGAGACGGGGTCTCGTGGAGTGGCTGAACCAGATCTGGATTTTCCGCGATATAATTCGTCCTCTTCTGGATATCCTCATACTATCCTTTATAATCTATCAGATTTACCAGATCCTCGTTCAGACCAGGGCCATTCAGCTGGTGAAAGGGGCCTTTTTAATGACCCTGATCTATGTGCTGGCCTTTTTTCTGGAGCTTTCCACCCTGCTGTGGATCATGAACGGTCTGGCCACGGTTCTGGTCATAATTATTGCCATAGTATTCCAGCCGGAGCTTCGGAATATTTTTACCACCATCGGTCGGGGAGAATGGCTCAGGTTACAGAACAGGGGAACCTCCTACCAGCTGGACAGCGTTCTGAATGCGGTGGAAGTCCTTTCCGGCCGTCAGCGGGGAGCGCTTATCGTTTTCAGTCTCAAGGTCGGCTTGAAGAATATAATCGAAACCGGAACACGCCTGAATGCGGATATCAGTTCCTCCCTGATTCTGACCATCTTTGGTCATGACACCCCCCTGCACGACGGGGCGATTGTGCTTCAGGGGGGGGAGATCATCTCTGCCGGTTGTTTTCTTCCTCTTTCGGAGCAGTCCGACATCCGCCGCAGTTTCGGAACCCGACACCGGGCCGCCCTGGGACTGGCTGAAGAGACCGATGCTGTAGTCCTTATAGTATCCGAAGAGACCGGTGCGATATCCCTGGCCTACAATGCGAATCTCTACTACGATCTGACCGTTCAGGAGGTCCGCTTGACCTTGCGGCGTCTCCTGAACATACACGAAGACGAACGGGAAGAGGAGGGTGCCGCAATTGAATCCTAGGCAGCTGCTTGAACGTCTGGCCCACAACTGGCCTGTCAAGGTTCTGTCCCTGGCCCTGGCGGTCCTTCTTTTTCTGTTCTACAGGATTTCCAGTCTCGAGGAGCGGTTTTTCAGTGTTCCTCTTGAACTCAGGATCAGCGAGAACCTTGTTCCCGCCGGACCGTATCCACGAAACGCCAGGGTTACAATCCGGGGCGATCAGGATGCGGTCTTCAATATTATGGAGGACGATATACAGGTATTCGCCGACTTTAGCGATTTTCGGCGGGAGGGTGTTTTCAGGGCTCCCCTGCAGTATCATCGGCAGGGGAGCGCTCTCAATGTGGATTACCTCGAAATAAGTGTTGAACCGGCTGAGTTGAGACTGGAACTGGAAGAAAAGCGTGAGAAGCTTGTGGATGTGGTTCCCAACATCGTCGGGTATCCAGCCCGGGGCTATGAGCTTGGACAGTATTTTGTTTCTCCCGAAAAAATCCGGATAGAAGGCCCGAAAAGCAGCGTCGAGGATCTTCGATCCCTCATGACCAATCCCATCGATCTTACCAATCTTCGCAGTTCCATAAGTATCAAGGTCGGTTTCGAAACAGCCCCCGAGGATATGCTGCGCTTTCCGGACTATAAAGAGGTCGAGTTCAGGGGCATTATCCAGGAGACCCGGCTTATCAGAACCTTTGAAAACATCGATATACTGGTAATGGATATGGACGATGAGTTCAGAATAAGCTCTGAACTCCCTTCGGGAAGTATCAAGTTTCAGGGAACCCAACTGATACTTGAATCCGTTAATCCTGAAGATTTTTCCCTGGTTATTGATGGAAGCTTTATCTCTTCTCCCGGAACTTATCGACTTGCCGTTGAAGCGGAAGTCCCTTCTGACGTGCTCATATTAAATTATGAACCCGAAGAAATAAGTCTGAGGGTTGAAGCTGCGGAAGAGGCGGAAGGCTTATGATACTTGGAATCGGAGTCGATATTGTGCATGTCAACCGTATGGCCCACTGGCTGGAGAGGCCGGAACTGATGCACCGGTTTTTTCATCCTTCGGAAATCGAAGACGCCCTGAGAAGGGGAAAATCATCGGCCCTTTCTCTGGCTGCCCGATTCGCCGCCAAGGAGGCTTTTGGCAAGGCCCTGGGAACGGGGCTTCATGGTTTGATTTTAAAAGAGATACGGGTAAAGAATAATCGTTACGGCAAACCGGACATCGAACTTTTCGGCAGGGCAAAAAAAACCCTGGAAGATATGGGAGGCAGGACCATTCATCTTACCATGACTCATGAGAGGGATAACGCTGTTGCCATGGTGGTTCTTGAAGGAGAGAAGCAATGAACAAAATCTCATTCTTTTCTAAAAATCCGATAACCTGTCCCGTCTGTGGTTCCAGCTTTCACCGTGAAGAAATGCTTACCGGAAGCGGACGCCTGATTGCCGGGAACCTTACGGAGGAACTTCGGCGGCTTTACGAGGTAAACAAAAAGTACGGGGAGGTGAATCCTCTGGTTTATCCTGTCAGCGTCTGTCCATCCTGTTTTTTCGCCGCCTACCCTTCTGATTTTTCCGAAGTCCCCGCGGAATCGGTTCCGGAACTGAAAAAGAACAGTGAAAAACGGGTCTCCGTAATACGGCCCATATTTCCGGAACTGGAATTCCGTGAACCCCGGGGACTTAAAGAAGGGGTGGCTTCCTACTATTTCGCCATCATGTGCTACGATTACTTTCCGAAAATCGTTGCTCCGACAATAAAGCAGGGACTCTCTTCCTTGAGGGCGGCATGGCTGTGCAACGATCTTCATACCGCCCTTCCCAACGAAAATTACGACTATATGGCCCGTCTATTTTACCGGAAGGCGCGTTTTTTCTACACCCTTGCAGTGGAATACGAATCCGACGGAACTGAAAGCCTGGGCAATGCCGGCAACCTGGGTCCGGACCTGGATAAGAACTACGGTTATGACGGAGTACTCTATCTTGCCAGTTACCTTGAATATATGTATGGTCCTCAGGATGACCCGGAAAAACGGGAAAAGTCTCTTCATCTTGCAAAGCGCATTGTTGCCAGAATATTCGGCATGGGAAAAGCCTCCAAAAGCAAGCCGGAGGCAATCCTGAACTGCTCCCGGGATCTTTTTGATTCCATCAATGAGTCTCTGAAGGATTTGGGGGGGGGTGATGCCTAGAATCCGGCTGGATATGAGTTACAACGGCAACAGCTTTTGCGGCTGGCAGCTGCAGAAAAATGATCCCTCTGTCCAGGGAGCGCTGGAATCGGCATTAAAGCAGCTTACCGGAGATGATGTACGGGTTACAGGATCAGGAAGAACGGATTCGGGGGTCCATGCCCTGAACCAGACGGCCCATTTTGACAGCGACGCCTCGATCCCTCCTGAGAAATACGCCCCTGCCCTTAACAGTCTTTTACCGCAGGGTGTCAGGATTCACAGGAGTTTGGAAGCTGCCGGGGATTTTCATGCCCGCTTCAGTGCCAGGCGCAGAACGTACCGTTATCTGATAAAAACGGGGCAGAACCGGAGTTCTTTCTGTGACGGACGGGTATACCATATTCGCCGCTGTCCGGATATTGCACGACTAAATGAGCTGGCAGCAGCTCTCGTGGGGACCCACGATTTTACCACCTTTACAGCCGCCGGGGACTCCTCGGAATCCAGGGTGCGGAACATCGAGGCTGCCGGCTTTCTGCCCCGCCGGGGGCTTCTACAGTTTTATATAAGCGGCAACGCATTTCTATGGCGTATGGTACGATCCATTGTCGGAACCTTGCTTGATTTTGAACAGAGGGGAGAGGAGCCGCAGGCTGTGCGTAATCTGCTGCTGTCCAAAGACCGGAGTCTCGCAGGTCCGACAGCGCCGGCTCAGGGCCTCTATCTCTACAGGGTATATTATGAAGAGCATTCTGGCTAAATATCGGGATATCCTGAACGATTTTGAAGACTTCGAGACCGGTGCTTATCGCCGGGAACGCAGTGCTGAACCGGAAAATCTGCATTCTTTGAAGAAGGACAAGGGAAAAGTACCCGAGGAGACGGATCTTTCTGCATGCAGCCTTGATGAACTGGGCAGGCTTATCCGCAGCTGCTCCAGATGTCCCCTGGGCTCCCTGCGCAAAAACGCCGTACCCGGTGAAGGGAGCAGCAATCCGGAAGTTATGCTTATAGGAGAGGCTCCGGGAGCACAGGAGGATGAGAGCGGCAAACCCTTTGTGGGCGCCGCCGGTCAATATCTGGACAAATGGCTCGATGCAGTTCACCTGTCTCGGAGGGAGAATGTCTTTATTGCCAATGTAATAAAATGCCGTCCCCCCAATAACCGGGACCCGGAGGAGTCGGAGATGAAAAGCTGCTTTCCCTATCTCCTGGCCCAGATTGATCTGTTAAAACCCAGGGCCATACTCTGCCTCGGACGCTTTGCGGGAAGAAAGATTACCGGTATGGAAACGAGTCTCAGGAACATGAGGGAAAAGCTTCATTATTTCATGAATATTCCCGTAATCGTTACCTACCATCCCAGTGCCGTACTCAGAAATCCCGAGCTTCGCCGGCCCGTGTGGGACGACCTGCGAAGACTATCAGATATCATCGGTAAAAGCTGATCGAGAAAGGTATACCAGCGTGTTTGCCGAAGTTACCCTTAATCTGCCTTTGAACAAGACCTTTACCTACAGTCTCCCTGAAGGAACCTGTGCCGGACCCGGATTCCGGGTGGAGGTTGACTTTCGCCGGCGCAAGGTCGTCGCTTTCATTCTCTCCGTCTCAAACGATCCTCCTCCGGGGGATTTTACCGTCAAGGAAATCCTTCGGGTGCTCGATGAGGAGCCCATATTCGGTGAACCCGAGGTAGACCTTGCCCGCTGGACTGCCCGTCGTTATTTTGCCTCCCCCGGGGAGGTCCTGAGCAGTATGCTGCCGGGTGGGAAAAAAGAGAGCAGCATGCCCTCCATTCTGCCGGAGGATGACGTGCCCCTTACCGAGCTTGAGCTTTCGGATGAACAGAGCGACGCTGTCCGGGCAATACTGTACCCGGATTCCAGACCGATCTATCTTTACGGAATAACGGGTTCAGGCAAAACGGCGGTATTTTTCTCCGCCGCCGCCGAGGTCCTTAAGCGGGGTGGCGGGGTCATTTACCTTGTACCTGAAATATCCCTGACCCACCAGATTGTACGGGAGGCGGTTTCCCGTTTTGGTAATATCGTATCGGTGTGGCATTCCAGGATCACCCCTTCACAGCGTCTCGCGGAGTGGAAGCGGATCAGGAGCGGTGCGGCAAAATTGGTAATTGGTGCGAGGAGCGCGGTATTCGCCCCGGTACCGGACCTTGGTCTCATTATCCTGGACGAAGAGCATGAAGGTTCCTATAAATCCGGATCCAGTCCCCGCTATCATGCCAGACAGATAGCCATGTACCGTACGAAAAAGGGCAAGGCTGCACTTGTAATGGGAAGCGCTACCCCGTCTGTGGAGGCTTCCCACCTGATGGAGAAGGGACATTTGCGTACTCTGCATCTGACCCGTCGTCTTGCCGGCGGAGCTCCGCCGAAAATGAAAATCATCGACATGAAGGGTGAAAAGGGGATTATCAGCGATGAATTATCCGCCGCTCTCAAGAGTACCCTGGCGGATAAACGTCAGGCCATCCTCTTTTTGAACCGCCGCGGTTTTTCCTACTTTTTTCACTGCAGGAGCTGCGGATATGAAATGCGCTGTGAGAACTGCTCGGTATCACTGACCTTTCACAAATCCCGGGGAATCATGCTCTGTCATTACTGTGGTTATCAGACCCGCCCAGTGCAGGTCTGTCCTGAATGCGCTTCCCTGGATGTCGGCTATTCCGGTTATGGAACGGAAGGGATAGAGGAGGAGATCGCGGCCCTTTTCCCCGATGCCCGGATAGCCCGTGTGGATACCGATTCGGTGAGCAGAAAGGGAAGCCTCAAGAAAATCCTCGGTGATTTTCGTCAGGGAAGACTCGATATTCTCCTGGGAACCCAGATGGTGGCCAAGGGATTGAATTTTCCCGGTGTTCGTCTTGTGGGTATAGTCATGGCCGATACGACCCTGATGCTGCCTGATTTCCGGGCTGCCGAAAGAACCTTTGCCCTGTTGACGCAGGTGGCGGGAAGGGCAGGGCGTTTCCACCCCGACGGGGAGGTCTTTATCCAGACTTTTCACGGACAGGCACCGGCAATCAGACTGGCTGCGGAGGACCGGCAGGCTGAGTTTTATCGTCAGGAGCTTTCGATGCGCAAAAGCCTTATGTTTCCACCCTTTGCCAGGCTTATCCGGATTCTCTTTCGGGGCAAGAGCAGGGAAAAGGTACAGGCCGCGTCGGAGCAGTTCTGTGCATGTATGGAAAGGGACCTCCCCGCCGGAATCGACCTTCTCGGTCCCAGCGAAGCTCCACTTTCCGTAATCTCCGGAAACTTCAGGGTACATGCCATTTTGCGGGGAGAAGACTTTTCGGTTCTTTATGATTTCTGCAGTTTCTTTCTTGAACGTATCGAAGCTCCTTACGGGGTTTACCGGGAAGTCGACGTCGACCCGGTCAGTCTGCTCTAAACCGGAGAATTGACCCGTCCCCTCCTTTTCGGTACTATTTCCTTATGATGAATATTCTTACACTTGGCGATGAAGTTCTGCGCGAGAAGAGCGCACGGGTCGAAGAATTCGACGATAAACTCAGCAGCCTGATTGAAGATATGACGAAGCTCATGCGAGGGCAGGGAATAGGTCTTGCGGCGCCCCAGGTTGGAGTTTCCAAACGCCTTTTTATCTGCCAGCCGGAAGGACACAAACTGTGGGTTTTTATCAATCCGGAGATCACCCTTACCTCGGAAGAGCAGGGCGATTATGAGGAGGGGTGTCTGAGCATTCCAGGAATCTGGTCCGATGTTATACGTCCTTCTCGCGTACAGGTGCAGGCTTTCAATGAAAAGGGACGGCCATTCCGGGTCGACGCGGAGGGTATCCTGGCACGGGTTATTCAGCACGAGCTTGACCACCTGAACGGTGTTCTGTTTATTGATCACCTGTCAGAAGCAAAACGGGATAAAGCGATCAGGGAATACGAGAAAAAGGATACCAAGAAGGCGGTATGAGGATTCTCTTCGCCGGTACTCCCGAAATAGCGCTTCCTGCATTGGAAAGCTTGAGCCAAGAAGGGTATGTAGCTGCGGTGCTTACAAGTCCCGATGCCCCCAGGGGCCGGGGCAGAAGCCTGCATCCTTCTCCTGTTAAAGCTCTGGCCCTGGATATGAATCTCCCGGTTTTTACTCCCCGGCACCTGGGGCGGGAAGCCCGGGAGGTGATTTCGGAGACAGGAGCGGATCTTTTGGCCGTGGTCGCCTACGGCAAGATTTTCGGACCCCGTTTTCTGGGCCTTTTTCCCGCCGGGGGCATCAACCTTCACCCATCCCTTCTGCCCAGGCATCGCGGCCCCGCACCCTTGCCCTTTACAATTCTGGAAGGTGATTCGCAGTGGGGCTTGAGCATACAGAAGATTGCTCTGGAGATGGATGCCGGAGATATTCTGCTTCAGAAGAGCTTCCCCCTGAGGGGGACGGAATCCGCGGGAGAACTTGCTGTCCTGGCGGCGGAAGAGGGCGCGAAGGCGATGCTTGAAACAGTCCGGACAATCGAAGAGGGAACCGATAATCCTCTTCCCCAGAATCACCGGGATGCCACCTACTCCCGTCTCCTCATCAAGGACGACGGCCTGATTGACTGGAGTCAACCGGCTTTCAGGATAGATCGTATGATCAGGGCCTTTAATCCCTGGCCAGGTGCGTATACGAGTTTTCAGAAACAGACGCTTACAATATGGGAAGCTTCTCCTGTCGAGGAAAACAGCCGACTCCATGCCGGAACTGTGGCGCTAGTAGACAGAAAGCGAGGAATTTTGGTACAAACTGGAGAAGGTCTCCTCGCTGTAAAATCTCTGCAGCTGCAAGGGAAAAAGCGCCTTCCCTGGCAATCCTTCGTTAATGGCATACGGGGGATCGAAGGATCGATTCTTGGAGGAACCAATGAAAAACTTCATGATTAAACTACGATCACTGCTTCCCAGTGAAAGCGATTCTCCCGAGCATCGTTACTTCAAGACCGTAATATTTCTTGCCCTGGGCACAATAGTGCTTATGCTGCTTGCGGGGTTCGTAACCTTTATGGTAACGATTCGAGGGCCGGAGCAGACCATGGTCCCCAACGTGGTGGGGAATAATCTTGAGAATGCCCTTGTGTCTCTTCAGGAAAAGGAGCTGTATCCCCACATTCAGCTCCGTTACTCCTCTACACCTGCAGACAAGGGTACTGTTCTTGAACAGGATCCGAATCCCGGTGCAATCGTAAAGGCAAAATCAAAGATCGTATTGCGTGTAAGCAAAGGTTCAATTATTGAGCGAATAGACAATTACGTGGGCTGGAATATTGAGGACCTGGAAATTCATCTCAAGAGCCTGGTTTCAGTTCACGGGCCCATGCTTTCGATAAAGCAGCCTGTACAGCGTATTTTCAACGAGCTTCCGGAAGGAACCATCATCTCCCAGACCCCGGAACCGGGTACCGAGATTACGAGCCAGACTCCCCTGAAGCTTGTTGTAAGCCGCGGACCGCAGACCGGTACCATTGTGGTCAGGGATTATACTGACATGCCGTATATGGAAGCAGTTGAGTCCCTGATCAGGCAGAACATATATTTTACCATTTCCGCCCGGAATGCCGACAGGAACGAGAAGGCAGGTATTGTTGTTTCCCAGAATCCGTCCCCGGACAGCGATGTCCCCAGGGAGTCGCTGCACCAGCTGGTCATTACCCGTCCGGAGGATATTCCGGAAGATCATGTTTTCGGAATTCTGGAAAAAAGTCTTCCAAATTATTCCATACCCGCAAGCATCACCATAGATGCGGTTTCCCCGGAGGGCATACGTGAGACACGGCTGGAATTAAAACACAAGGGAGGACTGCTCTCCGTTCCGTATCTTGAACCCGAAAACACCGTTCTGCTGATATTGATTGAAGGAACCGAACGAATACGCTTTGCGGTCAAGAAGGAGCGCTAAGGCATGGTACCGCTGCTTGCACCTTCAATTCTGTCAGCCAATTTCACCGATATCGCCGGTGCTGTACGTCTTATAGAATCGACCGGTTCAGACTGGATACATCTTGATATTATGGACGGGTCTTTCGTCCCGCCTATTACCTTCGGAAGCCAGATGCTCGCTGATATCCGGTCAATAACCAGTCTGCCGCTGGATGTTCATTTGATGATCGATAGGCCTGAACGGCACGTAGAGAGTTTTTGCGCAGCCGGGGCCGATTACCTCACGGTACACGCAGAGGCCAGTGTACATCTCCATCGCATACTGCAGTCAATCAGGGATCTTGGTGTTAAACCCGGAGTTTCCATTGTTCCCTCCACGCCGGTGGACGGAATATCTGAAATTCTAAGCGAGGTCGATCTTGTACTGGTAATGTCCGTGAACCCGGGGTATGGAGGTCAGAAAATCATACCTTCCACCCTGGCAAAGGTCGAACGACTGGTCAGAATCCGGGAAGAAAGATCCCTGTCATACAAGATTTCCATTGACGGAGGAGTCAACCGGACTACAATAGAAGATGTCCGAAAAAGCGGCGTCGATGTTATTGTTGCCGGAAGCGCCTTTTTCAACGCGGAAGATTCTGCCGCCGAAGTTGCCATCCTGCGGGGGCACTAACGCTTTCTTAACGGTAATGCCGGCTTGTTAATTTGTCGAAAAGTATAGCGGGGGTACATAGGTGTGACAGGAACCCGAAGAAATACTCTTTTTATTATAATTGCGGCTTTGCTGGCTTTTTCTGCTCAGAATTTATCCGCTGTGGATTTACCTGGAGAGATAAAACAGGGAATAAGGGCCTATCAGGATGGCCTGCATGCAGAGGCCTTACGCAGGTTTCGTAGCGCACTTACAGATACCAGACTCGAAGACTTTCATGATGACGCCTACTTCTGGATAGGGAAGACGTATCTGGCGGGAGGGGAGTACGAGGAAGCAACCCGGCATCTTGAGTATTTTCTCTCCACCTTTCCGGACAGCCCTCTGCGACCCGAGGGGCTCTATCAGAAAGGAAGACTTCTGTATCTCCAGCGCGACTTTGAATCGGCAATACAGATACTGTACAGTTTTATTCAGGACTATCCGGATGACATTTATGTTGCCAATGCATATTTCTGGATAGGCGAATCCCTGTACAGCCTGGGGCATTTTGATGAGGCGGAAAAAGTTTTTCGTTTCATAGACGAAAAGTATCCATCAAGTTACAAAATAGAAGCAGCCCGCTTTCGTTTGCAGCTGATACAGTTTAAACACAGGGAGAACGAGCTGGTAAAGCTCCTTAAAATCAGTCATGAAGAGTATCTCAAGGCGGTCGACGAGTTTATTCAACGGGAAAAAGCCTACGAGCAGGCACTCTCCGAATACAAAAAACGTCTGGCTGTTGTTTTATCTGATGATCTTCAGGAGGAGCTCGAACGACTTAATGCCAGGGTAAAAGAACAGGAGTTGACGATAAGCAAACTAAATGAGCAGAACAGGCTCTTACGAAACCAGACGGGAGATGCAGCCCCCGTTCTTGAAACAGAGACTACCCGAATATCCCCCACAGATACGAATGTTGTTCGCGAGCTGCTTGAAATGAAGGCGGAAGCCCTGGAGTTGAAGGAATACTATCTCGGTCTCATTGAACGGAGTGGTCAATAATGGGAATAAGAAAAACCGGTCCGGCTGTGTTTCTTGTCATCATGCTCATGCCGGTTATAGTCCATTCCCTGAACGTGGAATCAGGCCGGATACGACTTGAGATCGATGAGAAAACCGGAAGTTTCAGCCTTTTTTCACTCCAGGAAAACGGGCAGTCACTGTCATTGCTGTACCCAGATGACCCTGGAACCAGCTATTTCAGTGTCGCGGTGAATAACCGGATTTACAGACGACCGTCAAGTTCAGATTTCCGCAGGGAGATTGTCAACGAAAGCGGAGGCCTGATCATAATTTGGACCTCCAGCCAGCTTGAAATCCGGCAGGAATTCAGGCTTATACGATCAGTCTCTTCGGACGTAAAAAACGGAATAGCCATGAGTTTGACTCTTCGCAATATCTCTTCCAGGAATCTTTCGGTCGGGCTGCGGTATCTACTGGATACCTACCTTGGCGAAAGCAGCGGAAATCATTTTGTGAGTTCAGATAACAGGTCGATCAACGGCGAGACCGGGTTAAAGGCAGCCTACCCACGGTACATACTTTCACCTCAGGGACGTTCTGTAAACAGGGGACTGATGCTGATGCTTGATGCTCCGGGTATTGAAAAACCGGATTCCATTGTTTTTGCCAACTGGAAGCGTCTTAATGAAAGTTCATGGTCCTACGATGTAAACGCATCCAGAAGCTTTTCTAATCCACCATACTCGATTAATGATTCAGCCATTGCATTGTACTTCGACCCGGAAGCTCTTCAGCCTGGTGACGAAAGGCTTATAAACCTTGTTTTTGGTTCCTACGACCAGGCAGGGTATCTCCCTGATTCCCAGGAGATCAATGACAGAATCGCGGATATTATCCTGGAAGAAAGCGATGCCCGAGATCCCGCAAAAGAGCTTGCCCTGGTTCGGGAACTCATAACGGAGATTGATCTTCTAATGAAAGCCGGCCAAGAAGTCCCGCAGGAAAAAATCCGGCTGCTCCGCCAGCTGCTTGAAACCCTGAAGGCACGAAAGGCTGATCTTGAAGACTAGGTTTTGGTAATGGACCAGGTTCTTTCAGCTGCCGAGAAACTCTATTTTCGCGGGAAATACAGCAAGGTGCTGAGAATGCTGGAACCCCAGGTATTCCAGTACCGGGACAGCTATCGCTTTTACCTTCTTCTGGGATATTCCTGCCTTTTTACAGGAGATTTCGGTGGAGGTCATTCATATCTGAGGCGGGCGGAACAGCTTAGTCCGGGGGATACTTCAGCAAACCTGGGTATTGCCCTGGTCTCTGCCAAAAGAGGGGAAACAGAGGAAGCAATACGAATATGGCTATCTATCATAGAAAACAAGGGAGATGTAAAGGAGGCCCAGCGGGGACTCAGGCTTATACGGGAATCGACGGAGTTCAGCCAGATTGCAATGCGTCTTGAAGAAGAGAAACTTGACCGTTACCTGAGGTATCCCAGAAAACGGAAAATGCCCTGGAGACAGGTGCTCCTGGCTTGTGTCGTACTTGCCCTGGGTGCCTCCATCTTTCTTTACGTGGATCCTTACAGTTTTCGATCGAAGGATATAACGCGTCCGGAAATAGCCGACATGGACTTCTTTTCCTCCAACGGTTCCACAGGAAACCAGGGCGCAGAGTTTGTGATGAATGAGGATGAGGTCCGGAAGAAGGCCAAAGAAATTCTCGAACTCATGAATGACTATCGTGACAACCTGGCCCGGAGAGAGATAAACAGGCTTCTTCTTTCAACCGCGTCGGAAGATGTAAAGGAAAAAGCCAGATATCTTGTTCAATATCTGGAGGAACCGAACTTCGCGACCCTGAAGGATACTTTTACCTTCAACGAAGTCTCGTCTCAACCTTCCCTGTACGAAGGCTGTTATATAGCCTGGAAAGGAAAAAGCGCAAATATAGCCACGAGAAATGACGAAATCAGCTTTGACCTTCTTGTCGGCTATCATGATGAGATCCTCCTTGAAGGGGTCGTACAGGTCCGGCTCGGGTTTCCGGTTTTTCTCGAGGAGAACAAAAAGGTCGAAGTTCTCGGAAAAGTCATTCTTTCGGGAAATGATAATTCCGCCAGCCGTGTTTTTCGTCTTGAAGGTATTTCAATCCATAAACTGGTGGAGTAAGACCTGAATATGAGAGCAGTTGTACAGCGAATTGATTCTGCAAGGGTCGAGGTTGAAAACAGGATAGTCGGGGAGTCGGAAAATGGTCTTCTTGTGTATCTTGGTATCGGAGAACACGATACAGATATGGACATCAGATACCTGGCAGACAAGATAGCGGCTCTTCGTATTTTTCCTGATGAAGCAGGGAGAATGAACAAATCAGTTCATGACATGCATGGGGGCATTCTTGTTGTAAGTCAGTTTACCCTCTACGCCGATGCAAGGAAAGGTCGACGCCCTTCCTACAATAAGGCGGCCGATCCGGTGAAGGCGGAAAGTCTCTATGAACAGTTCATAGAATACTTGAGGGACAAAAGTATTAATGTCTCTTCCGGTATTTTCCAGGCAAAGATGAAAGTGTTCAGTCAAAATGACGGACCCGTTACGATTTTACTGGATTCCGAAAAATTATTCTAGACGCAGCCTGATCATTAAAACCCGATAGATCTGGAGGATATTTCCTTCTCTCCGTTAAAAAACTTGACATAATCCAATCCTTCCCGGGATGTACTGACGGACCCGTCGCTTCCCTTCAGAAGCCATTGATTATTCGGAAAAAGATAGATGTCCGAAATCCAGTTTCCGGTTTTCTTATTCCAGATGCTTATCGAGTCGTCACTGTTTACACTCGCAAGGATCCTTTTGTCGACACTTATTTTATGGGGAATGTGAGACACCGGAGAAAAGGATGAAAAACCGTCCCATCCGGATACCTGAATCTCTGATCGTCCCAGGGATGTATAGAGCCGAAGCCCGTCGAGTACAAAGGTAGCGTTATGGTCTTCTCCTGGATATGAGAGAAGGGGAAGGGAATGCTGGAAGTTCTCGCCCGTGAGCTGCTGAAGCACCGTCATTATGTTCCCCCGTCTGTCCTGGAGTCCCAGGGTGTAGAGATGATTCGTTAAAGGGTCATAATGCAGGGAGTAAATCAGAAGATCATCTGCCTCCAGGGGAACTGTCTCTCCTGTTCTGAGGTTAATGCGTGTAAGGGCAGATGGAAAGCGAGGAGAGGGACTGCGTCCGACAATTATGGACTCTTCATCGACAAAAGTCACATCCCGGATACCCGAAGCGGCGTATTGATAAAGAACGTCTCTTCGCTCTATATCATACAGTCGAATACTTCCATTCTGATCAAGGCTCAGAAGCCGGGTTCCGTCGGTGTAAATCTCTTTGCAGGCCGAGGCAATTGAAAAAAGTCCTTCGAAGGAACCATCGGACACTGAAAAAAGATAGGCCTGGTCAGGGTTCTGGGCGTTCCAGACAATACCGCGTCGAAAATCAAGGGGCAGAAAGCCGCCTGATTGATCGAAAGGAAGAGAAACACGGGTGCTTTCCAGTGTCTTCGGAATTCCCAGGGACTGGCTTTTCCATTGCGGCGAGTCGATCAGTATCATCGACCCCGGTCCGCTGACAACGAGAGTTCCATTCCAGGCGTCAATATCGGAAATGGGAACAGGGCCTGACTTTCCCCATAAACTCAAATTAGCCAGGCGGGGAAAAAACCTTCCGAGATCACCATTTTCAAATCCAACATCTATCCCTCCCGGATGTAAAGCGAGGGTCACAGGTCGGCCTGCGGTTGAGGGAAAACGGAAAACCTCCTGTAAAACACGATTGGAAAAATCAAGCTCAACGATTTCCTGATACCTGTCGGCGTTTCGAATCAGCGCTACCCGTGATGTATCGGGATGAATGGAGATATCACTTACCCCGCTCAGAGGCAGAGAAGAGAGAGTCCGGCCTGTTACAAGATCGAAAAGATGAAGGGTGGAATTGCGATACCCGATGCCGAATCTGCCGGTATTGTTGAATCGTACCATCTCCATATCGCGCATGGTGCTGATGGGTGCCGCCTTTCGGCTGTCGTTATCCAGGTCCCAGTATATAATATTCCCGGAGGGAAGGTAGGAGACCATTGTTGATTCAGTGTTGGAAATGAAGGCAGCGGATACTATTCCGAAACCTTCAGTCGCGATTTCTATGGGCGCACCGGACAGGGCGTCCAGGAGGGTCAGACTGTTCAGGTCGGCTCTGCTGTAATAAAGATATGATCCTTTAGGTGAGAAGCCGAGAAAAAGAGGGGCATCCTTTATGCGAAGACTGTACAATTCCGTATCATCAACCCAGTTGTAGACGACCAGACGATACGTGTTGATACTGTCACTTGCTATGAAAGCACTTATTGGCTGGTCAGGGTGGACAATCAGGTCAGAAAGAGGCAGATGAGATACCTGACGACTATACAGTAAGGTCCCGTCTCTCCATACCCTGATGGTTCCGTCTCTGCCGGTGCTGATTGTCAAACCGGAACGTTCCTGCCGGGCCACAGACCGCACCTCGCCGCTGTGACCGGTCTGAATCACGATTCTGGGCTGCGGGGTATTTGCCATAAGCAGAAAGGGTGTTAACAGAAGAAAAAGTGCGAATAAGCGTCTCATTCCGATGTCTCCTCAAAACTTACAAGCTTAACGGAAATGTAGGGCAGACGCAGCATGGCGGTGTACGGTTCTTCCTGCATCAGTTGTTCAGCATCCGTCTCCAGACGACGATAGGTTTTCAGGGGCACCTGAACAATACCGACTTCGTCTTCACGGAGCCCGATAACTTCAAAAAACAGCTTTTCATTTTCCAGTTTTTCAAAGTAGATTGACACGCCGCGATCGGCTGGTACTTTCTGCAGAAGGTGTAGCTTGATGGCTTCCAGGGGAAACCGCTTCAAGCTGTATTGTATCATCAGCAGGTGCTCCCGCAGTTCCGGGTAACCGATTACAAGTTCCCAGTCAACGGGAACATCTTTTTTGCCATTGTAGAAGCTTTCTCTGTCGATTTCCGGTAAAAATAAAAGAGGTGCCGAGGACTTTCCTGATTGAAATTGTATTTCAAACTCCGGCTTGAGTTCTTTTCCGCAATCAGGACATTTTGTCTTTAAAAAATCGCCCTGTAAGATTTCTTCGATTTTTTCCCGGTTTTCTTCGAGATCGACGGTTTCGGGAACCAAAAGCTTGATTTCCTTTTCGCAATAGCAGGTTATGCTGTATTCCCTGTCCCGGTCCATAAAAACCTCCACCCAGGATCAATGATTTGTAAAAAAGTAGAAAATATCGTTAAAGGTAGTGAAAACAAGCAGAGTCATTATAAAGATAAAACCAAAAACTTGGTAGCGGTTAAATACCTTTGGCGAAATTCTTTTTCCACGTATCATTTCAAAAAGTGTAATGACAATCAAACCACCGTCAAGGGCGGGAATGGGAAGAAGATTCATGACAAAGAGGGCAATGCTCAGGAAGCTCAGGAACCGGAACAGGGAGATAAGACCGGACATAATACCATCGCTGAACCCGGTGCTTGCAACCTGTCCCACCATATAGGTAATACGTATAGGTCCGGATACAGCCTGCTGCAGGTCAATACCCTGAAAGAGCAGAGCGAAACTCTTGATACTCAATCCAAGGATCGAGAAGGACTCAGAAAATCCTCTGGAGAACGCCTGAAAGATGGATGAAGCACGTTGCTTTGATGTGATGCTTTCGTAACTGATGCCAAGTAGAGGGTTTCCGTTTTCATCGTAGTCCGGGACCATTCTCAGGTTAATGTTTTCTCCCTTCCGTTCCACGGTAAGACCAAAACGTAATGGGTGTCCTTCAAGAGCCTGAAGAATATCAAGATGGTTATGAACAGTTTCACCCTGAACTGCAACAATGCGATCTCCGGGAAGTATCCCTGCGGCAGAAGCTGGAGATCCCGGGCTCAGCTCTCCCACCACAGGATCGATCCATGGGGATACACCGATTATTCCGCCTCCGGTCTGGGGATTAAGTCTGGGGGTAATGGTATAATGAAGAACTTCCCCCTCCCGTTCCACGGAGATGGGAATCGTACGGTCTGCCCGGGTAGAGATCAGTTCCTGAATATCGCGGTAGTGATTAACCTTTTCGCCGTCGATACTGATAATGCGGTCTCCGGATTGCAGACCCGCCTGGTCCGCAGGATACCGGGAAGCAGCAGAAGAGATGCTGCTGTAATCGGAAACAAGGATGATCCGGTTCCCGAAGGTCTGTATGCTGTATCCGATTCCCCATATCAGGGAGAGTATAAGGACAGAAAAAAGAAGATTGCTGAAGGGTCCTGCCAGAAAGGTTATGACACGCCTCCATGGTGCGACGGCGAAGAGGGAGCCTTCTTCCGGCACATTTCGCTCGCTTTCAGGACCGTCTCCGGGTTGAAGGTTCTGTTCTCCCTTTAGTTTGCAGTATCCGCCTATTGGCAGTGATGAAATTCTGTACTCAGTACCCCTGAAGCTAAAGCGAACAAGAGGGTTCCCCCAGCCGAGGGAAAAGGCCTCAACCTCAATACCCATAGCCTTGGCTGCAAGAAAATGTCCGGTTTCGTGAACGAATATAACAATACCGAGCCCGATGAGCCCGCTTATTATGGTAAAGAGCATTAAGCTTCAAACTCCTTATGCATCAAGCAATTTTTCGGTGACCCTGCGCACCTTATAATCAGACTCAAACACCGCCTGCAGATCACCGGGGGCATCACCCCAGTCGTATTGGAGTACCCTTTCAACGATCTCGGATATCTGCAGATACCCGATTCTTTGCTGAACAAAGGCTTCGACTGCTATTTCATTGGCAGCATTATAGGCTGCAGGATAAGCAGCCGCTTTACGGGATGCCTCAAAAGCGAGTTTCAGCATCGGGTAGCGCCGGTAGTCCGGTTCATAAAATTCGAGATTTTTTCCCCTGAGGTCAAGGGGGGCAAAATCGCTGACCAGGGTTTCAGGATACGAGAGGGCGTTGATTATCGGGTTCTTCATGTCCGGGGCACTGACCTGGGCATAGAGTATGCCGTCGCAGGTGCGGACCAGGGAGTGTATGTAACTCTG
>Ga0334900_1000841_pt1 | contig 39438 bp, 40 predicted proteins | sample GraSluR3_MG_2_FD_207231 | JGI IMG/M metagenome (GOLD analysis project Ga0334900, IMG submission 207231) | Sludge microbial communities from methane-producing bioreactor in Wageningen University, Netherlands - Granular Sludge_31_08-R3 | ecosystem: Engineered > Bioreactor > Anaerobic >... | reverse complement strand
CCTCCTTTAAATTATTATATCATGGATAGCCTTTTTTATCACCTTAATTCACTTTCCAAATTTTGGGGCGCAGCATAAAGAGCATTAACGATACTTCTATGGATAACGCTTTCAAGATGGGCTTCCGCCTGGTTTTCCGTTTTATTTTCTATACCGGCTATAACTATATTCCATTGCGAACCGTCCTGGGTAAATATTGTTCCCGATATTATAAACATTAGAAATGCGCTTACTATAAATTTTTTCATTTTAATTCTCCCAAATCGAATTTGAATATAACGGCAATTGAAATCCAACTGATAAGCCCCCTGGCTTCTCTTGCATAGGAGGGTTGGTTAAATTTTGCATCGTTAGGTAATTGAACATACCATTTATTTTCGATTTGCCAGTGTCGTGATAATTTAAACATATATCCTATGCTGAACGCATCAAAACCTGCCTCTTGGGATTCAAAAAACGGGTCTGCGTAATATGCGGTTTCGTTGTCATATAATACCGACTTTGTCCCATCTTCGGAAGGCACGCGGAAGGTTGCGCCTATTGAAACGGAAAAAAATCTTGTTATGTTTATATATATATCCCCGCCGAGCGTAAGGTATGAAAAGTAATATCTCAAATCGTTTCCCTCCAGTTCATTTCGCCGGTTATATGAGACGTTTCCTAATCGTCCTCTAAGGTTTATTAATCCTTTGAAAAGATTTAGTTCCAAACCTATTTGCGGATAGATAAATGCAAAAGAAGGAAAAATACAGTCTATTGACAGATACGCCCCGAACCATCTGTAGCGGAAATTTACAAATAAATTAAGGGCGAAAAAAGTATTATTTATATCTTCATCAAAATATTCTCCATCTTCTACCCCAAATTCAACCATAGAAGAATGTTTAAACAAAGAGGGGCCTATGCCGAAATAGAAAGTCGGATGGACATACTCAAACACGCCGATATCAATATGCCGAACCTCTTCCCGGACAATAACCTCGCGGGAACGCATAGGAAATTTTTCGCTTACTTTTAACGAGGCTTGCTTTGCCGCCTCCTCTACGGTAGCCATCGTGAAAGTTTCATTAAAATCAATGACTATTCCGCCCGGGGTGTATGCAAAAATCCTGACTTCATAACTATTTCCCGTAAATTCGGTAAAATCGAGTTTCACTAATCCCTGAAGCTTGTTGTTTACCACAAACCTATGAGTATCCGCAACATCGGTGTAATTCGTGGTGTTATGTTTTTCCGCAAGCGCTATATTGGTTTGGGATGCAAAATAAGCCCTGAAGGTATTTTCAAAGAATTGTTGAGGTGTTTGCTTTATATTAAGGCTGTCTATATATACTCTTGAAGGAAGGTAATCATCCGCATACGCTAAAACAGGAATTAAAGTAATTAAAATCAAAATTGCCAATCTTTTCATTTTTTGACCCCTCAAAAATTTATTAAAGTCTCGTATATCTATTTGATTTTAATTCCGTCTTATGGATATGTCAAATAAAAAAGCTAAAATAATTTTGTTGACCATAGAAAGAAATGATTATATACTATTACTAAGCTCTTATATGAATTTAAGAACTTTTATAGACAAACGAATATGGATTAATAGTCGGGATAGAAAAATAATACGGAGGGTTTTATGAAATTCAAACGAGGCAAAGGATTTAGCGGGAAACTTTCACGGGGGTTGTATTTGTGTTTTGTTGTTTTTTTATTCCTTAATTGCGGGCTAAACAATTTTGTGTCGGCAGAGCCTCTCAGGGTTGACCCGCTCCTGAAAACAAGCTGGAAACAACGTGATATGTATGCTGTTTTTACTCCCGAAAATGAGAGGCTTGGATGCTGGTCTGTTGCGTTTGCACAGATTCTTTTTTATCACGGTCTTGTTCCAACGGGAGCAACTTCTTATACGGGGACGTATTATTCGGTTGAGGCGGATTTTGAAAATCCTTCCGTTGACCTGCAATATGTTGTTTCCCGTATAACTCCCGAAACTTCTGCAATACAGGCGGAACATACCGCACGCTATCTTTGGTATGCCGCGGCGGCATCCGGCAAGGATTTCGGCACCACGCGATATACGGGAAATTCCGATGTCCGTCGTGACAGGATTGCCGAATACTACGGGATAAGCAGCAGACGTGTCCGTCGCACTTCTCACGGCGAAGAGGGGGTAATTGAGTTTATCCGCGATGAGTTAAAAGAGGGAAGACCTCTTCTCTTACACGTGGATGGAGAAACCGGGGATGGGGGAAGCACAGCGCATGCCCTTGTCATAGACGGTTGTCGCGGTGAAAATCAAAACTTTGAAGTGCATCTGAATTTCGGATGGGAGGGGGTTGGCGACGGGTGGTATTCTTTTTTTGAACCTTATGATACCGAATACGGAAATTACAATGATTATGAACGATGGGTATTGCGTATCCATCCTCCCAAATAGTAAACGAAGTTTCTTTAAAAGGAATTAGAAAACACAAGTTTGTTTGATTTAATATAAATATTCGGGAGTTTTAAATATGACTGAACGGGATAAAATGATAGCCGGAGAAGTTTACAATCCTTTTGATGCCGAATTAATAAATTTAAGAACCGAAGCAAGAAAAAAAACAGAGGCTTATAATAGAACCTCTATTGATGAATACGAATTAAGAAAAAAAATCCTGAATGAATTATTCGGCAGAGCAGGAAACAATATATATATTGAGCCTATGTTTAATTGCGATTATGGTTTTAATATTTATGTAGGTGAGAATTTTTATGCAAACTATAACTGTGTTATATTAGATGTAGCTGAGGTAATAATCGGTGATAATTGCTTAATTGCCCCTCAAGTCGGAATATATACGGCAACTCATCCGATTAATCCGAATGAAAGAAATAGCGGTAAGGAATACGGAAAAAAAATTATAATCGGAAATAATTGCTGGATTGGCGGAAATGCAGTTATAAATCCCGGCGTTACCTTAGGAGATAACGTTGTTGTGGCATCGGGAGCTGTGGTAACAAAAAATTTTGGGGATAATGTTATGGTTGGAGGAAATCCCGCAAAAGTGATTAAAATTATAGAAATATAAGCCGTAATAAAGTTTAAGGCAAATACGAATGATGATTTTATATGAACGATGGGTATTGCGTATCCATCATACCAAATAATAAATAAACCGGAAACGGGCTTAGATACTTATTCAAGGAATTACTATGGATGATTTTAAAATCACACGGGCAAAATCCGAACATATCGGCGAAACGGCGTTATTGTTGAAGGAACTCTTTGCAATTGAAGAAGATTTGGTAATTGAATAAAACGCGCTACCTCTGCTATGATATATAAAAGTATAGAAAAGTGGTGTGATAATGTAGGAGTTATCTAATTAATTCATATATTGGCAGACAAAGGTTGATTAGATACTGCTTGCCTATGTAAAGATGTCTTTTAGTTTTTTCTAAGTTTAACAGTAATGAATCTGCACTTTTTTTTATTCAAAACTTCTCCTAATTTACCAAAAATATGTCCGCTACCAATTTGTTTTTCAACAGTAAATCCTACGGTTAAAGCCAAAGCAATTATACCTTTCCACGAAAAGATACGTAAATGAGGGTGATCGTTTGAAGATTGTGTAATGTAGCCTGCAGAAAAGATTTTTCCAAGTGAAAAATGACCTTGATCAAATTCCATAGAAAAAGGCACATAACCAAAGAGTAAAGCAAAAATATTATCCCAACTTGCAAGATTCTCTGTTGAAATAACCGCATAACCTCCTGGTTTCAAAATTCTGAATATCTCTTGCATAAATTTAACGGGAGTCTTTATATGCTCAATTACCTGATTCGAAATAATTACATCAAAAGAATTATTCGCAAACGGCAGGATGTCTTCTAAATTCGCACGAACAAATTCCATACCATGCAAATCTTTTTTTTCTGGAATAAAAGAATCTACCACAATCATTTGAGCTGGTTCAATAGCTTCTTTCACGACGTTTGAAAAAATACAATTTCCACAGCCCAAATCCACTACCATAGAAGTAGGATTTTTTTCTAAAGCAGTGATAAACCCTTTATTTCGATTAAATCTCCACCTCATATATAATTTAGAAACAAACGACATTTAAACTCCTATTTACAAGTAGAAAACATATTATCGTTTCGGTTTTTAGACTCCTCGTCTTTCATTTTGCAATATTCGCCAAAGGGAATAATACCGATACGGTAACGTGTTTCTCCTCGTGTAAAGCCCCAAAGCTCCTTACCGAACCCGATAAAAAACACGTCTATCCTGATACCTCCGAGTTTTGCCATCAGGAAATGCCCGAGTTCGTGGACAAAAACCAAAACACCGAGAACTAATATTGCTATTATAATACCTTTTGCGCTCAACAGAAATTCCATTATTACCTCTCTTTCCAATATGTGCTATAAGCAACCGTATTTTATTACTATATTTTATTTTAAAAACCGGTTTCGGTCAACTAACGGGCGGAAAGAATGTGTTTAATATTTGGTGATTGAATAAGAAAAAGCAGAAACGGGGGATAAGATTAGTAATCGAATCGGATAGGGGCGCTATATTTATTGCAAAATACGGGGATAAGATAGTCGGGATGTGTAGCGTTCAGCTTGTTATATCCTCCGCTATGGGAGGGTTTAGCTCGTTGATTGAGGATATGATTGTAATATCGGATTACAGGGGCAAAGGGGTAGGTAGAATTTTACTTAATCAGGCGATTGAGTGGGCAAAACGCAACGGTGCATTGCGTCATCAGCTTCTTGCCGATAAAACAAACCGTGATGCGCTTGAGTTTTATGATAAACTCGGATGGGAGAAAACGCGGATGATTTGCTTACGAAAATTCGATAATTAAACGGGTTAAAATTTCCAGAAAATCGGGATTAATAAAATCGAAAGGATAAAGAAAATCAGGTTTAACGGAAGTCCCACTTTAAGATAATCACGGAATTTATATCCGCCTGCACCCTGAACAATGATATTGGTTTGATAACCTATCGGTGTAGCGAAACTTGCCGAGGCGGCAAGCGCTATGGTGATAAAAAAGGGTTGAGGATTAACACCAAGCTGATTTGCGGTAGATAATGCAATAGGACACATAAGCGCGGCTGCGGCGTTATTAGTTATGACTGCGGTAAATATCATAGTTATAATATAAATTCCGGCAAGGATACCGATTTCACCGAAATTGCTGAATATATTTATTATACTTGAAGCAACAAATTCTGCCGCGCCTGTGTTTTGAAGCGCACGGCTTATTCCGAGCGCACAGGCTATTGTTACTATAACGTTGAAAGATATGGAACTTCGCGCCTGGTCTATTTTTATATATCGAAATAAAACGAGGAGAATTGCCGCGGCAACAGCCGTATGAAGCATATCGATTTTTTCACTTCCTAATCTCGGAAGGAAATCCGAAAAGGCGGGTATCATTACCATAAGAAACAGGATTATCGAGACACCTATTATTTTATTAGCCTTGCTTTGAAATACCGGAGTTACAAAAGACGTGAGATAAAAATCCTGTGAATCGCCCCATTTTTCATCAAAATCCCCCGATGTCAATAACAGAAGGGAATCTCCTGCACGAAGACGCATATTTCTCAAACGAGCCTTGAGTTTTTCACCGTTACGATGTATTGCGACAACCATAGCTCCGTAAAGTTTATCAAATTCGCATTCCTTGATGCGTTTGCCTAAAAACGGCGAACTCATCGAAATAACAACTTCGGTTAAATGCTGGCTTAATTCGTCAAAATCTTTTGCCGACTTATTAAAATTATCGGGGATTAGGTTAGGTATTTTGCTGACTTCCAAGATAGCGGAAACCTCGCCGAAAAAGATAAGGCGGTCTCTTTCTTTTATTGTCGTTTCATCAAAATTTGTTTCAACCGGTTTGCCGTTACGAATTATTTCAACCGAATAAAGTTTTTCCAAATTGAGGACACCGGTATTTCGGATAGTTTTGCCTATAAACGAACTGTTTTTTTGAACAATCAGTTCAATCATATATTCTTTTTTATTTTCGCTTACGGTGTCTAAAATAGTTCTTCTATCGGGAAGCAGGTGTTTGCCGATTGTTATCATATAAAGCCATCCGATTACTGCACAGGGAATACCGACTACGGCAAGTTCAAACATCCCTATACCGTTTAATCCGTAATCCAACATAAGTCCGTGAACAACAAGATTGGTGGAAGTTCCGATTAGGGTAATCATTCCACCGAAAATAGTAGCATAGGAAAGCGGAATTAAAAATTTAGATGGAGAAAGCCCCAGATTTTTTGCCCATCTTTCTATTGCCGGAGCAATCATTACTACGATAGGGGTATTGTTCAGGAAAGCGGAAACTATGCTTGAGGGAATCATCATACGCAACATAAGACGGGAAATGCCGAGTTCTTTCTTTTTACTTAAGAATTTGTCGGCAAAATAATTAAGCGCGCCGGTATTTTCAACGGCTTTACTTACGATAAATAAAACGGCGACTGTAAGCATACCTTTATTTGAAAAACCGGAAAAAGCATCCCCCAAGTCTATTATGCCGGCAAATAAAAGTGCGCTAAGCGCAAAAAACATTACAAAGTCCGAGCTTATAAATTCGCTTGCCAACGCAATAAGCATCAAAAGCACAACAATTAGCGTAAATATTGCGGGAAAACCCATTTTCACGCACCTCCTTATATTACGGACGACAAATGGGATGAGTATAGAGTATTTTAACTATCAAATCCAAAAAATTCAACTAAATAACATAAAACTCGTTATAATCAAAGAAGCCTTGAATATAATAAACTTTTTAAAATTGAAAAATAAAGTAAGAAAGAATAATTGAAAAGTGATTGTTATACGGTAATATCAACCATAACTCCGGTGCCTATGGTATTAAGGCCGTTACTTTCGCGCACAGTTCCTTGAGAATCGACCTTAGACATCTTGGTATTTCCTTTGGTGTTGCCTTCATCAATAAGACGCCTTAAGTTGGTATTAGGGCTGCCGGAAGAACCGATTACCCTGATATCTCCGCCTAAACCGCCGATGCCTATAATGCCGTTTTCCATAATAACACCCTCCTTGAACAAGTATTAACCCGTAACATCAATTTCACCGGAGGAGTCAAGCTTAACAAGCTCTGATTGCTCATCCGCAATACGATTTTTTTCCTGCTCTTGTGCGGAAATTTCCGCCGCTCTCACATTGGCTCTTTCCTGATCTTCAATATGAGTATCCCGTTGATTTAAAGCCTGCTCTTCGGTTATCTGGGGAGAACGGATTTGACTACCGCCTCCTCCAATTCCTTTAATCCCCGCTTCCATAATTTCCTCCCGAAATTACGAAAATCCTATCCTATACATTTAGTATATATACAAAATACCGAAAAGTCAATAGAAAAATGAAACTTTATCGGAAATTAGGAGTAAAAACTTAAATATCCCGGATTATTAAACCCGGAATAAGCCTTGAAAATTTAATTATACTTAACTTGAAAATTTCACGATACATAGTTAAAATGTCTGGGTCTATTTTAATATGTCAGGAGCTGAAATGTCCGTATTACTTATTGAAACCGAAAAACACAGGGATTTTTTACCCGTATCCCGAAATAGATTCTTATGGGAAATATCCGCAGGTATGTTTAATGCGCTTGAACGATGGAGTATTGTTTTTAAGGACATCAAGGTTTATTCTATTCGTTTCAATGATTCCCATTACGGGTTGCTGAAAGGGGAGTATGGGGGGGATATTTATTCCGCCGGCGGCCCCATTCATACAATAATAAATCCGCTGTATATTCCCGGCAAGGATTTTAAACCGAAAATGAACCATATCGGAGTTACAAAGGACGGGGATTTTGTATATTTTCGTAAGGAGAATATCTCCAAAGAGGAGATAGACCTGTTTCTGAATCAGGACTTTGCTTCCATAACCACAAGGTATAAAACCGAAACCGTTGAAAGCGGAATTTTTATATCGTCAATCGTGGATATTGTAAATTTAAACGGAAAAGCGATACGGTTGGATTCCAGATTAATAAAAGGAGACGGCGAATTTGTATCGCATAGCGACAACGTGTTTATACATCGTAAAGCCGAGGTTCAGCAGTATGTTTCACTTCAGCCCGGAGATAACCCTATTGTAATAGACAACGGAGCATGTGTCAGGTCTTTTTCTATCATAGATGGTCCAGCGTATATAGGAAAAAACTCCGTTATAGACAGCGCAAAAATACGCGAGGATACTACTATTAAAAATAATTGCAAAATCGGCGGCGAGGTCGAGGCTTCCGTTATTGAGGAGTTCTCTAATAAACATCACGAGGGTTTTGTCGGGCATTCGTATATAGGCAGATGGGTTAATATCGGTGCGCTTGCTACTACAAGCGACCTTAAAAACAACTACGGTGAAGTAAGACTTGTTATCGATAAAAAAGAGATTAATACCGACTCTATAAAATTCGGCTCAATTATCTGCGATTATTCCAAAATAGGTATCGGTATTATGCTTAATACCGGAAGCGTAATAGACTTGGGAACTAATATGTTTCTTGAGGCAAAGCAATACCCCAAATATATAAAACCCTTCAGTTGGGGGCTTAAATCGGTTTATAAAATAGACAGGTTTTTAGAGGATATAGGGAAGATGATGAAAAGGCGCGGGCTTGAATTATCCTCTTTTCGCTCGGAGTTTTTGAGAGAAATTTATAAATTATCTGTAAAAATCGGAGGAAAAAATGGGAGTTGAAATTAAGAAAGTGGTTTCCCGTCGTGATTTGAATTCTTTTATCAGGCTTGCCTTTGATATTTATCGGGATGATCCTACTTGGGCGCCGGATTTGCTTATGGACACATACGATAAGCTCAACCGAAAAAAGCATCCTTTTTTCAAGCATGCAAACGCGGAATATTTCCTTGCTTACAAGGATGGAAAAGTTGTCGGACGTATTGCCGCTGTCGATAATCCCAATCATAACAGCTACTGGAAAGATAAAGTCGGGTTTTGGGGGATGTTTGCCTGTATAAACGATCAGGAAACGGCAAATGCTCTTTTCGATGCCGCACGCGATTGGCTTAAGAATAGGGGTAAAGATACTATGCGGGGTCCTTTCAGTTTTTCCACCAATGATGAACTTGGAATGCTTTTTGAAACCGATGGTTCTCATCGTTACCCTATTATGCCTCACAACCCGATGTATTATATGGATTTGTGTGATAAATACGGTATGCAGAAAGCCAAAGACCTTATAGCGTTTTATCTTGACCTTACTAAAGAGATTAATCCTAAGGTTTTGCGTATTGCAAACCATCTGAAGGAAAAGGCGGAAGAAAAAGGGCTTACCATACGCCATCTTAACCGAAAACAGCTTCGCAAAGATATAAAAACCGTAATGAATATTTACCATGACGCTTGGAAAGAAAACTGGGGTTTTGTCCCATTGACCGATGTCGAATTTGATAGTATGCCCGAAACTCTTGCGATGATTACCGATGACAGTTTGGTTACTATTGTTGAGGATAAAAAAGAGCCGGTGGCGATGGCGGTAGCGGTTTATGATATTATGGAGGTAACCTTTTCGCTTAGAAGATTAGACAGATGTCCTCTTTGGTATATTTATATTCGCCAAGTTATGCGATTGGTATGGCGTCTTTTTATAAAGCCGAAAAATAAGTTTAAAAGAGGGCGTCTTTTGCTTGCCGGGGTTAAACCGGGGTATCGTAAGATGGGGCTTGATGCTTTTCTTTACACTCTTCCTTTTCAGGCGGGAAAAATTTTGGGACTTACCGATGCCGAACTATCATGGGAACTTGAAGATAATGAACCCATTAAGCGCGCAATCGTAAAAATGGGAGGCGAGGTTTACAAAAAATTCAGAGTCTGGGATATGAAAATTTAGTCAATTTTCTACTTAGCGGAGGAAAGGTTTGCTTGATATTTTAAAAAAAATCGTCTTGTTTCTCGGAATTGTGCTTGCGACGATTTTTTCTTATATATGCGTTCCTATTTTTACCGCTGTATTCAGCATACTTGCTCTCCCTTTCTTATTAATGAGGGCTTTTAGGGTAGTTTGGTTAATAGAAATGGTATGGGCACGACTTAGTTTCTGGGTCGGTTTAAAGCATCCGAGAATATACGGCAAGGAAAATTTGGATAATAATAAGGCATATCTTATTTGTTCAAACCATTCAAGTGTGTTTGATATACCGGCGCTTTGCCTAATCCAGACAAAGATGTTTTCATGGGTTGCCAAAAGGTCGTTGTTTTTGATTCCTTTTTTTGGTAACGCGCTTGCCTTAGGTATTGCAATACCTATCGACAGGCAAAATGCCCGTGCTACGGCGGCTTCCTTAAAAAGAGGGCTTAAACAGGCGGGGAATAAACGCTCCGTTATTATATTTCCCGAAGGAACGCGGACTAAAGACGGATATATTATGGAGTTTAAACAGGGGTTTGTAAAACTTGCCCGCTCACGCGGTTTGGATATTTTGCCTGTTACTTTGCAAGGGCTTTATTCTTTCAAACCTGCCGGCAAGCCTTTTTATATTAATCCTAAGGAAAAAATCGAGATAATCATTCATAAGCCGATTTCCATTGAAAGTCTGTCCGATATGAAAGGGGATGAGGTGGCGGATATGGTAAAAGATATTATTGAAAAGGACTATAGTTTTTGAGCTTAAAACTGGATTTAATTCGGTTTTTTTTATATAATATGAAATAAATTAAATCAATACGGGATTTAAAAATGATTTATGACATCGAGAAGTTTCTTTTGATTTACCGTCAGATTTTGGCGGAATTCTATTTTTTAAACGGGCATTTTAATACTAAGGAAAAAATGATGACCGTTGATTATGACGCTGTATTTACAAGTTGGCGCAGCGATATGGCTAAAAAATATCGTAATGTTTTTATTGATATGCATTGGGCTACAAACGATAGAAAAATTACAAAAAATCAGATTATTATGGATGTGCGCCATCGTAATACATATTTTTTTGAGGTTAAATATCAGTTTGGTGATATTTTAAATCCGGATTTTGATGATTTCCTGCAGTATTATAAAAGCATTTTAGATAAATTTTTTGAATTAAACGACACGTTTGATTATGAAATAAAAAATTCCGCAAGCGAATATGAAAAGTATTTTTATGAGTGGAAAAAAGGTATTAAGTTGAAATACCAAAATATGGTTTTTGATATTTTGTGGAGTAATAACTCCGGCGAGATTAAGGATAATCCGTTGTATTTCAATGTTGTTTATCGCGATACATTCCTGTTTCAAATACGATATTTGTTTCAGAAAGATATTGTTTTGGAGTAAAAGATTTAAAGGTGCAGGGGATGGCTACATTAATTTTAAAGAATATTGAAAAGGAAGGTCCCGGGACAATTGAGGGATTTCTTACTAAAAATAATATCGGTTACAGTATAATAGAACTCACAAATGAGCCCCTTATCTTGGATAGGGACTATGACGTATTAATAATAATGGGTGGACCGATGAGCGTGCATGATAAAAAGATTTATCCGTATCTTTCCTTAGAAGAGGCGCTTATCAGGGATTTTATTGATAACAAAAAGAGAGTATTGGGTGTTTGCTTAGGCGCTCAATTAATAGCTTCCGCATTGGGAGAAGATGTCTATAAAGGTGCAAAACCTGAAATAGGATGGGATAAGATAACCGTAACGGATGACGGTTTAAACGACCCGGTATTTTCTAAGTTAGTTGATGCGGATAATCCGATGGTTACGGTTTTCCAGTGGCATAGCGAGACGTTTAATATTCCGTATGGAGCGCGGAGACTTGCCTTCTCCGAATTATACCGAAATCAGGCTTTTAAATACGGGGATAATTCTTATGCCTTTCAGTTTCATATAGAGGCGGATGAAAATATTATCTTTGAGTGGATGAAAGATGAACCCATTGACCATAATAGCCTTAAAAAGGCTACGGAAAAGAATATAAAGGAATATCGTAAAAGAGCGGAAAGGTTTTACGAGGGCTTTTTTGCTTGAGCATAAATCTTAAGAGTATATAAGCTGTCAAGGAGAAGTTATGAGGATTCTTAGCGGTATGAAACCGACAGGACTTTTACATCTCGGCAATTATGTCGGCGCTTTAAAAAACTGGGCTAAACTTCAGGATGAATATGAAGCCTATTATATGATTGCCGATCTTCATTCGCTTACGTCTAACCAAGCGCAGTATAAAGAAGAAACGACCGAATATATATATAATATGGTTGTTGACTGGCTTTGCGCGGGGCTTGACCCAAAGCGTTCGGTGCTTTTTATTCAATCGGATGTGCCTGAACATTGCGAGTTGTTTTCCCTTTTTTCTATGATAACTCCGGTTTCCTGGCTTGAAAGAAACCCCACATATAAGGAGCAGATGCAGGAGATTAAAGGCAAAGACCTTGATAATGTCGGTTTTCTTGCTTACCCTGTGCTTCAGGCTGCGGATATTGCCGTCTATCAGGCAAATCGTGTTCCGGTCGGGAAAGACCAGCTTCCTCATCTTGAGATAACCCGTGAGATTATCAGGCGATTCCATCATATTTATAAATGTCGGGTTCTTGTAGAACCGGAACCCATACTTGGCGAGGTTACAAAACTCAACGGTCTGGACGGACGTAAGATGAGCAAGTCTTATGAAAACGCTATTTATCTTAGCGATGACGCCGAAACGGTAAGAAAAAAAGTTATGAGTATGGTTACCGATATTAAAAGAGTTAAACGCACCGACCCGGGGCATCCCGATGAGTGTAATCTTTTTCCTTATTATCTTGCTTTTAAAAACGAAGAGGAATTTATCGGTCAAATCAGGAATGATTGCACATCCGCTTCTATGGGGTGCGTGGATTGCAAGAAAAAGTTAGTCGCGGCGCTTGAAGAATTTTTTGCCGAATTTAGAGAAAAACGCGCCGAATTGATAAACGATAAAGATTATATAAACGACGTTTTGAATGACGGGACTATGCGTGCGGGGAAAACCGCTAAAGAAACTATGCTGAAGGTGCGTGAAGCAGTTGGTATGGATTGCAAAAGACGGTATTAAATGAGGGGAGTATGCTTGGTATAATTAAATGCGGTTATAATCTCAAGCTCAAAAACTTTGAGGGACCTTTAGACCTGCTTACGGAATTAATAGGACAGGCTAAACTTGATATTACGGATATAGCGCTTGCCGAAATAACCGACCAGTATATACATTATATACGGACGATGCAGATGTTTAATATAGATATGGCATCGGAGTTTTTTGTTATGGCGGCGCGACTTGTGTATATTAAGTCCCGTAAATTATTGCCGCATCTTCGCTTGGAGGAGGACACTCTCGGGGAGGAGGATGAGGCGGAACTTCTTGCGCGTTTGAAAGAGTATAAGAAATTCAGGTATCTTGGACGCGAACTCGGCCGCTTGAAAAGCGCGGGGGATATTTATTATGCGCGCGGGTATGTCAGAGACCCGTTTGCCAAATCCCGCGGGCGTAGTCTTGATGAGCTTATGGTCGGAGACCTTATTTCGGCGGTTAGACGATATTACGGCTCTTTTGTCCGCAAACCTATACCTATAAAAAGGCGAGAAGTTAATGTTGAGGAAAAAATGAACTTCATTTTAGGTTTACTTAATACAAAAAAAATGGTAAAATTTAGTGAGGTTGCAAAAAACCAAAAGACGAAAATAGATAAAATAGCATCGTTTCTCGGTTCAATGGAGTTGGGGCATCGTCAACAGGTTTTGCTTCACCAGATGAAATTGTTTTCGGATATCGATATTGAGAGATGTGATGATATTAAGGTTAGTTAAACAAAAGGAAGGGGAAGATGAGGGGTTCTCTATTTTTAAACAAGACTTATTCCCGCAGCGAGCTTAAAGGATTAATGGAAGCTATCCTTTTTGTGAACGGGAAATCCGTTTTACTTTCCGAGCTTTGTGATATATTTGAAATGTCTAAAAATGAAATTATTTCTCTTATTGATGAGATTAATGCCGATTATAATGATAGAAAAGCAGGTATGAATATAATTTCGGTCGCGGGCGGGTTTCAGATGGTATCAAATCCGCATTTTAAAGATGAGATGGAGGAGCTTTTCGGCAGGAGAAACCAGAACCAGTTATCCCGAAGCGCTCTTGAAACTCTCGCGATTGTTGCTTATAAGCAACCGATTTCCAAAGAGGACGTTGATAAAATTCGCGGTGTCTCAAGCACTCGTAGTATTAATATGCTTTTAGGTTATAAACTCATTACTATTTCGGGTTCTACCGATGACGTTTTAAAGTCTCCTGTGTATTCGACAACCAAGCGCTTTTTGGAACTTTTCAGGCTTGAGAACTTGGATGATTTACCCTCGCTTGAAACCATTAATTTGAACGAATTTTCTATGGATGATGAGGACGAGGATAATGAGATTGAAGATGAAAACGGGCAAAATGAGCTGGAATTAAGTCTTGGGGGTGAAGAATAGAATATCGTGTTTTATTTTTATAGTTAGAAATTTTGAGGTTTGTGTTTATAGGGGCTGTTATGGATAAATTTGATAAGATATTAGCTAAAGCCGAGGATTTGCCGGTTTTGCCTCATATAGGAATGGAGATACTTAATCTTATTGAGGATAAATTTTCCGTTCCCGCCGACTTTGAGGCAATTATTGAAAGCGACCAGGTTTTAACGTTAAAAATTTTGAAAATGGCAAATTCCGCATATTACGGGTATGCGCGGGAAATTATTAATGTTAAAGATGCGGTTGTAATATTAGGATTGGATACAATAAAGAGTCTTGTTTTATCTATGTTGACGCGGCAGATGCTTTCTAAAGACTTGCATACTTATGGACTGAAAAAAGGTGAATTGTGGTCTCATTCTTTGGCTGTTGCGATGACGGCTCGTTCAATTGCAAAAATAATGAAGCTTTCCAATCATGAAAAATTTTTTGTTGCGGGTCTCTTGCATGATGTCGGCAAAATTTTATTGGATATTACACTTAAAAATTATGTGGATAACCTGAAGTTTCAGGTTAATGAGGGAAAAGTTGATTTTATTGAGGCGGAATTGAGGATAGCGGGGATTGACCATGCTTTAATCGGGTCTAAACTTATTGAAATTTGGAACTTACCGGATTTCTTAGTCAATTCCGTTAGATACCATCACACCAGTTCAAAAGCGCCTGCAAACTTTAAAACGGACGCTTATATAATAGATGTTGCCAACAGGCTTTCTTATCAGGTTGCACCGGGAAGCAGTGTTGACTTTAGGGTGGATAAGAATGTTATGCCTGAGGAATATGGAAAACTTGGACTTACTTCTGCTAATATAGAAGGCGTTTTGGATTCTATTAGAACAAGTCTTGATGCTTTACAACTTACGGAATAATGGAGGTTATAAATGGCGAATGCTAAAAATAAAAAAGAGGAAAGCAACGCTGCGGATATGAAGTTCCTTGACGAACTTCGCAAGAAAATCAATGATGTTGATATTTCAATGGTAAACTTATTGGATGAGCGCGCTGATTTAGTTAAAAAGATAGGTGACTACAAGAAAAAATATGATATTCCTATTTACCAGCCGGGTCGTGAAAAAGAAGTAAAAAGCCGTATATTGTCTAATTCAAAAAAATCTTTTCCTACCGAAGCCCTGATGCATATTTTTACCGAAATTGTATCTGCGGCGCGTTCTCTTGAAGAACCTTTGATGATTGGTTATCTCGGTCCTGAGGGAACTTTTACCGAGCAGGCGGCTATAAAACATTTCGGGAGTTCCGTTATATTAAATCCCATTGCTACAATCCCCGACGTTTTCCGTCAGGTTGAAAACGGCAAGATGAATTTCGGTATCGTTCCTATTGAAAATTCCCAGCAGGGAACGGTTAATTTGACTCTTGATGAGTTTGTCGATTCTCCTTTAACCATAGTCGGCGAAACTTATCTGAGTATCCATCATAATCTGTTGGCAAACGTTGATAATATAAGCGAGATTAAGCGCATATATTCGCATCCACAGGGCTTTGCGCAGTGTCGTATATGGATAGAAACCAATCTTCCGAATGCGGAAAAAATGGAGGTGTCAAGCACCGCCAAAGCCGCAAGTTTGGTTCCTTGGGATAAATTTTCTGCGGCAATCGCAAGTGAAATAGCTGCCGAAAAATACGGGCTAAACATTTTAGAAAGAAATATTGAGGACAATCCCGAAAACTATACCCGTTTTTGGATTATCTCTACCGATAAACAAAAGGCTGATAATCCCGAAAAAACCACCGTGCTTGTTTCGGTTAAAGACAAACCCGGCGCTTTGTTGAGACTCCTTTCGCCTTTTCAGGTTTATAATATTAATCTCTCAAAGATAGAATCCAGACCGTCAAAGCGAAGACCTTGGGATTATTTGTTCTTTATTGATATTGACGAGAGTATCAATAATAGTGCGCTCAAAAAAGCGCTTGATAAAGTTAAGGAGGATTCGGTATTTCTGAAAATTTTGGGTTCATATTCAAAAGGAAGTTATTAGGTTGTAAATAAGGTTCTGTAAAAAGTAATAAGAAAAAAAATAGGTAATACGGGGGGTGAATTATGGAAATAAAAATCGGAACATCCGGGTGGAATTATGATGATTGGGTAGGAGAGTTTTATCCTCCCGATTTACCGTGCGGGGATTATTTATCTTTTTATTCCAAACATTTTGATATTATTGAAGTCAATTCGACATTTTACAGGTTACCGTTTGTTAATTACGTGAAATCATGGAAGGCAAAGACCCCTGAGAATTTTAGGTTTTGCGTCAAAATGTTCGGCAAGATTTCTCACCAAAAACATCTTCGAGCGGAAACCGATAATCGCAAAGTAATTGACGAGTTCTTTGAGAGAATCAATATTATCAAAGAACGGGTGGAGATTATTTTAATCCAGCTTCCTCAGGATTGTGATTTTAGCGAAGACAAGCTTGAAAAATTTTTTTCCTTGCTTCCTAAAGAATATCGTTATGCTTTGGAGTTTAGAAATGAGGAATGCCTGAAAAAAGGGTTTCTTGATGCCTGCGCTAATAAAAATATTATTCCGGTAGGTGTTTCTTCTCCGAAAATTGAGTTTTTTCCTGATAATTCCAGATTCAACACTTTATATTTTCGGTTTCATGGAAAAGACCGTATGCTTCACTCTCTTTATACGGATAATGAGCTTAAGGAATTTGCCGAAAAAATTAAAATATCCGGCTTTGAAAAGTGTTTCATTTTTTTTAATAATACATCTTCCGGGTTTGCCGTTGAAAATGCAAAACGGCTTAAGGAATTACTAAGTTAATCGGAGTTTTGATGAGTTATAAGGAATTTCTTGATGTTGCAGTTAAGTCTGCGATGGAAGGCGGAAAAATTATTTCAGAGGGTTTCGGCAGGGATAGCGTCGATAAAAAAATAGAGCTTAAAGGTTTTGCCGACCCCGTTACGCTTTACGATAAATTAAGCGAAGAAGCGATTGTGCGCATTATAAATTCCCGGTACCCCGCACATTCCATACTTACCGAGGAAAACCTTTCCGTCGATAAAGGCAGTGATATAAAATGGATAATAGACCCTATAGACGGCACGGTAAATTTCACTCATAAAATTCCTTATGTTGCCGTATGTGTTGCCGTTGAGATTGAAAAAAAAATCGTTGCAGGCGTGATTTATAATCCCGTATTGCAGGAGCTATATACCGCATCTTTGGGCGATGGCGCTTTTTTGAACGGCAACCCCATACAGGTATCAAACATATCCAATCCGGGCAAATCTATGATTGTTACGGGATTTCCATATCGCAAGGGCGGGAGAATGAACGAACTTATGCGAAGTATGGAAGTTATCGTGAGAGACTTTGAGGCATTTCGCAGGCTTGGTTCTGCCGCTATGGATTTGGCGTATGTTGCTTGCGGGCGTTGCGATGCTTTCTATGAAGAGGGGCTCAAACCCTGGGATATGGCGGCGGGTTATATTATTGTTCGTGAAGCCGGCGGGGTAGTTACAAATTATTACGGCGGGGATTTTGACGTATATCAGAAAACCATTATTGCATCTAACGGGCGGATACATGAAAGAATGGTGGAAATTCTGAAAGAGGTTAGCTCTCCCGTCTAACTTTATGATTTTTTATGTATGCGATAATTGCCTCGTTAATATCCAAAAGGGTTTCGGCACAGGCATTATCCAATATAGCGGGTTTGCTCCTGTTTTTAAGTTTTACCGTTATCTTCCCATTCGCTATATATATCATCAGGATAGGAAGCGCTTTTTTAGTTCTTTTCGATTTATAGAAAATATCCATCTTTTCGGTGTTTAAAACAACAAACTCATCTATACCGAGATTTTCAAGTTTATTTCCGATTTCCGTTAAAATATGGGCTAAAAATACTTGCTTATAAGAGGAATCAAGTTCGTAAAGAGGCAAAGAGTAGATTTCGGCATTTTTTAATGACAGGGGGTTGTATGTTTCTTTCAAGCGTTTCTCCTTGATTTAGATAATTGTAAACTTACCGTAAATAAAAGTCAAAAAAAAACGAGCCTCAAAAGAGGCTCGCAAATTATAAACTAAAATCTATTTAATACCCGTCATCATAATACCTTTGGTAATTTGCTTCTGCCCTGCGATAAACACTATAATCACGGGTAAAAGCACGATTAACGAAGCCGCCATAATCAAATGCCACTGTGCGCCGTAAGATGTTTGGAATGCCTGCAAGCCGATAGGCAAAGTTTTGTTTGTATCGGAATGAAGAACAATCAAAGGCCACATAAAGTCATTCCATGAGAACAGGAATGTAAAAATTGCCAACGTGGCAAGCGCCGTTTTAGACAACGGAACTATAATCAAACCGAGTATTTGCATTTTTGAAGCCCCGTCAATAACAGCCGCTTCCTCAAGCGCAGCCGGTATAGACATAAAGTATTGCCGTAGCATAAACGTTCCGTATGCGGAAAAAGCGCCCGGAAGTATTATAGCCATCAAAGTATCAATCAAGCCGATTTGAGTAAACATAATAAACCACGGTATCATCAAAACTTGACCGGGAACCATCATTGTTCCGAGATATGCCAAAAATATTTTGTTTCTGCCGGGCCATTTGAGGCGGGAGAATGCATAAGCGGCTAAAGAGCAGGTAACAAGTTGCAAGAATGTAACGGTTATGGCTACGATAATGGAGTTGAGGTAATATCTTGCGAAAGGAGGAATTCCCGTTCTCGACCATCCCGCATAAAACGCGCCGTCATATCTAAGCCCGGAAATTGCCATTTCGGTGCGCCCGAAAAAGTTATACCAAAACGGTTCTATAACCGGATTAGGTATAAATCTGCCGTCAAAGATGTCTCCCGGATATTTCATTGATGTAGATATTGTATAGATAAACGGGAGAATAAAAAATACCGACACCAAACTTAATACAACATAAGAGATAATATTACGCCGTATTCGCTCCCGCCTTCGTATTTCCTGAAGGGTTAGCCCTTTGGTATTTGTATATGAAGTAGTTTTACTTGATACTGTTGCCATATTATCCTCCTTAATATTCCACTTTGCCTTCGGTCAGGTTCCAGTTTATGATTGTAATAATCATAACGAAAGCAAACAACACAACGGCGATAGCGGTCGCATAGCCCATATTATTCCACTGATAAGCGTGGTTATAGAGGTAATACACTATTGTAGTGGTAGAGCCTGCAGGACCTCCGGCTGTCATTACATATTGCGTGCCGAAAGCCTGAAATCCCCCGATTACACCCATAATTATAATAAAGAAATTGGTAGGTCCGAGCAGAGGCCAGGTAATATTCCAGAATTTTTGAAATCCGCTTGCCCCGTCAATTTCCGCTGCTTCATAAAGATAGTGAGGAATACCCTGTAAACCTGCAAGATAAAGCATCATATTATAACCTGCGCCTTTCCAAACTTCAGCAATAATGATGGTAACCCTTGCCCATCCGGGATTAGAAAACCATCGCGGCGGATTCATTACACCTATACCTCTAAGCACGGTATTTATTAACCCATAATCGGCATTAAATATCCATCGCCACAAAAGGGCAACGGCTACGATATTTGAAATAACGGGGATAAAGAATAACACACGAAATACCACAATTCCCTTTAGCGGTTGGTTCATAGCAAGCGCCATTATAAGTGAAAGCGCCATACCGAATGGAATTTGGAGTAAAAATATGAGCGTATTATACATATAGAAACGAAAACGGGAGTCCGTAACAAATAGATTTCTATAGTTTTTAAAACCCACCATTTTTATACCGCTTGTTCCCGTTCTGCGAATAAATTTAGGGCGGACGGCAACATTGGGTATTCGCTCGGGAGTTTCAAGCGTCATCCTTCTTAAAACCGGCTCTGCGGCTATTGCTCCGCTTTGTTCAGCCTTAACGTTAACGGGAACTCTTGTTTCGGTTTCACCCGCCTGAAGGACAAGAGGTCTGTCTAAAATAAAAGTCCATTCCACTGTTTCCACACCTGTTACTATGTTTATAAAAAGGTCAACAAAAAACACAGTGCCTGCAGGTATAACCACGTCTTCTTCGGTTACTCTTTTAACAATAGAAATATCGGCAGTTGCCTCGCTTGCTTCCAAAGCCACACCTTCAACACCTTTTTCAAAACGGGGGTTAATTGCCGTCAAATTATCTCTTGAAAAGAAAAGTTGACCCTCAGCAATATTTTGTCTTAAATCTTCTTCTACCATATCAACCACCGGCTCAACTATAGGCGTGTCGGCAGGAGTTTTATAAAATGACCATTCCCTTAATGCATTTATAGGTATAAATGAATGAATAGTTTCTTCTGCGCCAATGACAATATCCTGATTTATACGGTAAGGAACATTTATTCCCACTTGACGTCTATCACGTTGAGTTGTAGTTACGGTAAGCGGAGTTCCTTCAGGTAAGGTTACGGTTTGTCTGGCAGGAGACCCGTCCCGGGTTGCCAACACTACCGAGAGTTCGGCAGGACTTGCCCATGTTAGCCCATCCCACTCGGTAAACGACAGGAAAAAGGTAAAAAACACGGGAAAAAACGTTATAAGCAGAAAACCCAAAAAATTGGGCAGCAAAAATACCCACGCCGCAAATGCATCTTTCCTTCGCTTTTCACGAGCATATTTTCGGTTGTCAATAGCCCTTTCTTGTAAATCCATAGGATACCCTCCATCCTTCTTTACTTTATCGAACTTTCAATTTGAATGCATATTTTATAATATTTTTTTTTATTGTCAATATGTTTTTGATTATTATGAAAGGATTATTTTTATTAACTGACCCATATTCTAACTCTTTTACTTTTTTTGTCAATAGAAAAATTGTTTGATTCATAAAAATAAATAAAAAAAATATCTTGAGAAAAAATCCTTAGTGTAAAATTGCTTTAGCGGTTTTTGAATTGATTATCCAACCAGTTTTTGCGGGATTCGGATTCTATAATAGCCTGATTCATTCTCCCGAAACGCCTTCTTTCCTGTGCCTCATAATCCTTGATGTCTTCTTCCATTCTTGCGATTTGTCTTGTGTGTTCTTTGATACGTTCTTCATTATTTTGACGCTTACGGGTGATAAATCCGGCTGCTCCCTGCGCTAATTGAAGGACGTTTGCGGTTTCAACCGCAGCTCCCGAATCTCTTACAATATCTCCCGTTGTGTCATTTGCAAAAATTTCTTCCACTCCCCTGAATTTCGTTAAAAGAGATTCCCTTAGATTATCCTTGTCCACATCCAATATTCCCATTCGTGCAATTTCCCATTCGTCCGATGCTGTGTCAATTCTTCCCGCGCGCTTTGTGAATATTCCAATTTGTTCTAAAACAGCTAATTCTCTGCCGAGAGAAGTGGGATATGAGTTCATAACAACATTTCTTAGGCGGGTTCGCAAGGTTTGAAAACTCGAATCGGTTTGAAATACCCCGTCCCGCAAGTTTTCATCTTCTCTTTTATGCAACGGGGTTCTGGCTAAGTTAGGACGCGTTACTATTACTAAATATTCCATTACAAGATTATATGCGTGAACCCAGTCTAAGATTGAATCTATTATTAAGTCATAGTCATAATCGACATTCAGGTTTAGAGGAAATTCCGATTCCCTTTTAAGATGGAGAGTAACGCCGTCTATTATATCATCTATACTGTTATCAGGTCTGACAACTCTAACGCCGTCAACTTTGATAACGGCATCGCTTGCCTTTGTAATAGGGTTTTTCGGTTGAATACCGCCGTCTTCTATTTCGGTAACAAAACGAACATCCGAAATAGTAACATCGCGGTCGGTGTTGAGATTCCTGAGTATTATCTTGGAAGCTCGTTTTTCCGAAAAACTTCCCAAAGGGAATGAAAAACTTCCGCTTTCGGTTACTTCAAAAGTGCGGCGAGTGTTATCCTCAAAAACGATAGTAAAAATTCCCGTAAAATTAGTAACTTCCTGCGGCGCTGCAGGAGGTTCTGTCTCCTCAACGTAAAACGGTATAAGCCATCCACCCTCAACCGTAATGTTGCTTAACGTAATTCCTTCCATTTGCCCGATTCTAAGCGCAGGAAACTCATCATTATCAACGGCTTCGGTAACAGGAGCGTCCTTATCCAAAATCCGAATTTCCGCGTTAAAAAACAACGTTGTTTTGGGATAAATTTCAATATTGTGCTTTGAAATATCAAGGCTTCCCTCGTTTTGCGAACGCAATATCACTCTTTCAGGTGTTGCAAGAATCTGAAGCTCATTCATTGATAAAATATCGGACAGGATGATTTTAATATCATCGGTTCTTTCTATTCCCTGCTTCAATAATCCAATCCTAAAAAGCTCATCCGTTTCACCGGAAAACTCTATTTTGTTTTCTGCTCCCGGTTTCTTTCCTGAAACCTGAAGCACTGCCGTAGATGAGGTATCGTTGATTACCCTCGCGTTAATTTTTTCACCCGCCTGCTGGTTAATTATTGTGGCAAGCTGGTTTATAGTTCCTCCTGCAAAGCGTATATGAAAAGTTTCGCCCCCGATATTAATAGTAAAAAATGCTTTGGATAATCGTTCGTTACGCTGTATGGAGTCCGATGCAAAAGAATCGGGACGTGCAACTTTTTCAACCTCTATATTGTAATTTTGTTTAGCCGCGTTTCTGTTTGCAATAGCTTCAAAAACGGATTCATCCGATGGGTGAGCCTGCATCTCCCTGAAGGGAGAACGATGACCGAACAGCGTTTTTGAACGCGTATCCAATTCCTGAACGTATTTTGCAAAATCATTAAGAATAAAGTTTTCAAGTTCCAAATCTTTTTTGTCGTTTTCTTTTTGCTCGATGGGTATTCGCTTTAACATAACAAGGTCGTCTATTATCTTTTCCGTATCCATTTTATCGGAAGCGCCGGGAAGCGGTAATCGCGGACGTGCATAGACAGTTGAAAAAATCGAAAATACTACAAAGAGGAAGACTAAAACCCTGCTTTTATCCATTTTTTGCCGTTTTCCTTTAATATTTCTTCTGTTTCTAATTATCGGCACAAATAAAATAACTATAACCCCAATTTTTGCGGTTTCTCTCCCTACTTGTAAGATAACGCTAAACAGGGTTAATGTCAAGTTGAATCAGGTTTTTGATATTTAATGTGCAATTTGTTCCGATTTAACTGAAACAAAAACCCTCATTCTTGACGCCTGCAACTCCGTATATTACAATAAGTTATCGGGAATATTGAGGCAACAGACCATTCCCTTTGAATAAAAAAACGGAGAAACCTGATGAAAAATTTTATTGCATTTGTGCTGTTTTTGTTTTTACCTGTCTGCGCTTTTGCCGAGTATTTCGATATTAAAAACTTTGAGGTCGATGTTGAGGTTCTTGAAAGCGGGGTTTTAGTCTTTGAAGAGAGGATATTGGTCGATTTTCATTACTCAAGGCAGGGGATTTTCAGAACTATTCCTTATATCTCGGAGATTGACGGTAAAAAGAGGCGCATTCGGATTGGAAATATAGATTCCGACCATGAGAAAGTCGTTATGCGGGACAACGGCTACGTTAAAATCCGTCTCGGAACGGAGGGAGTTTATCATCGCGGAGAAAGGCTTTACAATATTTCGTATGAGGCAAATCACGCCGTTATTACCGACAATGATGACTATGATGAAATTTACTGGAACGTTATCGGGACGGAATGGCCTGTAAATATCTATAAATCCCGTGTCGTTATGACTTTTCCTACAAATATAGCTATGGGTGAAAACATAGATTACAGGATTTATTACGGGGCGCGGGAAGCTACAAATCAATTACAGGGACAAATCGACGGGCGTAAATTAATTATCGATTTCCCGCACAGACTTTCGCCTTATCAGGGCATTACCGTCCAAGCGCGCATTCCAAAAGGGATTATTCATAGAAGTCCGTTTACCGAATTTTTGTATAAATTAATGAACTTTTTAAGGGCTTATTACCATTTGATTGGTATGGCGATATTTTTACTTATTTCTTTTCGGATATGGTGGAAGCATGGCAAGGATGAGCGTATTCCGGTAATGACCGAGTTTTTCCCGCCGAAAGATGTTTCACCATCCGATGCAAAATCTATTTTAAGTCAGTTCGCCAATTTCGATTTGCCCTCTACCGTTGTCGATTTGGCTCAGAGAGGGTTTATTAAAATCGGGCAGGATAAAGACGGCGAAACCTTTATTGAAAAAGTCGAAAATGTTCCCGAAAATGCTTTTATCAGGCGTTTTGAGGAAGAGCTTCTTGACAGAATGTTTAAAAAGACTTATGTAAACAAAAAAATCCCCAACCGCGTTTATACATCGTCTTACGAGGAGAAATTCTTTTCGGACTTAGCGATGGTAAAAAATACTTTTGACGGGTATTTCAAGACAAGAGGATTTTTTGAGGAAAGCGGAAATTTCTGGCGCGGGATGTATATTTTCTTTGCCGTTGTGTCTCTGATTATGATAATAATCGGATTGATATTTTTTGAAAATCCTTTAAAATCGGCTTTGCTTTTTGTGTTTACAACGCTGTGCAGTATATTTTTTGCTATAATTATGCCTAAAAAAACCGTTAAGGGTTTAGATTCTTACGGCAAAATTTTGGGCTTCAGGGAATTTATGAGACGCGCCGAAGAGGATAGAATCAGGATGCTCCTGAAAGAAGACCCTCATTACTTTGATGAGACAATTCCGTATGCGATAATATTCGGTATGGAAAACAGGTGGGGCAAGTTGTTTAACAAACTTTTGACCGAACCTCCGCAATGGTATTCCGGCAACAGAATGGCGGGGGCGTTTATGGCGACATATTTTATCCGTGATTTAAGGCACAGTCTTTCCGATATAAATAGTTCTGCGGTGTCTCAACCCGCGCCGGAGGGCGGCGGTTCGGGGGGAGGTTTCTCCGGTGGAAGTTTCGGCGGAGGCTCCGGAGGCGGTTTCGGAGGGGGCGGCGGCGGTAGCTGGTAACATCCCTTTTTGCAGTTGAACTTAATTTTCTGGCTTTTATGTCCGTATTATTGTATAATATTCAGGCAATTTACTTTTATGGAGAAACCTATGCGTTATTCAAGATTGCTGTTACCTACACTTCGTGAAGAACCAAAGGATGCGGAAATCAAATCGCATATTCTTATGATTCGCGCGGGGCTTATTCGTAAAACATCAGCAGGACTTTATACGTTTATGCCTCTCGGTTTACGTTCCCTTCGCAAAGTTATGGATATTATCCGCGATGAAATGGATAAAGCGGGCGCTCAGGAGCTTTTACCGCCTTTTGTAACACCCGCCGAACTTTGGAAAGAAAGCGGACGTTTTTTTGCTTACGGTAAAGAGCTTCTTCGCTTTAAAGACCGCCATAACGTTGATTTAATTCTCGGACCCACGCACGAGGAAACGTTTACTTCAATAGTTCGCGAAAATATCCAGTCGTATCGCGATTTGCCGTTAAACCTCTATCAAATTAACCTGAAATTCCGTGATGAAATCCGTCCGCGTTTCGGCGTGATGAGGGCGCGGGAGTTTATTATGAAAGACGCTTATTCATTTGATATAGACGAGGCGGGGCTTGAGACTAACTATCAGGCTATGCGAAAGGCTTATCGAAAGATTTTTAAGCGATGCGGGCTTGAGGTTGACCCGGTGCAGGCGGATACCGGCGCTATGGGAGGCTCTGCAAGCGAGGAGTTTATGGTGGCTTCCGAAGTCGGCGAGGAGGAAATTGTTAAATGCCCTGAATGCGGGTATATAGCAAATACCGAACGCGCCGTTGCTTTCAGGGAATTTGTCGCTTCCGAAGTAACACTTAATCCCGTTGAGGAAGTCGCTACTCCCGATGTTCGCACTATTGAAGAGTTGACCGTATTCTTTAAAACCCAGCCTGATAAATTTATAAAATCCATAGTCTATATCGCGGATAGCAAACCTATACTTGCTATTATACGCGGCGATTTGGAAATCAATGAGGTTAAACTCAAGAATGCAATCGGCGCGGCGGAAATTGAACTTGCCGATGATGAAACCATACTTAAAGTTACAGGCGCTCCCGTAGGTTTTGCAGGTCCTTCGGGGATTTCAGGGGTTAAGATTATTGCCGATGATTCGGTTAAATATATGAGCAATGTTATAACGGGAGCCAACAAAAAGGACACCCATATTATCAATGTCAATATCGAACGCGATTTTAAGGTTGATATTTTTGCCGATATTTCACTTGTAAAAGAAGGCGACGCTTGCCCGGAATGCAAAACCCCGCTTTCCGCTTACAGGGGAATTGAAGTCGGGCATATTTTTAAGCTCGGTTATAAATATACTAAATCTATGAACGTTACGTTTCAGGATGAAAACGGAGAGGACAGACATCCGGTTATGGGATGTTACGGTATCGGGGTAGGTAGAACTCTCGCAAGCGTAATTGAACAATCCCACGATAAGGACGGTATTATCTGGCCTATGTCTATTGCTCCGTATCATATTATTATTGTTCCCGTTAATATTTCCGATGAAAAGATTATGAACGAGGCGGAGAGGCTTTATAAAGAACTCGGCAAAAATTATGAAGTCCTTTTAGACGACAGGGATGAGCGCGCCGGGGTTAAATTCAAGGATGCGGATTTAATCGGGATACCTATACGTTTAACGGTAGGCAAAAGTTTTGTTAATGATAATAAGTTGGAACTTAAAGCCCGCAAAGGTTCGGAAGCGGAGCTTGTTTCGCCTGATTTGATTGATTCCAGAATAGGAGAGATTTATGCAAAAGAAATGGGTGAATATAGCGCTTAGTTTAATAACCGTAATTATGGTTTCAACCTGCGCAAGAGAAGTAAGAACCGATATAAAGCCCCGTTACAATTTTGAGGAAGGCAAAACGGTTGCCTACGATTTTAAGGTTGATGTAAATATGAATGTCAATGCTATGATAATTCAATACAGCGGAGATATAAAAATCAGCGGAAAAGCCGAAATGACCCCCGTTTCTTATGTATCGAATCTGGGATACAGGGTAAATTTTATAATCCGCGACCTCAATGTTGACGGCGGAGATGCGCGTGTCAACGCGGAGATTATCAAAAGCGTAAACCTGCTTAGAACGTGGTTTTCCACTTTCTATATTACCGAATACGGAAAAGTTACGGCGTTTCATCAGGAGCGTCCCAATGCACAACTCTCCTCGTATGCCAATGCGGTTTTACCTCAATTCGACGATATGGAAAAACTTTGGAACGGTTATACGGTTTCCACCAATTACAACGTCAGGGAAAGCGGCAGGGACGACAGGTATATTGCCGCATATTCCCATTCCCGTTCTATTCGTAATTTCGACACGCTAAATCTTAATGTAGCAAATAAAATCGGCATAGACGTTTTTGAAAGGGACGAATATGAAAAAGCCGTTACTCCTCAAAAAATGGGGAGCGCCGAGTTAAATCTTACCGATATATTTAATTACATTGACGGGATGCTTGTAAGCAAAACGGGGGACTTATTTTTTTATCTCACTCTCTCTATTCGTAAAGGTATTTTTTCATATAATATTTCGGTTAGCGGAAGGGGCGATATAGAATTGATGCTTATTGAAACTCCCGTTTTATAGGAGATTTTATGCTGAGACTATTTTCGTGGAATGTAAACGGTATTCGCGCGGCTGTAAAAAACGGTTTTTTCGATTGGTTTAATACGGAAAAACCGGATATCCTCGGCATTCAGGAGATTAAAGCATTGCCCGAACAGTTAAGCGAGGTTATCCTTTCACCCGAAGATTATACCTCTATATGGAATCCCGCGAAACGAAGGGGGTATAGCGGGACGGCGTTGTTTTCTAAAATCAAGCCTCTTTCGGTCAAAAAAGGTTTCGGCGTCAAGCATTTTGATAACGAGGGCAGGACTATAATTGCCGAATATGAAAAATTTGTCCTTTTCAATATTTATTTTCCCAACGGTCAGAAAGACGATGAACGCTTGAAATATAAACTTGATTTTTATGATACCTTTTTGGAATATGCGGAGGGTTTGAGAAGGGACGGTAAAAATATCGTGGTTTGCGGGGATTTTAATACCGCACACAAAGAAATCGACCTTGCAAACCCAAAAGCTAATGAGAAAAATTCGGGGTTTTTGCCTGTCGAAAGGGAATGGATTGATAAATTTATATCTTATGGATATACCGACACGTTCAGACATTTTAATCCCGGACTTGAAAAGCAGTATTCGTGGTGGACATATCGCTTTAGTGCCCGTGATAACAATATAGGATGGCGTATAGACTATTTTTTTGTCAACGATGAGTTTCTGCCTTGCGTTAAAGATGCGCTTATATTGCCCGATATTAAAGGCTCAGACCATTGCCCCGTGGGAATTATTCTTGACGTTTAGATAGATTAATCAATCCTGTAATGAGCGCCGCAACTTTCCCTGTTTGTCCATGCCTGACGCGCTACAATCAAGCCGGTTTGAACGGCGTTACGCAATTCGATTATGCGCTTGTCGATTTTCGTATCCCTGTAAAATATTTCTATTTCGTCGCGGAGATTTTTAAGGTCGGTTATGGCGCGCTGGAGTCTTCGTTTGCTTCTTAATGCTCCGACGTAATTCCACATAATATGCTGTAACGAGGTCAGGTCTTGATGGATTAAAGCGGGGTCAACGGTATCCGTGAATCCCGTATCAATCCAGTCGGGAATATCCGGCAATTTATAATTTATATAGTCTTCGCGATTTTCGGTAATAAATTCGGCGATTCTTTGTCCGAATACAACGCCTTCAAGAAGCGAGGTGCTTGCCAAGCGGTTTGCGCCGTGAAGCCCCGTGCATGCAACCTCCCCTACGGCAAACAGCCTGTCGCATTCCGTTCTTCCCAGCATATCCGTTTTTATACCTCCGCAGGAAAAATGAAACGCCGGAACTATCGGTATGGGATAATTTTTTATATCAATATCGAGATTATAACAGGTATTGTAAATGTAGGGGAAACGCTCCATTATTTTATTTTTTTCGATAGGCGACAGGTCAAGATAAACAAATTTGTCCCCCGATTCGAGCATCTCCGCAAGAATGGCACGGGTAACAATATCACGCGGGGCAAGTTCCTTTTGCGGATGATATTTGTGCATAAAGGCGTTCCCGTTACGGTCTGTCAAAATTGCACCCTCGCCGCGCACAGCCTCGGATATTAGAAAATTATTCCCTTTGGAATGATAAAGGGTTGTCGGGTGGAATTGCGTATATTCCATATTGATTAATCGAATTTCCGCGCGTGCCGCCATCGCATAACCATCCCCCGTAGCGCAAGGCGGGTTTGTGGAATGGAGATATACCTGTCCGATACCTCCGGTCGCGAGAACGACAGTCTTTGACAGAATTCTTTTGACCTTTTTGGTTTTGTTATCAAGTGCGTAAACCCCAAGCGCAATATGCGGTTTATACATACGGAATTTGTCTTTGGAGTGGTGTTGAAGGGTGATTATATCTATTACCGTATGGTCGGTAAGGAAAGTTATATTCGGGAAGTCGGACAGGGCTTTTGTTAAAGCTGTCTGGATGCTTTGCCCGGTAGTGTCGTAAGAATGGATTATTCGCTTAACCGAGTGAGCGCCCTCGTCGGTTAAATCAAGAGAGTTGTCTTCTTTACGGGTAAAATTAACGTTAAGCTCGTTGATTAGGGTTTCTTCTACCATCTTGGAACCAAGTTCGCTGATAATTTTAAGCGCTTCGGGGTTGCAGATTCCCGCCCCCGCATTCATAATATCGTTGTAAAGAAATTCGGGCTTATCCCCATAGCCTTTATAGACAATTCCGCCTTGAGCATAGAAAGTATTGCTTTCTTCTATTGTGTCGTTTTTGGTGATAATTCCAACGTTAAAACCTGATTTGGCAAGATGATAAGCTGTGATATTGCCGGCGATTCCGCTACCGACTATAACTATTTCAAAATCCATAGCCTGTTCCCTAAAAATTAAATAACGGACAGAATATCCGCCTCTCCGTCCGTTATTGCAACGGAGTGTTCCCAATGCGCTGCCGGTTTCCCGTCTTCCGTAACCAATGTCCATTTATCGGGAAGTGTCTTAACTTTGTAACTCCCCAGAGTAATCATAGGTTCAATAGCCAAAACCATACCTTTTTGGAGACGTGGACCTTTGCGCTTGGGGTCGAAGTAGTTCAGGATAGGGGGAGGCTCGTGTATTGCATTACCGACACCATGCCCGCAGTAGTCCCGAACAATACCGTAACCGAAAGGCTTTAAAAAAAAATCGATAGCCTTGCCGATTTCGTTAAGATAATTCCCTTTTTTACAAACGGATATTGCCTCATAAAGAGCCTGAAATGTGTTTTCACTAAGCGCGCGTATCTCATCCGAAACTTCGCCGATAAGGTATGTGTAGGTAGCATCGCCATAATAACCGGCAAGTTCGGTGCCTATATCCACGCTGACAATATCACCTTCCCGAAGTATATAGTCTCCGGGTATGCCGTGGATAACCTGTTCATTAACCGAAACGCAGGTGCTTGCGGGATACGGAGGAAAACCGAATGCGGGGGTATATCCCTTGAATGCCGGACGTGCTCCGCGCGAAAATATATGGTCTTCGGCAATCTTATCTATTTCCCGCGTTGTAATTCCCGCTCTCATATAGGGTTTTAGTTTCTCAAATATTTCGGCAATAATCCTGTTGCTTTTGCGGATATATTCAATTTCTGTTTTGCTCTTGAGTCTCATTAGTTATTTAATTTCTTCTTTTACTTTTAGTTCTTCGCTTCTTTTGTTTTCGACAAACATATTTTCAAGATTTATATTAGGTCCTGAATTATATGCATCCTCAATAAGCTTGTCAACGTCCTTTTTCTGTCCTGCGGTAAGATGGAGTTGACCTTTTACGACAACCCCGGGTTCAATAGTAATCTGCGGTGCGGAGATATTTCCCAGAACCCTGCCGGTTGATAAGAGTCTAACCTCTTCCTGTGCTTCTATATGACCAAGGACAACTCCCGCAACGGTAATTTTCTTTGCGCGAAGAACCTGTGTTTTTACTTTACCGGTTTCGCCTACAAGCAGATGTTCTTCGGTGCGGATTTCACCCTCGAATTTGCCGTTAATTTGGAAAGAACCCTGGACAAAGAATTTTCCTTGAAATACGGAACCTTCCCCTATGGTGCTGTTTACTACGCCTTCAATTTTAGGTGCCATCTATTTTCCTCCTATTTTTTTTATGTAATATTATATCAAATATTTATGAAACATAAAAGTATTTGACAAGTTCTTTTGCCTCTTTTAAATCTATACCGAATTTAGCAAGGTTATAAAAATCCCTGTTGTCGTGGAAATCGCTTCCTCCGACAAAATTCAGTTTATATCTGAATTCCCGTCTTATCTTTCGCGATAATTTTTTTGAAATTTTCGGATGGAAGCACTCAATTGCGCTAAGCCCGTTTTTTACAAAATTATCAATATATTTCCAATTTTCCTCATCCTGAAGGAAAGTGGGATGGGCAAGTGCCGCAATTCCTCCATTACCGTAAATCTCGCCGATTACCTCAATAGTGTTAAACAACTTATTCGGTATATAAAAAGGGCATCCTTTACGTAAAAGGGTTTCAAAAGCCTTATCGGTATTATCAAAATACCCCTGATTGACCAATTCACGCGCTATATGCATCCGTCCGAGCGATATTTTTTTGTTACCTGATATTTTATCAAAATCCAATGAGTATCCCGCATTGTTTAAGTTGTCGATAATATCCTTTGCTCGATTTTTTCTGTAAAGATGCATATCGTTTAATACCGGCAGAAATTTCTTATAATTATTGTCGGCAAAATATGCGAGTATATGTATATCACCCAATGGCCCAAAATAGGTTGAAATTTCACATCCGGGTATAAAAAAAAGCGAAGAATTGGTTTCTTTTATACATTTTTGCATATATTCAATTCCGTCGAATGTATCATGGTCGGTAAGCGCAAATCCGCTAAGGTTTGTTTTCTCCAAAAGATTTAAAATTTCCATCGGCGAATATATACCATCCGAATAGCTTGAGTGAATATGCATATTAACCAAACCCAAAACATTCCTCTCGATTTTAAAATTAGCGTATATTTTACACCTAACTTGATGAAAAATTCCAGTTTTCCTGCGTTTAGAATAGACGGAATAATTAATTACAGGACTTTAATCGTAATCATAGTAATATCATCATTCAGAGGTTCTTCTTTGCGGTAGGTATTAACCCTGTGTAGTATTTTTTCATTTATTTTGCTTGCGGTGAGGTCAAACAACTTTTTTTTGATTTCTTTTTCCAAAAATTTTAAAAGTCTTGCCTGACCGAATTCACGCTTATTTTTGTTGAACTCCTCATAGATACCGTCTGTGAAAAGTAATATAATATCCCCCTTTTCTATAGCCAGTTCCTTTGATGTGAAATTATTGGCTGCAAAAGCGCCGATAATATTACCCTCGGTTTGTAATTTAATAATCTTTCGTAGTTTAATTTTAAGCAGATATTGTTCGGGATGACCTCCGCTGGAGTATATAATTTTGTTTTTATACAGATGAAGCAAAAAGCAGGTTATATAATTTTTCGATTTGAGGTCTTTGGTGAAACGAAAATCGAAAAATTCCAAACGCTCGTGAGGCAAATGGAAATTTAAAGATTCTGTATTGAGAACGTGAAGTTGCATAGTGGAAAGCGCCGCCTGTGTTCCATGCCCCGAAACATCGGATAACAATACCGAGATAATCCCGTTTCCGATTGATTCTACATTGTAATAATCTCCGCTGATATTTCTGTTTACGGGCAGATATTTTACATCTATTTCGTAATCGTCTATATTTCCGTAAATAGATTCCGGCGTTAATATGGATTTTTGCACCACAGAGGCTTGTTCAAAATCGGAAATTATGGATTCGGACATTTGGGTAAAACTTTCCTGTAACAAATAGATTTCTTCATCAAGTTTATTCGGAGGCGGAATCGGGTTGTAATTATGTTTAAAATCCATTACCATACTTTTAAGGTTAATGATAGGGGTGGTTATAACATTAGATGAGTACCATGCCAAGATAAAAACAATGATTAAAATAAGCAGTAAAATTGAACCGCCTATAATACGAAAAGATGAAACCTGTTTATCAATGGTAGCTGAACTATAAAGCACACCGACATCGGCAATCCTTTTGCGCACCACTTTCCCGTCAACATATTCGACTGATGAGTAAACGTTTTCGCGGGCAAGATAGTATTTTCCGTAACCCTCAATAATAAGCAAGGCATAAGGGCGTTCCACAGTTAGTTCAATTTCAGCGATTTTATCAAATATATTAAGTTCGCCGAATTGATTGTCGCTGAAAACTATGCCGTTATCGTTTTTTACAAAAGCGATTATTCCCTCGCGATGGTTAACAAGCCCATTCAGGAAATCCCTGTTTACCGGATAACTGCAGACAACCATCCCGACTTTCTCATTGCTATCGGTATCAAAAAGGATTGCGCTGTTTCGCATAACTAAAGTGTTGGAACGAAGCATAGGAAAAGATATGGTAAAATACCTGTGTCTTACCGGGTCGCTTAGATATTCCCACATATAGCTTGCATGTTCGGGAGGGGTTCCGTATTCTATATAGAAAGCATGTTCCAACCAAAACTCGCTTTGCACTAATTTATCCCTGTGGAAAAATTCTATAATTTCCGGTTGCAGGTAAGACCGCGTAAAAACCTTGTTTCTGCCGGTAGATGTCCCGGATAGCTGATTAATAAAACGGGTAAGTTCCTCGCGCTCAACCGCCGATTTAAAACCCTCGCCTGCGGAAATATAATTTGCTATTGTGTAGGCGAAAAAGGACTGTCTTTCGGCTTTTTCATAGATGTTTCTTTTTATTTCGCTAATAATACTTGAGAGGTCATTAATCAGGGTATCTTCCCACCTTGTCCTGAAAACAAAAATAAAAATCACTAAAGATAAAAAAACGGGAATTACGCCTACAAGAATATAAGTCCACAACATACGACTTTTAAGTTTCATAATCCCACCATAGCTCCATATTATATGTTTATTATGTTGCTTTTGTCGAAAAATATCAAATAAAAAGAGCTATGAAATTATCGGTATGAATTACGCGAAAGAATCAAGCGCTTCTTTTTCATTATCAAAAACCTCGAAAAGTTTATCCATACTTGCTACAAGAATAGCGTTTTTTGCCTGTATGGACAGACAGGCAAGTTTGAGTTTTCCGTTCTTTTCCTTAATCAGCTTGGATAAAAAAATCAAAAACTTCAAACCACAGGAGGTTAATAAAATTAGGTTTTCCATTTCAACCAGTATATTTTTGATATTCTTTTTTTTTATTAATTTGCTTATTTCCGCCTGCATCTTGGAATATATGCTATCTTCCAATTTGTCGATTAGATAGACGCAGAGAACGTCATTTTTTTGTTTTAAAACGCAGTTCATAACAACCCCCTAAAAATCGAAATTTACCATAATTCCAACGCCGAAGTTTCGCTGTCATATATTTTAAATATTTTGTCAACATCCGAAATTTCGAACGCATATTTTACGGCACGCGAAAGCTCCGCTAATTTCAAAATCCCACCGAGTTTATCAATTTTTTTTGAAAGCAGGAGTAAAAACGCAATCCCATCTGAAACAATAATATCCATATTTTTCATATTTAATAAAACTTTCGGCTTATCCGTTTCCGCTATTTGTTTTATTATTTCATGTTGTAATTGCGCATAATCATCGTTTTGTAATTTGCCCATCAGATAAACAAAGGTTATCCCGTTTTCAAATTTAATATAGTATTTCATTTTTTCCCCGCAATTAATTTTATATAAAATCGATATTTTGTCAATGGAAATATCAATAATAAACTTATTGGAATACAATAAATTTACGCAGCCTAACTATGTGTCTGACAACCCAAGTTTAGTCTTTATACAAATTCCCGACCTCTAAAAATTCATCCAAATTTTTAAAAAATATATCCGTTAAAGCAGGGTCAAAATGGTTGCCTCTCTCCGCCTTAAAAAGCTCTAAAATTTTATCAAGTTCCCATGCCGGTTTATAAACCCGCTTGTTCCCCAATGCATCAAACACGTCGGCAATAGCAACAATTCTTCCCATAATATTTATATATTCACCCGAAAGACCGCGGGGATACCCGCTCCCGTCGAATTTTTCGTGATGTTCCAATGCAATTATAGAAGCGGCTTTGAGTATTTCTCTTTTTGAATCTTTTAATATTTCATAACCTTTTATCGCGTGGGTTTGCATTATTTCCCACTCTTCGGGGGTTAGTTTGTCGGGTTTGTTCAATATGGTATCCGGGATAGCAACTTTTCCTATGTCGTGCATAGATGAGGCAAGCTTGATGGTCTGTGTCTCTTTTTCGGAAAAACCGCATTCACGTGCAATTATAGAACAATATTCGGATACTCGCCTGACATGATTCCCGGTTTCATAGGAACGGACTTCTACAACCTCTCCTAATTTGTAAATCATATCTTTTTGAGAAGCATCAAGTTCCTGTTGGAGACGCAGTTTATACTCGCGCTCTTTCCTGAGCTTTTCAGTATGTTCCACAATTCTATTGAGTGTTATTTCAAAGTCTGTAAGGTCAATGGGCTTTATAAGAAAATCAAAAGCCCCGCGATTCATCGCAGTACGGATATTTTTTATATCTCCATAAGCGGATACTATTACCGTGCGAATATTTTCCGAAATCTTTGCCAATTCGGCAAGCAATGTCAGTCCGTCCATCTTCGGCATATTTATATCGGTGAAAACAATTTCAATATCAGGATTTTGTTTTACTATTTCCAAAGCCTCAGCACCGTTGTTGGCAAACACAAAATAAATTGATTTCTCTTTAATTTGTTTCCTGAATTTAAGACGAACCAACGCTTCGGCATCGGGCTCATCATCCACATATAAAATTTTCGGAATCATAAAAATCTCCGTAATAATGTATTATATTATAGCATAATAATAGGGTTTTTGCTAAATTCGGCTTTTTTGATTTTGACCGCGTGATTGGTGTAACAGCAATAAGACTTTGTTGATTTACGAATTAGTTATTAAATATGAAATGCTCCAAAAACCGGACCGACTAAAGTGTATAGTTTGAGTTTAAAAAAGTCAATTTTGGAGATTAAGATTTCATCCGGGCTTTTAAAAATTATTTTTCTTGTAGTGAGCCTGCCGATTATTTGTCTTTCAAAATATGCAAAATCCTTCGTTTTATTGTATAATATAGGACATTCTTTCTTGGAGTATGATATGGATTTAAAAAAGGCGATTGAGATAGCCGGACTTTCAAAATCTGAAGTTGAGTTGATAGAAAAAGAGCTTGGACGCATCCCCACGATTGAGCATTGCGGATATAAAAATACCCGTCCTTTACTTAAAAAACTTCCCACTAAAGGCAAGCATATAATACAAGGCCCCGGTGAGAATGCCGGCATTGTCGGGTTTGATGATTACGCTATTGTATTTAAGATAGAAAGCCATAACCATCCGTCTGCGGTAGAACCGTATCAGGGTGCGGCAACCGGTATAGGCGGTATTCTGCGCGATATTTTTGCTATGGGAGCTTTTCCCGTTGCCTCGTTGGATTCCTTTCGTTTCGGAAAACGGGATTCCAAACGCACCCGTTATATTGTCGGCGGGGTTATAGACGGTGTCAGTGATTACGGAAACCGTGTCGGCGTTCCGACTGTTGCAGGCGAGGTGGTTTTTGAGGACAGTTACGAGGGCAACCCTCTTGTGAACGTTATGTGCGTGGGGCTTGCTAAACGCGATAAGATTTGCAAAGCTATTGCTCAGGGTAAGGATAATCTTATATTTTACTACGGTTCAAAAACCGGACGGGACGGGCTTGGCGGCGCGACTTTCGCCTCCGCCGAATTATCTTCCGAGGGCGAGGATAAGCGTCCCTCCGTGCAGGTCGGCGATGCTTTTACCGAAAAACTTATCTTGGAAGCCACTTTGGAACTCATTGATAAAAACCTTGTTGTCGGTATTCAGGATATGGGCGCTGCAGGTATTACCAGTTCCACCAGTGAGATGGCTTCACGGGGCAAATCCTCTATTGAAATTTATATAGACAAAATTCCGGCGCGCGAAGAGAATATGATTGCTTATGAATTTCTCTTGTCCGAAAGTCAGGAAAGAATGGTCGCCGTGATTGAACCCTCTCAACTTTACGCGGTCATTGAAGTTATGGAAAAGTGGGAACTTGATTATTCCGTTTTCGGCAAGGTAACCTCCGATAAATTGGAAAAACCACGCGTAGTCGTTAAGGAAAACGGGGTTATTAAAGCCGACCTTTCGGTAACCCATCTTGTTGATGATGCGCCTCAGTATGTTCGTGATGTTATTTTTCCCGAATACCTTGATAAAGCAACCTGCCTGCCTGATTTTACTATGGATATTTCTTACACGGATATGCTCAAACGTCTTCTTTCCGATGTGAATATCGCATCTAAAGAATGGGTCTATGAGCGGTATGACCATCACGTTCAAACAAATCTCCTTGCAGAGCCGGTGATGGCGGGAGGGGCGATGCTTCGCGTAAAAGGGACTACAAAAGGAATTGCCGTTACCACCGACGGGAACGGGCGTTATACCTATCTTGACCCTTATGTCGGGGGTATGCAGTCGGTTGCCGAGGCGTGCAGGAATATATCCTGCATGGGCGCAGAACCGTATGGTATAACCAACTGCCTTAATTTCGGCAGCCCCGAAAAGCCCGCCGTATATTACCAGATTGCCAAGGCTATTGAGGGGATGGGGCGAGCCTGTGAGGTTTTATCCGCGCCGGTTACCGGAGGAAACGCATCCCTGTATAACGAAACGGACGGCGAACCTATCCTGCCTACGATAGTTGTCGGGGCGGTCGGTGTTATTGACGATTATAAGAAAATCCTGCTTTCCGATTTTAAAAAAGCAGGCGATAAAATCGGGGTTTTGGGCGAAAATAAAAACGAAATCGGCGGTTCGCTTTTCTTGGAAAAGGTTTGCGGAAAAATTGCAGGCAAATGTCCCGAATTCGATATTGACTTTGAAGCGGCATTACAAAAACTTATCCGGGAGCTTAACGACAAGGGATTGGTAAACTCCGCGCAGGATATATCCGACGGCGGGCTTGCCGTAGCGGTTTCGGAGTGTGCCGTAAACTCCGTCAAGTTCGGCGCAGATATTTCGCTTGATGAGGATATTCCCGCTGAAGCATTGCTTTTCGGCGAAACCCAGTCCCGTATTATTATTTCCTACTCCGGTAATAATAAAGAGGATATACTCGGTTTGGCGGATAAATATAAAATTCCTTTTAATACAATCGGTAACGTTACAAGCGATAATCGTATTTCCATATCGAATAAGGGAGAAAACTTAGTCGATATTTCGCTTGATGAGGCAACCGAATTATATAATACGAGGTATTTGTGATGTCGCGAAGTAAAAAGCTGTCATCGAATTTTACCGTAATGCCCAGAGATGCCAACCATTACGGTAACGTTCACGGCGGGATTATTATGCTTTCGGCGGATAATTTGGCTTACACTCTTGCCTCCCAGTATTGCAGGACTAACGTTGTAACCGCATCGGTGAAAGAGGTTAGTTTTCTTGCTCCCGTCAGGGTCGGGGACTTGGTTATTATGGATGCTGAAATTTGCAGGGTGGGTAATTCATCGCTTGACGTTAATGTCAGGATTCGCGGGGAGCGTCTCAAAAGCGGCGAAATATTTGAGGTGGCGGATGCTAAATTTGTGATGGTTGCCGTTGATGAGGATGGAAAGCCCACACGGTTTGACCGTTAAGGCTTGAGGAGTTTTTGATGATTACTATTGCGTTACCTAAAGGACGGTTAGGCGAGGATACGGAAAAACTTATGCTTAAAGCCGGGGTAATAAAAAACGGCGTGCCGAAGGATTCGCGTAAACTGATTTTCAATCTTAACGATAAAATAAAGGTATTGCTTGTC
>Ga0334900_1000837_pt1 | contig 39529 bp, 32 predicted proteins | sample GraSluR3_MG_2_FD_207231 | JGI IMG/M metagenome (GOLD analysis project Ga0334900, IMG submission 207231) | Sludge microbial communities from methane-producing bioreactor in Wageningen University, Netherlands - Granular Sludge_31_08-R3 | ecosystem: Engineered > Bioreactor > Anaerobic >... | reverse complement strand
GTAGATGACCCTTCCGCTGCTGTCGATGACGAAAAAATAGCCTTCCCTGCCAATGCGCTCCGCTGACAGCATATCGATTACCCTCTGCTGGAGCCGCGGTACCCCGACTCCGGATTCCCGGGCTTCGCTGCGCAGCAGGGTTATGCGGTTCATGACTGCGTTTACTTCGGCCTGCAGCAGGCGCCGAATCTCGATTCGGGCCCCGTTCTCGATGATTTCGACAATGCTGCGGTTGGTCTTTTCCAGGGAGCTGTGGATGTTCTTCTTTACCGAGTTGGAGAGAATAGAGAAAAGTCCCAGGCCGACAATCAGGATAAGAGCAAGAGAAATGAGGCCGTAGCGTAAGAAAAGTCTTCCGGCAAGGGATGTTGATCTTTGCAGTCCCATAATCTGTCTTATTTATATGTTATCCATTGACTGTTTGCAAAGGGTATTTTTGGCGAAATACAGCTTTCCTATTGCCCAAGCTGCCAAAAGCTCTGTACTCTTGTTTCATGGATCTGCACGGAGTTCTGGAGAAGGTGAAAAGCCTGTCCCGCAAAGCAGGGGAGTATCAGCTTGCTCATTTCCGCTTCCTGGATCATGGGAGCGGGGACGCGAAAACTGAAATGGAATATGTCAGTCATGTGGATGTTGAAAGCGAGCACATACTTCGGGACGGTCTGCTCCAGATTATTCCGGAGGCAGACTTCTTTGGTGAAGAGACCCTTCAGAACAGGGGTGAAGGCTATACCTGGGTTGTGGATCCTCTGGACGGAACCACCAATTTTCTTTCCGGTCTGGACCACTGGTCCATCAGTGTGGCCCTGCTTCACGGAGATGAGATACTGCTTTCAGTTATCATGAAACCCTGCAACGATGAAACCTTCTGTGCAATCAGGAACCTGGGAGCCTACCATAACAATCAGCGCATGAAACCCGTTCCCCGGCTTCCCCTCTCCCAGGCTCTGATAGGCACGGGCTTTCCCTACAGATCTCCCGATACCAGCGAGGCCTTTTTTTCCTGCGCCCGGGAGGTCCTCTACGCCAGTCGCGGTATCCGGCGCACCGGGAGCGCCGCCCTTGATCTCTGCTATGTTGCCGCCGGATTCTTGCAGGGTTTTTTCGAGGTCGATCTTATGCCGTATGACGCGGCAGGAGCCCTTCTGTTTCTGCGGGAGACGGGCTGCGGTTTTTCCGAGTTTTGCGGAAAACCCTATTCCCTTTTTTCCTCCCGGTCGCTGGTCGCGGGATTCCCGGGAAGCTACCAGGAGTTGCAGGAAATCTGCCGACGGCACTATGGTGAGGGCTTTTAGAGTATTCCTCCGTGGAAATACATCTCGTAGATACGCGATCCTCCGAAGGTGACGTATTCCTCCCCCCGGAACTGCTCGAAGGAGCCGGTCCAGCTGCAGTGGTACGAGAAATCTCCTTCCCGGTAGCCGTCTTTTCCCCTGTAGGGGTTCTGTTCATCCAGCCGCGAGAGGGCCTGCCTGAGAAACTCCGGAAAATCCTCGGGGATGGCGTCTTCGAGCAGGCATCCGTAATAGTTCATTCCCCAGACCTCGCGGTCCTTCTTCCAGACCACCTCCTGACCAAGAAAACGCTCGGCTCCGAAATATGAATCCAGGTATCGTAAATCACCTTCTGAGTAGTGAAGGTCCTTGGAGTTCTTTCTGGTGGACGAAACGGGGATCATGCCCGCGGCATAACAGTTCTTCTTGGCCTTTATCAGAAAGGGTATGACGGTCTCCATTGTTTCTCCTGTTTCGCGGCATCGCTTTCTCCATTATAGTCTTTTTTTGTTTTTTTTCCACATAAATCAGTGAAGATTAGCCGTACTGAGCCTTGATAATGACTCTTTCTTTATTGAGAACCGAACCTTGGCCCCCTCCGGAAATATTTTGTCCGAAGGGGTTCGTACGCGAAGATGAACGGGAGGTGCCGAGATGATATATTCCCGACGATCTCCAATGAAGTTCGACCGTTCGATCCTTCCTGCCAGGGTTCCGGGGATTTCCCGGGTTGTAAGGAGGATATCTTCCGGGCGCAGCAGAATGCCGTCTTCCGTTCCCTCTGCTCCAATATCCGGACAGGTCAGTCCCCGGTGTATCAGGCTCTGAAACTCGGAGATTGTGAGAATGTTGGCGGCACCGAGAAAATCGGCCACGTATCCGGAGACCGGACTCCGGTAGAGCTCGTCGGCCCGGCCTTCCTGCTCCAGCGCCCCATCGCGCATGACACCGATATGCTTCGCGAGGGAAAAGGCCTCGTCAATGCTGTGGGTCACAAGCAGTGCAGTCGCTTCGGTGTTTGCAAGAATCTCCCCCACCTGTTCCACCACCGACTTTTTTATCCGTATGTCGAGACTGCTGAAGGGTTCGTCCATCAGGATAAGGTCCGGTTCCATTGCAAGGGCCCTGGCAAGAGCAGCACGCTGACGCTGGCCTCCGGAAAGTTCGTGGGGGTAGCGCCCGGCAAGCTTTCCGAGCCCCACCAGGTCAAGATAGTCGGCAGCCCTGGACCGTTTTTCAGCTCCTTTGCCCCGGAGTCCGAAGGCCACATTTCTTATTAACCTGAGGTTCGGAAAGAGGGCTGCTTCCTGGAATACCATACCGATTCTGCGTTTTTCACAGGGCAGATTTACCCCGGGTCCGAAAACTTCCCGCCCGTTCAACCTGATACGCCCCTTGTCGGGATTCGCAAGACCTGCAATAAGTCGCAGGACGGTTGTTTTGCCGCTTCCACTTTCGCCCACAAGGGCATAAATCTCGCCTCGCCGCAGGCTTAGGCTGAAATCCTTAACAGCCGGGGACGGGTTTCCGGAAAAGCGTTTTTCCACGCCTGAAACCTGGAGCAGGGAATTTTTCATTGCTTTCTCCTTCTGTAATTCTGCAAACTGGAGATCATCATGAACAGAACCGTGATCCCTCCGCCTATTGCCACCAGGACAAGTCCGTATGGGGCGGCTTCATTCAGCCGCTCGTCAGCCGCCAGAGCATAGGTGGCGGTTGCCAGGGTGCTGAAATTGAAGGGACGGAGAATCATGGTCAACGGAAGTTCCTTGATTACGTCAAGCAAGAACAGAATACCGCCGAAAAACGCAGCCTGTCTGAGCTGCGGCAGGTAGACCCGGAGGAATACATAAAGAGGCGACCTGCCCAGGCCGGCAGCGGTATCTATATGCAGAGAGCCCAGAGATGTATAAGCGGAATCTATAGGCCTGTAGGCTACCGCGAAGTAGCGGATGCAGTATGCCGCGGTCAGAATGGCAAGGTTTCCCGTAAGGATAAGGCCTAACGTGGAGTTAAAAAAATGGAAATGCAGGTCGTTGAGCCAGGAATCCAGGGGCACGGTTATTCGCATGATACCGATGGCAATAATGGCTCCCGGTACCACGTATCCCAGACCGGGGGCTTCGGCAAGGACCCGACCGATTCCTCTCCTGAAAAGGAGGGGGAGAAATCCGATCAAAAGGGCTGCACCCACGCCGGCAAGACCGGCGAAGCCGGAGAGCAGCAGCGTATTGACAGTAATCTCCACAAGTCTGTCTGCATGGGCGGCCGAATTGCCCGTTCCCGCCCACAGAAGCAGCTGCAGTCCGGGAAGAATAAATCCCAGCAGTATGGGGATGGACAGAAAGATCATCAAGATGAGCGTGACGGATCGGGAAGGTTTGCGGCGGCTTACAGGAGCAGGTCCGGAGCCGGAGGCGGCGAAGGAGGCGCGCCCGCGGAGAAGGCGCTCTGCGGTAATAAGCAGCGCCACCGCTGCCAGCATGATCAGTGACAGTTTAACGGCGGCGGTCAGGTCTCCAAAGGCAAACCATGCGCGAAATATCCCTGTGGTCAGACTCTCAACCCCCAGATAGGTCAGGGCACCGAACTCGTTAAGAACCTCGATCCCCACGATAACTGTGCCGGCAAAAGCCGCAGGACGCATGAGCGGCAGGGCGACCCGGGCGAACAGCTGCCATTCGCCGATACCTACTGCCCTGGCCGAATCGATGAACTGACCGCCGAAGGTCCCCAGCATCGCCCGGCATGCAAGGTATACGTAGGTATAGAAACCGAAGGTCATGACGAAGATTGCCGCACCCGGACCGCTGAATTCCCGGAAAAGGGGGTGAAGCAGCCCTCCGTAACTGACAAGGCCGCGGTATCCGAAGGCCGAGATGTATACCGGCATTGCATGGGGCAGGAGCAGGGCAATCTCGAAAAAACTCCTGAAGGGGATACTATAGCGGCTCATGACCCAGGCGAGGGTGGTCCCAAGAAGAAATGCGCCTCCTCCGGCACCTGCCAGCAGAATAAGGGAGCCCAGGATATAATCGGCGAGAACGGTTCTGCGGAGATGCAGCCAGGTCGAGCTTGACTCCAGAATGCCCGGCAGCAGGACCGCCATGGGGAGCAGGGAAAGAAGGGCGGGTCCCCCGATTAAAATGAGCCAGCCCCGTCGATGTGTAAATCCCATAATCCTCTTATTTCCAGCCGGCCTCGTCAAAAATCCGGACCGCAGCACTGTTCAGTTCTCCCAGGGTGCTCAAGGCCAGGGTGTCTTCCCTGAAATCGCCCCAGCTGTTCACCAGGTCGGAGTGCGGCACGCCATCGGCTACCGGGTATTCGTAATTGGCCCGGGCAAAGATTTCCTGAACACTGTCGCTGACCAGGTACTCCAGCAGCCGGACTGCGTTTTCCCGGTTCGGGGCATGGGCGGTGACGCCGGCGCCGCTTATATTGATATGGCTGCCCCGGTTCTCCTGGTTCGGGAAGAGTATCCCGATCTGGCGTCCGACCTCGGCTTCCACGGGATCTCCGGAGTTCAGCATGTGCCCCACATAGTAGGTATTGACCACGGCGACATCTGCAATCCCTGCGGCAATGGCCTTCATCTGGTCCCGATCGTTTCCCTGGGGAGGACGCGCCATGTTCGCAACGATTCCCTCTGCCCACTGCCGGGCGGCCTCTTCTCCGTGGTGGGCGATAAGCGAGGCGAGGAGGGACTGGTTGTAGATGTTTGAAGAACTTCTGAGCAGTATTCTCCCCTTCCAACCGGGGTCGGCTAGAGCTTCGATGCTTGAAAGTTCTTCCGGTTGTACGCGATTTTTATGGTAGACAATTACCCTGGCCCGTTTTGTAAGGCCGAACCAGTAATTGTCCGGGTCTTTCAGGTGCGCCGGAATACGGTCGGCGAGAACAGGGCTGGGGACAGGCTGGAGAAGTCCTTCCCGCCTGGCCCGGACCAGGCGCCCCGCATCGGCACTCACAAGAATATCTGCCGGTGAGAGAGGACCTTCCATGCGGAGGCGCTGGATAAGTTCATCGGCTCCCGCATTGACCACATTGACCTGTATGCCGGTCTCCTTTTCAAACCGGGAAAAAATCTGCTCATCAACCTCGTAGTGGCGATGGGTATAGATATTTACTATCTCTTCTTTTTCACCCCTCTGACCCGCGCCGACCAGGGGAAAAAGAAACACGGCTGTGACCGCGACAAGAACTGAAAAATATTTCATGGGCGTCTCCATCGAAAGTTAATATGAATGAACTATACCAAATATTACTAAAATAGTAAACAATAGGATGAGAGTTCTTGAAGTTTTTCGTAGTGTTCAGAATCGTGGGGATGGCTCTCCTTCAACCCGCTAATTTCCCGGGAAACAGTAAAAGGTCCGGAAAATTAAATAATATTCCCGTAAATCCTGATTAGCAGAAGGTTTACCGTAAACTCATCCTCACGATTCTGAACACTGGCTAAGGTTTTTCATACCGGGATATCTTCTTTTTCTGGACGAAGGATGCAATCCAAAGTATACTCCCGCGTTATGAAAGCCGGGGTAATGAAGAATGATGCGCTGCTGTTGATGACCGCCATGATCTGGGGATTCGCCTTTGTCGCCCAGCGGGTGGGCATGAGGTTCATAGGTCCCTTTACCTATAACGCTGTGCGTTTTGCCCTGGGAGCCGTGAGTCTGCTGCCCCTTCTGTACTGGCGCAGAACCCGGGGACGACAGATCCGTTCTTCCGTACGCCTGCGCATGCGGGTGGGGCTTGTCGCAGGTGCCTTTCTTTTTATCGCCGCTTCTCTTCAGCAGATCGGCATTGTCTATACCACCGCCGGAAAGGCGGGTTTTATAACCACCCTGTATGTAGTCCTGGTGCCCCTTTTCGGGATCGCCGTACGGCGGGGTACGGGGATCGCCGGATGGGTAGGGGTCCTGCTTGCGGTAAGCGGTCTCTATCTGCTGAGTGTCCGGGAGGGATTTACCGTTTCTCCCGGGGACCTGCTTGTCCTGGCCAGCGCGGTATTCTGGGCCCTGCATGTGCTTTTAATCGACCTGTACGGACGCTACGTGGATTCAATTGAGCTGTCGATAATCCAGTTCGCCCTCTGCTCGGTTCTCTGTGCAGTGACAGCTCTTGGTTTTGAGGATCCCGGTCTTCAGGGGATCCTGACTGCGGCTGTGCCTATTCTTTACGGGGGACTTTTCTCTGTGGGGATTGCCTATACACTGCAGGTTGTGGCCCAGAAACATGCGCCGCCGTCCCATGCGGCGATTCTGCTGAGCCTGGAAGGGGCCTTCGCCGCCCTGGGGGGATGGCTGCTGATCGGCGAGGTCCTGGACCCAAGGTCTCTGGTGGGTTGCGTGCTGATGTTTGCGGGGATGCTGGCCTCCCAGTGGCAGGTCATAACCGGGTCGAAGAAGAGCCTTACTCCTTCTGTGCAAGATCCCTGATTTTTTCTATGGCCCGCAGAACGAGTTCGTCCTCTCCGGCGTATTTTCTGGCGGCTGTAAAAACTTCTTCCCGTGCCTGTTTTTCCGCCGCCTCGATCCTTTTTTCCATGATCCGGGAGCTGTACTGTGCAAGGTTCGGAAACACCTGCCGCACCGACTGTTCCTGGTAGAATCTGTTTAAAAGATCCTCGGCTTCACGATAATCAGCCGAGGTGCTGCCGGAAAGAAGGGAATCCAGTCTTGACTGATAATTTGCGTAGTTCCTGGCCAGGGCGGTGTAACGCTCGTCTCCCTGCCGCTGGGTAACCACATCCACCAGCTCGATCACAGCGGCGTTCAGGTCCTCTTCCAGCTGCTGGCGCTGTTCCTGGGAGCGGGTCAGGCGTTCCTCCGTGCGGGCAAGACTGGCCTGGGTGCTGCTGAGGCGATCGCTAAGTTCGCTGATACGGGTCTCTTTTTTCTGAAGTTCAGCCTGGTACTCCGCCTGCAGAGAGGCGGCGGCCTCCGGATCGACCCCACGGGGCGTATCCTTGAGTTCCCGGATCTCCTGTTCAAGGGAGGCAATGGTGGCCTGGTACTCCGCTGCTTCCCGGCGTTCCCTCTCCAGGATATCTCTTCCCTCCGCAATGAGGTCGCGTTCCTGCTGAAGGGAGGCTTCAAGTTCCCGGATTTTCCTGTTCCCCTGATCGAGCCGTCCTTCAAGTTCTTCAACCCTGTTCAGGGCCTGGGCAAGGCGGCCGCTGGTCTGCTCTTCCGAGGCCAGGGAGATTTCCGTAAGTTCAAGGATACGCTCTTCGTACTCCCTGCGCAGTTCACTCAGTTCCGACTCGTTTTCCGCTCTCAGGACAGCACCGGTTTGTTGTGTCACGGTTTCCTGCAAGCGGTCCAGTGTGTCGCGAAGGGTATCGTCGTTTCCTCCGGCGATCGACAAGGCAGCATTCCGATAGGCCTGAATCGCCTCCACGGGATCCCCCCTGCTTATAAGGAGGTCTCCCTGTTCCAGGTATTCCAGGGCCCGGCTTCGGCGTTCCCGGGCTTCAAGCTCCTCAATTCGCGCAACCGCAGACCGGACCGATGGAAGGGCTGCAATCGCTTCCTGAAACAGGTCCCGGGCCTCCGCTTCCCGGCCGGCTTCAAGGGCGGTTTCACCCCGGCTGATAAGCTCCCGGGTATTAAAAAGCCGCTGGGCGGCGTTTACGAGGCTGCCAGTGTCGGCGCTTTCAGCGTTCATCTCGGTTTCTATGTCCCCGCGCAGGGTGGAAAGAACAAAACGCTCCACCTCCCTCCGCCGGGCGATTCGTGGAAGATCGTCGATCCTGGGATCCTCCAGTAGATTCTGCAGGGTACCAATCTGTTCCAGGGCTTTTCGGAACTCTCTGTTTCGCATGCTGGTCATGATTGACCGGTAGGAGGCGAGGATCTGGTCAGTCAGCAGGTTTTCTGTCTCCTGCCTCCGGGCAATCTCCTCAAGGCGCTGCTGTGCCGCAGAAGATGCCTCCACCAGGGCCAGACGCTCGGCCTCGTAACGCTCGGCAAGACGGGTCTCCCGCTCGGCGGCTTCTTGGAGGATCGCTTCCCGCTCGGCCTTGGCCTCGTCGAGAATCTGGTTTGCCGCAACCCTGGCCTGCTGCAGTTCCTCCTCCCTTTCCGCCATCTCTGCCCGCATCTGGATACGGAACTCCTCGAGCCGCTGCTGAAGTTCCTGCTGTTTTTGAATTTCGAACTCCCGCAGACGGGTATCCAGTTCTGCGGGGGTAATATCCAGGGCCTGCAATCTGATCCGTTCCGCCGCGAGTTCCTGTTCCAGTTCGGCCCGCAGCTCAGCTTCGCGCTGCTGCAAGGCGCTCTCAAAATCTGTCTGCAGGGTCCTGGCCTGGGACTCGATTCGGAGGAGCTCGTCCTGGATACGGTTTATCTCTTCTTCTTTTCTGGCAATCTGTTCCGCGGATTCACGTTTCAGCTCCTCAAGGAGCCGGCCCTCCGCTCCCCTGACCGAGCTTACCTGCAGGGACATGGTCTCCTGCCGGGCTTCAAAAAAGCGGGCGGAATAGAAGAAGACGGCGCCAACTGCCGCAATGGCCAGAATGTTTATCAATGTAGGGAGAAGCACCCCGCTTTTCTGGGGCCGGATACGGAAAAGATCATCGCTGACGGTTATCCGGTTTTTCCGCACAACCTCCTCTATGTCTGAGAGGATCTCCCGACGGTCTTCTTCGGATATGGATGTCTCTTCTGTGAGTAAATCGTTATATGCTTCCGGTTCTGAGACCGTCGGATCGGGACTTGCCATTCTTACTCCCCGGACATGAACAGATTTCCGCTTCTAGTATCGGCAGGGAAGGCTGTTAGTGTAAAGCAATTTTTGGAACTCAACAGATTTTCCGGCATTAAGAACTCATGGCCGCCGACCGATGTTTTAAGGGTAGGTATATTCAAGGTGAGTATTCGCACAAAAATAGTATTGGTTGTTGTACCTCTTCTGGTTGCCGCTCTTCTTATTAGCGGTACCATAAGTTCATACTCCGCCCGCAGCGGTATGACTCGTATTGCCATGTCCTCCCTTGGCTTCAAGGCCCAGGAGCTGAACAAGTACATGGAAAGCCAGTGGAACCTGCTGGTGACAAATGAACTTTCCGAGGAAGAGGAATATGTGGCGGTTGCCAAAGACGCTATGGAGGCCTATGCCGAATCGGTGGTCCGGACCCCGACGGAACTGATCCTCGCGGTATCCTATGAGGGGGAGCCCGATCTTGAGTTGAGCACCGCGGAGCTGGGCTTTGGTCCCGAGGATCGGGAGGAGTTCCAAAGTCTTATAAACCGCGATGCTTCCGGCTGGATCGATTTTTCACTGAACGGTTCAAACCGGGTCGGGCATGCCTTCCGCTTTACCCCTTTTCAGTGGTTTGTTGTGGTATCGGAGGATGAGGCTGCCTTTTACCGTGAGGTTCGGGAGATCCTTGTTCGGAACGCCTATGTTCTGGGCGGGGCGATTCTCGTCTCCCTGTTCCTGCTCTTCTTTTTTGCGGGGATTCTTACCGGTCCCCTGCGCCGGGTTGTCGCTACCATGAGGGGGATAATTTCCAATAACGATCTTTCCGCCAGAGTGGCTGTGGAATATAAAGATGAAATTGGAGATCTGGCACATACCTTCAACATAATGGTGGAGGAACTGCAGAAGGCCTACAACCAGATCAAGGGATTCGCCTTCAAGGCGGTGCTTGCTCAGAAGAACGAACACAAGATCCGCAATATCTTTCAGAAATACGTTCCCAAGGATGTTATCGATTCCCTTTTTTCCAATCCCGAGTCCATGCTGGTTGGGGAAAACCGGGTACTGGCTGTACTCTTTTCCGACATCCGCTCCTTTACCACCATTTCCGAGGGCTATATGCCAGATGAACTGGTGAACGCCCTGAATGCTTACTTTGAGATCATGGTGGATATAATAATGGACCACGGCGGCATCATCGACAAGTATATCGGCGACGCAATCATGGCCTTTTTTGGTGCCCCGGTAAAACACAAGAACGATGCCCTGAACGCTGTGGCGGTAGCCCTGAAAATGCAGGAGGCCCTGAAGGAGTTCAACCGTTCCCAGGAGGAGAAGGGCAAGCCGAAGTTCATAACCGGAATCGGCATCAACTATGGCGTGGTTACCGTGGGCAATATCGGCAGCCAGAAGAAGATGGATTACACGGTGATCGGAGACATGGTCAATCTGGGCTCCCGGCTGGAGGGGCTTACCAAACCCTACAAGCAGGATGTTATCTTTTCCGAGAGTGTCTACCGCAAGGTCAAGGACACCTATCCCTGCCGCCTGGTGGACAAGGTTCAGGTCAAGGGTAAGACCATCGGAGAGAATATCTATACCGCCTATGGAAAACGTCTCAACCCGAAACAGGAGCAGCTCCTGCGCATTCACCACGCCGCCATGTCTCGCTATTATCGGCAGGATTTTTCCGGCGCCCGGCAGTATTTCGAAGCGGTGCTGCGCCTCGACCCAGCCGATTTTCTGGCTTCCCTCTATATCGAGCGCTGCGACCGCTACCTGAAGGATCCGCCTCCGGAAAACTGGAACGGGGTGGAGATCCTGACCTCGAAATAGTCGATAGTGTCTCGAACCGTGGGGATAGGATCCCTTTTCCATCGCGGAGGACCGTGATTCTGGAAAAAAATCGCTGATTCGGTACGGAGAAGCGGATAATTTCGGTCCCTATAATGTTTTAATTCTCCTTTATCCCCACGATTCTGAACAGTATGGAAGAATCTCCCCGGTATTTACTCCGTTTGTCCCTTGACTCGTTCAAAAATTATCGTTAAAACTGTTTTAACAGTTAAATCGTATGCGACCAGGGGAGGTGTAATGGAGCCACGGAAACTGGAACGACCAAAAACCAAGGAAGAGATCGTCTATGAGCGGCTCAAGGACCTGATTCTCCAGGGCGGTATTCCCCTGAATACCTTTCTCTCCCAGCGTACGCTGGCTACAAAGGTGGATGCGGCGGTCATTACCGTCCGGGCCGCCCTGCGGCAGCTGGAGAATGACGGGCTGGTGGAGAATGTTCCCCACTGGGGGGTCAGGGTTCCGGAGGAGACTCCTGGGACAGTACAGGACCGCTATCGTCTGCGTCGTCTTTTCGAGCTTGAAGCTGCACGGGAGGTTGTCAGGAACCGGGAACAGATCGATCCTTCGGATCTTCTGAAGATTGCCGCCCAGTGCGACGGGATCGATCTTGATCCTGAAGGGGACCTTTATGAATTCGGAGAGCTTCATTACCGCCTGCACATGGAAATAGTCGACCTTGCCGGATCTCCCCTCATGAGCCGGATGTACGAGCGCATAAACCTGAAAAAGCTCTTCTTCTGGAATGCCCTCAGAACCTGGAAGAACTCCTCTACCCGCCATATCGGGGATCATCAGGCACTGGTGGAGGCGCTCTTTTCCTCGTCGGAAGAAGAGGTGGTAGCAATGCTGGAACAGCACATTAATAGGGGACTGGAAAACGAGCTCAAAATGCTGAAGTCCCAGAACACTTGAAATCACAGGAGAGAAAAGAATGAGCATGGAACAGACCTGGAGATGGTACGGACCGGAGGATCCGGTAAGCCTGAGCGATATTCGTCAGGCCGGAGCGACGGGGATAGTGACGTCCCTTCAGGATATCCCCATCGGCGATGTGTGGCCCCTGGAGGCCCTGCAGGAGCGGAAACGGATGATTGAGTGGGACGACAGCCTCAGCCCTGCGCGAAACCGGGGGCTCAGCTGGTCGGTGGTGGAGAGCATTCCCGTTCACGAGGATATCAAGCTGGGACTTCCCGGGCGCGAGAGATACATCGAGAATTACAAGCAGAGTATCCGTAATGTGGGGGCGATCGGCGTAAAGACGGTCTGCTATAACTTTATGCCCGTACTGGACTGGACCAGAACGGACCTTGAGTTCGAGCTCGAAGACGGCTCTCTGGCCCTTCGCTTCGATGTGGATGCCTTTGCGGCCTTCGACCTGTTTATGCTCAAAAGGCCCGGTGCGGCACAGGATTACAGTGAGGCGCGGCAGCAGGCGGCCCGGGAATACTTTGAAAGGATGACGGAGGAGCAGAAAGAGGTTCTGCAGCATAATATCATCGCCGGTCTTCCCGGGGGACAGGAGGGGTACTCCCTGGCCCAGTTTCAGGAAAAGCTCAATGCCTACCGGAACGTGAATGACTCACGCCTTCGCAGCAACCTTGCCTGTTTTCTGCAGCAGATAGTACCGGTGGCCATAGAGTCGGATGTAAAGCTGGCGATCCATCCCGATGATCCACCCTATCCTTTGTTCGGTCTGCCCCGCATTGTCAGTACGGAGGAGGATCTGCGTCAGATCCTGAGTGTGTATGACACTGTTTACAACGGGTTTACCCTCTGTACAGGGTCCTACGGAGTACGCGGCGACAACGATCTGGTTCGTATGGTGGAAAAGTACGGGTCCAAGCTCAACTTTGCCCACCTGCGCAGCACCCAGCGGGAGCCGAACGGAAGCTTTTTTGAGGCCGCCCATCTGCAGGGAAACGTGGATATGTTCCGGGTCATGCGAGCCATACTGAAAGAGGAGAAGCTGCGCATCGCCCTGGGACGGCGGGACCCCCATATTCCCATGCGGGCTGACCATGGACACACCATTCTCGATGATCTGAACAAGAAAACAAATCCCGGCTATTCGGCCATCGGGCTTTTGCGGGGTATGGCGGAGCTTCGGGGACTGGAGCTGGGAATCGAACGGAGCGGGGCGGCCTGAACATCCCCGGGCGGGATTTCTGAAAGCAGGCGCAGGTAATCCCCGGGGGTGTTCATATTGAAGAAGACCCTGTCGGGATTCGCCATGCGCCTGATTTCCTGTTCCGGAACATAGAGGGTATTTACCCGGTCAAGGAAATTGTTGACCGATCCGCGCCCTGAACGGAGATACCCCTCCATCTTCGTCATGGCTGATTTTGCATAGACCGCGCACAGTGGTTCGGTAAAGCCGCCGCTGCAGGGAACCACAGCATCATGTCCTTCGACCTGTTCCAGAAGAAATGCTGCAAGACCGGCATCGAAAAAAGGCATGTCGCAGGCTGTTACAAAGGCACACTCATGCTGTGCAGCGCTAAGTCCGGCATGAATGCCTGCCAGAGGACCCATGGCGGGAAAGATATCGGAAACGCAGTGAGCCGGAGGATGATTATACCGCTCCGGTCTGTCGGCGACGATGATGAGCTCGCGAAATACCGGACTCATACGCCGAACCAGCCCTTGAAGGAAGGTTTCGGTATTGAAGGTGAGCCTTGCCTTGTCCCGGCCCATCCGGCTGCTTGAGCCTCCAGCCAGGATTACAGCAGAGGCGGAGACTGTCTGAGCTGAACCCTGCACCATGAACCGAGCATACCCTGTAACAGACCAGTGTGGCGATAGCGTTTTGACGAGTTCCCTTTTTCATGGAATAATCAGCGGCAATGAAGCAGGATGAACGCATCGTAAGCACAACCGGGAACCATAACTGCGGAGGACGCTGTCTTCTGGAGGTCCATGTACGGGGAAACAGGGCCCTTCGCATCAGCGGTTCCAAACGCCGCTTCGGACCTGAAGGCAGGCAGCTGTTACCCTGCGTACGCTGCGGGAGTTACCTGAAGCGTCTCTACCACCCGGACAGGCTCAAATACCCCCTGATGAGGGTCGGAAAAAGGGGAGAGGGCCGTTTTGAACGGATCTCCTGGAACGAAGCCCTGGACCATATTGCAGGGGAGCTGCGGCGGATTACCGAAACCTACGGACCCCGGTCCCGGTACATCCATTATGCCACGGGGATCATGGGCAAACTTGCGGAGAAGGAGTTCTTCCGGCGTCTGCTGGGAATCTATGGCGGGGGCTACCTGAACTATTACAACTCCTACAGCACCGCCTGTACCAATTACGCCACCCCCTACACCTACGGGACCGCCCGTACGGGAAGCTCCCGGGAGACCCTGAAGGATTCAAAGCTGATCATTCTCTGGGGACACAACCCCGCGGAAACGATCTTCAGTACCGGGACCTTCTCCTACCTGAAGGAGGCCAAGACCAAGGGTGCCCGGATAATTGTCGTTGACCCCCGCAGGTCCGATACGGTAAAGGCCCTGGCTGACCAGTGGATACCCCTCCGACCTACCACGGACAATGCCCTGATGGACGCCATGCTGTGGGTCATGATCAGCGAAAAACTCTACGATGAAGATTTTGTACGCCGCTTCTGCCTGGGCTTCGACGAAAATCAGATGCCCCCGGGGATTCCTCCAGGGAACTCCCTGGCCAGCTATATTCTGGGTGAGTCGGACGGTATTCCAAAAACCCCGGAATGGGCGGAGGCAATCTGCGGAGTCCCCGCGGATCGTATACGCAGCTTTGCCCGGGAGTATGCCGGTGCAAAACCTGCGGCCCTGATCCAGGGCTACGGTCCCCAGCGTCATGCCCTGGGGGAGCAGCCGGTCCGGGGGGCGACGGTCCTGGCGGCAGTGACCGGCAACGTGGGCATCTCCGGCGGCTGGGCCTCCGGGGCAGGGACCTTCAAGCGCTTCAGCCTGGCCTCGGTGCCGGTGTACAACCCTGTTACAGCTTCCATCCCGGTCTTTCTGTGGACGGAGGCAATTACCCGGGGGATGTCCCTGGGGCCGGAAGACGGGCTGATCGGCGCGGAAAAGCTCGATTCGAGCATCAAGTTTATCGCCAACCTGGCGGGAAACTGCCTGGTGAATCAGCATTCGGACATCCGGCGCACCGAAGTCATATTGAAGGACGAGTCCCTGTGCGAGTTTATTCTGGTTAGCGAGGAGTTCCTCACCTCCAGTGCCATGTACGCGGATATCGTTCTCCCCAGTACCAACTTCCTGGAACGCATCGATATCGCTGCCTCGGACACCCTGGGGGAGTATACGATTTTCCAGAACCAGGCGGTGGAGCCGGAGTTCGAGCGGCGGACCGGCTATGACTGGATCAGGGAGCTTGCTGATCGCCTTGGTGTGGGGGATGAGTTCAGCCAGGGAAAAAGCTACGAAGACTGGGCCCGCTTTATCGTGGATGAGACCCGAAGGGCTGAACCCGATTTTCCTTCCTACGGAAGGTTCAGGGAAAAAGGAATCTATTACCCGGTTTACGAGAAGCCCCATATCGCCTTCGAAGAGCAGATCCGGGACCCGGAAAAGAATCCTTTTCCCACTCCTTCGGGGAAGATCGAGATATTCTCGGAGCGTCTCTACCGGATGAACAGGCCCGATGAGATTCCCGCTGTGCCGAAGTACCTTCCTTCCTGGGAGGGTCCGGAGGATGAACTGACCAAAAAGTATCCCCTGCAGCTTATCGGCTGGCACAGCAGGCGGAGTACCCACTCGACCTTTGCCAATCTTGACCGGGCGCATAAAACCGAGGCCCTGGCGGTCTGGATTAATCCCAGGGACGCGGCGCCCCGGGGCATCGTCGACGGTGATATGCTGCGGGTTTGGAATGACCGCGGGCAGGTGGAACTTCCCGCCCGGATAACGGAAGACATTATGCAGGGGGTGGCTGCCATGCCCCAGGGGGGCTGGTATCGGCCGGACGCAAAGGGTGTTGACAAGGGACCCAGTATTAATACCCTGACCAGGTTCAAGCCGACGCCCCTGGCAAAGGGGAACTCACAGCACACAATTCTGGTTGAGATTACCCCGTCCGAAACTCCACGGTAAAAGAGTATTCAACTTGATTTATCGCTGTCCGGAGGAGTAAAATTCATGTATGAAGCGGAATGGACTGCGGCAGCTGGAAGCAGCCCTCTGGGAGCTGCCGGTATCCTATAAAAAGGGAATGCAGGTCCCCGTCAACATTGTTGCCACGGAGAGACTCCTCGGCGGAATGGATGATGCGGTCTTCGATCAGATAAGCAACGTGGCTTCGCTTCCCGGTATCCTGAGGCAGGCCTGGTGTATGCCCGACGGACACAAGGGCTACGGTTTTCCCATCGGCGGGGTTGCAGCTTTTGATGCCGAGGAGGGAATTATCTCCCCCGGGGGAATCGGCTATGACATAAACTGCGGGATGCGTCTGGTAACAAGCTCTCTGACCTGGGAAGAACTGCGGCCGAATCTTCGTAAGATTGTGGACCGGTTGTACAGCAGGATTCCCACCGGTGTCGGTGGAGAAGGTGCTCTGAATCTCTCCGACAGCGAGTTCAGTGACCTGTGCCACCAGGGTGCCCGATGGTGCCTCAGGAAGGGGTATGCCACTCAGGAGGACCTGGCACGGACGGAGGAAGAGGGCTGCATGGATGATGCGGATATCTCCGCAGTCAGCAGAGAAGCCCGGGACCGGGGACGTACCCAGGTCGGCACCCTGGGTTCGGGTAACCACTATCTTGAGATTCAGGTGGCTAAACCCGAGAACCTGCGGGACATTGATGTAGCCGCTGTATTTGGAATTGAACGGCCGAACCAGGTGATGGTGATGTTTCACTGCGGAAGCCGGGGATTCGGCCATCAGATAGCCTCGGATTATTTGAAACGCTTTACCAAGATTGGCCATGCAGAATACGGAATATCCGTTAATGATCGCGAACTTGCCTGTGCGCCCTTTGCCGCGCCGGAGGGTCAGGCTTATTACAGGGCCATGTGCTGTGCGGCCAATATGGCCTTTGCCAATCGACAGATAATTCTGCATCTGCTTCGGGAGGTCTTCTCCGAGGTTCTCGGTAAGGATCCGGCAGAACTGGGCCTTCGGCAGGTGTACGATGTAACCCACAATACCGCCAGGGAGGAGACCCATCTTGTGGACGGGGTTAGGAAGCGCGTTCTGGTCCACCGCAAAGGGGCCACCCGGGCCCTGCCTCCGGGAAGTGGTGATCTCCCCGCGGAATACCGTAAGACCGGTCAGCCAGTGATTATCGGAGGCAGCATGGAGACCGGATCCTGGCTGCTTACCGGTGTTTACGGGGGAAGCAGGAGTTTTTTCAGTACCGCCCATGGTTCCGGTCGCGTCATGGGGCGCAGGCAGGCAAAAAAACAGTTCAGCATCGACGAAATTGAGAAACGGCTGGAGCAGGAGGATATTTATATCCGTACAGCCTCCCGGGGAGTTCTGGCCGAAGAGGCGGGGGGGGCTTACAAGGACATCGACGAGGTGGTCCGGGCCACCGAAGCGGCGGGATTGAGCGCTCCGGTGGCGAAGCTGGTGCCCGTGGGAAATATAAAAGGCTAGACATTCCCCGGAGCGGAAAGGAAAGCCCCGATATAGAGAAGAATCGCCCCGGCAAGCACAAAACCGAAGCCCATATGGATTGCCAGAACCGCTGCTAATAGGGGACTTGCCACCGAGGCCACGCCGTTGATCGCCCAGGCCCAGGGTACTGCAGCGGGCAGTACGGACTGAAGCCGCTCAATCCCCTGAGGGAAGGGCATGCCCATAAAGAAGGCCGGGGGAAAACAGAGTACCAGGGTAAGAGCCAGCCTGGAGGGGGCAGACAGGAAGGCAAGGGCGCGCAGCAGGGGTGGGAGTCCCAGCAGATATGATCCCAGCACAATACCAATACAGAACAGGGCCTTGTGGGGACTGAAATGTCGGGACAGCCCGCTGCCGATTCCGGCCCACAGGAGGAAGGCAACCATTACCACTCCTGCGGAGAGAAAAGGATGCCCCAGGAACAGGGTAAAAAGATGAATAAGCATAAGCTCCACAAACAGAAAAGCAAGACCCAGAGCACTGAAGTAGAGGATTACCCGGCTCCGCATGCCGCGGAAGGCGGCTTCGCGGTGCCGAAGAAGCAGAGGAAGCAGTATCAGTACGGCCCCTGCCAGCACGGCAAGTACCAGAGTGGCGGCCTTTGTAAGATATCCCCACTGCAGCAGGGCCGAGCCTCCGGCTCTTCTCAGCTTTAACAGTTCCGGCGCGGAGCTCCAGCGGAAGAAGCGTCCGAAAAAGGGGCGGTTGTCTGTCGGCGCTTCAAGGTAAAACTTGTATCGTTTTCTGAAATCCGCTGCTTCCGGTCCGGTAATCTGATCAACCTGGGCTGCCAGGCTCTGCGCCTCGGCAGGATTGTCCGGACCAGCCGGATATTCCAGCATGAAGCCGCGGGATGAGCAGAAGTCCAGGGCTGTTGTGATATCCTTCCGGCTCCAGGGGCTTTTCCGGTAGAGCAGGGTATAGGTGCTGGGAGCGGAGATAACAAGAAGATTGCGCCCTATCTGTTCTTCCGGGACAGCCGCGTCAAGGGCGGCGATGAACTTCAGGGTCTCGTAGGGTGGCCGGTGCCGCCACTTGCTTATCATCAGAATGCCTGTTCTGCTGAGTCTGGACAGCATTAATCCGAGAGACTCGACGGTAAGATCAAACTGCTCATCTATGGCGGAATGCCCCAGGGAGGCTGCGCCCGACCCGCTGAGCCAGAAGGTAATCAGATCATATTCTGCAGTTGCACCCCGTTTTGGCCGGGAGAGCACCGTCCGGGCCAGTCCCTGCTCAAGAAGTACCGCATCCCATCCATGTTCCTCCTGACCTGTTCCCGGACGTATCTGCTGTGCCAGTTCCGGCAGGGAGAAATGCTCGTAACTCCCGCTTACGGAAGAAGCCTTCTCTACCAAAGCCAGTTCCATCAGTTCCGCGGAGGCGAAGATATTCTTTATAAAGACCCTGGGTTCCTTCAGGTAGAGAAAGGCAAGTTTTGCCGACAGGCAGTCAAGATACGAGGTATCCTTCTCCGGTGAATAGAGGGCCCCGTAAAGGTCGGCATCAAGATAGATGCCCGCACGGACAGGCACCGGATGGGGACAGAGAGGGCTGAGTCCCGGCGCAGAACGGACGGGACTTTCCGGTGATTCTGCGATGTCGATTCGTCCAAGGGGGGAATCGGTCCCCGTCATGATTCGCGTTCCCGGCAAATGCCCAAGACGCGCGAGGTCCTTGTAATCCGACAGAAGGGGACGCAGCAGCTGTGAAGGCAGGAACAGAAGAAAAACAGCTGCCAGCAGTGTTCCTGCAGTCAGCTGTTTGCTCCGGCGGGAAGTCCGGAAGTAGAAACCTGCAACCGCAGCGGCGGCAAGAGAGAGCATGGCCAGCAGGCGGAGTACCTCCTCGGGAGGCAGCAGGCTCAAAGCCGCCAATACGCCGAGCCCTCCCGCGCAGGCGCCGAGCAAATCTGCGCGGTAGAGTTTTCCCGGGGGAAACTCTCCTGAGGCCAGGGCAATGGCGGTACAGAATCCTGAAAAGAAGAAGGGCAGGGCAAAAAGCAGGTAATTGAGTACGAGAAACAGCCACTGGGATTGCGCCCAGGTCAGCTCGCCGGGATTAAAGGGGACCTGACGGACCATGATTATGACGCTTACCATGCTCAGGCCGAGGAGAGCAGCGGCTGATGGAAAAAGGCGGTGAAAACGGGGGAGAAGCGTGTTCCGCAATATCTGCAGCACCGAACCGGCCGTCCCGATCCCCAGGAGGGCCATGCTGATAATGGATGAGGCAAAGTGGGAACCGTAGGAGAGGGCGAAATAGCGCATCAAAAGGAGCTCAAAACCCAGGGCCGCGGCACTGACCATGGCAAGAGACAGATATAAATGAAAAGGGCTGGGGCGGCTCAAAATCCTTTCAATGGCCTCCGGTAAGGGGAACGAATGCCACCGGGAGCAGGTATTCGGTACTGATGCTTCCGTCCCCCTTCTTTCGCAGACGGATCAGCTCCTGGGTCATAAAGGGACCGCCCACGGGAATGACCATGCGGCCCCCGGGTTTCAGCTGCTCCACCAAAGGAGGGGGAATATGTGTGGCCGCTGCGGTGACGAGAATGGCATCAAAGGGGGCTTCTCCGGCAAGGCCGTAATAGCCGTCCTGCTGCAGAACCGTAACAGTGTCGTATCCCAGATCTGCCAGGCGCTGTCCGGCACTTTTCGCCAGTTCCGGGATGATCTCCAGGGTGTACACCCGGGCAGCCAGTTCGGCCAGTACCGCCGCCTGGTAGGCGGATCCGGTCCCGATCTCCAGAACGCGGTCGGAAGCTTCCAGTTCCAACAGGTCCGTCATAAGGGCGACAATATAGGGTTGAGAGATTGTCTGACCGTAACCGATCGGCAGGGGACGGTTCTGATAGGCCCTCCCCCTGAGGTGCTCCGGAACAAAAAGGTGCCGGGGAACCGTTCTCAGGATCTCAAGTACGGATTCATCAAGATTTTCTTTGCCGGTGTAGGAGGCAGTCATGCGGGCGTCCTGAATAATTTCCCGGACCATCCGCTTGCGGAGCTCCTGGAAATGATCCCCGCCTGACTGGGAAAAGGCCGCTGTCAGAAGAACGGCAGCAGTGAACACAGGAAGAGCCAGACGGTGCATTCTGCCACTCATGTTCCGTCTCCTTTAATCCTCCCCGATACACTTCCGGGCCCATTGGGCCGCCCGGTCCACCTCGCCGTCCCTGAGGGGACCCTCGGAGTCCTTCACCATGAAACCTTCCGGGGGCATGACCAGTTTGCCGCCTTTTTTTGCCAGCCCTGCGGCAATAGGTTTAGCCGCATAGCCGAAAAGCTGGACGAAGAACTTTAAAAAATTGGGACTGACGTCCTCCAGAGGAATACCCGTATCAAAAGCAGCCGCCTTTATTCCGCTCAGACCTCCGGAAGGTATCTGCTTTAGATACCCGGTTATTTCCTGGGAAGGCCGGAAAGCCCTGGTAGGGGAGCCGACAATAAGCAGGTCGAAATTCTCCATGGCAGCCTTTTGTGCCTCCTTCGCCTTCAGGACAGTAAGCTGCTGTATCCGCGGGTCGTTTTTCAGGGCGCTCTCCATAGCCCGGGCGAGCTTTTCGGTATTCCCAAAGAAGGAATCATAGACAATCAGAACATTCATGGCCCGGCCCTGCTTACTTGAAGAATTTCCGAATCATCCGGCCCACAGTCCCCGATGTTTTTCGCGATACACCCCGGCTTATTTCCCTGGATACCTGTCGCTTAACCGAATCAAAGAGTTTTCCCGGAGACAGGTCCTTCTTGAGAGAATCGGTAAAACTGCCGGCGTTTCCCTCCGATCCGGCCGACTGGTCGTCTCCGTCGGAGTCTGATACGGCTTCCCAGCTTGCCAGGTCGCGCCACGTATCGGACCTTGACAGATACGCGGTGAAGAGGTTTTCAATTGTGTCCGCGGACAGGCCGTCCTCGCTGCTGTAGTGGCCGCTTTTGTCCTGGTACTCGGCGAAGAAACCGGAATCCGATACGGCACACTGAATGTAATCACCGCCGTTCGACAGAATGAGAAAGTTGTTCTCTTTGTTTAATCCTTCGAGAGCCTCCTGCAGTTCTTTCGCCGTAACATTTTGCTTTGCGTGTCCGGAGGCAGTTTCGATATCCATGCCATCCTCCCCCATTGTTTTTATGATACCAAGTATACCACGGATATTGGCAGAGGTGTGCTATACTGGGAGTAATGGCAAAGAAAAATGTCATGGCTGTACTATTTTTGACTGTGTTTACTCTTTCCGCCGCAGCCGGTGGTTCCACGGAAGAGGTCTATACATCATTCAAGGCTGGAAAGGGGTACAGAGTCGGGGATGATGTCAGTTTTCTGGTTAATTATCATCTCTTTAAAAAACCCACGGGGATCAGCCGATTCCCCGATGGAGGGCTTTCACGAACTGTTGCCGAAGGGGTTTTTCAGGTGAGTCTGGATCAGGATGGAGAATTCCGGTCCCGGCGGATCAGCGATACCCGGGTTTCCAGTTCCCGACTCTATTCCCTCGAGGAGAGCCTTTTCTCCGGTTATGAAGAACACGAGGATTTCGATGTAAACCGCATCAGCCAGCTTATTCGGGAGCTCGGCCCTTCTGCGCTTGGACTTCCGTCTCCCGTGGATTACAGCAATAAAAGCAGAAGAAAATTGATTAAAGACCTGATCGAACTTGAAGGGGACTACCAGTACCGAAAAGAGATTATCCACTGGCTGGATCTCGATCAGGCGGAAGCCGGAGAAATACTCGCCGCTATGGATAAACATGAAGCCGGATTGAAAGGTCTGGCACAAACCGAATACCGACTATATTCCGAGGATACAAAAAATGAATTACGTAAAAAGGAAGGTTTGCAATGAAGAAGTTATTTTTCCTTATCATCATGACGGCCCTGCTTATCCCTGCCCTTGCACAGAACGGAGGGTGGCAGGAGTTTTCCGTGGGACCTTCCCGGTCCTTCTGGGCCAGTTCGTCCCTGACCGAAACCGTTGGAGGAAGGAGCGTGACCTACGGCCCCGAAGCCCTCTTTGACGGGAGTACTGCAAGTCCCTGGGTCGAAGGCGCTCCCGGCAGCGGTGTGGGGGAGTCGGTAACAGTCATGACTCAGCGACTGATCAGCCGCATAAGCGTGGTCAACGGTTTTGCCCGGTCCCCCAGACTCTTTGAGCGCAACAATCGTGTCAGGGAAGTCTCGGTCTCCTTTGTAGCCGGCATGACGGCCCCGGGGCTTGTGACCGAGCTTGACTATACCCTCTATTTTCTCAGGGAAAAGGTTATTCCCGGCACCTTTGAACTGCGGGACAGCATGGAGGAACAGTCCCTCGTCTTGTATCGTCTGGAAGATTTGCAGAGAAGATTTTACCTGGAAAGCCTGGAGCAGTTCTCCACGGATTATCCTGACCTTTTTGCCATGGCCCTCGATGATCTGGGAATCCCTGCGGGTGCGTGGCGGGACCCCCTGAACATGGGATTGCTCCGGGAGATATACGGGTTTTACGGGGTAAAGATCCGTATCGAGGATGTGTACAATGGCAGCCACTACGACGATACCTGCGTTTCCGAGCTGGAGTTCGGGCTGGAGGAATTGTAAACTGTAAGCCGGTTTATCCTGAGGAGCCTCAAAGATGATTCAAAAAGCCGACGGAGAAAATTACGCACCAGAAGAAAAGCCTGATCCTCTCTGGACCGGACGGAAACGGCCATGACCCAGGCGCACGCCTTCAAGGCAGTGGATCTGGCTGTCCGTGCCAAGGAGAAGGCGATACCGATCGCGTAAGGCAAAGACATTCCCTTTTTTTGCACAATGCCGAAATTGGTGTATACTTTATACTATGCCCTGTTCATCAGATCAGGCAGATTTTTCTTCCCAGATTATCTTCAGCGCCGCTGCAGAGAATACCCCGGCTTCAGGGGGCTTGAAGAAAATCTCTCTTCCGGTACCAACAGAGATAGGGAAAGGGGAAGCGTCGTTTGTTTCCCTGAACAAGGACCTGGGATACGGAACCCTCTGCGTGCCCGATGCTGCCGACTCGAACCGGGTGGTCGTGCGGGCATCCGATACGTATATGAAATTCACGCTGCATCTTTCCAGACGCCCATCGGTATTTTCGGTTGACGGCTTTTCCGGACGACTGAATGTGCGGCAATGGGACGGGTATCTTCTTTCCGCTCCAGCCTATGGAATAATCGACATGCAGCCCGGTGAACAGCTGGAGGAGTTCAGCCTTTTTATTACCGAGGAACTTTTCTGGAGACTGAGTAACGAGCTGCAGATTTCCTGGGCGGGAGACCTGCGGAAGATACTGCTCAATCTGGCTGCTGACCGGGCCTTTCTGCCTGCTCCAACACAGATGCATTCCCGACTGGCTGTATTTCAGCTCCTTCACTGCCCGCTGGGCGGGTCCCTTCTCAGGCTTTATGTCGAGGCCAAGCTGATGGAGATTTTTGCATTACGTGTACACGAATTTCTGCAGTTCCAGGATGCACCGGTACCTTCGGTGCGCCTTTCCCAGTTTGACCGCAGGCACCTCGAGGAAGCCAGAGAGATCCTCGAACGGGAAGCCTTTGATCCTCCCTGCATCTGCGAACTTGCCGGAAGAGTAGGGCTGAACAGCACCAAACTGAAACAGGGCTTCCGCCGGCAGTACGGAACGACCATTTTTACCTATGTGAGGCAGCTTCGCATGGAAAAGGCCCTTGAACTGCTCAGCGACGGCGCTCTTGGCGTTGGAGGCGTCGCCCTGGCCGTTGGATACAGCAGCTTCAGTTCCTTTTCCAAAGCTTTCTTCCGGTATTACGGTTTTCTCCCCAAAGAAATTACCCGCTATACAGGAACTTGAAAATTCCTCCCGGACAAAAAAGAATTCCTCCCGCGTTAGAGCCCATCTGTAATCGGATGTATTCTGGATGGTATGAAGAGGAAGACCGTACAATGGATGCTGCGGAATACGACAGCGATTTTTGCAGTACTGCTGTTGACTGCCTGCCCCTCCGCCGGAGGAGGGACAAGTAACGACTCACAAACACCGCAGGATCCGCCGATAAGCACTGCTCCTGCTGCACCCACCGAGCTGCAGGCCAGCGACGGCACCTATATCTCCTTTATACGACTTACCTGGAACCCGGCGTATGGAGCCGAGGGCTATGAGGTCTATTGGTCCGACAGTGCTTCCGGAACCTATGAAGCCTTTGACACCTGCACCGCAACAAGTTACGACGACTATGCCGGCGGCGGCGGGGCTACCTACTTTTTCAAGATAAAGGCCTACAATCAGTACGGCTACAGCGATTTCAGTAACTACGACAGCGGCTGGGCCATCGATCTGTGTAACGGTTCATGGGAACCGCCGGAGGGCTATTCATCCATTACCAACGGCTCCTGGTTCAACAACGTGTTCATGCCCATGAGTCCCGGATACGTCAGTTACCGCGGATGGATGCAGCGCGGTTATACCTACAGGATCGTGATAACCAATTTCTATTATCCCGACAACGCGGATCTGTATCTCTATTCAAGTTACGGCGACATACTGGAAAGAAGTAACAGCGGCAGCGGCGGAATGGATGAAGTTATCTATTACACTGCCCAGGATACGGGGTACTACTTTGTCCGGGTGGTTAACTGGCTGGGGAGTGACTTTACCTTCTCCATCGGTTTTTCCCGGTTGTAAGGAGGATGGTATGAAGGGATGCACGATTCCTGGAGTTCTGATACTTCTGCTGGCGACAGGTCTTGTATCATGTTCTCTTGACGGCGGCGGCAGCACCGGCAGTGATATCGGGTCGCCGGCGCCATATATCTATACCATTCCGAAAACGGGTCAAACAGCCAGTCTCGCTGCCGGAGATGATGGCGACCTGCAGACAGGCTTGAGCTGGCCGGACCCGCGTTTTGCCGTAGATGGGGAGACAATCGTCGACAACCTGACCGGACTGATGTGGGAACAGGCTCCATCCACAGACCTGATGACCTGGACTGAAGCCGTCGATCATGCCGCGGATCTGGATGCCGGCGGCTATGGCGACTGGCGGCTGCCCAACGTGCTTGAACTGGAATCCCTTCTGCGTCATAGCGGCGAAGTTGGTCTGAACAATTATCTGCATGACCAGGGTTTTGCAGATTCCATGACCATGGATGTCTGGTGGAGTTCAACGAGTTCCACCAGCCTTCTATCTGCATGGTATGTCAGTGTCTACGGGCCGATGTTCAAAATGGACGAAAGTTCGAGTGCCTCAGTTATCTGTGTTCGCGGAACCTCACCGCTTCTGCCGAAGACCGGAATGACAGTCTCTGCTGTTTCCGGCGATGACGGCGACCTCCGGAACGGGTGGGAATGGCCTGATCCCCGTTTTACCGACAACGGCGACGGAACCATTACCGATGAGCTTACCCGGCTTATGTGGCAGAAATCTCCTTCCACGGAAGAACTATCCTGGGCAGATGCACTTTCGGCGGCTGCCGCTCGTGATGAGGGCGGACACAGCGACTGGAGAATGCCGAATATCCGGGAGTTGTTGAGCCTGGTACACTACGGAGCGGCATCGCAACTTGGATGGCTGGACGAGGCCGGATTTGAGAATATTATTGACGCCGGCTACTGGTCGTCAACTTCTCAACCTGGCGTATCCAATAGAGCCTATATCCTGAATGTTAACGGGGGAACGGTACATTACCGGATCAAAACAACTGACGAGCAGCCCTGTATTGCCGTACGGAATGCAGGCTGAAACACTTGGAATTATCTATATAAGTTATTGACTATATAAGATATATATAATAGACTGCCGGAACTTCAGAAAATCCTAAACAACACGGCGGTTATTATGCAGACACTTACTGACAAAACAGTACGGCCAGCACAATTCTATTTAAAGACGGAACGCACCTTTACCGGCATCAGGAAATACTCCTGGGTGCTGGTACCCCTCGTGGCTTTCGGGTCCCTCTATTATCCACTCCTTGGACTATTCGTGTTCGCTATAATGCTTGTAATTATGGGAACCGGTTTTTTTCAGGGAAGATACTGGTGCGGTAACCTCTGTCCCCATGGAAGCCTTTTTGACCGGGTATCCATGTCGGCATCCAGGTTCATTAAAATCCCGCGGATCTTTAAATCCCCGATAACCCGCTGGGTCTTCTTTGCAATTTACATGTTCATGTTTTTTGTGCGCCTTGCCAGGGTCATGCCTCTCTGGGGAAACCCGGAGTTTATGGGCAAGTTCGGCATGCTCATGGGCAAGCAGTATCTGGTAATGCCCACCGTCCTGGGCTTTGCCCTCTCCATGCTGAATCCCCGCTCCTGGTGCTCCTTCTGTCCCATGGGCAGCCTCGGACAGGTCTTCTATAAGATAGGAAAGGTCACCAAGCTTAACCACAGCTTCGATAAAAAGGTTACCATCGAATCCACGAATAAATGCCACAAGTGCGCGACCTGCGCCCGGGTGTGTCCTGTTCAGCTCTCGCCTTTTCAGAACTTTGACGGGAATAACCAGTTCAGCAGTGAGCTCTGCATCCGCTGCGGTACCTGTGTGGCCAACTGCCCGGCGAACCAGCTACAGCTGGCAACTGCGAAGGAGGCGGATTTCCTGAAGCAGGCAACGGTTCTGGACGGATACGAAAAGCGGACTCCCGTAAGCGCGGTAATCGAAATGATCGAGCAGATCTCCCCAAACGTCCGGGAGTTCACCTTCCGTATGGAGACAAACGGAGAGACGGGCAGAAAAATCGAGTATACCCCCGGTCAGTTCGTGTTGATCAAGGTCTCTGAAGAACCCGAGATGTACCGGGCCTATTCCATAAGTTCCCAATTCCCCAATGATCCTGACCGGCTATCGGTAACCGTCCAAAAGAAAGAAGGCGGCTACGCCTCGGACATAGTCTTCCGGGATTTTAGCGAAGGAATGCGGGTCCAGCTCGAAGGTCCCTTGGGCCGTGACCTGGTGGTGGACAAGGACGCGGAAAAGGTCCTCTTTATCGGCGGAGGAATCGGTATAACTCCCTTTGTTCCCATTGTGAAGGATATCTCCGAAAATCCCGGAAAAATTACGAAGGCTGTGCTCCTGTACGGGGTTAACCGGGAAGGGGATTTTCTCTACGACAGCTTTTTCGAGGATGCGGAGAAAAGGAGCGATGTGTTTGAATACGTCAGAACCGTGGCCTGGCCCGGGGAAACGTGGGAAGGGAACACCGGTTTTGTAACCGAGACCCTGAAAAACATGGACCTGAAGGGCTGGAAGATCTACATGTGCGGCCCGCCCCCCATGGTGAACGCCGTGCTCAAGACCCTGGAAGAGATGCAGTCCGAAGGCCGGGGTGTGGAAGAAGAAAACGTATATTACGAGAGTGCCTGAAATTATCCTGCGCGGGCTGTTCGGTCCGCGCAAAGGTTTGATTTGCTTTAATAGCTTGATTGGTCGTTAATATATTAAAGTCACCTTTACTCCAAAATACCTTCTCGAGTCAATTTTACGGCGTATCAATTGAGTTTTTGCCCATCATTTTTGATAGATAAAAAAACTTGACAGATCACAAATACCGTAATACAACATATATATATGTTGTATAGAGGATATATATTTTATTCAAAGGGTAAGTGAGTGAAGTCATTTTTGACGTGGTCTACAAAAGTGTCAGAATGGTTTGTAGGTATTTGCATCTTTATCATCATAAGTTCAATGAGTTTGCAGGTTTTCTGCAGATATGTCCTGGTAAGGCCTCTTTTGTGGCCAGAAGAGTTGTCAAAGTTTTTCTTTATTTGGTCGGTTTTTTTCGGTGCGTTTGTGGGTGTAAGACGTAAGCAGCATATTAGCGTCGATGTTCTTGTCGAAAAAATTCCTATGCGATTCAAACGGTTTATTTATTTAGCATTAAATCTTTTGATTATTGTTATTCTCGGTGTATGCACTTATCTGGGGTATACGCTTTTCAAGTTTTCTCTTGCCTCTAAACTGCCAGCTATAAATATTCCCCTTGGTTACCTGTATCTTCCAGTGGCAATCGCATTTGGACTTATGATCATCAGTTTTCTTGATACTAGTTTGGATCTTATAAAGAAAATCAGATCTGGTTCGGCAATTGACGAGAGTGGGGAAAGTGTATGATTACTATCACTTTAGCTGTATTATTTGGGACAATACTATTGGGAATGCCCATTGCATTAAGTCTTATAACTACATCAGTTGTTCTATTCATTATCAATGGCATAGGTTCCATTCCATTGATAGCAATACCGCAGAATATTGTTGCCGGTGTCGATAGTTTCACTCTTCTTGCTGTACCTCTTTTCATTCTAGCTGGAAAAGTTATGAATGCCGGAAAAATTACAGATCGTATTTTCAATTTTGCAAATCTTTTTGTGGGCCGTTTCCGTGGAGGGCTTGCCCACGTAAATGTTCTTGCCAGTCTAATTTTTGCCGGAATGTCAGGATCTGCAGTTGCTGATGCCGCCGGGTTAGGCGAAATAGAAATTAAAGCCATGGTAAAGCGCGGTTATGATCCGGAATTCAGTGCGGCAATTACCGCTGCATCATCAGTTATCGGACCTATTTTCCCGCCCAGCGTACCTATGCTTATCTATGCTGGTCTTGCGGGTGTCTCGGTAGGAAGACTGTTTTTAGGCGGGGCGATTCCCGGAATAATTATGGCCTTGGTCTTGATGGGGGCAAGCTATGTTTTATCTCTGAAACGTAACTATCCAAAAGAACCTAAACCATCGTGGGAAATGATAAAAATTCGATTCATCGAAGGATTCTTCCCGATTCTTTCGCCTGCTATTGTACTTACTGCAATTGTTACCGGTATCACGACGCCAACTGAGGCAGGTGCGGTTGCGGTAATTTATAGTATTATCCTTGGACTGGTTATAAAGACACTCAAGGTGAAGGATCTCCCACGAATATTTATTGATGTAGGAATTGAATCGGGTGTTCTGCTCTTTATTGTGGGCGGAGTAACGGTGTTTTCGTGGATCATCACCTTTCATTTTATTCCCCAGACAGTAATTGGGATGCTTTTAAGTTTATCCCTCACATCAATCACTTTTGTTGCCATAGGCGTACTATTTATTATCGGTCTTTTTATGAACCCCACTCCTGGCCTTGTAATGGCTATACCGTTTCTTCTGCCCCTGGCCGCAGAGACAGGAATAGATCTTGTTCACTTCGGGGTACTTTCGGTATTGGTGTTGAGTGTGGGGCTACTAACTCCTCCTGTTGGACTGTGTATCTATATCGTAGCAAGGGTAGGCAAGGTAGCAGTTGAGAAGGTTCTACGGGAGCTTCTGCCTTTTACCATTATTCTTATGCTTGTCTGTATAATTATAGGTTATTTTCCCCAGATTGTGACATTCCTACCGGATTTAGTTTTCGGAAAGGCTATGTGATATAAACCAATATTTGTCTGTGCGGAAGCACAACACATTATTTAAAGGAGCATTGTATTGTGGCTAACAACGACTTCAAAAAAGAGATGAATAAAGAAGAGACCGTTCAGATCTCTCATGAAAGACTCCGCAAATTCACATTTGATGCATTGCGGGAGGTGGGGGCGCCTGAAAGAGATGCAGAGCAGATCGCAGAATGTTTGATCGATTCTGATTTGCGCGGTGTATATTCACATGGAATAATGCGGTTGCCTATTTATATTCACCATTGCCGGAAACAAGGGCCGGGATCAATCAACCCCAAGCCAAATATACAAGTGGTAAAAGAAGGCCCTTCCTATGCACATATCGACGGTGATAACGGGATAGGGCACCTGGTCAGCATTAAGGCCATGGAAAACGCCATGGACAAAGCCAAAAAAACAGGTATGGCCTTCTCTTCAGTCTTTAACAGCAACCATAACGGCGCGGAGGCTTACTTTGCCCATATGGCGGCCGAGAAAAACATGATCGGGTACTGTGTAACCGTGGGCGGAAGAAACATCATCGCTCCTACAGGAGGTCTTACTCCCATGCTGGGGAATAACCCCTTCGCCTATGCCATGCCCGCAGGAAAGGAGTACCCGATAGTGCTGGACATGGCTTGCAGTGTTGTAGCGCGCGGTTGGATTTTGATGGCAATAAAAAATAACTGGAAAGTACCTGACGGATGGGCGGTTGATAAAGACGGTAACCCAACCAACGATGCACAGGAAGCTTATGACGGGCTGGTTCTGCCTATTGGAGGCTATAAAGGCTACGCATTGACCTTTATTAGTGCTGTACTCGGTGGGGTTCTCTCCGGTGCGGCTATTGGAAATGAAGTAACTGACTTGTACCAGGACTTTGACAGGAGCCAGAACGTAGGCCATTTTATGTGGGCTTTGGATATCGAGACTATTATGCCAGTCTCTGAATTCAAAATGCGTATGGACCGCTTAATCCAGGAAATGAGAACCTCGCGTATGATGAAAGACGTGGACAGGATTTATGTCCCTGGTGAAAAAGAGTTTATAACAAAAGAAGCGAATCTTAAGAACGGAGTTCCTGTCAGCCTGGGGGTTTTAAAGGAGCTCAATAGCATGAGTTCTCTAAAGCTTGATTTCTGAGTTAGGGTTTAAACCTGCAATACGCTCTTGATGCGTATGCAGAAAAAATTTGGAGGTACGAAATGGTTTCTAAGAAAAATGGATCGAAATTACTTATTGTAATGGTCTGTTTTATCTTCCTTGTGGCTTTCTCTTTTGCTGAAGGAAGCAAGGAAGCACCCACAGGAGGAGCTGAACCGATCCTGATAAAATTGGGTCATGCTCAGTCGACGTCCGACGTTTTTCACATTGCGTCTCAGAAGTTTGCTGAGATCTGTAACGAGAAATCCAATGGACAAATAAAAGTACAGGTTTTTCCTGCTGGTCAGTTGGGTTCTATTCGCGACATGATTGAGGGTTTGAGAATTGGTACCCTTCAGGGAGTCTGGGATACTCCCAGTAGAATAGAGACTTACACTGAATTGGCCAGTATCTTTAACATTCCCTACCTGATTGAAAACCGTGCTCATGGAGAGCGCGTGTGGGAGAGCGAAGTAGGAGAAAAATTGTTTTCAGATATGGCTGCTAATTCCGGTATCCGTGTTGTCAGCATGGGATGGCGAGGATCTCGAAACATGACTACTAATCGCGCTATACATACTCCTGCCGATCTCAAAGGTATGAAGTTGCGGGTCCCTCCTTATGATATACCTGTTAAAACATGGCAGACCTTGGGTGCGAATCCTACACCGCTAGATTGGAACGAGGTATATCTTGCGTTGCAGCAGGGAACCATCGACGGTCAGGAAAACCCCATGTCTAATAATATTTCCGGTAAATTGTACGAGGTATGCCCATATCTGATTCTAACAGAGCATGTGAAGAATTTTAGTGCCCTTATGCTCGGTGACCAGTTTTATAAAAAATTACCAGATGATGCCCGCAAGATTATTGTTGAAGCAGCGATTGAGGCTTCAAAGGTACAGGGGGACATTGTAGACGCCTCGGAAGCTGAATTCATTCAGAAATTCAAAGATGAGGGCGTTGTAGTCATAAATCCCGATATAAGCGCGTTTAAAGATAAACTCAAGACCTTTGTGTCCGATAACTATCCTCAGATGGAGGAGTATGTAAAAACCATCGAGGCGATGAAGTAAGCGTCTGGATATTCGGGGGGACCGCTATGTCGGTCCCTTCTTTTTGGTGTATTGACTTTTGACATGAGCCCCGGGGTAATATAGGTCGTCTATGCAAAAATCATCGAACAATTCGTTAAGCCGTAAAGCCCAAGCCTACGATTATATAAAGCACAGGATTATTACCTGCGAATATGTCCCCGATGCTCCGATATCCGAGAAGGACTTGATGCTGGAACTGCAGATGAGCCGCACCCCCATAAGAGAGGCTCTGAACTCGTTGGCCGGGGAACATCTGGTGCAGATCTACCCGAAGCGCGGGATATTTGTGGCCGGCATTTCGGAAAAGGATATTATTGATATCTATACCATTCGCGAAACCATCGAACCGGTAGCGGCGCAGCTCGCCTCGTATTATATATCAGAGGAATCCCTTATCAGCATTCGCACAGGGATGCAGCGGCACCTGGATTCCTTTTCTCCGGATGAGCATCTGAAGATTGATCGGGAATTCCACATGTTGATTGCTGAATCTTGTAATAATGAGTATCTAAAAAAAATACTTATCAATATGTATGATCATAACAGCCGTATCCGGCACCGCATATTCAACTTGAAGATTACCAGCACATCCAGAATGGAAGAGGCCATAAATGAGCACCAGGCACTGATCGATTGTCTGCTTGCAAGGGACGCTGAAGGGGCAAAAATGGCCATGGTGCGGCATATCGCCCATGGAAAATCTGCAGCCCTGCGGATTATGAACCCTATACTTACTTGAACGTTTGTCAGCAACTGAAAAAAGGATGGTTTTGTTATGATAACAGGGATTGATCACATTGCAATTGCCGTCAAGGATACCGAAGTGTCCCTCGGGATCTGGCGAGACCTGTTCGGGTTTAAGGTAAAACACAGCGAAAAGGTAAACGGCGACTCTGTGCTCCTTACCCACCTGGACGGCGGCGGCGTGGATATTCAACTGGTGGAACCCCTGGCTTCGGACCATCCGCTGCACGCCTGGCTTGCCGAGCACGGTCCCGGGCTGAACCATATATGCCTGGCCGCCGAAGCGGAAAAGCCGGTGATTCAGAACTTTACCGAGAATGGATTTACCGTGGCACAGGAAACAACCCACCAGGGCATTATGGGAAAATGGGCCCTGTTTCTCGATCCGAAAACCACGGAGAATATTCGGGTGGAAGTGACGGGGTATTGAGAGTCCGGCGGCGTCATCCCTGATCCCTCTATCTTTTTCCTTGCAAACACGACAAAAACAGTAATAATATATAGGGATAGACGTATGACATTCTTCAGGAACCCGGCATCCAGTCCGGGTACAAGGAGGACCCCATGTCGAAAATCAGCGCTTGTCTCTGGTTGGATAAGCAGGCGGAGGAAGCCGCCGCGTTTTATACGAGAATCTTTCCCAACTCCCGCATTACCGGAACCACCCGCTACACCGAAGCCGGAAGGGAACTTCACGGACAAGAGCCCGGGTCGACTATGACTGTAATGTTCGAGGTAGACGGTTTCAGCTTTACTGCCCTTAACGGCGGGCCGAATTTTACCATCAATCCTTCCATCTCCTTTTTTGTCCGCTGCGAAAACGCGGCCGAGGTGGAGCGCCTGTGGCAGGAGCTCTCTCGGGAGGGGAAAGTCCTGATGCCTCTGGACAGCTACTTCTTCAGTGAACGCTACGGCTGGATACAGGACCGCTTCGGCGTCTCCTGGCAGCTGATTCTTGCTCCCGAATCCCTGGCGCCGCGTATCCTACCCTCCCTGCTCTTTGTGGGGGAGGTATGCGGGAAGGCCGAAGAGGCAATGAACTATTACGCATCGGTGTTTGCGGATTCCTCCGTGGGAGAAATCGCCCGCTACGGCACGGGGCAGGAGCCGGACACGGAAGGGACGGTAATGTACGGCGAGTTCAGGCTGGAAGGACAAACCTTCGCCGCCATGGACAGCGCCCACGAGCACAAGTTCGGCTTTAACGAAGGGGTCTCTTTACTGGTGGATGTGCAAAGCCAGGAGGAGATTGACAGATACTGGACGGCCCTTTCCGCTGTTCCGGAAGCAGAGCAGTGCGGCTGGCTCAAGGACAGGTACGGCGTCTCCTGGCAGATTTTTCCGGACACGGAAATGAACAAGCTGCTCCAGGACGGCGACGAGGCAAAGGCAAAGCGCAGCCTGGAAGCCATGTTCACGATGAAGAAGATCGACCTGGAGGGTTTGAGGAGGGCCGCGGCGGGGTGAATTGAGCGAGAGAGGGAGCTTTGCCGACCCCGGCGAGTGACGGGGTTCCGCGAAATATAATGTTAAAAAATTTCGAAAGGTTAGGGAGTTGCGGATTGAGCAGATGTAGTATGGTTATGAATACATAATCACAAAATAGAGTTATTAGATAATTATGAAATATGAATTTTCAGAAAAAGGTAGATTTTTAGCATAAACCCCTGTAAACTATCATTGCTGGAGACAGCAAAAAAGGACTTCCAGTAATGATACAAGATAAGTATTTTGATAATAATGCTACAACAAGATTGATCCCGGAGGTAAAGAAAGCGATAGATGATTTCTTTGCTATGCAAGTCGGGAATCCTTCAAGCCCACATTCCTACGGAACTAAAGCGGCCGAATTAATACTTACAGCTAAAGAAATTATTTCTGACTTCTTTCACTGTGATACCGATGATGTTCTCTATACAAGTTGTGCTTCCGAATCAAACACCATGGTTCTTCAATCAGTGTGCTCATGGAAAAGTGAGAATAGTATCGTTGTAACTACGCCTGTTGAGCATAGTTCTGTGAAAAACTCGCTGAAGCTGGTATTCAGATAGTTGAAATACCTGTCTATCATGACGGTTTAATAGATGTAGAAAAGCTGGCGAAAGTCTTGAAGCAATCAAAGGTTTCCCTGGTTAGTATAGGGTGGGTGAATAATGAAACCGGTGTGATTCAACCTATACGGGAAGTATCAAGCTTGTGTAGAGAATATCAAACGCCTTTACATGTCGACGCTTCTCAAGCGGTTGGACGAATCGACATTAATCTCGACGATATTGTAATAGATTATCTAGTTTTTACCGGACATAAATTGCATGCACCTAAAGGAATTGGTGGATTGATTTCTAAGAATCTTAAGATGTTAAAGCCCGTTATCTGGGGTGGTGAACAACAGAACAGACTTCGAGCAGGGACAGAAAACCTATTGGGAATTCATGCCTTGGGAGCAGCCTTGGATGCACGCAAGAGGTCTATGAAAGAAATACAGAAGCAACTGACCACACTAAGAGATATGTTCGAGTCCTCTCTGTTGGCAAGGATACCTGAAGCTTATATTAACGGTGCAATAGATAGGAGGGTGTGCAATACAAGCAATATTTGTTTTGGACCGATCGATGGAAGGGCAATAGTTGCCCAACTAGATAATGCCGGAGTGATATGTTCTCAAACATCTGCTTGCACAAGTCAGATACCCGAACCATCACCGACCTTGTTATCAATGGGATTATCTGAGGAGAACGCCTTTGGTTCTATCCGTGTTTCGTTCGGAGTCGATAACACTATAGAGGAAGTCGAGGATGCAATTCCTTTATTTGATGAAGTTATTACCCGAATTAAGAAATTTATGACCGTATAGAGGCAGAAAAGGGATATTGCAATATGAGATATGGTGGACATCAAACTTTTACTATTCGCGATGGCTGGTTGCACAAAGCAATGAAGTTTCTTTGTAATGATGAAGAGCGGCATTTACTTACCGATGAATATGCTGCGGATCATCTGGGCGTTGGACGCAATATGGCAAAGTCAATAAATCATTGGCTATTGGCTACTGGTTTGGCGCAAAAGGGTACAGAGAAAAGTAAGGACGGCCGAGATAAGGCGTCAAAAGAGTTAGAGCCTACATTCTTTGGCAAGAAAATCTGGATTCATGATTCTTTCTTTATTGATCCTGGAACATGGTGGTTACTCCATATCAATCTAGTAAACGATCCATCAAATGCTGCAACCTGGAATTGGTTCTTTAATAAATTTGCTATGGATAGATTCCAGAAAGCAATTTGCCTCCAATCTCTTATTAGAAATGAAAACACCAATGCGGGCCGATCTCCATCCCAAACAACCCTCGATAGAGATTTGAGCTGTTTTCTCTCCTCTTATTCAAAGGAGATACCTTCAAAAAAGAAAGATCCTGAAGATGAGATTGTTTCACCCTTTGTTGAGCTTGGCCTAATGAGGTATTATCGAAGTTCAGGGTATTATCAGGTTATACGGGATAGAAAGAATGTCGATTTTAACATTTTTATGTATGCGGTAAAGAAAGCTATTGGTGATGACTACAGTATTCAGAAATCGACAATCGAAATACCTTTCTTTGAGTTGGCTAATATTTCTAATGGGCCGTGTAGGGTTTTCTCTCTTACTAATGAAGGTTTGTTTGAGTTGCTACTCTCTTATGAAAGCCTAAATGGAAGGGCGGGTGTGCAGCTTATCGGTTTAGCAGGAGAACGACTTGTTCGATTACCTAATGATATACCAATAAAATGGCTACAAAAATATTATAGTGAACGGAAGTAGATATGGCTTCAGCAATAAGTAAAATCAGTATCGAGAAATTACTACGGTCGATAAATATTATTTATGATTCAGACCAACCTGATAGAATCGAGCATTTCCGTCCAACTGCAAAAGCTATTGCATTAATTGAGAAATTGCTACTAGATCCGATCGAGAAAGCATTTTTTGTAGCCGCGCCGTATGGATCTGGGAAAACGTTAACTTTAACGTATATTATTCAGCTTCTTGAAAATCACCCTTCGTATAAAAAAATGCTAAGGTCAGTTGCAAAAAGAGCGGATGAAATCGCCCCAAATTTTTATAAATATGTTCTAAATAGAACACGAAGCGGCCAACAAGGGATAGGGGTTGCTTTGCAAGGCTATCAAGAAGATCTACCGGATGCGATACTTAGAGGGATTCAAACCTCATTGAATCGAATTGGATATAGACCAGATGAAGTTTTATTCGATCTTGATTTCTCGACTTTAGAAGATTGTCTCGCGTCACTGCAATATCTTCAGGCTGAACGAATGCCTGGCATAGATCAAATATTAATTGTTTGGGATGAATTTGGACGCCATATAGAAGGACTTGTCGGAGATGGACGAGCTGACGAGTTGAACCATATACAAACAGTAGCTGAGTTTGCAAGTCGCACAAAACGCAAGCCTGTATCTCTCGCACTCGTTATGCACCAGAGCCTTATGAACTATGCTGGAAAGGCACCTCAATCTGTAAAAAAAGAATGGAAGAAGATTGAAGGTCGCTTTCAGACAATACAGTATATAGACGACAGCAAAGAGATATATAGACTAATCGCTGATGTTATCATGGGCACACAAGGGGGAATTGATCTATTTGAAGAAAAGTCACTTAATCGAACGATTCCCAAAATTCGTACGCACAAACTTTTTGATGACTTTACTGATGATGAGCTCCTTGATTTATTAAGAAGTTCTTGGCCGTTAACTCCGGTCGCGCTTTACCTCCTTCCTAGATTATCTTCACGTGTAGCTCAACACGAAAGAACATTATTTACGTTCCTTAATTCCGTTGATTTACAAAAGACAGTAACAGTTTCCTCCATTTACGATTATTTTTCTCCGTCTATGAGTAAGGACACAGAGTTGGGTGGTTCCTATCATATGTGGTTAGAGTCTCAAAGTGCTCTTTCAAAAACAGATGATGGTGTAGAGACTGAATTAATTAAAACGGCATGCTTATTGAGCATTGGCTTAAGTGGTGAGCGCGCCCGAGTATCAAAAGATTATCTTGAGTTTGCTGGAAATGGTTACTGGAACGATAATGAAAAAATAAAGACTGTAATTGATGGGCTTATCGCTAAAAAGTTGTTTTTATATAGGAAAAATAGTGATTCCATATCTCTATGGCATGGAACAGATATTAATATTGCGGAGCGTCTAGAGGAAGAGAAAGCTAAGCATGTTCATAGTTTTCAGTTGAGTGAATTCTTATCCAATGAAGTCGAACCGGAAAATTGGAAGCCGATAGAATATAATTCTGAGAATGCCATACAACGTTACTATAGGGGTATATACCTATCAATAGATCAATTAAATAGCCTTATTCAAGAGAAATCATTTACTGAAGGTCCGCAAGCTGAGGAAGATGGGCGTATATATTATATTATAACCCAGAATAGCGAAGAACGTTCGCAAGCTATAGAACATGTTTGTAAATTTGGTCAGCACGAACAATATGTATGGCTTATTCCAAGCAGAGATATTAATATATTTGATATTGCCTTAGAAGTTTACTCTTATTATAAGCTTCAGGAAAATTCAGATTTAATTAATACCGACCCTTTAATTCTTCCTGAATTGGAGCATCTCACTGACGATGCAAATGAATATCTTCATCGAATGGTGGAATTAGCTTTTTATCCATCAACAAAAGGGCCTGAAATATACTATAGAGGTCGGAAGAGCGAAAGATCGATTGAATCTGCAAAGGATTTTAGGCATTTCTTAACACTGAAAACACGAAAAAATTTTGATAAAACACCTTATATAAATAATGAGATGATAAATAGAAAGTATCCTCGTAAAACATTGATTAATGCTAGAAAAAAACTTGTTTTCGGGATTTTGGAACGAACAGGTCAACCAAGTTTAGGATTAGACGGCTTTACTCCTGATGTCTCTATGTTCCGAACCATTCTACTCCATTCTGGTCTATACCGACCCATTGTACATGAAGCTGATAACAGTTGGCGTTTCGCCCTTCCAGAGGAGATAGAGGATAAAGCTCTTGCTAAAGTATGGGAGAAAATAAGAGTTTTCTTAACAAATACTGGTAAGAATAAATCGTTTGATGAATTTTTTACCTCTTTAAAGAAACCACCATTCGGTGTCAGATCTGGAATTATACCAATATTATTTGCTGCCGGGATGCGTGCATTCCCCAGTGCATTTGTAATTAAAGATAAGAAAGGGAACTATTTAGAAGATATTCTTCCTTCTACAATAGAAGATATATGTCAGAATCCATGTGATTTCTCGATCTCGGTAGAAGAACTAAATGAGAACAGGAAAAGATTCTTGACAGGAATATACTCTCTTTTTACAAAAGGTGAACTTATTAGCAGTAACGAAATGGATTTACTGCGCCAATGTTATGATGCCGTAGAATACTGGAAGACAACTATATCACCAGCAGCGTTAGAAACTCGGAGACTATCTCCCGACGCGCGACGTTTTCAGGAAGCCTTAAGAAAAGCTAAAGATCCCGAAACACTTTTTTTTACTAGTATCCCATCAATAATTAGTAGTACTGACATAACGGAACTATTGGAATTTGTTAGGAATATCAGAGATGAGCTAGAAACAGTTGTCCATTTATTTTACAGGGCAGCATTTCAATCCACGTTAGGCGCATTGCAATTTACTGGGAGTAATGGAAAAGATATTCAGATAGCTGCCAAGAATTGGGC
>Ga0334900_1000835_pt1 | contig 39581 bp, 38 predicted proteins | sample GraSluR3_MG_2_FD_207231 | JGI IMG/M metagenome (GOLD analysis project Ga0334900, IMG submission 207231) | Sludge microbial communities from methane-producing bioreactor in Wageningen University, Netherlands - Granular Sludge_31_08-R3 | ecosystem: Engineered > Bioreactor > Anaerobic >... | reverse complement strand
CAATCAACCGGCTTGGCGGGTTCATAAATTAAAACTACTTTTGTTTTGTTCGTCCGGGCGGCTTGCCCCGCCACAAACCCTGACCACCCTGGCCTGGCAGGCACCTTGCCGGGACGAATACCAGGATCCAAAACCAAAAAACACATGCAAGCAAGATTTGGTACCCGCATATGGTCCGGCCTGATTCCCGGCATCCTGCTCACCTTGCTGCTGTCGTGGCAGGCCACCGCACAGGTGGACCGCACCCAGCTTGAAAAATTCCAGCGTGCACTCCAGGTGATCAACCTGGCCTATGTCGAGGAAACAGACAGCGAGGAACTGGTGGAACATGCCATCCGGGGTATGCTTAGGGAGCTTGATCCGCACAGCGTATACCTGTCGGCGGAGGAATTGCGTCAGGCCAACGAGCCCCTGCTGGGAAGTTTTGAGGGGATCGGTATTCAGTTCAACATCATCAGCGATACCATCACGGTGGTCAGTCCGGTACCCGGGGGGCCCTCCGAAAAGGTCGGCATACTCCCGGGTGATAAAATCGTGGTCATCGACGGGCAGGCGGCCACCGGCAGCCATGTCACGAACCAAATGGTTCAGGGCTGGCTTAGGGGAGAGCGCGGCACCCTCGTGGAGGTGGGTGTGAAAAGGCGCGGTACGGCAGGCCTTCTGGATTTTTCCATCACCCGCGACCGCATCCCGATCAACTCCCTGGATGCCGCCTTCATGGCCGGTCCCGGAATTGGCTACATCAAACTGAACCGCTTTTCGCGCACCACCATGCGTGAATTCCGCCAGGCTTTGTCGGGGTTGAAGGAAAAGGGCATGCAGCATCTGATCCTTGACCTGAACTACAACTCCGGCGGATTTCTGGATGTGGCCATCGACCTGGCGGATCAGTTTCTGGAGAGCGAGCAGCTCATCGTTTACACTGAAGGCCATGCCGCGCCCACCCAGCGTTTCACCAGCACCTCCCGGGGAGCCTTTAAATCGGGCAAGCTGGTCGTGCTGGTCAATGAGGGCAGTGCTTCAGCCAGTGAAATCGTGGCCGGGGCGGTGCAGGACTGGGACAGAGGCCTCCTGATTGGTCGGCGGACTTTTGGGAAGGGGTTGGTCCAAAGGCCATTCGAGCTCAACGACGGATCGGCCATCCGGCTAACCACCGCACGCTATCATACCCCTACCGGACGCAGCATACAGAAGCCATACGGAGAAGGGACCGACAAGTATTATGAGGACCTCTCGGAGCGGTTGAGAAATGGAGAGCTGGTCAGCCCTGACAATATTCACTTTCCCGACTCCCTGCAGTACCTGACCCTGAATAACAACCGGGTGGTCTATGGAGGGGGTGGCATCATGCCTGACTTTTTCGTGCCGCTGGATACCACGCGCATGTCCGATTATTATACCCGGCTGACGCGCCGCGGCATCCTGAATACCTTCAGCATTGAATACACCAACGATCAAAGGGAAAGTCTCACCGCTGCCTACCCCGATCCGGCATCCTTTCTGGAGGGGTTCGACGTGACCGACGGCCTGATGGAGGCCTTGTATGAATACTCTGAAGACCGTGGGCTGCCCAAAGTCGGCAATGGCAGGGATCCCTCTGAACAATACCTTAGGACACAACTCAAGGGATTGATTGCCAGGAGCCTTTTCGATTTTGGGGCCTATGTGCAGGTGACCCTGCAGCTGGATGAGGCCTATCTCAGGGCCATTGAAATCATCCAGGACGACACCTTTGAACGCCTGAACATACGCTACTGAGGCCCCGGGTGGTTCCGGTGTGTCCCCTGCAGGAGGTATTCCATCACTTCCAGCAGGTTGCCGAACACCCGATCCATCCCGTTCACCAGCCTGGACCTGCTCTGGTGTCCCCTTGACACCAGGATGGCTTCCAGTCCCAGTTCATGGGCCACCTGCCTGTCGTGAAGGGTGTCTCCGATCAGGAGAGACCTGTCCGGGTAGATGTCATTTTCACGCAACAACTCCCGGCCTCGTTGCATCTTGGAAAAGGCCAGATGGTTCCCGATGCCGTATATGCCCTCAAAATAGCCCCGGATGCCTCTTTTGTCAACGGACTCCAGCAGTGCCTGCTGTTCCATCGCAGACAGGATGAACTGCCTGCACCGGCGGGCCTGCAAGGCCGACAGCACCCTTTCCACATCGTTAAACAGGGGCGCCCCTGGCAGCAGCCTGTGGTATTCGTTAATGAATTCAAGGGCCGGTATTTCGAACGGCTCCTTCGAAAAGTCAAAACCCGCAGCCCGATAGTATTCAATCACGGGAAAAGTAAAAATGTCCCGGTAACGGTCCAGATCCAGCGATGGGAGGTCCCTCCGGATAAGCAGGCGGTTTATTCCTTCAAGGCAGGCGGCTGTGTCATCGAGCAGGGTGCCGTTCCAGTCCCACAGGATGCATTCGGTGGTCGATTCCATCCGACGAAAATAAGCAAATTCTCCTTGCCGGCATCCTTTCCCGTTTCTGGATAAACCATCAGCCGCTGCATGCCAGGAGTCGCTGGCCGACAATCGGGGAAATCCATACCTTTGCAGGAACCAACTAAAACAATCCATGGAGCCAGTCAGCTGTTTTGACGGGGAGTTCATCCCCTCTGAAGATTGCCTGTTGAAGCCGTCCAACCGGGCATTCAGATACGGGGACGGTTTGTTTGAGACCATCCGTGTGCATGAAGGGCGTGTCCTGTGGGCCGACAGGCACTGGAACAGGCTCAGAAGGGGGGCTTCCGTCCTGCAGATGATCCTGCCAGCCAGCCTGCATGCAGCGGCCATTCAGGATCTGGTGGGGGAAATCTGCCGGAGGAACCACCCGGAAGGCGGGGCAGTACGCGTACGCCTGTCCCTCTTTCGCAGGGACGGTGGCTTTTACACACCCGCCACCAACCGGGCTTCCTTCCTGATTGAATCAGAAAAACTGGCTGGCCCCTCATACTCGCTCAATGAAAAGGGATTGCGCATCGGCATCTTTCCGGATTTCGGCAAGGCGCCGGGCCCCCTGTCCAACCTGAAATCCTCCAGTGCCCTCGTACTGGTCATGGCATCTCTTTATAAAACCGCAGAGCAGCTTGATGACTGCCTGGTACTCAATCATCTGGGTCATATAGCCGAGGCAAGCAGCTCCAATGTCTTTGCCGTGAAAAACAACCTGCTCCTGACCCCGGGTCTGGACCAGGCCTGTGTGGACGGGGTCATGCGGGGCATTGTGAGGGAACTGGCACATGATCAGGGACTTGCTGTGAAGGAAGTCCCGCTGACCCTGGCGGAACTGGAGCAAGCCGACGGCTTGTTTCTGACCAATACCATCCAGGGAATTGCCTGGGTGGGGAGATTCCGCCACCGGCAGTACAGCAGGCACGTTCCGGCTGCCCTCATGGATCGCCTCAGGGCGCTGGCGCACTAAAGCAGAAGCACCAGGCTGACAGCCATCAGGCCCATGCCGGCCATCAGGCCATAGAGAGACAGATGCGGCTCCCCGTATTCCCTGGCCGCAGGCAGGAGGTTGTCTATCGAGATAAACACCATGATCCCTGCCACAGCGGCAAACATGAACCCGAAAACCAGGTCGTTCATAAACGGCAGCAGAAGCAGGAATCCGACGAGGGCTCCCAGGGGTTCGGCCAGGCCTGAAAGGAAAGAAAATTTGAAGGCTTTGCGCCTGCTGCCGGTGGCATGGTAGATGGGAACGGAAACGGCAATCCCTTCAGGGATGTTGTGGATGGCGATGGCAATGGCTATGGGAAGTCCCAGTTTGATGTCCTGCAATGCTGTCAGAAAGGTGGCAAGTCCCTCCGGAAAATTATGGACGGCAATGGCCACGGCCGATAAAACCCCCATCCGGTAAAGCCGGATGCGTCGTTTCAGGTCCCTGGCCTGACGCTCCTTAAGGGCCCTGCGCATGGTCAGGGATGCGTCTCCGTCTTCCTCGTGGCCGGGCCCGTCTCCCAGTTCGAAGTCTTCCACCTTCTTTAATTCATGGGGATTCTCAAAAGCCGGAACGAGTTTGTCAATCACCGCAATCAGGACCATCCCGGTGAAAAAAGCCAGGATGGTCACCAGATATCCCATCTGGGGCCCCATCTCCCCCTGCAGGATCCCGCGGGCTTTAATGAATATTTCCACGAAGGAGATATAGATCATGACGCCGGCCGAAAAACCGAGCGCCACGGAAAGGAATTTGGGGTTGGTGCGCCTTGTGAAAAAGGCGATGGCGCTTCCGATGCCCGTGGACAACCCGGCAAACAGGGTCAGCCCGAAGGCAATCAGGTAATCCTGGTGGTTGGCGATTAGGCTTAAAAGGTTCATCGGATGGTGCTGTTGGATAGGGTCATTGTTCCCCTGGTGTGTGTCCCGGATTTTTCTGCCAATGCGATGATGGCCCGTTTGATGCCCTGCAGGTCGAAGCCGCAGGCCGCGTGGAGCTGTTTCAGGCCTCCCTGTCCGGCGAAAGCATCTGGAATGCCCAGCCGGACAACCTGGCTCTGGTATCCGTGGTGGGCCATGAATTCGAGTACGGCGCTGCCGAACCCGCCTGCCAAGGCATTGTCCTCCACGGTAAGAATCCCTGAAAACCGGGAAAAAACCTCATGCAGCAACAACTCATCCAGGGGTTTGATGTAGCGCATATCAAAATGGGCCGCACCAGGGCCTTCCTCTTTTTCCAGCTCCTCACAGGCCTTTGCAGCATATTCAGCCACCGGCCCCACGGACAATACGGCCACATCCTTGCCGTCCCTCAGGGCTTCGCCCTTCCCTGCAGGAAGCTCTCTGAACGGGCCCTGCCTATCCGGGTCTGGGCTGCAGCCCCTGGGGTATCGAATGATAAAGGGGCCGGTTTTTACATTTTGTGCGGTAAACATCAGGTTGCGCAGTTCTTCCGCATTCCTTGGGGCGGCAATGGTGGCCCCGGGGATGCACCGGAGGAAGGACAGGTCGAATGCACCATGGTGGGTGGGGCCGTCTTCTCCGACAAGACCGGCACGGTCCAGGCAGAAGACCACAGGAAGGCCCTGCAGCGCCACATCGTGGATGAACTGATCGTATGCCCGCTGGAAGAAGCTGGAATACACATTGCAGTAGGGCAATAAACCTTCTGCGGCAAGGCCTGCGGCAAAGGTTACTGCATGCTGTTCTGCAATGCCGACATCGAATGCCCTTTCAGGCAGGGCCCCCATGAGAATGTTCAATGAACAGCCGGTCGGCATGGCAGGGGTGATGCCCACGATGCGGGGGTTTGAACGGGCCAGTTCAAGCAGGGTATTCCCAAACACATCCTGGTACCGGGGGCGGTTCCTGCCCCCTTCATCGGGCGGGCGGATCTGCCCCGTATCCTTGTCAAACAGCCCGGGTGCGTGAAAACGGGTCTTGTGTTTTTCGGCTTCGGGGAATCCCTTGCCTTTGCATGTGATCACATGCAACAACCTGGGCCCCCGAATGTCCCTGAGGTCGGACAGGATGCGTGTCAGGTGGTGCACATCGTGTCCGTCGATCGGTCCGAAATAGCGAAACTTCAGGGACTCAAAGAAATTGCTTTGCTTCAGCAGGGTGGTTTTTATGGCATGTTCCAGTTTCTGGATCATGCTGCGGGCATCGGGCCCGTACCGGCTGATCGTACCCAGGGCCTTCCATACCTCATCCTTGATCCGGTTATAGGTCCGGGAAGTAGATACATCCGCCAGGTAGTCCTTCAGGGCCCCCACATTCTCATCGATGGCCATGCCGTTGTCATTGAGAATGACCAGGATGTCCGCGCCCGAAGCCCCGGCATTGTTGAGCCCTTCAAAGGCCAGTCCGGCTGTCAGGCTGCCGTCCCCGATCACCGCAATGTGCTGCCGGTCCTCCCCTTTCAGGCGGGATGCCAGGGCCATGCCCAGGGCGGCCGAAATGCTGGTGGATGAATGCCCTGTCCCGAAACTGTCGTAGGGGCTTTCGCTTCGTTTCGGAAAACCGCTGATCCCCCCGTACTTTCTGTTGGTGTGGAACCGTTCACGCCGGCCGGTCAATATTTTATGGGCATAAGCCTGGTGACCCACATCCCATATCAGGCGGTCGTGGGGGGTGTTGAATACATGGTGGATCGCCACAGTCAGCTCCACCACGCCCAGGCTGGCCCCGAAATGGCCGGGGTTGAGGCTGACCGCCTCGATGATGAACTGCCTGAGCTCCCCGCAAAGGGAAACAAGCTGTTGCTTATCCAGTCCTTTCAGGTCTGCCGGGGATTGTATGCGCTGCAACAATGAACCTGCATCAAGTCCCATACTGCTTTTGTCTGTATGCTGTCCGGGCCGTCCCTGCAGGCACCCATGGCCTGCAGGCAGGATTCTCAGCCTGTGTCAGTCTCCCGGCCTTTGAGGTTCATTGATGAACCGCTCCAGGGTTTGTTTCTCAAAATAGGATTTAAACTGAAGTGTCACGTCCCTGACCAGGCCGCCCATCAGGCATTTGTTGAAAGGGCAGACTTGTTTGTCCATCGGGCACTGGGGGGTGTCTATCCTGCCCTCTATGGCTTCGTATATATCCAGGATGGTGATGTCGGAAGGTGGCTTGTTGAGAACAAAGCCCCCATTGGGTCCGCGGACCGAACGGAGGAAGTTGTGCTTCACCAGGAGCTGGAGGACCTTGGCAAGGTGGTTCCGGGAAGCCCCCATACGTTCTGACAGGACGTTGACGTTCACATGGTGTCCGGCCTGGGCGATCAGCACCATGGAATGAAGGCCCAGGGAGGCTGCCTCGGAAAGTTGGACGAGTCTGGCCATAAAGCGTTGTCTTTATCCCCTCCGGTGAGGCAGGGCTTAGAATAGCATTTTTTGTACTGTCACGTCAGGGATGGCGAGCAGGTCATTTTCCAGCCGGATACATTCCGTTTCCTCCCCCATCAGCTCCAACAGGATCAGCCCGCTTCCCGGCAGGTTCTCGTTTTCCAGCTCGTTCAGGCCGAGGCGGGTTTTTATGGTACAGCCGTATTTGGTGAGGACTTTCTGGACCTCCAGGGCTGCCTGGCCGGGTTCCCTGACCAGCACGCCCAATACCCTGATTGATGACATATTTCTGGTTTTAATGGTGTTCGAATTGCATTTTGCGGATTTCGATGCCGCCAATCTCAAGCAGTTCCTTTTCCAGCAGGTCCCACGCTGCGGGATCCCCCTGCAGCACGAGCAGGATCGTGCCCACCCTGCTGCACACATCAGCCGACAGCTCGTGAAATCCCAGGCGGGTTCGGATGGTCCGGGCATGTCTGGAGAGGACCTTCTGGGTCAGACCGGCTTCTTTGATGCGGTCATATACCAAAATACCCATGATCATGGTTTGTTGCATGGCCTTAGATTTAAAAATACAGATCGCGTTTACCGTGTTTGATTTCCTGCAGTTTCTGCTCCAGGCGGTCGGTTTTCTGTGACCGGGACAATTCGTCCATTTTCCGTGCAATCAGCTCATAACCCGCTGCTTTGGTTTTTTCAGGGGCATAGTCTTCGAGGTATTCAGCAAATGTCAGCAAGGCATTGGGTGAACAATAGCGTTTGATAAACCCCGGAACAGAAAACTCCATGAAGTGCTCACCGGTTCTTCCAAGCCTGTAGCATGCGGTACAAAAAGAGGGAATGTAACCGGTCCGGATCAGCTCATCCATGATCTCGTTCAGGGAACGGGTGTCGTTGATCTGAAATTGTTCCATGCTCAGGTCCTGATCCTGTCCTTCATTTTTGCCCTTGGAGTAGCCCCCCAGTTCCAGGTTGGTGCCGCCATCAATCTGGGATACCCCGAAGCGAAGGACCTGGTCCCGGGTATGGGCAGGCTCCCTGGCCGTCAGGATCATCCCGGTGTAAGGCACTGCCAGGCGAAGGATGGCCACCAGGCGCACGAATTCATCGTCACCGACGATATGGGCCTTATCGATATTTAACGACAGGGCATTCTGGATGCGCGGGAAGGAAATGGTGTGGGGGCCCACCTTATAGACTGCCTCGAAATGATTGACGTGCCGGACCAGCCCCATGACCTCGAAACGCCAGTCGTAAAGACCGAAAAGGGCTCCGATGCCCACATCATCAATCCCTGCCTCCTGGGCCCGGTCCAGGGCCGTAAGCCGCCAGTCATAATTGCGCTTGACCCCGCCCAGGTGGACCTTCGCATAAGTTGGTTCATGGTAGGTTTCCTGAAAGATCTGGTAGGTGCCGATCCCGGCATCTTTTACTGTCCTGAAACCCTGTATATCCAATGGCGCCGCATTGATATTCACCCTCCTGATTTCCCCGTTGCCGTGCTTTACGCCGTAGACGAGGCGCACTGTCTCGGCAATGAATTCCGGGGAGTATTTTGGATGTTCCCCGTAAACGAGGATCAACCGCTTGTGCCCCTGGTCAATCAATGCCTTGGTTTCGGTTACAAGTTCATCAGCACTTAATGTGAGCCGCTTGACCTCCTTGTTTGTGGAGCGGAAACCGCAATACTGGCAGTTGTTGGTGCATAAGTCGCCCACATAGAGCGGGGCAAACAGCACAATGCGTTCTCCGTAGACCTTTTCTTTCAGGGTGCGCGCTCCTTCCTTGATCTCCTCGATCAGGGCGGGGTCCGTGGTATTGATCAGGACGGCCGTTTCTTCCAGTGACAGCCGGTTCTTTTCGAGTGAGGCCTGGATGATGTCCCTCACCCGTTGCTTGTCTGCTTTGACATTCCGCAGGTAATCCCAGATCTCGCCGGGATCTATAAAGGGCTTCATCCTTTGATCCCTGATCCTGTATGTCTGAGGTTTGTAAATCATGAAAGGGGAATATTGGTATGTCAAAATTAATGAATCTTTTCGGAGATCCGGGTGCCCGGAATCAAAAAAGCAATAGCCGATTTAAATACTTTAAATACCTTAAATACTTAAATGCTGACTCTCAACCCGTCATAGGCCAGGAAAACATTCTCCGGAAGGAGTTCCCCGATGCTTTGGTGAAGGCCCATAAAATGGCTCAGGTGGGTAATATAGGCGCTGGCGGGCCGGAGCTCCGTGACCTGGTCGATGGCCTCCTGCAGGGAAAAGTGGGAGATGTGTTTGGATTTTCTCAGGGCATTAATGACCAGCACCTCGAGCCCTTTCAGCTTCTCTTTCTCCTCAGCCGGAATGTGGCTGGCGTCCGTAATGTAGGCGAATGGACCGATCCGGAATCCAAACACATGCATTTGGTTGTGGAGGACCTGGATCGGTTGTACAGGGAGCGCCCCGACCATGAAGGGCTCATTCTCTATGATGTGGAACTGAAGCTGGGGTGCCCCGAAGAAGCGTTTCTCCGTGAGGATGTATGGAAATTCCTTGCAGATGGCGTCGATGACCTGTTGGCTGGCAAAGACATCCACCGTCTTGTTCAAAACGTAGTTGAAGGCCCTCACATCGTCCAGCCCGGCAATATGGTCCCGGTGTCCATGGGTAAACAAAATCGCCGAGATGTCATCGACCTTTTCCCGGATCATCTGGTACCGGAAATCCGGGCCGCAATCGATGATGAGCCTGAGTGCTCCGACCTCCACCATGGCGGAAGTCCTGAGCCTGTGATCCCGTCTGTCCTGGCTGGTGCACACCAGGCAGTCGCATGCCACGACGGGAACCCCTGTGGAGGTTCCTGTTCCCAGGAAAGTGATGGTCATCGGTGGTTTATCACTCATGCTTGCGGGCCTTGATCAATATATCAGGTCTTCCACCATTTCCCTGGCTTCTTCCACCAGGCTGCCCGGGAAAGTGGCTCCGGGTGCGGACACCATGACCCGTTTATAAAAGTACAGGGTGGCTTCGGCAGCCTCTGCCGGAAGCGTATCATACAAGAGCTGGATTTCCACCCGCCGGTTTCCGTCCCCTCCCTCCAGGATAAAACCCATGGCTTTCATCCAGCTATTTTGAAAACGAAGGTTGGTGGCATAAATGCCGCAGGGAGGGATGAGTTTCTCCGGTTCGGGGGTGGCCAGACTGGAAGTGGGGGTGCCGTTCAGTCCCGGCAGGCCCTCTCCCCTGCCAAGGGTCCCCTGGATGATGTATTGGTGGTCAAGATAGGCGTTGGCCCGCTGGATATTCCCTTCCAACAGGGCCCTGCGGATCTTGGTGGAACTGACCGTCTCGTTTTCAATGTCCTTGAGGGGAATCTCTTCTACCAGAAAATCAAGCTGTTGTCCGAGTGTGTGCAGGTAGGAGAAGTCTCCCTCCCGGTTGTGACCGAAGTGGTGGTTGTGCCCGATCACGACCACCCTGGCTTTGAGTTGACCCACCAGGATGTCCGTGACGAATTGCCGCGAGCTGATCCTTGAAAAATCCAGGGTGAAGGGAATGATGATGAGGTTGTCCAGACCTGCCTTCCCCAGCAACTCAATCTTTTCCTCCTGGGTGTTGATCAGCTTCAGGTCGGTCTGGTCGGGGTAGAGCACCTTGCGCGGATGCGGATGAAAGGTAATGAGAACGGACTCCCCCCCGGTTTCCCTTGCCAGTTCGTTAAGCCGCCCGATGATGATCTTATGGCCCACATGCACCCCGTCGAATGAACCTGTCGTGACCACGGCGTTTTGAATGCGGCCTGCCGCCTCCGGAGTGGAATAGAAAACCCTCATGATGCCTGCGTATTGCCTGGTTCAATGCGCTGCTTTACTAAAAAAGCAAGTTTTTCCAGGGAGGTCACAATGTCATATTCTTCCAGGTACACCTGGTCCGGAACCGTCAGGGGGACGCTGGTGTAGTTCAGGATGCCCCGGATGCCCGACTCAAGCAGCAGCCTGGCCACCTCATGGGTGGCCTCCGGGGCCACCGTCAGCACGGCGATGCTGATCCCTTCCTTCCCGATGACTTCACCAAATTTGGTGATGTGATGGCAGGGCACGCCGGCAATGACGCGGTCTGTTTTCTGCAGGTCGTTGTCAAAGGCCGCCACGATGTGGAGCTTTTCCCTTTTTCCGCTGAAATAGCTGGTGATGGCCCTGCCCAGGTTGCCCATGCCGACAATGGCAATTTTCTGCCCCTGCTCGCTGTCAATGATCCTGCCGATCAGGGCCACCAGGTCCTTGATCACATACCCTTTGCTCTGGCTGCCGCTGTAGCCGATGAGCATCAGGTCGCGCCGGACCTGAACCGGGGTGAGATTCATCATGCCGGCCAGTTCATGGGAGTATATGTTGTTTGTGCCCTCCGCCATGCTGTTAAAGAGAATGCGGCGGTACTGGCTCAGCCTTTCCACCGTTTTCCCTGGCAGTTCCTGGGGATTTCTGATTTTCTTCATGGATATCTGCTTCTTAAATGACTTGCTGATGGGTTGGCTTTTTCACGGCGGGAAGCTCACTGGTCGCGAAATACCACGGTGAAGGTACTTCCCTGACCCGGGGTGCTTTCCACCGAAATATCCGCAGGGTAAAGATCCAGGACCTTTTTCACAATGGACAATCCCAAACCGCTCCCGCTGATGTTCTTGGTTTGCTCGCTGCGGATCCGCACAAAGTCTCCGAACAGCCTTTCAATGTCTTCCGGCTTCAGCCCGATCCCCGTGTCCACCACCTCGATGGTGACGGTCCCCTTGTCCCGGCTCAGGTTGATATCCACCCTTCCTCCGATTTTATTATACTTTATTGCGTTGGATATCAGATTGTTGAAAATTATTTCAATTTCTTGCCTGTCGGCCAGCAGGCTGATCTTTCTGCTGCAGTTGAGGTAGATGTCAATGTCCCTCTGAATGGACAGTGGCTGAAATGAGTCGATTGCCTGTTGCGCCATCTCACAAAGCAGCACGGGTTCCAGGTTCCTTGACTTTTTCCCTCCCTCTATGCGGGTAAAGTCCAGCATGTCCAGAATCAGGTTCCTCATGCCCTGGATCCGAAACAGGGCCCGGTCGATCATCTCCATATAGTCCTGGATATGTTCCCCGGCCTTTTTTTCCTGCATCATACGCAGGTAACCCTCCACGGCATTCAGCGGGGATTTGAGCTCGTGGGAAAGCACCGAAAGGAACTGAAACCGGACCTGCTTCCCTTCGTCCCTCAGCCGGCTGGTCATGCGGCGGAGAAACAATTGTTTGGTGATGGTTTCGATGGAGGCCCTGAGCTCCTTGGGAGTGAATGGTTTGGGAACGAAATCATACGCACCCTTTTTGGTGGCCTTGACGGCCAGTTCCAGGGATGCATAGGAGGTGATCATCACCACCACCGAGTCCATCTCTTTTTTGTTGATGTACTCCAGCACCTCGATCCCCTGAATGCCGGGCAACTTGTTATCAAGCAGGACGATATCGAAACGTTTCGCGTCCAGCTGTTCCAGGGCCTGTTCCCCGCTTTCCGCCATGGAAACTTCAAATTCGAAGTCCTCGTCCATGAATGGATAGCTGACGGAAAAGTTTTCCAGGATACGCAAAACCCCGCTGCGGATGCCTGGTTCATCGTCGACCACCAGTAAGTGGAGTTTTCCCATGATCAGATCTTAAGAAGTTTGTTGATTTCCCTGTGCAGCTGGTCCCTCCTGATGCCTTTGTCCAGAAAGAGGTCTGCCTTGATCCAGTCCTGTTCCTCCTCTGAGGTGACATCGAACAGCATGCCGGTTTCGGCCGTCACGGCCGAGGCAATAATGATGGGAACATCCGGATGCCTGGCTTTGAGTTTATGGCAAAGGATGAACCCCGTGTCCTGGTTTTCCATCATCAGGTCGAGGATGGCCAGATCCGGCTTGGTTTTTTCGATGATGCCTTCTGCTTCCTTCTGGGTATCCGCCGTGATGGCCATGAACCCCATCTCCTCAATGGCGGCTTTGAGCTGAAACAGGTAATCCGTGTCGTCGTCCACAATCAGGATGGTCTTCTTTTCTTTTTTCAGCATATCAAATGGGTTTTTCATTTTTTTCCGGTGGAGTGTGGAACTCCTGCCCGAGCTTTCGGGGAAAGGATACCCAGAAGCTGGTGCCAGTCGTGCCGGCCTCCGGGTCGCAGTTGGACTCCACTTTGATGTTGCCGCGGTGCATCTTGACAATACCGTAAATAATGGGCAGGCCCAGGCCTGTCCCCTGCCCGTCCTGCTTGGTGGTGAAGAAGGGCTCGAACATTTTTTCCTGGTTTTCCCTGGATATGCCTGTCCCGGTATCCCTTACCTCAAACACCACCTCTGCCCCCTGGTTCTGGTCGGCCACGGTGATGGTCAGCTCCCCCCCCATGGGCATGGCATCCACCGCATTCTTGAACAGGTTTGAGAAGACCTGTACCATCTGGTCGTGATCGCATTCCACGATCGGGTTTTGTGTCTTTACCCGGACACTGAGGTCCACGTTGCGCGGCAGCACAAAGGTCTTCAGGCTGTCCTTGATCAGTTTGTTCACCGGCACCTCATGGATGGTTAACTTGCTTTTCCGGGCAAAGTTTAAAAGTCCCCCGACAATTTTCTTGCACCGGTCCGCCTGTTCCACAATGAGTTTCAGGTCCCGGTATATGGGCGAGGCCGGGTCAATCTCGTCCAGCAGGATGTGGCTGTACATGATCACGACCCCCAGGGGATTGTTCACTTCGTGGGCGATGCCCGCTGCAAGTTGGCCCATGGAGGCCAGTTTCTCACTTTGTTTAAGGGCTGCCTGGGTGGATGCGAGCTTTTTATTGGACACATCCAGTTCCATGATGTATTTATGCAGCTTGTCAATCGTATAGGGAAGGCACATTTCTGTTTCGGCGATTCCCTTCAGGATGGCGGCGGCGTGTTCATGACAGGTGTCATAACCGCATGCCCCACAATTGAGTTCGTCCTCCGGAACGGTTTTGCCGAGCTCCCGGAGAACCTCCCGGATCTCTTCCTTCCGGGGTGGGTTGGGAAACCGCTGGTCGTCCTCCCTGAAGGTACGGCCCAGGTCCAGCTTCAGATACGTGCTCAGGTCCTTCTTCCACTGTGCCACATCCAGCTCATCCGACTTGCGTTTTGCAAAATTGGAAATATTCTTGCGCTTGTGGAAAAACTGGTATTTGTGACTCATGCCCGGCCCGTTGATGCAGCCATTGCAGCAGAGAAGATCGAACAATTTGGCTTCCAGGTAGCCTTCTTCGAATTCCCTCAACACCTCGATGATGTCATGCCGTCCTTCGGCCACAATGACCTCCCCTTTGATGAAATCCTCCTCAAGGTCCACAGTCTGAAGCATCCCGCCACTGATGGGGAAGACCGATCCCTTGCCAGCCACCGGGGGATCGAAGGCCGCTGGCCTGACATTCTGTTCCGTGACGCCCTTCTCATAAAACATCCTTCTCAGTTCAACGAATGAGATCACCTCATCAATCAGGTCGCTGAACTGGGGCTTGTCTGCCTCGACCTTTTTGGCAATGCAGGGTCCGATAAACACGATTTTTATGGAATCCCCGTGCATGGCTTTCATGACCTTGGCGGTGGCGATCATGGGCGAAACGATGGGGGCAAGGGATCCGATGATCTGGGGGTGGTGCTTTTCCACAAAACTGACGATGGCGGGACAGGATGTGGAAATATGGGCCTTGTCTGAACTTTGCTGCAGCAATTCCTTGTACTTCTGGGCCACGAGTTCGGCACCGAAAGCCACCTCGTTGACATAGTCAAAACCAAGGGCTTTGATCATGCCCACAAAGTTATGGTAGTCGGATATGTCGGTAAACTCTCCCGCGATGCTGGGGGCCACAATGGCAGCCACCCTGTCGGGGCCATGGAGCAGCTTGCGGACCCGGTCGATGGAGAAGGTGAACATTTTGGCCCCCCGGCTGCACACTTTGATGCAGTTGCCGCAGGCAATGCACCGTTCCGGTATGATCTCGGCCTGCCCGTTCACGATGCGGATCGCCTTGGCGGGACATTCCCGGACGCAGGTGTAACAAACCTTACACCGGTCTTTGACCGTATATATTCTGGGTTGTATGTCTTTCTTCTCAGCCATCTGTTCGGTCATCGGATCAGAGGAGCCAATGTTTCAGCTCCCCTGGAAATGCTTGGCCAGGGGATTTTCGCCGGCCACCTTCACTTCACAAAGACGTTCCATTTCCATGCATATCTTCTTCCGGTTTTTAATTTTGTCCGGATGGCGGCTCACGGGCTGGCCCCCGCCTCCTGCGCATCCGCCCGGGCAGGCCATGACTTCGACATAATGGATGTCCTTCCGTTTTTCGTTGAGCAACATCCCGATATAGCGGTCCGCTTCTGCGATGCCACTGACCCAGGCAAAGCCTGGCGTTTGCCTGCCCATGACCACCCTGGATTCCTTGCGCGCCGCCTGGTTTTTTGGTGTATTGAACCGGAATCCCTGTTTGTGCGGGCCTGTCAGCCTGTACAATTCGGCAGCCACGGCTTCGGCCTTTCCTCCGGAATAGGCCATTTTCCAGGCGGCGGCCGATCCCTGCAGGAACGGCTTTACCGCCTGGCCCGGCTCACCGGGTACCAGCCCGTGGGACCGGACCAGCCTGAAATATTCCCTCACGGTAAGAACCGCATCCACCCCGGCCACCCCCTTATGGGTATATTCTTCCCGGGATGCTTCCTGTTTTTTTGCCACACAGGGCATGACGGCCACGGTAAATACCTCCTCCTTACCGGCTGTTTTTTCAGATCCGCTTTTTACGCCGGCACCCATGAGCTGCTGGGGCGAAGACACCCCTGAAAGCAGTGGCAGCCATTCGGGCCGGAACGTCTCCAGGTAGCTCACCCAGGCCGGACAACAGGAAGACAATACCGGTCCGGCGGATTCCTTGGAAGACATTCTCTCCCTGAGGACGAGGGCTTCCTGCGCCACATTGGCATCGCAGGCCACGCCCAGGTCGGTCACCCGTTCCGCGCCGCATTTTTCAAGGGTGGCGGCCACCTCAGCCCCGAGGTCTTTATGAACTTTGCTGCCCGTTTGCTCGGCCACAGAAGCCACCACCGAAGGGGATACAAAACAGGCGACTTTTTTGCCTGGATGGTTCAGGGCGGCTTCCACTTTTTCCAAATGGGAGATGTCAAGCAGGGCGGCCGTGGGACACACCATGATGCATTGTCCGCAATGGATGCAGCTGGAAACATTCAGTCCCTGAAGGAATGCACTGTTGACGCTTGTCACATTCCCCCGGCCAATGAAATCTATGGCCGTGACAAGCTGGACTTCCTCGCACATGCGCACACACCGGCCACAAAGAACGCATTTTGCGGGATCCCTGAACACGCTGGAACTGGAATGGTCCGGGAACTGCCGGTTCTTTTCCCCGAAATACTTGCGTTCCTTCACGTTCATTTCCCCTGCGAGCCACTGCAACTCACAATCACCGTTTCTCTGGCAATAGAGGCAGTCATCGGGGTGGTTTGACAGCAAAAGCTCCACCAGGGATTTTCTGGCACGCACTACCCGGGGGGAGTTGGTCAGGACCCGCATGCCTTTTTCCACGGGAAAGGAGCAGGAGGTGATCAGGTCCCTTTTGCCCTCCACCTCCACCACGCACAACCGGCAGGCCCCCGTGGGACTGAATCGGTTCATATGGCAAAGGGTGGGGACCTTGAACCCGTTTCGGCGCAATGCGGTCAGCAGGGTTTCTCCTTCCTGAACGCTGATCTGGCGGTTGTCTGCCTGAATGTTAAAATCCATGGTTGTTCCGGGTTTGCCCCTCATTGAATGAGTACGGCATTGAATTTACATACGTCATAACAGGTCCCGCAACCGATGCATTTGTCCTGAACGATGAAATGCGGGTTCCTGGGCGAACCGATGATGGCGTCGACCGGACATTTTTTGTAACAGGCGGTGCACCCGGTACACAGGTCAACATCAATGGAAAAGACCCTTAAATCCCTGCATACATTGGCCGGGCATTTTCGCTCGAAAATATGCATGTCGAACTCTGGCTTGAAATGTTTCAGGGTATTCAGAATGGCATTGGGTGAGGACCTGCCAAGGGAACACAGGGAGGTGTCCTTGATGACGGAAGCGAGGCCCCTGAGTTGCATTACCCCCTTGAACCTTTCCAGGGGCTGAAGGGATTCCCCGCCGCCTGGTCTGCGGGTGACGGACTCCATGATCTCCAGCATCCTGGCCGTGCCTTCCCTGCAGGGGATGCATTTCCCACAGCTTTCCTTTTTGAAAAAAGCGGTAAAGTGCCTCGCCAGATCAACCATGCAGGTGTCCTCATCCACGACCACGAAGGCCCCACTCCCCAGGGCTGAGCCGATGTTCTTCAGCGCCTCGAAATCCACCTGCGTATCCAGGGTTTCCTCCACGATATAGCTGCCGCTGTTGATGCCCAGGATGATGGCCTTGAATGCCTTGTCTGAATTCATGCCCCCGCCGATCCGGTCGATGATGTCCCTGAAGGAAATGCCCATGGGAACCTCCACAGTGCCGCTGCGGCGCACCTTGCCGGACAAGGTGAACAGTTTCGTCCCCTTGCTTCTTTCCGTGCCTGTGGAGGCAAACCAATCAGGGCCATTCTGGAGTATCAGGGGCACATTGAAGAGGGTTTCCACGTTGTTGACACTGGTGGGCTTGTTCCATAATCCCCTGACGGCCGGGAAAGGCGGCTTGGAAGCAGGCATGGCCCGCTTCCCTTCAATGCTGTTGTTCAGCGCCGTTTCCTCACCGCAAACAAAGGCCCTGGCTCCTTCCTTGATCACAATATCGATATTCACCCCTGAGTCGAAAATGTGGTGGCCGGTCAGCCCGTATTCCCTGGTTTGCTCCAGGGCTTCCCTGAGCCGTCGGATGGCGAGTCGGAATTCCTTGCGGATAAAAACAAAAGCCTTGGTCGCCCCGGTGGCATAGGAGGCAATCAATACGGCCTCCAGCAGCCGGTGCGGGTTGCTTTCTATGATGGCGCGATTCATATAGCTGCCGGGATCGCTTTCCACGGCATTGCATACAAAATACCTTTGATCGCTGACGGTTCCCAGGGTGATGGCCCATTTTTTTCCCGCAGGATACCCCCCTCCTCCCCGCCCCGCCAAACCGCTTTGATCAACAAGCTGGCAAACCTGGGCCGGCGTATGGTGGGTAATGGTGTCGACAAATGCACAGTAGCCCCCCCTGGCTATATAGGTTGTGATGTCGACAGGGTTGATCATGCCGCAATGTTCCAGCAGCATACGTTGCTGGTTTTTGAAAAACGGGTGGTCTTCCATCTTCGGCACCCCTTCCCACTCCTGGTGTATCTGGCTCCGGTACTGTCCCAGCACGGGCACATCCGGAAGGTGGTTGTTGATTACTTCATCAAGAAGCACCTGGACTTTATCCGGGGTCACATGGGAAAACGAAAGCCGGGACCTTCCGGGAAGCTGGATATCCATGATGGGTTCAGCAGAGCAAAGACCGATGCATCCCACTTCCACCAGCTCTGCGTTCAGTCCGTTTTCACCGATATAGGCCCTGATGGCCTCCAGTGTATTTCCTGCCCCGGCGACCATCCCGCAGGTGGCCGTTCCCAGGTAAATCACCGGCCTGTGCACCCGTTCTCGCGCTATATAGGAAAGCTCCTTCTGGAGTTTGGCGGAAGCAGCGCGGCCGGGGTTCAGCAACACTTGCTGGATAAGGAACTCCTTGGTGCCGTTCTCAAGATCCGACTTCATAATTCAGCTTTTCGTTGTTGCGCAGGCGCTGGATGATGTCTTTCATGGCTTCGAGGCTCAGGGCGGGGTGGTATTCCTGGTTGATTTCCACCAGGGGGGCGAGTCCGCAGGCCCCGAGGCAGGAGACCACCTCCAGGCTGAAAAGACCCTCTTTGTCGGTTTCCCCGCTTCGTATCCGGAGCAACTTTTCCAACTCGTTCAAAATGGTGGAAGCCCCCGCTACATGACAGGCCGTTCCGTGGCACAGTCTGATGTGGTACCTGCCCACCGGGCCAAACCTGAAATTATCATAGAAGGTGGCCACACCATAGATTTTATTGACGCTGATATTCAGAAAGCTGCCAAGCTCCCTGATGGTGACCTCGGACAGAAACCCGAATTCATCCTGAATCATCTGGAGCAGGGGAATCAGGTCCTCCCGCATGCGGTTGGGAAATTTGGCGAAAATGGATTCCAGGGTCATGGGGTTAAAGTTGCTATTTATTTAACAATTAAACCAAAAAAAATTGACCAATCCGGCAGATAATTTATAATTTAAAGATAATTAGGTGTTTATATTGTGATTTGATCCACAACAAAAATACATAAAAAAAGGGGAAAGCAGAAATGATGGGGCGTAATTCCAGGAATTTGGTGTTATAGTTATTTGGATTAAGTCTTAAAAGGAGATTGTCTTACAAGATGTTAATATTTTAACTGATTTTTGTCGTGGAATGCCTAAATTTGTTCTGGAAATCATTCAGGAAGAAAGGGATTCCGCGGCATGGAAAATCCACAAGCAGAAATCGTGATTTGTATGGGCAGCAGTTGTTTTTCCCGCGGCAACAAGAATATCCTGTCCCTGATCCAGGAATATTTATCAGACAATGGCTTAAAGGATCAGGTGGTGTTCAGGGGAGCCCATTGTTTTGGTCAGTGTGAGCACGGACCCATGCTGAAGATCAATGACACCCTGTTCCAGAACCTGGATCCGAACAAACTGGCAGGGATCCTTGACCGGTTTTTCACGGCGGATTGATTGCCGCATCCATGAACCCACTGGATTATGCAAATCATTGAAATCGACCGTTCCCGCTGCACCCAGTCGTATGCCTGCATCAGGGCCTGCCCTGTGAAAGCCATCACCATTGGATCTGCAGACGGCATGCCGGTGGTTGACCACGATCGCTGCATCGGATGCGGTAGCTGCGTCTCGGTTTGCGGGTCGTCAGCCATCGCCTACCAGAGTGCTGTGGAACAGACCACGGAATTGCTCAATTCGGGCAGCAAGGTGGCTGCCATTGTGGATCCTACCATCAGCGGGGAGTTCCCGGACATCACGGATTACCGGAAATTTGTGGAGATGATTCGCACCCTGGGCTTCGATTATGTATGCGAGGTTTCCTTCGGGGTGGACCTGGTGGCCAGGAAGTACCACGAACTCCTGGGCAATTTCAAAGGCAAGTATTACCTGGGCTCCAACTGTCCGACCCTCGTGGGTTATGTGGAAAAGTTCTACCCGGAACTCACCGGCAACCTGGCTCCCATCGTGACCCCCATGACCGCCATGGCCAAAGTGGTCAGGAAGGCTTACGGGAAAGACCTCAAAGTGGTCTTTATCGGACCCTGTCTTTCAGCCAAGCACGATGCCACCCTGTTTGACGGGGACGGCAGGGTGGATGCCGTCCTGACCTTCCAGGGCCTGCGAAAGATGTTCGGGAATTTCCAGGTGAAGGAGGCCAGGGTGGAGTACTCTGAATTCGACCCCCCCATCGGAAACCTTGGCTCCCTTTACCCGATCAGCCAGGGCATTCTTTTCGCAGCCGGAATCAGCGAGGACCTACTCACGGGTAAGGTAATCACCGCCGATGGCAGGGATAATATGATGCAGGCCGTGGAAGAGTTCAGCCAGTCTACCGAGCAGATCAAAAAACACATCAATGTCTTTTATGACGAGGGGTGCCTGATGGGGCCGGGAACCACCGAAAAGGCCAAGAAGTTCCTCAGGCGCAGCCTGGTCGTGGATTATGCAAACAAACGACTTAAGGACTTCAACCGCAAGCAATGGGAAAAAGAAATGGCCGCCTATGCGGACCTGGACCTCAGCAGGCAATTCAAACCGGACGACCAGCGGCTGCCCGTACCCGGGGATGACCGCATTGAGGAAATCCTGAAAAGCCTGGGCAAGAGCCTGGGTGAGGAGGCTGCCTGCACGGCCTGCGGATTTAACAGTTGCAGGGACTTTGCCGTATCTGTCAGCCAGGGCCTCACCAAACCTGAGATGTGTCTGACCTACTCCCTGAAAAACAAGCAGGACTATATCAGGACCTTAAAAAACAACAATGAAAAGCTCAAAAAGCAGCAGGAAAAACTCATAGAAACCGAAAAATCCCTCCGCAGCGAAAACCAGCAAATCAAGCTGGTCTCGGAAACCACCTCCAGCCTGCTGAAAAACCTGCCGTCTGCTGCGGTGATCGTGGATGAGAAACTGCGGATCGTCCAGTCGAACGACAGCTTCGTGAAGATCCTGGGCGAAGATGCCCAGATGATCAATGAAGTGGTGCCCGGCCTGTCCGGCGCCGACCTGAAAACCCTCCTTCCGTTCCAGATATACAACCTCTTTACCTATGTGCTCGAAAAGGACGAAAGCATCACTGGCAAGGACGTATCTTATGGGGATGGTTTGCTGAATGTCAGTATATACTCCTTGAAACCCAATAAGATCGTGGGCGGGGTCTTCCGGGATATGTACGTGGCGGAGGTCAGGCAGGAAGAGGTCATCAACCGGGTCACGGATGTGGTTGACGAGAACCTGAAAATGGTCCAGAACATTGCCTTCCTTCTTGGGGAAGGGGCCAGCAAAACGGAGCGAATGCTCAACTCCATCATTGAGACCTACAACAAGGCGAAGAAGCCCTGATGGGCGGTGACCGCCCGTTAATAAACCACAGGGTCCATGCGGGACGAATTTTACATAGAAGTCGGATCACTCCAAAAAAGCCATGCAGGAGAGCGCATCTGCGGTGATGTGTTTGTATCCCAGAAGGTTAAGGAGGAAGGCCGGACAGTGGTGGTCTTGTCGGATGGGATGGGACACGGGGTCAAGGCCAATGTACTGGCCAGCCTGACGGCCACCATGGCGCTGAACTTTACCAAGGAACACAAGGATGCCCACAAGATTGCGGAGATTATCATGAACACCTTGCCGGTGTGCAGCGAGAGAAAGATCAGTTACTCCACCTTTACGGTGGTAGACATGGAGGATTCCGGCCAGACCACCATCATCAATTACGACAACCCGGCTTGTGTCATCCTTCGTGGGAATGAAACCTTCCAGGCAGACTGGCAGCACATCACCCTGGAATCGGAGGATAACCGGGGCAAGGAAATCATGGCCTGCAGCTTTTTGGCCGGGAAGGAAGACCGCATTATTCTGATGAGCGACGGGATTACCCAGTCCGGCCTTGGGCAGGGAACCTACCTGTTGGGCTGGGGAGAGGACCATGTGAGGGAATTCATTCTTTCCCAGGTCCGGGATCATCCGGACCTTTCGGCTGCCCGCCTGGCAGCCTCCCTGGTAAGCAGGGCCCATGCGAATGATGCCTACCAGGCAAAGGATGATATGAGCGCTGTGGTGGTTTATTTCCGGGAGCCCCGGAGACTCCTCCTTTGTTCCGGCCCGCCATATGAAAAGGACAAGGACCCGGACCTGGCCGGGGTGGTTCGTTCCTACGCCGGCAAGAAGGTCATCTGCGGGGGAACCACGGCCGATATTGTCGGCAGGGAACTGGGCATTCCGGTGGTGGACAGGCTGGAGTTCGACGACCCGGACCTCCCCCCGGTCTCCGACATGGAAGGCATCGACCTGGTCACTGAAGGCATCCTGACCCTCAGCAAAGTGGCCCAAATGCTGGAAAGTCATTCGTCATACCCGGAGCTTGGCAAGGGACCGGCAGACAGGATCATCCGGCTTTTGCTTGAAAGCGACGAGATCAACTTCTGGGTCGGCACGGCGGTCAATGTGGCCCATCAGGATCCCAGCCTGCCTGTGGAGCTGGAAATCAGGCGGACGGTGGTTAAACGCATTGCCCGGATCCTGGAGGAGAAATTCCTGAAGGAAGTCAGCCTGCAGTTCATATAGGGTCGTCCGAAAAATAAATACTACATTTGCCTGGACCAAACGGCAAAACCTTGTCAGGTACGGACCACAATAACTTTATGCAGAGATGCCTGGAGCTGGCGGCCAAGGGACTTGGCCGGACCGCCCCCAATCCCCTGGTCGGCGCCGTGCTGGTCCATAGGGGAACCATCATCGGGGAAGGTTATCACAAGGCCTGCGGCAGCGCCCATGCAGAGGTCCATGCCATCGCCTCCGTCAGGGACCCGGACAAGCTTGCGGACGCCACCCTGTATGTCAACCTGGAGCCTTGCTGCCATCATGGGAGAACCCCTCCCTGCACCAGCCTGATCCTTGAAAAACGAATTCCACGGGTGGTGGTGGGCACGGCGGATCCGTTTCCCCAGGTTGCAGGGAGGGGCATTCGGTTGCTGAGGGATCAAGGTGTGGAAGTGGAAACCGGCATCATGGCCGGGGCCTGCCGCAATCTGAACAAGCGGTTTTTCACCCATCATGAAAAGAAACGGCCGTACGTCATCCTGAAATGGGCACAAACGGCCGATGGCTTCATAGATGTGATCCGTGAGCCCGGACAGGAGGCCCGCCCCACCTGGATAACGGGCCAGCGTTTGCGCATGCTGGTTCACAAATGGCGCAGTGAGGAACAGGCCATCATGGTGGGTCCCCGGACTGCCCTGATGGACAATCCCCGGCTGAATGTCAGGGATTGGTCCGGCCCCCAGCCAGTCAGGGTGGTTCTGGATCGATTGCTGGGCCTGCCGGAAACCCTTCATTTGTTCGACGGCAGTCAAAGGACACTGATATTCAATCAAATGAAAGAAGAGGTGCGGCACAATGCCGAGTGGGTCCGCATCGAATTCACCCCTTCCCCCCTGCCCCACCTGCTGGAGGTCCTGCATGGGATGAATATACAATCCTTGTTTGTTGAAGGGGGACGGAAAACCTTGCAAGCCTTCATTGATGAGGACCTCTGGGATGAGGCCAGGACATTCATAGGACCCCGTTTTTTTGGCCGTGGCATCCCCGCACCGGTCATTGCGGGCGTGGAGCCCGAACGCGTTCCCATCGGAAAGGAAGCATTTTTCTGGTTTCGCAATGCCAGGCAAACACAAGCGATAAGACCATGTTCTACCTGATCTCCACCATTTTGTTTTCCACGGGCATCGTGATCAGCTTCAAGTTGTTTACCCGGTTCCGTATTGATAACCTCCAGGCGATTACCGTCAACTACCTGGTTGCCGCCATCCTGAGTTACCTGGCCTTTCAGGGACGTGTTGTGCCTGCTGACCTGCCGCTGAAGCCATGGTTTCCCTTCGCCTGCGTGATCGGCCTGACCTTCATCCTTGTTTTCGTGGTTTTTGCCCTGTCAGCACAAAAAGCCGGCATTGCCGTGACATCGGTTTCCAGCAAAATGTCGGTGGTCATCCCCGTGAGCGTGGGCATTCTGGCCTATGCCGAGCCACTCAACGGGATCAAGCTGGCTGGCATCCTGGCCTCCCTAATCGCGTTTTATCTGACCTTCCGCAAAAAACAGGAACAAAAGATCGATAAAAGGGTTCTTGTCCTTCCCGTGCTGCTGTTCCTTGGAAACGGGGCCAATGACACCCTGACCAAGCATGCCCAGATGTTCCATGTAGGGGATGAAACCCTCCTGTTTCTGGGCACCGTGTTCCTTTCCTCCATGATCATCGGAAGCCTGATGCTGCTGCGGAAGGGATTCAGACAGGGGCCCGGCCTTCACGGCCGCAGCCTCCTTGCCGGTGTATGGCTCGGTTTTCTGAATTTTTTTTCCAGCTATTTCTTTTTGCTGTCCCTGGGGAAATTTGAGAGTTCGGTTTTCTTTCCCATCTTCAATGTGAGCATTGTGAGCCTCTCCGCCCTGACCGGGTTCTTCTTCTTCAGGGAGCGCCTGAGCTGGGTGAACTGGGCAGGCATTGTCCTGGCCATGGGGGCCATCCTTTTGATTGCCACGGGCAGTTGAAAGGCACAAATCCGGGACCGCCATGGGCCTTTCACAAGATACTTACAAGACCATTTCCAGGCCCTCCACCGGCCTTTTTAAGGACCGGGGCAGCAAATTCATCGCCCTGGCCTATCCGGTCCGGGAAGAGGAAGAAATAAGGCAAATACTGGAAGACGTCAAAAGCCGGTATCATGACGCACGGCATCATTGCCATGCCTGGGTATTGAAGCCTGACCAGTCCGACTACCGCATGAATGACGACGGGGAGCCGGCAGGTACGGCCGGAAGGCCTGTTTACGGGCAAATCCTTTCGTTGGGCCTGACCGATGTGCTGGTGATCGTGGTCAGGTATTTCGGAGGGACCAAGCTCGGTGTGCGGGGACTGATCAATGCCTACAAAGGGGCGGCGCGTGACGCACTGGAGCAGGCCGGCACGGTCACCCGTACCGTGGAAGACATCCTGGAGGTTCATTTTGAATACCCCCTGATGAACGATGTGATGAGGTTGGTGAAGGAATGGGGCCTGGAACAACGGGGCCGGCATTTTGACATGCAGTGCAGGCTGGATCTGGCCGTGAGACGGTCCCGGACCAGGCAGGTGGCCGATGCATTCGACCGCCTTCATGGGGTGCGCGTTGTGCGTCCCGGATGAGCCCTTCTGCGCCCTGGTTTTAATTCCTTTCTAAATAAGGAAATCCCATCAGAGGCTATTGTTTTTGTTGGCAATTAGTCTTATTATTGTCGTTTGCCCCCGATAAAAACCTATCCCATGCCGAGGTTCATTAAACTGCTCGTTGTTTGTATTTTACCCTTGACGTTCCTGCTCAGCTCCTGCCACCAGGCAGGGTATCAGAAAACCGTGGAGGGCTCCCTGGTCCGGGTGGACAGTCTCGTGACGGAGGATCCCGTGATGGATTCCCTGATCGCAACCTACCGCGTCAGCCTGGAGCAGGAAATGAATGAGGTGATTGCGTATTCTGCCCAATTGATGCGCAAAGGCACTCCCGAGGACCTGCTGAATAATTTCATCGCGGACCTCGTTCTGGAAAAGGGAAAGGCCGTGTATGAGCCAGCAGACGGGCAGCCGATTGACTTCTGCGTACTGAATTACGGGGGACTGAGAACCAGCATTCCGGAAGGGCCGGTTACCAGGGCGCGAATTTATGAGGTCATGCCGTTTGAGAATGAAATGGTGGTCCTGACCCTGAGCCCCGGGAATACCCGGGAGGTATTTGAGTACATTGCCTCGAGAAGCACCGGGACGCCCATAGCCGGCCTGCGGGTCGGTATCACAAACCGCCGGCCGGTGGACATCCGCATTGGGGGCGAGCCGTTTGATCCGGAAAGGAACTACAAGGTTCTCACCAGTGATTATCTGGCCAGTGCCGGAGACAATATGTCTTTTTTTATGGAGCCGGTCAACTCAGAGGTTCTCGGCATGAGGATCAGGGACGCCATCATCCTGCACCTGCAGGAACATCAGGCCAGGCAGGAGATGATCTCCTCCGGGCTGGACGGGAGAATTTATTATCTGGATTAGGATAAGCAGGCCCTCCCGGTTTCTGCAAGCAAATTTCCCGTTGACGCGGTTTACGGGCAGGGTCTTATTTTTAAACACCATCTAAGATGAATCACAGCACGCGAAGAACTTTCCTCAAAATGGCCGGTGTGGCCGGACTCGGAACGCTGGGCGGCCTTCATGGCATGGCCCTGGCGCAGACGGACCTGAAGCGGTTGACCATCCTGCATACCAACGACACCCACAGCCGCATCGATCCCTTCCCTGCCAACGACCCGGGCTATCCAGGCATGGGGGGCTATGCCCGGAGGGCCGCCCTGATAAACCAGTTCAGGCAATCAGATCCGGAATTGCTGCTCCTGGATGCGGGGGATTTTTTTCAGGGGACCCCATACTTTAATAAATACGGTGGAGAAACCGAGCTGGTGCTGATGAGCCACCTGGGTTATGATGCAGCCACCCTGGGAAATCATGAATTCGACAACGGCCTGGAAGGCTTGCTCCATGTCCTTCCCCACGCCCGTTTTCCCTTTGTCTGTTCCAATTATGACTTTTCAGACACCGTGCTGCGGGACAAGACCCTCCCTTACCTGGTCCTTGAACGCAATGGGGTCAGCGTGGGTATCTACGGGCTGGGGATCTCCCTGGACGGGCTGGTGGCCCGCCATCATTTCGGAAACACGGTGGTCCTGGATCCCATTGAGGTGGCCCGGGAAATGGAAAGCACCCTGAAAAGAAAGGGCTGTGACCTCATCCTGTGTATTTCACACCTTGGCTTCCGTTACGAACATGACCGGGTAAGCGACTATATATTGGCCGGCCACACCCGGGAAACCGACATCATCATCGGCGGACACACCCACCGCCGGCTGGACCCTGCCGAGGTGGTCCGCAACGAATCAGGCAGGGAGGTGACCATCGGCCAGGCAGGTTCTGCCGGGGTGTTTCTGGGCAGAATGGTCGTGTATTTTGAGCCGGACACCGGGGAAAAACTTGTCGAAAGCAATACGACAAATATTTCGAAAAATCAAGTCGTTTAAAATTTTTTTCTTAACTATTTTTCATCAAAATTTGTTAAGAAATTCCGGCAGTCGTCCGGTATTTCATCCCCCTTTGAAGATCAATAACAAAAAAAAGTATTTATCCCCCAAGAACACCCCGGAGCAGAATGGCGCAGCTACACGAAAAGGTTTGGTCGGATTGTTTACGTGTGATCAGGGACAACATCAGCCCGAACAGTTTCAACACCTGGTTCGCTCCCATCAAGCCTGTGCAGCTTGTCAACAATGTGTTGACCCTTCAGGTGCCCAGCCAGTTTTTCTATGAATGGCTGGAAGAACATTACATCGATCTTCTCAAGAAAACCATCAAAAAAGAGCTGGGGCAGGAAGGCAGGCTGGAATACAGCATCGTGATGGACAATTCCCAGTCGGGGACCCAGGCCAGGCCCTATACCATTCATGCCCCGACCCTGAACAAAAAAGCCCTTAAAAACCCGCCCGTCAACCTGCCCATCGACCTGAACAGGGAGCAGGGCATTCCGAATCCCTTCGTGATCCCGGGACTGAAGAAGCTGAACATTTACCCCCAGTTAATTGACTCCTACAACTTCGAAAATTTCATCCAGGGCGACTGCAACCGGCTGGCCCGGAGTGCGGGACTGGCCGTGGGCCAGAACCCCGGAAAGACCTCCTTCAATCCCCTGTTGATATACAGTGCCAACGGACTGGGAAAGACCCACCTGGCGCATGCCATCGGAATTGAGGTGAAGAACCATTTCCCTGAGAAAACGGTATTGTATGTGTCTTCCGAACAGTTTACCAACCAGTTCATTGATTCGGTACGCAACAACAACCAAAACGACTTCATTCATTTTTATCAGATGATCGACGTGTTGATCGTCGACGACATTCATTGCCTGGCAGGAAAAGAAAAGACCCAGGATGTGTTTTTCCATATTTTCAACCACCTTCACCAAAACGGGAAACAGATCGTGATCTCAAGCGACCTGCCCCCCGTGGAAATGAAAGGGATCGAACCCCGGCTGCTGTCCCGTTTCAAATGGGGCCTCTCGGCCGATCTGCAGTTGCCGGATTACGAAACCAGGGTGGCCATCCTTCAAAAAAAGATTTACAATGACGGCGTCGAGATGCCCGGAGAAGTCGTCGACCTGATCGCCTCCAGCATCACCACCAACATCCGCGAAATGGAGGGGGCCTTGATTTCCATCCTGGCACAGTCCTCCATGAACAAGAAGGAGATTACCCCTTCCCTTGCCGCCAGGGTCATCGAAAAATTCGTCAGAAACACGCCCCGGGAAATCACCGTGGATTATATTCAGAAAGTGGTCTGCGAATATTTCGGCATCCCGGTAGAGAAAATCCAGTCCAAAACCCGGAAAAGGGAAATTGTTCAGGCCCGGCAACTGGCCATGTATTTCTCCAAAACCTTCACAAAATCATCCCTCGCTGCCATTGGAAGCAAATGCGGCAACAAGGACCACGCCACCGTATTGCATGCCTGCAAGACGGTAAAAAACCTTGCGGACACGGACAAGGCATTCAAGCGCTATGTGGACGAGTTGGAGAACATGATCAAAGTGAAGATGTGATTCATGAAGGTATTGATGGTCTGCCTGGGCAATATCTGCCGTTCCCCCCTGGCAGAGGGGATACTGAGACATAAGTTCGGTTTGCATCAGATCAGGGGACTGGTGGATTCTGCGGGAACCGCTGCCTACCATGCCGGAGAGCGGCCCGATCCGCGATCTGCAGAAATCGCCCGCAAACACGGGATCGACCTCTCCGGCCAGAGGGCAAGGCAGTTCCGGACACAGGATTTCGACCGTTTCGACCGGATCTATGCCATGGACCAGTCCAACTTGCGCGACATCCTTTCCCTTGCCCGGAACGAAGCGGACCGGAAGAAGGCCGGGCTCATCCTGAACATGGCCCATCCGGGCAGCAACCTGGAAGTCCCCGATCCCTATTACGGGGGTGATGAAGGTTTCTCCCGCGTGTACAAGCTCCTGGACCATGCCTGCGACGGGATTGTGGCAGCCGCCTCATCCGGCCTTAAAGAACACCCCAAGCCATGAACGCCATTCCGGATAAAGCAACCATCCTGGAAGTCCGGCAATTGATCGGGCCCGTGATCCACCGCACCCCCCTGCTGACCAACGCCACCCTCAACCAACTCCTTGGGTGTGATTTGTTTTTCAAATGTGAAAACCTTCAGAAGGGCGGGGCTTTCAAATTCCGCGGTGCCAGCCATGCCGTGATGACCCTGGATGAGGAGTCGGCCAGAAAGGGTGTGGCCACCCATTCTTCCGGGAATCATGCCCAGGCCCTGTCCCTGGCGGCCAGAAACCGGGGCATCCGGGCGCATATTGTCATGCCCGATTCGGCCCCCAGAATTAAGGTGGATGCGGTCCGGGCCTATGGGGGCGAGATCACGTTCTGCCGGCCCACACTTGAGGACAGGGAAGCCACGCTGGAGAAAGTGATGCGCCGTACGGGGGCATTGGAAATCCATCCTTACAACGACTACAGGATCATTGCCGGCCAGGCAACCGCCGCCGCCGAGATTCTGGATGACCTTCATGAGCCTGACTATTTGGTTGCCCCGGTGGGCGGTGGCGGCCTGCTTAGTGGCACCATACTCTCTGCCAGGTATTTTTCCAAACACACCCGGGTGGTGGCGGCAGAGCCCTCGCAAGCGAACGATGCCTGGAAGTCATTCCGGAGGAAGGCCTTCGTGCCATCCGACAACCCCCAGACCATTGCCGATGGATTGCGCACCTCCCTGGGAAGCCTGACTTACCCCATCATCATGGAAGGCGTGGATGACATCCTCCTTGCTACGGAAGAAGCCATCATACAGGCCATGATCCTGATCTGGGAACGCATGAAAATCGTGGTGGAACCCAGCGGGGCAGTGCCACTGGCTGCCATGATGGAGCAACCGGAGCACTTCCGGGGTAAAAAAGTAGCCGTAATCCTTTCAGGAGGGAACGTGGACCTCTTCCGTTTGCCCTGGCTTGAAAACCGCTCGTTCTCCAACCGCTGACCTGCAGGTGGCAAGGTAAACTGCTAGAAGCATGCAAGAAAAGAATTTCCCGGCAACCCGTTCTCCCTGCCTTTACCTGATCCCCGCCGCACTGGGGGATGTTCCGGCCGATGCCTACTGGCCATTGAAAAACATCGAGGTGGTCCGCCCCATCCGGTGTTTTATTGCAGAAAACGAGCGGAGTGCCAGGAGGTTTTTGAGGAAAGCCGGATTCACGGCCCCCTTCGGTCAGGTCACGTTTCATATTTTGAACAAACACAGCAAAAAAGAAGATATCCCCGGTTTCCTCCAGGCCGCCGACGAAGGACAGGACATCGGGCTGCTTTCGGAAGCGGGATGTCCGGGGGTGGCTGATCCGGGACAGCAGGTGGTGAGAATGGCCCATGAAAGGGGCCTGCGTGTGGTGCCGCTTGTTGGTCCCAGTTCCATTCTGCTGGGACTGATGGCCTCGGGATTCAATGGACAGCAATTTGTATTCCATGGCTACCTGCCCATTCAAAAAACCGAACGGGCGCGCAAGATCAGGGAGATGGAGCGTGACGCCCAGAGGAAGGACCAGACCCAGGTATTCATGGAGGCGCCATTCAGGAACAACCAGCTCCTGGCCGATCTGGCTGAAAACTGCCAGGGCAGTACCCTTCTGTGCGTGGCCTCCGATCTGAGCCTGCCCGGCGAAACCATTCTTACGAAGGATATCAGCTGGTGGAGAAAGAACAGGCCGGACCGCCACAAGCGGCCGAGCATATTCTTGCTGTATACCGGCATGCAATAAGCTTCCCTTCAGGCTCCTGTCAAACTGCCCTGGATTTTACAGGCCAGGTGCGTACCAGCATCACGATGCCGGCAATGATCAGGGGGAGGCTGAGCCACTGGCCCATATTCAGGGTCATGCCCGCTTCAAATGCCGATTGGTCCTCCTTGATGAATTCGATCAGGAAACGGGCCGTGAACATGATCACGGCAAACACCGCCGAGAGGAAGCCGTGGCTGAATTCACGCGCCTTCTTCAGGTACAGCCAACCCAGAGCAAAAAACAGCAGGAGGTAGGTGAGCCCTTCATAGATCTGGGTCGGATGTTTGGGGACCATCTCCCCGCGGTTTACAAACAGGAAGCCCCAGGGGAGAGAGGTCTCCACACCGTAAATCTCTGAGTTCATCAGGTTGCCCATGCGGATCATAAAGGCTGCCAGCGCGATGGGGATGACCATGCGGTCCATCAGCCACCAGAAGCTTTGGTTGCTGACCTTTTTCTGGAAATAATACAAAGCGAGGATGATGCCGATGGCCCCGCCGTGACTGGCCAGTCCGCCCTGCCAGATTTTCAGGATCTCCACCGGGTTGCTGATGTAATAATGGAAATCGTAAAAGAAACAATGTCCCAGACGGGCACCAAGGATGATGCCGGTGGCCATATAGATCAGCAACTGGTCCACCTGTTTCGACGGTATCCCTTCTTTTTTAAAGATCCGGTATATAATCTCATAGCCAAGATAGAAAGACAGGGCCCAGAACAGCCCGTACCATCTGACCGTCAGGCCCCCGATCTGAAATATCTCCGGGCTTGCCTCCCATGTAATGTACAACAGGTTCATGAAAGTCTGGTTTTAATGAAAATCGATCAGTTCCACATCAAAGAACAAGGTGGCGTTTGGTGGGATCGGACCACGCTCCCGCTCCCCGTAAGCAAGGTGCGGGGGAATTATCAGCCGGGCCCTGGCTCCTTTGCGAAGCAAAGCGAATCCCTCATCCCATCCGGCGATCACCTGCCCCCGGCCCAGCACAAAACGAATGGGATCGCCCCGCTGTACGGAAGAATCGAACAGGGTGCCGTCTTCCAGGTAGCCGGAATAGTGGACGGTCAGGATGTTGCCAGGGGATGGCAGCTCCCCCGAACCCTCTTCCAGGATAAAGACAGTCAGCCCATTTCCGGTAACCAGCGGCTCCAGGTGATCCACCGCGAAAGGTTCCGGACGGGGAATGTCACGGGCCTGGATGACCTCCAATTCAAACACCAGGTCTGCACGGGGCGGTATCTCACCCCGCCCGTTTTCTCCATAGGCGAGGTGGTGGGGAACATGCAATCTCGCCACGTCCCCTACCCTTAAAAGCAGAAGCCCTTCCTCCCATCCGGGAATGACCATGCCCCGTCCGAGCGTAAAGCGGATGGGCTCTCCCCGGTTCAAGGAAGAATCAAAAACACGCCCGTTCTCCAGCCAGCCTGTATAATGGATTGTTACCTCCATGCCTCCCTCCAGGGGCGCCCCTTGCCCTGCCTGCAGGATGCTGTAGGCCAATCCGCTTTCGGTTGTTTTCAGATCCGAACCGGCCTCCGGCAGGCCTTCTTCAGGGGCGGTCACTTCGATCACCTCCACCTCGTAAACCAGGGTTGCGCCGGGAGGAACGGGACCGTAGCCTTCTTCCCCATACCCAAGGGAAGGGGGAATGACCAGCCTTACCCGGTCGCCCTGGCGCATCATGGACAGGCCTTCGGTAAGCCCCGGAATCAATTGGTTCCGGGCCATTCGGACCGTAAGGGGCTCTGCACGTTGACCGGAATCATCAAAGAGGCTTCCGTCCTCCAGCATGGCCCGGTAGTGGATCTTCAGGGTACTGCCGTCCCCGATCCGGGGCCCCGTCCCCCTGTCCAGATAGGTAAACTGCAAGCCCGAAGCAGTTTCCCGGGATTCGGGAACGCCTGCCACTCTTCCCGGAACACACGATGGCAGAAACCACCCGGCCAGGAGAATCACCAAGATACTCCTAAGCAAATAAGACATCGTCCCCTTGATTATGGTTGCTCTGTGACTTCCAGCACTTCCACGTCAAATACCAGGGTGGAGAAAGGGGGAATCAGGTCGCCCGCGCCCCGGTCGCCGTATCCAATGTGGGAAGGAATGATCAGCCTGGCTTTTCCGCCCACATGCATCTGGGTCAGTCCTTCATCCCAGCCCGGAATCACCCGTCCCAGGCCCACCTGGAACTGGAAGGGTTCTCCCCTTTCATACGAGGAGTCAAATACGGTGCCGTCCAGCAGGCGGCCTTCATAATGAACACTGACGGTACTGCCGGGCGTCACCCGGTCGCCATCCCCCGCTTCTACTTCGATGTAGTACAGGCCGCTTTCCCTTGGTTCCACGGTAATGTTTTCATCCAGAACATACTGTCTGAGAATGCCGTCTTCCTCCATTTCCTGCCGCTCCATTTCCTGGAGCTGTTTTTCCGCCATTTCCTGCTGGTCTTCCATGAAACCATCTTCGTCCATGGACTTATGCAGCCTGATATTGAAATAAAGAAGGTCGCCGGGGACGATGATGTCCGGAATATGAGCCATTCCGGCCGTATTCAGAAAGAAATCCACCGCATCCAGGACGAAGGTGGCGCTGTCTCCCGGACTCATCATGGCCAGTCCCTCGTAAATGTCGCCCGGGTATTCCGGATCCAGCAGTTCCAGGTACATGGGAACAGGACTCATCCTGGAGTCGAAGATCACGCTGTCTTGGAGTCCATACGTCATATCGAGCCGGAGGATGCTGCCCACTCCGGCAGGATCTTCCTTGCTTTTTGTGTGGAATTTGTATTGCAGTCCGCTTTCCGTTTCCGAGAACCTGCTCCCGCAGGCGGTAAACATTGCAGCCACCAGGACCGCAGCCAGTAACAATCGAGTGTTCTTCATGAGATAATTGAGATATGAGATAAATGAATAGGTATTGTTTAATTTGATTCCTGTTATTGATTCAGTTCCAATAGTTCCACATCATACACAATCGTGGCACGAAGGGGAATTCGGTCCCCGTCTCCCGGCAGGCCATGTGCCAGGTGGGGGGGCATGATCAGTTTGGCACGGTCTCCCTGCTTCATCAGGAGGATCCCTTCCTCGAGTCCGCTTTCCACACCCCCCTGTCCGATTAAGAAACGCCTGGGGCCGCTCTCCCTGCTGGAATAGATTTCTTCCCCCGTCAGAAGGCATACGCTGAAATCGATCAGGGCAAATTGTCCCTTTTCTGCCAGGGGACCATGCCCCTCTCTGTAAATATAATAATGCAGGCCAGATCCTGTTTCCCGGGTGTCCCACCCATACCGGCTGATGAAATCCATGATGTCCTGCCTTTCCGCTTCCAGCAACAGTTTGTTCGTTTCGATCAGGGTCTCGGCAAGGGCGGCCGGATCAGGCGGTGTATCGGATGGGGAAGGCTGCCTGCATGCCGTCAGCACCAGAATGAGCAAGGCGCTCCAGATCAGGGCGGGAATGGGCCGGGGACTGCTATTCATCTGTTTCGACTCGAAAGTCATCGCTATGTATCAATTGTTCAAACGCCTTCAGGGTATTGTGGAGGGGAAGGAAACTCTTCCCGCCGGCGGCATTGCGGTGCCCCCCCCCATGGTAATGCTTCCTGGCCAGGCGGTTGACATCTACTGGTCCGCTTGACCGGAATGAGGCCTTGACATGGTCTTCATATTCGGTAAACAAGGCAGCCAGTGAAATGTTTTTCATGGCCAGGGCGTAATTGACCACCCCTTCGGTATCCCCTGGCTGGTGGTTAAACCGTTTCAGGTCGTCCAGGCTGAGGCTGATGTAGGCGGCTTGGCATCGCCTGATCACCACCAGTTTTTCACTGAGGCAGTAACCGAGCAGCCGCATGCGGTCGACGGAATAAGTATTATAGATCAAACGCTGGATCCGTTCCCCATCCACCCCCAAAGACATCAGCCTGGCCGTGATCTCATAGGTGCGCGGGTTGTTGCAGGAGTAACTGAATGAACCGGTGTCCGTCACAATGCCTGCGTAAAGACATTCTGCAGCTGCCCGGTCTAAGTATGGGAGCAGCCCTGTTGCCTCCAGCAGTTCGAAGACCATCTCTGCGGTGCTGCTGGCCCCGGGTTGGGAAATCAACAGCTCGAACGACTCTTCGGGCTGGGGATGGTGGTCTACCAGAATCTTCGTTGCCCTGGTTCCGGACAGGGCTTCTTCCAGTCCTTCCGCCCTGGATAGCCCATTGAAATCAAGGCAGAAGACAACATCCGCCCCCCTGATGAGCTCCCCGGCAAGGTCCGGGTGCTCGCTGGCCAGAAGCAGCTTGTCGGCATGGGGCATCCAGGAAAGAAAGGCCGGGTAGGGATTGGGAATGATGACATCCAGATGGCTGAATCCTGCGGCAGTGAGCGTGGCGTAGAGTCCCAGGGAGCTTCCGATGGCATCCCCGTCAGGATTGGTATGGGTGACAATCACGTATTTACGGGATTTGTCCCCAAGCCAGTGTCTGGCCAATGAAATCAGCTTTTTCTCCAAGTTTTTCCGCATTTGGGGAATATGTGCAAAGGTAACAAAAAGCAGTGAGTCTGCCCCCTTGAGCCGGCAGATTATTCCTGGGTGTGCTTTTGGGAAAAATCATTATTTTTAACGGGTTAAAACCCCCCTCATGATCACCCAGACCATGTCATCAGGCAGGATCACCCTCACCCTGATCAAGCCCTATGCCGTGGAACACGGCTATGTCGGACCCATACTCGCACGGATCAACGAGGCCGGTTTCCGCATCACTGCGATGAAGTACCTGCAACTCAGTCCGGCCAAAGCCGGGGCATTCTATGAAATTCACCGGGGCAAGCCTTTTTTCGAAAGGCTGTGTGTCTTCATGAGTTCCGGGCCGGTGGTGGCAGCCATCCTGGAAAAGGACAATGCCGTCACGGATTATCGACGGCTGATCGGGGCCACCGACCCCAGGAAGGCAGGAGAAGGCACCCTGCGCAAGCTTTTCGGTGCGAGCGTGGAAATGAATGCGGTACATGGCTCGGATTCGGATGAAAACGCCGTCAGGGAAGCCGCATTCTTCTTTTCCGAGCTGGAGCGATTTTAGCCCGGAGGGGCTGCTTTCAGTTATTGCCCCGCGGGGTGGTACTCGGTGAACGTCCCGTCCTCATAAAAAAACACCACTTTCACGGCCTTCCTTCCCGGCAGTGGAGGAAACGGTGGCACAGTGGCTCCGGCCACACGGTCTCCCTCTCCGGCCTTCCGTGAGGCAGGGGCCGGTTGGGGCGGCTTATCCCCGGGGAGGCGCTGCTCCTCAGGGATCGGTTCCCCGGCAGGCGCTTCCGGTCCTGCAGATGTCCGCGGGGAAGGCTGCGGATATTCTTTATTTTCAGTCCTGACCTGGGCCGGTGTTGCCTTGCTGCTGGCTTTATCTCCGGCAGGCTGACCGCTGGCTGGAGGGTTTAGGGGGTCCTCCATGCCGGAGAACAGGTTGTTCGAGGAAATAAACATGGGTTCCTCCCCCCTTAGCAGCCAGGCCACGCGAATTTCAGGAAAGGAAGAGAGGACCTTCTGGATGAAGTCCAGGCTCGGGTTGTTGCGTCCGGACAGGATATGTGAAATGGTAGAACGCGGCACCCCGACAATGTCTGCAAACCGGGAAGCGCTCAGCTTTTTAACCTTGATCAGTTTTGAAATGCGATCCACCATATCGGTTTACCGTTTTGAACAGCCACTACATTTGTAAAATTATAAAAAAAAGCCGCCCCGGTTGGTTCCCGATGTAAAAATTCAGTGTGTTCACAAATACAAATCGCGTTTTTAATTCAAGTTACTATAAAGACAAACTTTGTAATTCTGTACTATATAGCAAATTAAATAACTCATAAATTTTTTTGTTTTCATATGGCTGATCCAAGAAAATAATTAAATAATAACTTTTAATATGGTTCATAATATACTGGTAATTAATATTAGAACAATGTATTATTACGAGTTATCAACATCAAACCGCATATTGCAGTGGGTACACAGATGTAAATTTACAAAGACAAGTGTTGTAAACATTCGTGAATCAACTATATAGATTGTTAATGAACTAATTTACAAGGTGTGATAACATGCTTATTTTAGACCTTATCAAATTACGTTTTCATCTGTGAATTATAGGAAGTCACATTTATATACATATTTTACAGTCGATTCGTTGAATCCATCTGTTGCCATTTGGATCCGTGCCCTTTCAGAAGCCGGCCCGGCTCATCGCTGTCCTGATGATATGGGACGGAATGATCCGGAAATGGAAGGTTCCCTGCCCTCCCTCATGGGGGGACCAAGGGGGGGGCATCTGACGAGCCCTGCACCCCTTCCATACCGCCTCGAGAATGAACTGTGACCTGCTGGAGCCCGGAAGAAGCAGGAATTCGTGTCTCCTGCGGGGGAAAAAAAGCATGACCGTGGTGGCAGGACTGGCTGGATCAGTTGATATTCACTGCCTTAATTGATATAGACTGGTTGGGTCCCAGGATGCGTACCAGGAGCATTCCACGGGGAATGGATGGCAGGCGGGAAAAGACAGACAGCTGGTTGTGTCCTTGTCTGACATAAAAGCGGTGGTCCCTGTAAACCAGGTCTCCCTTTGTTCCAAAGATTTCTACGGTCACCGGCCCTTCCCAGTCAGAAAAGAAAACCAGCCTGGATTGCCAGGAGACCGGATTGGGAATCAAGGCAACGTCTGCCGAAGCCAGGCCCATCGCCAGGCTGAGGACCGCCTTTCCAAAATCCGGAATGCCATATCCTGAAAGCATATCCGGGTTGTGCGCCTGGCTTGCCGTGGCGCGGATCAATTCCCTCAGGTCCCGGGCTGAAAGAAATTGAAACCGCTCCCAGAGGCAGGCTGCCATCCCGGCCACAAGCGGGCTGGCGTAGGAGGTCCCGTTCACACCCCCGATGGCACCCACAGGGGTCACGGCTGCCACCCCGGCCCCCATGGCAACCACATCCGGTTTGATGCGGCCATCTGCCGTCGGGCCGGAAGAACTGAAAGGAACACGCATGCCCCGGGCATCGACCCCGCCCACGGCAAGCACTTCCCGGCTGTCGGCCGGGGATCCCACAACCCCCCATTCGCCGGCTCCATAGTTGCCTGCGCTGTTAACCACCAGGATGCCCCGGCGTCCGGCCATGGAAGCGGCCCGTGCCACGACGGTGGTCTGCCCGTCGAGGTCAACGGGCCGGTGGTTTTGGCTCGGATCATCAAAAAGGGTATACCCGAGCGAAGAATTGATGATATCCACCCCCGCACTGTCGGCCATTTCCGCGGCAGCCAGCCAGTTGTATTCCTCGATGAGGAATTCACTGCTTACATCCTCGGTGCGCAGGAGCCAGTAGGAGGCAGCGGGTGCCGTGCCCAGCAGGATGCCGGGGCTCTCTGCCGCCATGACCGAAAGGACGGTCATCCCGTGAAAATGGCTCCGGTATGGATCCCCTGCCGGGTCGACAAAATCCCTGACGCCCAGGATCCGTCCCTCCCCGCGCAGCCTTTCAAAATAGGGCAGGACGTCCACATCCAGAAAACCCGCATCCAGCACGGCCATGTGGATGTCCCTGCCCCAAAAGCCTTCCTGATGCAAGGCCTGGCCGTTGAGTTGCAGTACCTGTGTGCGGGAATCCCCGTAATCCGGCACCCCTTCCGACTCCACACCCTGCCATTTGCTGTGTTCCGGAATGGCCGTACCGGATTTTTTAACGCCGGCGGGTTTTACCAGAACCACCTCCCGGACAAATGCCTGCCGGCCGATGGCTTCCATCACCTGTTCATGGGATGTGCTGACCAGGGCCCCGTTCAGCCAGCGGCTCGTGTAGAGGACCTCCACCGTCGGATGGGACAGCAGGGCGCCCACGTATTGAGGGTTTACGGGCAGGTCCGCCTCCTCCAGGGGGATCCCCTGGCGGATGCGGCGCAGCAGGGCCCTTTCCGAAAGAAACGCCCCGGGGTCGGACAGGGAATAGGGGGAGCCGGATTTGTCGGAGAAGGACACCCAGTAACGGGCAGGTTCCTCCGGGGGCTGTGATGCCAGGAGCAAAGCCGGAAGGAGGCATGCCCATCCGACGAGAAGACATTTGATGATGACCTTATTCTTCATGCCCGGTTTCGTTTTCATGGCATTCGATGAATCCGCCCCCGAGGACCTCCTCCCCTTCATACAGGACGGCGCTCTGCCCGGGCGTCACCGCTTCTGCGGGGTCCTGCAGGCGGATCCGGACCAGCCCGCGCTCCGGGAAGACCTGTGCCTGCCGGGGCTTGTCCCTGTACCTTACCTTCACCGTACAGGAAAGCCCCGGCGGCAGGGGATCGTATTTTACCGGGTTGAAGCCGCTGATGCAAAAGCTTCGGGTGAGCAGGTCCTGCCGGCGACCCAGCACGATGGTGTTGGTCTGCGGGATGATCTGCCGCACATGGAGGGACTCATTCGCGACCACAGGCAATCCCTTGCGCTGGCCGATCGTATAGAACGGATACCCCTGATGCTTTCCGAGCAGGCGGCCGCCGCCATCGACAAAGGCTCCTCCCTCAAGGCGCTCCCCGAGGCCTGGAACCCGGTGGTTAAGGAATGTCCGGTAATCACCCCCCGGAATGA
>Ga0334900_1000834_pt1 | contig 39598 bp, 38 predicted proteins | sample GraSluR3_MG_2_FD_207231 | JGI IMG/M metagenome (GOLD analysis project Ga0334900, IMG submission 207231) | Sludge microbial communities from methane-producing bioreactor in Wageningen University, Netherlands - Granular Sludge_31_08-R3 | ecosystem: Engineered > Bioreactor > Anaerobic >... | reverse complement strand
ACATTGCGCAATAACAAAGGGACATCAATTCATGAACGTATTATGACAGTCCTGGCGACATCGAAGCAACAGGGACTCGATACCCGAAAGATACTGATATCAAGTCTGGCCAGCTAAACACGTACGATATTTTTAGAAATAATTATAAATTACGTAAATGGCATTCAATTGTGGAGAATTTCAAGAAAATGATGAATCATTGGGGACATTTCAAGTTCATACGATATAGGATCGAGATTTTCTTCAATATAGCTAAAAATTCTATGAATTTGAAGAGAAATCATCAGTATACGAAAGCCAGTATCGAAAAGAAAGCCTCCCGTTCAATGTTTTTGACTGAATACCTTATTTCAATGTTTAATCCAATTTATACCGATTTAAGGGCTATTCCATCTTGGTGAAATCAGGAGAGGGGTACTCCTCGATCTGTCTCTTATGGATATGGATCTTATTATAATCCTCGGTCGATCATCTAGCCGATCCTCTATCCTGCATCCACTTTACCATCTCTTTCAGCTCGAAGGTGCACAGCCGCGCTGTCTTCTCGCTTCAGCGAGTCACCGCCTGAATCTCCGCGTCCTTCATGATCCGCCCTGGTGGTCTGGACTCCATCCCTACGGCCTCGGCCACCTCCAACGCCGTGGGCTCGATCCCTCGGCCGTGGAAGTCTTTGATCACGTGGAGGAACTCGCGCACGATTGTTGGCACGCAGGGGGGGGTTCTTCCTCTTCGGCCATGATCGGCCCGCCCCATTACTCCCTCCAATGCCCCCAATCACTCGATCAAATTCACCTCCACCATCTCGCCCTTCTCCCTACCTTCGACCTCTTCGGGGACCAGGACGTACCCCTCGGCCCTGGCGACGGAGCTGAGGATCCCGGCTCCGGAGGTCATGATGGGCGTGGCAACCCCGTCCTTGAGGCTCACCCTAGCGAAGGTGAGGTATCCGGGTCGGGAGACGATCTTTCCCTCGAGTTTGGCCGTGACGATCCGGGGGAGGTCGGTCCGATGGGCCATCATGGTGATCAGGGGCCGGGCGAAGATGTAGAGGGCGGAGAGGGCTGCGACAGGGTAGCCCGGAAGGCAGATCACAGGCTTTCCGTCGATGATCCCCAGGGCCGTCGGTTTTCCTGGGGTGATTCTCACGCCATGGACCAGAAGCTCTCCCATTTCCGCGAGGATCGAGGGAGCGTAGTCCTCCTCGCCGATGGAGGTGCCGCCGGAGATGAGGATCAGGTCGGCGTCAAGGTTCTCGGCGATCGCCTCCTTGATGATGCCTGCGTCGTCCTCGAAGATGGGCGTCTTCCTGGGCGACCCGCCCCAGATCTCGGCGTACATCTCGCACATGATCCCGTTCGCCTCCCGGGCCTGGCCAGGCAACAGCCTCTGGTCGGAGAAGAGGGGGACGAGCTCGCCCCCGGTGGGGATGATCGCGACCTTCGGCCTCTCGCGGACCTGGACGTTGGTGAGGCCGAGGGAGGCGAGAAGGGCGATGTCCGGGGGCCTGAGCCGGTGCCCCTCCCGAAAGATCGTCTCGCCGAGGGCGACATCCTCGCCGACCCGCGCGAGGTTTCTGTAGGGGTGGACCTCGGCCGTCGCTTCCACCTCCTGCCCCCGGAGGAGAGCGTCCTCCAACATCAGAACGGCGTCAGACCCCGGCGGCGCCGGCATCCCCGTCCTGACGGGAACGCACCTACCTTCCCCGGCTTCCTCAGCGACTTTGAGGTAGATGGGGGCGAGGGGGGTGGCGCCCCTGGTGTCCGCAGCCCGAACGGCGTACCCGTCCATGGCGGCCCTGTTGAAGCCGGGTAGGTTCGCGGGAGACGTCACGTCCTCGGAGAGGACCCTGCCCCGGGCGGCGGAGAGATGGACCGTCTCGCCCCGGTTGACGGGGCCGCACCTCTCCAGGAGACTCTTCAGGGATTCGGAGGCGCTGGCAAGCTTTTTGAACATGGATTCGGCTCTCTTCCTCTCCCCTTTGTGTAATTTTCCGTTGAGGAGTCACGCATCTTCTAAATCCGACGGTTGCCGTGAAAACAGATATATACGGTACCACCTGCATCTCCCGCAAACAAGCTCATTCGGAACATTTCAGAACGGAAGTTTCCTCGACAGAAGGTGGTTATCCAATGGCGGCAGTTGTTTGGCTGGAAGAAGTCGGAAAAGACGACGTCTCCGTCGTCGGTGGGAAGGGCGCTAGCCTTGGCGAAATGATAAACGTGGGCGCTCCCGTGCCAGGGGGGTTTGCGGTCACCGCGCAGGCTTATCGAGATTTCATCAACCGATCCGGAATCGCTGACTCCATCTTCGAGGCGCTGAAGGTGGACGTGAACGACCCTGCGGCCCTGAACGGAGCCGCGGATAGGGCGAAGATGCTGGTCCTGGAGGCGAATGTCCCCGAAGACATCGAGAAGGATATCAGGAACCGGTATCGTGAGATGTGCAAGCGGGAGGGAGAGGAGGTCTTAGTGGCCGTCCGGTCGAGCGCCACAGCCGAGGACCTCCCCGACGCGAGCTTCGCGGGGCAGCAGGAGACCTTCTTGAACATGCTGGGGGAAGACCAGGTCTTCGACGCGGTCCGGAAGTGCTGGGCCTCTCTCTACGGGGCGAGGGCCATCTTCTACAGGGTGGAGCAGGGGTTTGAGCACGAGAAGGTGAACATCTCCGTCACCGTCCAGAAGATGGTAAACTCCGAGAAGTCCGGCGTCATGTTCAGCTCTCATCCCAGCACCGGCGAGCCCGAAGTGATCATCGAGGCCGCCTGGGGGCTCGGCGAGTCAGTAGTCAGCGGGAGCGTCTCTCCCGACAACTATGTCGTCGACAGGAAAAATAAAAAGATCCTAAACAAGTTCGTCGCCTCAAAGGAGATCATGATCGTCCGGGACCAGAAGACCGGCAAGACGATCACCAAGAAGGTCCCCGCCAAGATGAAAGAGAAGCTCGTCCTCTCCGACGACGAGATTCTGAAGCTCTCTGAGCAAGGCGAGATTTTGGAGAAGCACTACGGCATCCCTCAGGACATCGAGTGGGCCTTTGAGAAGGGGAAGATGTTCATCCTCCAGTCGAGGCCCATCACCACCATCAAGAAGGCCGGGGACGAGGCAGCCGAATCCAAGGAGGGAGGAAAAGTCCTCCTCACGGGGCTCGGCGCATCGCCGGGCGTTGCCACTGGCGTAGTGAAAATCGTAACGGGAGCCGAGAACCTAGCCAAGATCACCGAGGGCGACATCATGGTGACGGTGATGACCACCCCCGACATGGTCCCGGCGATGAAGAGGGCTGGCGCCATCGTCACCGACGAGGGCGGCATGACCTGTCACGCAGCCATAGTGAGCAGAGAACTCGGATGCCCCGCCGTCGTCGGAACGAAGCAAGGAACGAAGACCCTCTCCGACGGGATGCTGATCACCGTCGACGGGGGCAAGGGGAAGGTCTACGAGGGCAAGGTCAAGAAGGCGAAGGAGCAGGCTCCTGCCCAGGCCACAGTCTCCGCCCCATCCAAACCGATAACAGCGACTGAAATCAAGGTGAACGTCAGCATGCCCGAAGCGGCAGAGCAGGCAGCTGCGACACTGGCCGACGGCGTCGGCCTCCTGCGGATCGAGCACATGATCCTGGGGCTCGGCAAGACCCCACGATACTACATCAACGCCGGCAAAGAGGATGAGTACATAGACGAGCTGGTCGGTGGCATCAGGACCGTCGCCGAGGCCTTCTACCCGAGGCCCGTCTGGGTGAGGACCCTCGACGCCCCCACCGACGAGTTTCGGGGGATGGAGGGCGGGGAGAACGAGCCTTACGAGCACAACCCCATGCTCGGTTGGAGGGGGATCAGAAGGGACCTGACGGATACCGACCACTTCCGGCTGGAGATGAGAGCCTTTAAGAAGCTCCACGATATGGGCCTTTCCAACGTGGGGATCATGCTACCCCTCGTCCAGCACGTCAGCGAATTCAGAAAGGCGAAGTCTCTCATGGTCGAGGAGGGCTTGAACCTGGAGAAGATCGACGTTGGCATCATGGTCGAGACTCCCGGAGCCGCCCTCACCATAGAGGATTTCATCGAGGACGGGATAGACTTCATCTCCTTTGGGACCAACGACCTCACTCAGTACACCCTCGCCGTCGACAGAAACAACGAGAATGTCGCCGACCTCTTCTCCGAGCTTCATCCGGCGGTTTTGACCCTCATCGAGTACGTAATCGAGCGGTGCAACAAGGCCGGCGTCAAGACCTCGATCTGTGGCCAGGCAGGGTCCTATCCTGAGATGGCAAAGAGGCTCGTCGAGATCGGGATCACCAGCATATCCGCCAACATCGACGCCGTCGTCACCGTCAGGGAGACGGTAGCCCGGGCGGAGAAGATCATCATGCTGAGGGCTCTGAGAGAGGAGTGATCCCCAGGCGGCCCGAGCTGATAGAGGAATCTGATTTGAGAGATCGAGGACTATCTGAAGAGGAGGTCATGAGGGGCCTCTCGAAGATGAGGGCGAAGGATCTGAACTACGACAGGATTCTCTCCTCCATGTGCACCCCGCCCCATCCGATAGCCCTGAAGGCGCACCGGAAGTTCCAGGAGACGAACCTCGGCGATCCGGGCCTCTTTCCCGGCTCCGCCGAGCTGGAGCGGCAGGCGGTGGGGATGATGGCGGAGATGCTCGGCCATCCTCAAGCCTGCGGCTACCTATCGACGGGGGGGACCGAGTCGAACATCCAGGCGATAAGGGCTGCAAGAAACGCCCACGGCTTCAGGGACGGAAACATAGTAGTCCCGAAGTCCGCCCACTTCTCCTTCGACAAGATCGGCGACCTTCTCTGCCTTGAGATCAGGAAGGCGGACCTCGACGATGACCTGAAGGTGGACGTCGGCTCCGTCGAGGATCTCATCGACGAGAATACCGTCTCCATGGTGGGGATTGCGGGGACGACGGAGTTTGGCCAGGTGGACCCCGTCGACCGGCTGGGAAGACTGGCCCTCGACTCCGGGATTCATCTTCACGTCGACGCCGCCTTCGGAGGCTTCGTCCTCCCCTTCCTGGAAGGGGACTGGAAGTGGGACTTCAGAGCGGAGGGGGTCACCTCCATCACCATCGACCCTCACAAGATGGGGATGGCGACGATCCCTGGCGGCGGCCTCCTTTTCAGGCATCCCGAGGACCTGGATCGGCTCGCAGCCTACGCCCCTTACCTGACTATGGCAAGGCCGACGGCCCTGACGGGGACGAGGAGTGGAGCCATCGCCGCTGCCGTATGGGCGGTAATGAACCATCTGGGAAGAGAGGGGTTCACAAAAGTCATCGACCGCTGCATGGCTCTCTCGAGGCGAATGGTGGCGGGGGCGAGAGAGATCGGGATCGAGCCCGTCATCGAGCCGGTGATGAACGTCGTCACCCTGCAGATGGACCGCCCCGAGGAGGTCAGGTCCGATCTCCTAGAGTGCTGCTGGAGGGTCTCAACTACCAGAAGCCCGAAGGCCTTGAGGCTGATCCTGATGCCTCATTTGACCTATGAGAACGTCGACTTATTCCTCGCTGATCTGGAAAATGTGCTGAACAGATACTCCTGAAAAGGCACCCATCTGGGATGGAGAGGTCGTATCTAAAATAAAGGGTTTTCAGCCCTTTTTGGGCTGAACTTCATTTAGGGCGCAGCCGTCGCTTTTCGCCTTCAGACCTTGTGGCCGATGGCGAACCTTCGCATCACACGGTCGATGGCGATCGTCACCTGGTCGCCGACCTTCGTCTCCGGGACGAATATTACGAAGCCTTCGATCCTGGCGATACCGTCGCCCTGTTTTGCGATGTCTTCAATCTCAACGTCGTACTCTTTTCCCACCTCGACGGGAGCCGTGGACTCAAAGCCCTCGTCTCGGAAGGAACCTCTATCACTTCTGTACAAACACTTCACCGTCCTAGTTAAAAGAGAGAATGATCTGAATGTTCAGGCCTTGTGGCCGATGGCGAACCTCTGCATAACTCGGTCGACGACGATCGTTACCTGATCACCTACTTTGGTGTCCGGGACAAATATTACGAATCCCTCGATCCTCGCGATTCCATCGCCCTTCTTTGCGACGTCCTCGATCTCAACATCATACTCCTTTCCGGCCTCAACAGGTGCTGAGGGTGCGAAGCTGTCGCCTCGGAAAGAACCTCTATCATTACCGTACAAGCACTTCACCGTCCTTAGCGAAAAACCACGAAACAGTTTGCCGCATTGTCCACTGATCATTTCGACTATTAAACCTTTGTGCTCAAAAATTGAACCGTGAATATCAGCTGAACGGCTGAGAATATATCCTATAAACGAGAACTGCAGCAGCATGGAAGGCCTCGAGAGGTACAGAGGAATCGTTCAGGATTTCGAGCGGTTTGTCGAAGCTATGGCTGCACCCCTCCCCGTCACCGCGAGGATCAACACCCTCAAGACCGATCGGGATGGGCTCTTCTGCCGCCTGAAGGAGGCGAAAGTGGCCTTTTGGCCCTTCTCCTGGTACCCCTTCGGTTTCAGCCTCGACGTCGAAAAGCCCGGAAACCTCATCGAGAACCTGATGGGCCACATCCACGTCCAGGAGGAGATATCTATGGCGTCTCCCATCATCTTGGCTCCAAAACCGGGGGAGAGGGTTTTGGATATGTGTGCGGCTCCCGGAAGCAAGACCACCCAAATCGCCTCGATAATGGAGAACCGGGGCCTTTTGGTGGCTAACGATCCAGCCAACAATCGGGTCGCCTCCCTTCGGTCCAACTGCGAGAGAGCGGGGGCTATAAACGTCGTGGTGACGAGGTACGACGGCCGGCGGTTCCCGTCCTCGAAATTCGATCGGATCCTAGTCGACGCCCCCTGCACAGGCCAGGGGATGGCGAGAAAGGACTTCTCAGTCCTGGGCCGGTGGAGCCTGAAGAGGTCCCTCGGCCTTCAGCGCCTTCAGCGCGGCCTTCTCGAAAGGGCGACGGATCTGGTGAAGCCCGGAGGTACCGTCGTCTACTCCACCTGCACCTTCGCTCCCGAGGAGAACGAGGCCGTCGTATCCTGGGTCGCCGAACGGGTCCCACAGATCGGCATAGGGAAGGTCTCGATCCCTGGGCTTGAGAGCTCCCCTGGCTTGGCCGAATGGAATGGGCACATCTTCGGGGATGAGATGAAAGAGTGCGTTCGGTACTACCCTCACCAGAACGATACGGGAGGATTCTTTGTCGCAAAGCTCATTAAAGAATAGGTCGCCCTTCTCGCTGTTGGACAGGGCCGCGGTGGTGGAGTTGATGGAGTCTCGGTTCGGGATCCCTCCTGCAGCCTTCGAGAACGTGAGTTTCTACAGGAGGGGACGGAACGTCTGGGCCTTCAGCCTCCCCGAGATCCCGAATCTCAGATGCGAGTCGGTGGGCCTCCGGTTCATCTCGGTCAGAGGGAGGGTACCGAAGCCCACCACCTACGCCCTCCAGCTCTTCGGCCGATTTGCCACAAAGAACTCCATCGCCCTCTCCACAGATCAGGCTGAAAAGTTCATAGCTGGAGAGGGGCAGAGGCTGGATGCGGAGGTGGAGGACGGTTACGTGGTGGTATCTTATCGAGGCGATGTACTGGGGTGCGGTCTGTACACCAGAGGCGAGCTCGCCAGCCAGCTTCCAAAGGAGCGGAGGATCATGAATGAGGTGAGGAAAAACTGCCTTTCGGATGGCGATTGCCGATGATGTTATCTCGTGAGCGAGAAGTATCGAAGCCCGATGACACCCTCCTCGCCCAGGATCGTTGGATGGATCGGGCCACCCTCATGGCGCTCTGGAATGAGCCGGTTCGGCTCTTTCGCCTCGCAAACCTCCTTCGGAAAGAACGATGTGGCGACGAGGTCTCCTTCGTTATCAACAGGAACGTCAACTTCACCAACCGGTGCGTAGGAAGCTGCAGGTTCTGCGCCTTTCGAAGGTCTGACGGCTACATTCTAACCGAAGAGGAGATCCTGGAAAGGGTGGCCGCTGCCGAGAGGTTTTCTGCCACCGAGATCTGCATCCAGGGAGGTCTCGCCCCAGGCCTGGTCCTGGAGGACTACTGCCGGATCCTGGAGGCTATCAGGGAAAATTTCCCCCGGATGCACCTTCACGCCTACTCTCCCATGGAGGTCTTCTACATGTCAAAAAACTCCGGCATCACGCCGGAGGACTCGATAAAGGAGCTGAAAAGGGCTGGCCTCGGATCAATGCCGGGAACAGCAGCCGAGATCCTGGTGGACCGGGTAAGAATGGAGATCTGTCCCTCCAAGCTGACGACAGCCGAATGGCGGGACGTGATCACCACGGCCCACGGCCTTGGGGTTCCCACCACCTCCACCATGCTCTACGGCCACGTCGAAAGCTTGGAGGATCGGATCAACCACCTTCTCCTCCTTCGGGAGATCCAGGCCGATACCGGCGGGTTTACAGAGTTCGTCCTCCTCCCCTTCATGTCGGGGAACAACTCCTTAGGCCCCATGTCCCAGAGATTGAGTCACCTCGATAACCTGAAGATGCACGCCCTCGCCAGGGTCGCCCTTCACCCCCTCATCGGAAACATCCAGGCATCCTGGGTGAAGCTCGGAAGAGACCTGGCCGGGAGTACCGTCCTCTGGGGGACAAACGATCTCGGAGGAACCCTGATGGAGGAGAACATTTCGCGGACCGCAGGAGCCGTCGAGGCCGAGTGCATGACCCCGGCCCAGTTCAGGGATCTGATCGAGAGGAACGGGAGGGTTCCCGTCCAGAGGACGACCCTCTACGGCCGGGTGTGATGACCTTCCCGGGATGGCCATTGCTCACTATCATAACAAATATCATATAGTAAGAGTAGTTTTACTTTGGGGAGTGATCATATGACCGGATTGACCTCTTTGGTGCTGATCTGCTCGATATTGGGATTTTTCGCCCTGGCGGGGGGATCTTCCGCCTCGGATGACCTGGATACGGTGACTGTCACCGGCTCTACGACAGTTATGCCCCTGGTGGAGATCTGCGCCGAAGAGTTCAACATGCTCCAGGACGAGGTGATGGTGACCGTCAGCGGCGTTGGAGGCTCCGGGGTGGGGATAAAGAACGTGGCCAGCGGCTTCTCCGATATAGGTATGTCCTCTCGGGAGCTGAGGGCCGATGAGATCGAGCTATACGGAGACAACTTCTCCGAGTATCTGATAGGATATGACGCGATATGCATCGCCGTCAGTAAGTCGATATATGATGCGGGTGTCACCAACATCAGCCGGAGCCAGCTCCGGGAGATATACAACGGGAATGTGACGAACTGGCGGGAGCTAGGCGGCCCCGAGAGGGATATCTATGCCGTGGCGCGGATGGTGGGCTCGGGAACGGGCGACCTATTCAACGAGATGGTGATGGGCGATCTGGAGACGGAGACCTTGGGCGCCGACACCTACACCCAGAACAATGCCGAGATGAAGACTGCCATAACCAAGAACGACAAAGCGATCGGCTATCTCGGTTTCAACTACGTCCAGGACGGAAATCTGAGCGCCGTCGCCTATGAGGGGGTCTTTCCCACCACTGAGAGCATAAAAAGCGATGCCTATCCCCTTTCCCGTCCCCTTTACGTGATGACCTGGAATGAGCCCGACTCGGGAGAGGAGGCCTTCATAGAGTTTCTACTCGGCGATGAGGGTCAGTCCATAGTAGAGGAGATAGGATTTCTGCCCGTCGGCTGAGCAGCCTATTTAAAATAAGTTGGAGGGAGCGGCGCTTGGCCCCTCTGGCGACAAGCGCCTCTCATATACCATCGTGATCTTCTTCATCAACAGTCGGGGCAATACTGGGCCTTGGAAGTGTCGTTCCAAGAGTCGCCCCAGGCCACGTCCCGGCAGGTGCAGTCGAAGATCTCCTCCTCGCCCCACATCTTATCATCGTCGTCCATCTCGCCGTAGCCGCCTATGCAGCAGGAGAGCCAGTCAGCCTTAGGCTTGGACCCCTTGCAGCTGGTGCAGACCTCCATGTTCTTGGTGATCTTGAAGCTGCCCGCGTAGTTCTCATCGATCTCTATGAGGGGTCTCTTCCAGCCGTAATCTGCATCTGTCACGAGCTGACCGACGTGTACCGATCCCTCGGTGACCTCCTCCTCGATCTTCATGCTAGTGCTGCTGAACCCATCTTGGGGGTTGGAGCTGTATCCGGAGCTCTTCTCTTCGTTTTTGAGTTCGACTCCTATGTCCTTCACGAAGGCCGAAGCATACTCAATCTGGTGGAGCATTGATACACCTTCATCATAACTTTTGCTACACGCGCTACCATCGTAGTTCTTTCCTTCAGTCCTCTCCTTAAGCTTGGAGTTGTAGACGATGGGGTTTTCGGCGTAATATCCCGTCCCGTAGGCCATCGCAACCGGCGCGTAGGTCATCTCATTCTGCTCGACGAAGGAGATAGCGCTTTTTGCTGGATACTCCGATTCTGTATACACTTGTGTATACTTATCTTGGGTGTAAACCATTCCTTTGCTCTGATTCGAGCTTAACAGGATCGCTGCATCCATGCTCCCGCTTCCGTGCATGTAGTTTTTGAGCTGAAGGGTCTTGGTGTTCACATTCTGGTAAACCATCGCGTAGCCCTCTCCCTCCACGTCCTGTTCCAGCTTCTGTTCGTTCTTCATATAGTACCCTTTCGGGTTATCAGCGGCCCATGCTGGGCCCAAGACCACCAGCATCACCAGGAGAGCCGCCCAGATCTTCATAATCGTCCCTACACCTCTCATATCCATCCCTTCTCCGAATTTTCTGCTATTATCTGCGGTGAACATGACATTTTTTGCTATATATTTCTTTCTGACTCTGAATAAAACTTAAAATTCGGAATAAGTTTATAATCTTATCGTAAATCTGTTGTAACTCAATCTCCTCAGATTCTTTCAAAGGGAGATTTCAAACAAATATTTATTTTCATCTTTCATGAAGCAACGGGATTTAATACAGAATATTTGCTCTTATTTAAGTTTACTTGTTTTGCACCCCTAACTTGGGGATCTGGAATTGGCAATATCAAGAATGGCAGAAAATCCCTGCCTTGTGCCCTTGAATAAAGATGTTCCATTTTAGAGGCTACTTCGAGATACCACGATTTCCATCGCTTTCTATGGAAAGAAACATATTCATGTGAGGCATAAATAACCTCGAATTTAGGGAGATGAGTTGGAGATGTTCAACAGAGGTTTATTCCTTCTTGCGATCGTCCTTTCGCTCTGCACCGCCCTCTCTTTTGCGTCAGCCCAGGAGGGTGTTATAACAGAGGGGTCGGTGCCCACAGATGGAGCGATGCAGGCGGATCAGGAGGGGACAGAGAACGATACCGCCGTGGTGGGCGATGATGCCAGTGTATTGGTCTATGCCGACGACAATGCCACCGGGAAGGACGTCGACGAAGACGCCGGTGACATCGAAGAAAAGGCTCTTGCCGGCGTCAACGATTCCGCGAACGAATCGACCCCCGTGGGGCTTCCACCCGATGAGCCTCTCGCCGAAATTCCTGAGGAGCCCGGAGCCGCCCTCCACCCAATGACCGTCGTGCACGCCGTTGAGGATTTATACGTGGACTTGACGGAGGAGAAGGTCTACAACGACGATCACCTGGTCTGTGAATACCTGATGGGCGACCTGTACCAGGAGGAAGAATTTCCAGGAGTCGTGATGGTTCAGTTCGACATATCGGATCTTGAGATGCGTGAGTACGACGTTGCTGTTCTCGCCCTTAAGGCGGTGTCGGCCGAGAAGATCGGCAGCGAGATGGCCGGAGTATTCCTCATGCCGATAACGTCCGAATGGTCTGAAAGTTCGAGCGTGACCGCCCTGGGATTGAACATGCTTTCGATAGTCGTTATGATCTCAAACGGCGAAGAGCCAGATTTGAGCCAATTTGGCATGAACTTTGGGGACGGTGAAGTATTCGCCTTCGACGTCTCAGAGCATCTCAAGGCGGCCGATGTTGGCAGGGTATCTTTCCTGTTGGTGGCTGTCGGCGACACCGACTACAGGGTAAGCTTCAAGTCCAGGGAGACGGGCGAAGGTCCCGTCCTTCTGATCGCGCCCTATCCATCCACCACCAGCCCGAAAATAGACGGCTGAAGGTCAGACGAGGAGACAGAGAACCCGGTGATCTCTGTCCACCTCCGCCATTTCGGGGAGCTTCTTGATACAGATTCAATCGTCAATTCGGTCGGGGGTCTCCTCTGCTCCTTCGGAGGGTTTCTCACCGTCTTTCTCATCTTCAGAGCCATCCCGATCCTTCAGAGCCCCGGCCCCAGCTCTGGGATATCTCACAGGATCCCTGAACAGGTGCCTGGACTTGGAGATCTGCTCAGAGGTTCCGAGGACCAAGAGGACATCTCCCGCCTCGATCTCTGTTTCACTGGTGGGGTTGAGGATGTTTCCCGAATCTCTCAAAATACCCAGGGCGTTTACCCCAAGTTTCTTTCTCAGCTCCAGGTCGGCGAGGGTCTTCCCGACGGCTGGGGCCTTCTCCTCGACCTTGACAGTGACGACCTCGACGTTCGGGAGGTACCTCCTTAGGTCTGAGATCTTGCCAGGCTCGATCTCGGCGTTCCTGAACATATCGTAGCCGAGGGACCTGACCTCTACGATCATCTTATCGATCTCGATTCTGGGGACGAGGTACTTGCTGAGAACTCTCGAGAATATCTCCACCGAGGTCTCAAACTCCTCGGGGATCACCTCGTCGGCCCCCAGGTCGTAGCACGCCGCCGCCTCGTCCAGGTACCGGACCCGAGCCATGATGTAGACCTTGGGGTTGATCTTCCTCACCATCTCCACGATCCTCCTGGTGGCCATCACGTCGGAGACGGCGACGACGACGACCCTGGCCGCGTCGACGTCGGCGTGCCGTAGGATCATCTCCTGGGTTGCGTCCCCGTAGTGGATCGGCTCTCCGTTCGCCCTCTCTCCCCTCACCTTCTCAGGGTTCATCTCCAGGATCAGATAGGAGAGCTCTCCCACCCGAGCGGCCCGGGCGAGAGTCCTTCCGACGAAGCCGTAGCCGATGATGACGAGGTGGTTCTCCCTCTTCTCCGGGATCGCGGCGAAGGGGTGGCCCGCCTTCAGCTTCTCGGGGAGGGGGAGGCGGTAGAGGAGGTCTGCGGCCTTCGGCGACCCGGCGATGACGAAGGGGGTCGCCGCCATCGTCAGGACCGAGACCGCCAGGAAGAGCTGGTACTCGCTTCTGCCGAGGATGCCGGAGTCGAGGCCGGTCTTCGAGAGGATGAAGGAGAACTCCCCGATCTGGGCGAGGGCGAGCCCCGCCAAAACCCCCGTCCGAGCGGGATAGCCGAGGAGGACGGAGACGCCTCCGGCGATGACGGCCTTCAGTACCAGAACTCCCAGGGCCGCCGCAAAAACAAGCTCCGCCCTCTCGATGAAGAAGCCGACGTCAAGAAGCATTCCGATGGAGACGAAGAAGAAGCTGGTGAAGACGTCCCGAAAGGGGATGATGTTCCCCAGGGCCTGATAGCTGTACTCCGACTCGGAGATGATCAGCCCCGCCAGGAACGCCCCCAGGGCGAGGGAGAGGCCGGCGGAGTAGGATAACCAGGCGACGGATAGACAGATGAGGATCACAGCCAGGAGGAAGAGCTCGCTGGACCGGAGGCGGACGACCTGATAAAGAAGGGCCGGTACTATCAGCTTCGCCCCCAATATTACCAGCATGATTATCCCTGCCCCCTTCGCCAGCATCAGAAGTAGGGGCATCGTGAGGCCCGTCGACTCTTCCGCCGCCAGGAGCGGAACGAAGAGCATCATGGGTACGACTGCGATGTCCTGGAAGATCAGCATCCCAAGGGCGGTACCGCCGTGGGGGGAATCCACCTCATCCCGTTCCTGGAGAATTTTGAGGACCACCGCCGTACTGCTGAGGGCGACGAGGAAGCCAGCGAGAATCGATTCGTTGAGGGGAAGACCGACCTCGACCCCTATGAAGGCCGTGGCGAGGAAGGTGATGGCTACCTGGAGGGGGCCTCCCACCAGGGTGGGCCGTTTGATCCGGAGAAGCTTATCGAAGGAGAACTCGATTCCGATAGCGAAGAGGAGGAGTACCACCCCCACCTCGGCGAGGACCTCGATCTGCTCCACCTCCTGGACGAGCCGAAGGCCGTGGGGCCCCGCCACCACCCCCGTCGCCAAGAACCCCACCACCACCGGGATTCGGAGCCTGTGGCCGGGGAAGATGGCGATTATCGAGATGAGGAAGATGACGATGATGTCGTTGAGGAGCTGAATGGGCATGGGCATCTATCTACTTTTCCGCAGTATCGGCGTTAAACGTTTGGGCATAAAAGACCACCGTTTTCACATCCGAAGGATCTCTCGATGGGAGATCTTCTGGAGACGATCCCTCTCACGATTCTAATGTTGGATTGTGGCAACTAAAGTTCGCTTGATATCCGATCAATCTTTTCTAATTATACGCAAATGTTATATACCCATCGCTCTCTTTTGGGTGCGTCTGGGCCGCTGCCTTTCGTCTTGTAGGCGGGATCGGCGGTCAAAGGTTGGGCGAGTACAGTGGAGGAAAATTGTTTATGATGGCTGCAGTGCTGGAGGCTCCCGGAAACCTTACCCTTCGGGTGGTGGAGGACCCGGTCTGCTCCGAGGGCGGCCTGATATTGAAGGTCGAGGCCTGCTCGATATGCAGCACCGACGTCAAGATGATAAGGCGAGGGCAGAAGGATCTGGTATACCCCCGAATCCTGGGCCACGAGATAGCCGGGACGGTCTTCGAGAGAGACGGGATCGGTCCCAGAGTTGGCGAGAGGGTCCAAGTTTTTCCGGGAATTTTCTGCGGCAGATGCCCCTCCTGCAGGCGGGGGGCAGAAAATATGTGCGAACGTATCCGTATCTTCGGCTTCAACCTGGATGGCGGGTTTGCAGAATATCTTTTGGTTCCGAGAGAATCGGTCAGAAACAGCGGCGTCTTCCCAGTGCCCGATGGGGTGAAGTTTGAGGATGCTGCTCTTGCAGAGCCTCTGGCCTGCTGCATCAACGCTCAGGAGCGGGTCGAAGTCGGAGAGGGAGACTCGGTCCTGATCTTCGGGGCGGGGCCAGCGGGGATCCTTCACGCCCTCCTGGCCCGGGAGAGGGGAGCCTCGATGGTGGTGATCGTCGAGCCCCTCGAAAGGCGGGTCGATCTGGCTCGATCCTTCGGGGCGGACCTGGTCGTCTCCTCCGGAGGAGAGGACCTCGCGGCGCAGGCCGACGAGGCGACCGATGGGAAGGGCTTTGACGTTGCGATCCTGGCCAGCCGGGACGTCGCCGTAGACGACGACCTCCTCGCCCTCCTCACTCCCGGGGGTCGGATGTCTCTCTTCTCGGGCTTTCCGTTCGACCTCGCCGCGCCGAGGTTGGATCTGAACCAACTCCACTACCGGGAGATTCTCATCGTCGGATCTTACGGCTGCACCCCCGCCCATAACAGGAGGGCTCTGGATCTGATCTCCGGCCCCCTAGATGTCGGCCGGCTGATCACCGAGAGGGTCTCCCTCGCCGAGATCTCGCGGGGCATGGAGCATGCCGATAAGCGCGAGGGGCTGAAGGCGGTGGTGACGGATTTTGGCGGGTGATTACCTTTGGAAGACGCGATGACAGATTTCGGAGCGAAGTTAAACCGGCTCATAGCCGGGGTAAGCCTCACGCGAGAGGAGGCGAGAGAGATGTTCAGTCAGGTTCTCAACGACGAGCAGCCCGACGCCCATCTGGGGGCGTTTCTTGCGGCCATCACCGCCAAGGGGGCGACCCCCGACGAGATCGCGGGAAGCTGGGAGGCGATAGTAGAGCTTGACACCTTCAAGGTATCCCCGGAGGTCTCAGGAGACCTATTCGAGAACTGCGGGACGGGGATGGACGCCGTCGATACCTTCAACATCAGCACCGCCGCCTCCATCGTCGCGGCCGCCGGCGGCGTTCCCATGGCAAAGCATGGGGCAAGGGCGATAACCTCTCGATGTGGGACTATAGACATCCTGGAGACCCTGGGGGTGGAGGTGGAGGCCGATCCCAAGCTAGTCAAAAGAAGCATCGAGAGGGCGGGGATTGGGATCTTCAACGGCATGAGCCCCAGGGTCCATCCGGTGGGCCTGGGTAGGATCCTCTCCAAGATAAGGTTCGGGACGATCCTGAACATCGCCGGGTCCCTCGCAAACCCCGCGATGCCCCGGGTTGGCCTCCGAGGGGTTTACTCGAAGAAGGTGGTGGTTCCCATAGCCGAGGCGATGAAGAAGATCGGCTACTCTAGGGCGATGGTCGTCTTCGGCCTCGCCTCCGACGAACAGCGGGGGATGGACGAGGTATCGCCATCGGGAAAGACCTTCGTCGCCGAACTTCTCGATGACGGCAGGATAGAGACTTTTGAGGTCACTCCAGAAGACTTCGGGGCGGAACGGGTGAACGAGAGGCTTCTCCTCCCCCGGGAAGACCGGGCCGATGAGGCGGTGGAGCTTCTCCGGGTCCTCTCCGGAATGGAAAAGGGGCCGAGAGAAATGGCGATCTCTATCAACGCCGCCCCCATCCTCATGATGGCGAGGAAGGCCGAGGACCTCTCGGAGGGTTTCTCGATCTCACGGGAGATCATCAGGTCCGGCTCGGCCATCGATAAGCTCGACGAGTGGACGAGAGCTCAGAACTCCGACCCCTTGGCCGGGGCCGAGAGGCTCGAGCTTCTCTTGGAGAGGGCGGCAAACTGAGCCAAAAAGACGCTGCTGGGGGAGCCAATCTCTATCATCCTTTGGGCCCGATCTCCAAAATCCCCGAGACCTTCGCCAGATACCCTTCCATGTAGGCGTCGCAGACCTCCCACTCCACGTCGACGTCGATCTCGGCCATGATCTCCTGGAGCTGGATCTTCACCTGGTCCCAGGTGTACTTGTTCGGAGATCTGCACAGCTCCGTCAGCAGGCGCAAGGTGGGAACGAAGATCTTCTTGAACTCGGCCCTGATGAAGGCCATGAAGGGCTCAGATAGGTCCCTGTAGACGTAGGACCGGAGCTCCGCCAGAAGGTCATACTGAGCCTGGCAGGGGTCGTCGTAGGGGTCCTTCGCCTCCCTCTCCCAGTGCTCGCCGAGATTCTCGTACCCTTTTTTGATAATCTCGTCGACTCTGGCCCTGGCATCGCCGTCTCCGACCTCGGCTGCGAGCTTGTAACCTGTTAGCCGGAGCCGGAGGAGCTGCATCCTCCCCTCCTCGAAGGTGAGGTTCATATGAAACCTGCCCAGATATTCGGCTATGTGATTGAGCCTCGTCTCTGGATCGAAGGTAACGCCCATCCTATCACATCCCTTCGGCCCCTGCAGCATGACTGGCCCGTCTTCCAGACCCGCCAGCTCCCGCCGATCGATCGATGATTCGTGACCTGTTCATATTTGGAGTTATATATCATTAGAGTTTAAGGCCTTTGGCTTTGGACGAAAAACGAGACGGCTTTGATGGGCCTGCCCTGCTGAGGGCATAAATTTATCCGAAGATCGCCCGTACGCCAGGAAGTCAGGAGGATTTGGGAGAGATGGCCCAGGTTTATTTGGAGATCATGAGGCCCGGAAACTGCGTTATGGCGGGGATCGCCGCCCTGATCGGCCTTCTGGTAGCGGATGCAGGGGCTCAGCCCATCACGGCGGCTTTGGTCTTCTTCGCGGTCTTCGCCGTGACGGGGGCGGGAAACGTCGTAAACGACTACTTCGACCGCGAGATCGACGCCGTCAACAGGCCCGGCCGGCCGATACCGAACAACAGAATCAGTCCCGATCGGGCCTTCTCCTGGTCGATCGCCCTCTTCGCCCTCGGGTGCTCCTTGGCCCTCTTCATGAACTCCCTCGCCCTGGCCATCGCCATATTCAACTCGGTCCTCCTCTATTTCTACGCCCGAAACCTCAAGGTCACGCCCTTTGCGGGAAACCTCGCCGTCGGGTACCTGACGGGCTCCACCTTCATCTTCGGAGGCGCCGCGGGAGATGACATCGAGATCACCCTCTTTCTCTTCCTCCTGGCGTCCCTCGCGACTCTCGCAAGGGAGATCGAAAAGGACATTGAGGACGTGGCCGGCGATAGGTCCAGCGGCGCGAGGACCCTGCCCATCGTCATCGGCGAGAGAAAGGCGTCGATCCTCGCCGCCCTCTTCGTCGCGGCGACGATCGGTCTCAGTTATCTTCCGCCCCTAGGAAGAGCGTACCTCGCCGCGGTCACCGTCGCCGACCTTCTTTTCCTAGGGGCGATGGCGAGCATCATCAGGGGCGAGGCGCCGAGGGCCCAAAAGATGCTGAAGATGGGGATGGCGGCGGCACTCGCAGCCTTCATGGTGGCGGCCATCTCCGGCTTTGCGCGCATCTGATCGCATACCCGTCGGAGCCAGGGCGTCGTGAGAGCTCGAGATCTTCTCAGTCACCGTCGATCCCCCACCTCGATGTACTTGCGCCTTGCAAGGATGTACAGCATCGGCGAGATGACGGCGTTCGATACCATCGTCGGTATTCCCACCTTCAGGAGGGAGTTTGTCGCAAACGCTCCCAAGGTCAGCCTTCCGTCGAGGACGGCCTCGATCAAGCCTGAGCTTCCCCTCGCAAGATCCGGAAACGTCAGGATGCCGAAGTAGCTCGCGAGAACGAAGACCAGAAAGCTGACCGCCGTCGCCAGCAGGACGGAGACGGAAACCGCGGAAGGTCGAAGCCCCTTCGCCCCGTTCCTCATCCTATCAGCGACGATCTTGCATGAGACGAGCCCCGCCCAGTGGGACGGTATGTTGGCCAGAGGGAAGGGAGAGGCCGTGGCGGTCATTAACACCGCTCCCGTAATCAGTCCCAAGACGGTCGCTTCCGAAAGAGACATCCGGATAAGAAGCACCATCAGACAGTAGAACGATATCGATATCGCAGCCTGAAGCTCGCCAGTGATCGATTCCGTAAATCTCATCAGAAAATGGACCAGCCAGGCCAGGGCGATGAAGCCGCCAGAGAGAGCAATTTCTTTCGAGTTCATATGAACTTCCCCCTTGGTATTTAGATAAGAGGACGCCCTCCTCAAAGCGTTCTTCAAGCTTCGCGAGCTCACCGATGGGCGAAGTACGCCACGACCTCGTCTTCCGCCACCGAGTCGATCCGGACGAAGCCGTACCTCTCGAACTGGACGACCTGGTCGAGGTCATCCCGGACCCCTAGCTCGCCGATCCCGGAGTCGACGCCGTCAGGGCGCATCACCCGCACGGGAACGCCGTCCGTCGGAGCCCAGTGGATGATCCGGAGCTTCTTCTCCCTCGCCTGGTGGGGGTCGGTACCGATGACCCGGGCCCGGAGGGGATCGAGGCTCGAAATTTCGATATTGCAGAGGTCTTTGAGCCGAAGGCTCCCTCCAACCTTCAGATCCAACAGATCGTCGCAGGAGACGAGGAGCTTTCTTCCCGCCGGGATCTCCCGAGATCCTAGGTCCAGGGTCGGGTGGAACGGGGCCTTCGCGATTTCGGGCATCTCTCCCTCGATCTCCATCGGAATCGGATCCTTGACGAAGAAGCGCCTCCTGGCCTCAGGATCGACGATCTTTCTGTTCTCGGCAAAGATCGAGTCCATGCTGATGCTGATATCCGTCTCCCCGACTCCCAGTTCGATCATGAATTTTCGGAGGGCTTCGGCCCGGATCCCCCTCCGCCTCAGGGCCCTGACCGTCGGCATCCGGGGATCGTCCCAGCCAGAGTACTCTCCGGCCTCGAGGGCGCGTCGGAGGGCGCTGGTGCTGAAGGAGCCGAACTGGTGGATCTTGATCCTCCCCCAGTGGATCGTAGTCGGGTACACCCAGCCCATGTGGTCGTAGAGGTACCTCTGCCTCCGCTCGCTATCCATCAGATCCTTTCCCCGGATGATGTGGGTGACGCCCAGGAGGTGGTCTTCGACCCCCGACTCGAAGTCCAGCAGCGGCCAGACCCTGTACTTCTCGCCGACCCTTGGGTGGTCGGCGGTCACGATCCGAAAAGCAGCCCAGTCCCGGAGGGCCGGATCCTTGTGGACGATATCCGTTTTGATCCTGAGGACCGCCTCCCCCGGCCCGAGGCCGCCGTTCATCATATCCCTCCAGAGGGCCAGGTTCTCTTCGGGGCTCTGGCCCCGGTGGGGGCACGGCTTCGCCGCATCCTTCTTGGCCTTGAAAGCCGCCTGATCGCACCGGCAGACGTAAGCCCCGCCCCTCCGGATCAGCTCTATAGCGATCTCGTAATATTCGGGGAGGCGGTCGCTTGCGATCACCACCTTGTCGGGGACGGCCCCCAGCCATTCTGAGTCCTCCAGATACCATCCGTAGGCTTCGAGCATCGGCCTCTTGTTGACGGGATCGGTGTCGTCGAAGCGGAGGAGGAATCTTCCTCCGTACCTTTTGACGTACTCGGAGTTGATTATGATGCCGCGAGCGGAGCCAATGGTGGGCGGACCGTTGGGATTTGGGGCGAACCTCATGACGACTCCGCCCTCGGACCCCTCAAGCCCTGGAAGGCCCTTATCGGGCTCTTTCTTCGCGCCGATCTCAGCCAGGAGCTCCGGCGCTATCTCTGTGAGCCGTCTCTCCCACTCCTCGGGGCTGGTCCTCGCCACCTCCGAGAGGACCGAGGCGACGAGGGGCGATACCTCTTTCGCCTTCGCCCGGAGCTCCGGGTGCTCGCCCATAAGCTTTCCCATAACCGCGCCGACCTGAGGCGCGGCCCTGTACTTCACAGCGTTCTGAAGGGCGTACTTCTCTATGATCTCCCTGATATCGTCGGCCATTCAAGACCCATCTCCTGATCGAAGAGATCTTAAAGCTTCGCCAGCCCGTCCCGAATTATCGTGGCATGGTCGAAGGCGAGGGGAGGCAGATCCTCCGGATCGAAGACCTCCGCAGATCTCGCGTCCGACCCGGCGACGAGCTCACCCCTTCCTTTGGCGAGGTAAGAGATCGAGACGACATGTCCCCGAGGGTCGCGATCCGGCTTTGAGTAGACCCCCACCAGCTTCAGGAGGATGATCTCAAGACCCGTCTCCTCCTTCGCCTCCCTCTGGGCCGCCTCCTCGACGGTCTCTCCCACCTCCACGAACCCCCCAGGAAGGGCGTAAAACCCCTCAAAGGGCGGGTTTGATCTTCTGATCAACACGATCCCCCCACCGAAGAGGATGAGGGCGTCAGCGGCCAACAGTGGCGTCTTCATTTTTACCACAACATTTATATAGACTTAAAGGCCCCGAGCTACCGAAAGACTTATATTCGACATATGTCGTAGGCCAGACTGGCAAAAGTCGATAGACTTAGTCTCCCTCCTTTACCCTACATCCAATATCGACTTTTGCGCTCTTCTCTTGATCGTCTCTTCAAGGCGGTTTCAAGACGTTCTATCCAAACATAAGATATATCTTGCACTCCCTGGGTTTGGCATGACCTTCTGCGTAGTTAAGATTGGCGGAAGTCTGATCGAGGTCTCTCGAGATGTGGTGAGGGGGCTTGTGAGCCTCTCGCAAGAGGGCGACACCTTTCTCGTAGTTCCTGGAGGGGGCCCCATGGCGGACCTGGTGAGAGAGATCCAACAAAGATATCATATATCTGAGGATACCGCTCACTGGATGGCGATATTGGCGATGGAAGAGTACGCACACTTTCTGGCAGACGGCACGGGGGCAGAGCTGATCGATGAGATATCAAGGCCCGTCTCGAGGGTTCGGGTCCTCCTCCCCTACCGTCCTTTGATGAAAGATGATCGGGAGCTTCTCCACACCTGGGATTACACCTCCGACTCCGTAGCGGCCCTGGTGGCCGCGAGGCTTTCGGCCGATCTCGTAAAGGCGACGGACGTTGACGGCGTGATCCTGGAGGGCGAGGTCAAGAGGGAGATCCCGGCTGAGGAGCTCATAGGAAAGGGGACGTGCATCGATCAGGGGGCCCTTCGGATCTTGAGGAGATCGGGCATAAACTGCCTCGTCCTCGATGGAAGGGACCCAGAGCGATTCATCGCGAGCCTAAAGGCAGGGAAGGGCGGAACCCTTATAAGAGGGAGGGGTGTTGGTCGGAGCGGTCCTGACGTAAGGGAAAGTTTATACCCTGGGATCGATCAAAGCACTTAGAGAGAGTAACATGACGGAAAAATCAGAAAGATGCATGTCATGCGGAGTAACGCTGATCGGGCCTGATGGCGCCAGGTTCCCTTGCCCTAACTGTGGGGAGATAATTATGAGGTGTAACAAGTGCAGAAAGCAGAGCAATCCCTACACATGTCCCAACTGCGGGTTTTTGGGGCCCTGAGGTGGCGATATGGGAGAAGTTGCTGCTAAGCTTAAGATAATGCCCGAGGGTGCCGATGTCGATATGGAAAAGCTGAAGGAGGCCATAAAGTCGGCCCTTCCAGAAGGAGCGAGGCTTCACGGTTTCGCTGAGGAGCCCATCGCCTTCGGCCTGAAGGCGCTGATGGTGGCCGTGATCCTGGCGGAGGGCGTCACCGGGACCGAGGGGCTGGAGGCCGCCATCGCCAGCGTAGAGGGCGTCCAGTCGGTAGAGGTGGAAGAGGTAGGGCTTCTCTGAAGGCCTCTCTTCCCGTCTAATTGAGGGCTCGTAGATCAGGGGTAGATCGTTACCTTCGCAAGGTAAAGGCCGCGGGTTCGAATCCCGCCGAGTCCATTAAAGCCGATCTTCAAGGTCTTTCACCCCTCCCCTCTGACAGATCTTCTTCTGGATCTCTCTTTTGACCTTTTCATCTCTTCGGCCGTCACGCTGATGCAGTGCCGGGCGTATCCGTCTTCCGGGCAGAGAGCTGCCGCCCGCTTGAAAGAGGCGCAGGCGTCGTACCACCTCTCCAGCCGCCAGAATAGAAATCCCCGATGCATCCAGGCCTGGTGATCAGAGGGATCGATATCGATCGCCCTGTTGATGGAGGCGATCGCCTCCATATACCTTCCCATCATCCCGTAGACCATGGCGGACCTTTTCTCCGCTGAGTTCGAGGGATCTATCTGGCCAGCTTTCTGGTAGAGCTTCAGGGCTGGGTTGAGCCTCCCCTCCTTCAGGCGAGAGTCGCCCTCTCGTATGAGCCCCGGAAGATCGAGCGAAGACCGCTTCCGGCGACAAATGTGACGAAGGGAAAAGAGACGGAGAAGTGCGCGGGAGTTTTTGTTCATATTGAAATCAGGGCTTCAGCCGCCTGATCTCCAGATACTTCACCTCGCCATCGTCCGCGTAGGCGAAGACCATCTGCTTTCTCACGCTGTGAGCGAGCCGAACGGCCCGGGAGACGACGGGCAGGTGAAATACATAGTCTTCGGGGACGGAGTGGACCAGGTACTCGGAGTGAGGCACCTTCTTTGGCCCCTCCACCCTTTTGTATACCCGGAAGTGGCTTCCGAACTTAAATCCGGTCTTTACCACCAGGTTTCGATCTCGAAGATCCCGATAGACCCGGCGCTTCATCTCGAAGTCGTCTTCGATGAGCTTTGCCCGTCTGTTGAAATCTTCAATGGTCAGGGGCTCGCCAGCCCGGTCTACGACGTCGAGGACGCCCTTCTCGAGGAGGTATGCTGACTCCACCAGAGAGAGCTGGAGCCTTCCGCCCCCGGGCTTTCCGTAGAAGCCCCTCTCGTGAAGAAGCTCCGATGCTCCCGGGTCCCATAGAATCACCCGATCCTCGAGGAGGGAGGCGGTGCCTCCCGGAGCCTCGACCTTCATATCGCCTGATATGCCCTTCTCCCTCACCTCGTAGAAGGTTATGTCGCTCTCCTCGTCGACGACCGCCAGCATTAGCCTCTTTCTCATCTGTCTTGCGATCCTAGCCGGTTCCACCAGCTCTTTGAGGGCTACTGGATGCCTTTCAGAGATCACCTGAACGTAAAACTCAGCAGGAGTCTTACCGGGCTTTCCGCCCCTGGGGTAGACCCGAAAGTCGGTGACCCCTGGCTGAACGTAGTAGCCCCTCTCCCGAAGGTCCTTGTAGACGACGTACCGAAACTCGAAGCCAGCCTCTCTCGCCGTAGCCGTCTCGAAGAAGGACCGAAAGTCGAGGTCCTTCCCCTGGAGGCGGACGCTAATCTTCCCTCGGTCCAGGAGATAAGCCGCCTCCACCAGGGATAACTCCAGCCCCTCCGCGACGGGTCTTCCGAAGCCGCTCTGCTCATAAAGCTCCCAAGTCGCCTCTTTTCCCAGGAGAACCTTCTCACCGGAAAAGTCGCCCCCCATCAGCTCATCGGACATAAAAATGAGGGCTCAGGTGGAGAGCCTGTCCGGCCAGACGCCGTGGACGCAATTGAGGGCCTCGTCTACGATGCTGTGAACCTTCTCAGCCGAGTAGCCTACGCTCAGAAGATATGACTCGACGTGGTTGGGGACTGCGATCGACATCTGCTCGACCATCATCGCCACCTGGAGGATGGTATAGTCGCCGAGCTTGACCGGGATTATCGAGTCGGATACGAGAAGCTCGAAGATCTCGGGGCAGATGGGCCGCTCGAACCCGGATAAGAAGGCCTCCAGAATCTCGCTCGTCCACTCATGCTTTCGTCCCGCCTCATCGACGTAAGGGAAGACGACGACTTCCCTCGTCTTCGCCATGCTCTCGATGAGGTCCTCAGGGGTCACATCGCCGTCGAAGACGAAGTCGAGGAAGCTGGTGTGGGGCACTGTGGTAGGGATCTTGCTAGCTCTGATGCTGTAGGCGACCTCCTCAAAGACGGTCCCCGCATCGGTTCCCTGGTGGCCCACGCCCTTGCCGATGGAAACCGCACTGGGTGAGGCTCTCACCACGGTGTGGGGGTCGCCTTGCCTCCGGTCGATGTTGCCGAGGATCATCTTGAGGCCCAGGGGGCGTGCGGCGAGGGACGCCCTAGAGATCCCGGTGGTGTTGCAGCTGGTGCACTGGATCACCTGGGGCTTCGCCTTTAGGAACATCTCGTAGTTCTCAAGCCCAAAGAAGAACTCCCGCTCGAAGTCCGCCTTAAGGGAGTCGGATATCTCGACGCCCTTCTCCTGGAGGGCCGCCATTATCTTCTTTCTGTGGGCCCCTCCCATAAGGGAGACGGTACAGCCGTGAGCGAGTCCCGCCTCGACGTAGGGCGTCTCTTGATCTCCGGGGGTTCCTACCATGATGAAGTCGGAGTCCTCGAAGAAATCTTCATAGCCGCCCTGAACCGAGAAGCCCGCGCCCTCCCACCTGGCCTTGTCGGCGTCATTTGTTACATAGGCTTTGACGTCGCAGAGCCTGACGAACTTGCTCAGGGTGTTCTTCGCCCTGCCGTGGGGCTGGCGCAAGAGGACGTTCAGGTCGCCCCCTATCCCCGCAGCGTTCTTCACAGCGTCCAGGGCGAGGACTGTTCTCTTGTTCTCAGTTCCGTCAAATCCAACGAAGCCAGCATTAGATTTCAATTTCAATCCTCCTTGTGAGATGAGAGAAGTGTGCCGATATTAAGCTTTACTGCTGATCCCTTATCCTAGATTTTCGAAAGTCTCGATGATCCAGTTTGTCACCACGTCTGCATTCTGATCGGGATCATGCCTCTCGGCGTCCACCACTACTTCCGGGTTGATCGGCTCCTCGTAGGCGACGTTGATCCCCGGGACGGTCGCGTCCTCCTCCCCGGCCTTCGAGTAGATCCCCTGGGGGGAATAGACGGCCTTCCGGCCCCGTTCTCTCTCGATGCAGGCCGAAAGAGACGCCTCGACGTAAACCTCCGCGAAGTTGGGGATCAGTTCTCTTGCACGATCCCTATACCTCCGTCGGTTGGCTGTGGCGTCTACTATGACGTTCGCTCCCGCCTCCGAGAGGAGCTTGGCCATGTAGGCGAGGCTGGAGTAGACGACTTCCCTCTCCTCGTCGGTGTAGGTAGGCTTCGGGGTTATGACCCGACGGATCTCGTCCAGCTCCAGAACCTTGACGTAGATTCCCCGATCTCTTAGCCTGGCCTTCACCCCCTGGGCGATGGTAGTCTTTCCGCAACCAGGCAGGCCCGTGAACCAGACAACCCATGACATAAGAGAAGAGAGACTTTTCTGGTGAATAAATATTGTTCCCTTGACGGGTTTCAACACGTTTACCAGCAAGATCGGGTTTAGGAGTATATGTTCACAGTTTCAGCCTCCAATTTTGGCTTTTTCCTTGGGGATACTTCAAAGAAAATATTTGATCGAACAAAAGATTAATATAAGCGTTCGTGATATATAGAGATGCAACGGGGCATATCCTCCTCTGCATAGGGATAATGTGAGGTATAAAATATGACCAATAAAAGGAACTTCGCGCTGAGAGACGCTGAGGGGAACGAAATTGGCGTTTTCACGGGAAAACAGCCGAGACAGGCGGCTTTGAAGGCTGCAAACCGGGGATACACCGACATCAGGCTTAGGGAGAGGGGCACAAAGAAGGTTCACGTCTTCGAAGGCGAGCGCAAACTTGTGACTAAGCCTTCCAACGCTCCCGACTGGATGCCAAAGGAGATCTGGAAGCCGAACGTCAAGAAGGTGGGGATAGAGAAGCTGGACCAGATATGATGAGCTAGCTCCAGGACCTCTTTTTCAATGGATCGCAAGGCAGGCGGAAGGTCCGCCTGCTACATATCCTCCAATTTTGATTCAACTTAGGATGCCATCCGCGTCAACGCTGAGAAGGAGCCTCATCTCTTCACCCTGGTAATCTACCGTGGTCCAGAAGAGCTCCTTTTCCGTTCCGAAGATCTCGTAACTTCCGGTTCCTGACCTCGTCATATTCACCCTTTCGCCCACCGTCAATAGGTCCGGAAACGGCTGGAAGAGGGGGTCTGTGAAGGTGTTTCTGCCGATCTGCTCGGAGTCGGAATCGTAGATGATTGTCCCATCGGGCGTCATGGCCCAGATCTTGGCACCTCCTTCGAGCTGGTAGGGCAGAAGAGCCGCACCGAAGAACTCCGTCGAATTGACGAGGACCGTCACCGCCCCGATCAACCTTCCCCCCTCATCGAAGACCGGCGAGGCGAAGTCCATGGCGTGAAAACCCTCGACGCTCATTATGTAGGCCAGACCAGCGGGTCGGCCAGTGGAGAGGAGCCGCTCGATATGCTCCTGATCTTTTATGCTGGCGCCTTTGACCTCTTGGTATTCCGCAGGCCTGACCTCCAGGATGGTGCCTTCGGAGTCGATGGTTATGCAATCCACCACCCAGGGCCCCAGGCCTACCAGGTCTTCGAGGACCTCCTGCGCCTTTTGACCCTCGATCCCCGTCTCGGATAGGGCGAGGCTCGCGTTCAGGAGGGCCTGGTCGATCTCTGCCAGGTTGGCGTTAACGGAGTCTGTGGCCCGGACCAAGCTCCAGATCAGATCCACTTCGGTCCCAGGGTCGTTCGATCCAGCCTCCGCGGCAAAGGCGGCTGGCATAAGGAACGTGGTCAGAGAAGCGGCCACTATCGCCAAGGCAAAGAGCTTCGGGATCGTCTCCATTTTTTTAGCCATTTTTGCCGTCCGTCCCCATCTTTTTTCGGCATTTGGCGTCTTTATCGATAGCATCAGCATCACCGGAATATCTGATAACCATCACGAATACGATTTCATAGGACTTATCCTTTGCCAGAGCCAAGGCTCCAGTCTCGGGCCTATGGGCTGAGAGGAAGAATCCCCAACGCGGGATTGGGAGAAACAGACGAAATTGACGGATAAAAAAGGACCAATTGCAAAAAAATAAAAATTGAAGAAAGGATTTTAGCCGAAGAGGGCGCCGAGACCCTCGATCCCGCTCTCTTCAGCCTCTTCCTTATCTTCCTCGGCTTCCTCTGCTGCGGGAGCTGCTGCCACTGCGGGGGCTGCCGCTGCGGGCGCGGCTGCGACCGCCACGCTGGGAGTCTTGGACAGAACGTCCTCGATGTCTACGCCCTCCAGAGCGGAGACGAGCGCCTTGATCCTGACTTCGTCGGGGGCGACGCCCGCGGCGCTGAGTATGGTCTTTATGCCCTCCTCGGACACATCTTTACCTGAGCTGTGAAGCAGTAATGCTGCATATACGTATTCCATCTTAATCCACCTCTTGATCTCGATCAACCAAACAGGGCAGACAGTCCGCCAAGTCCGGCCTCTTCATCCTCTTCTTTCTCGGCCTCTTCGGCCTTCTCTTCGGTCTTCTCCGCCGGGGCGGAAGCTGCTGGTGCCTCAGCCGGGCCACCTTCGACCAGGTTGGTCAAAACTGACGCATCCGCAGCCGCCCTTGCGAGGAGCGCCTCCATCATGCTGGGAACGGGGAGTGCGCCCTCCAGGACCAGGTTTCTGGCCTTAGAGGCGGCCCTCATGAGAAGGGGACCGATGGTAGTCGGCGTGGCATAGCCTATCTCCAACGCGAGGCCCAGGGCCTGCGCAGAGGCGGTGCTCATCTGAGACAGGGTGCCCTCAACGTCGATGGTGAGATCTCTTGGCCTGAAGACGAGACCGCCCTCGTAAACGGCCAAGAGCTCAAGCCCCACCTTCCTCGGGAAGATCTCCATCGTAGCCAGCACTTCTGCCAGCTGGGCCGATACAGTCTCCCCCTCCTCGGCCACCACCTTCGTCTCGTTGATGACCACTTTGCCGCTCTTAATGGCGGCAGGAATTCCGGCGCTCTGGAGCTTGCCCACCATTGGACCCGGTGAGAACGGAGTTTCGCCCTTCTCGATGACTATATCGGCAGGGGCTTTCCCACCGGCCTTGATCGGCATCGGCTGTTTTTTCTCCTCCAGCATCTTGTAGAGCTTGAAGGGGTTTACGTCGGTGAATATGAAAGCCGTCTGGGCTTCGATCTCGTCTGCCAGAGGCAAGAAGTCGTCGGAGCACTTCTCAATCGCCCGACGAGCGATGTTGTTTCTGACCATCTTGAGGGTGGCCACATCCCTCAGCGCCGCTCTCAGTTCCTGAAGCTGCTTTGCGGGGATGTCCGTCAAGCCCACAAGGCCGACGACTGGAGACTCGCCTATCCTCTCGACCAGATCCTCTACCTCTCTGATCTTCCACTCTGGAACGTGCTCTGTATGGCGTACCTGGACGGACATCTCAAATCACCTTTATCGCTGGGCCCATGGTGGTCTTCACGTAGACGGACTTAAGGTTCTGTTTGCCGTCTTTGAGGGTCTGTTCAAGTTTGGTCGTGACGGCCTCTACATTCTCTGCAATCTTCTGGACGTCCATATCCTTGGAGCCGACGGCCATGTGGAAGGTGAGCCGGTCCCGAGACCTTACCCTTACCAGGTTTCTCTGCCTGTTGATTATGGGCATAATGTCCACATTCGGAGGCAGGGGCTGTGGCATCTTCCCCCTCTTTCCCAGGATGGGTCCCAGCTTCTTGCCGATCGTCGGCATGAGGCTCGTCTCGGCGATGAAGTAGGTATACTCATCGGCGATCTTTCTTGCTCGCTTCTTGTCGTCGCCCAGCTCATTGAGCTCATCCGGAGATATCACCAGATCAGCCTCTGCACGCTGAGCAAGAAGAGCAGTCTCACCGCTGGCGAATACCGCGATCTTTGCAGATCTGCCGCGGCCATGGGGCAGAATTATCTCCTCGTCCACCCTGTTGGCCGGCTGGCTCATGTCGATATTGTGCAAGTTAATCGCCAGATCGACGCTCTCGTTGAACCTCCTCTCGGGGGCCTCCGAGATCGCCTTTCTGACGGCGTCCTCTATCATCTTGTTCATCTCAATCCTCCGTAGTCCACGACTTGCGGTCTACTACGGCGTCTCAAAAAGAGAGTCCAAATCCCGTCTGCAATCCTCTATAATAACTTTTCGTCTTATGTGAGGAGTTCATCGAACCTTCCCTCGTCGACCGATGCCTGGGCCTCCTTTCTGGGCATCCCCTCCACGGTGATCCCCATGGTACCGCAGGTACCGATGACCTCTTTGGCAGCGCTCTTAAGGGAGACGGAAAGTAGGTTCTTCCTTTTGATTCCCGCGACTTTGACCACCTGATCCATGGTCAAATTCCCAACGATCTCCAGGGCGTTGCCGGATCCCTTCTCCAGCCCCACCTCTTTGAGGACCAGCGCCGAGGTCGGGGGAGTTCCCACATCTACCTGGTACTCGGTCCTGCTCTTCACAGTAACCTTGACAGGAACCTGCATCCCGTTCAGGTCTGCGGTCGCCTCGTTGATCTTCTTCACTACATCTGCAACGTTAACACCTAGAGGTCCTAGTGCGGGGCCCAGCGGGGGTCCTGCGCTGGCCTTTCCACCGGGTACCAACACTTCAACAACATTGGCCAAGAAATTCACCTCTGAATCTCATCTTTGCTGAGCACGCGCACGTGGTCACCCCTCACAGTAATGGGGATGGGCACCATCGCCTCGAAGAGCTCTACAGTGATCTCCTCCTTGGCGACATCTACCCTCTTGACCCTGGCCATCTCGCCCTTGAAAGGTCCTGAGATCAGCTCCACTATGGCACCTTCATTGATGCCCACCACCGCGGGCTTCGGCGTCAGGAAATGCTCGACCTCGCCGAAGCTAGAGGCGCCCTTTATCACCGATCTTGCGTGAGGCACCCCCTGGATCGCCTCCTCGACGATCTCCGGTGCCTTCGCCTCTACGAGGACATATCCCTTCAGGACGTCGGGCACCAGAAGTGCCGTTATGTCGTACTTCTCCTTACGCGCAAGCTGGGCGATAAGGTTCGCGACTGAACGCTCCTGGTTTGCTGTGGTCTTCACTACGTATATGCTGGTCTCGGCCATTCTGACGGAAGACAGTCAAACCGGCTATATATAAGTTTGCAGCCTGCTTCGCCACATCCGACTCCTCATTATCGAATCTCAGTACCACTATCATCCCGAAATCCGGTCATCCTTCGATTCATGGCCAATATGGTACAGCTATCGGAAGGTGGTTCACCATCCGAACTACGTCCCACGATATGGCAGGGAGTATGGCCCCATAGTCGGAGGGAAACGCTCTCCCGAAACGTTCATATAGAAGTTTAAACACCTCGCAAACCAATCAGATCAACAGGAGGAAGAAAAAAGATGGCAGGATTGGGGGGAACCCCTGTACTCATACTCAGAGAAGGCAGTCAGAGGACCGCCGGCCGCGAGGCGCAGAAGTCGAACATTATGGCCGCAAAGGCCGTGGCAACCGCCGTCAGGACCACTCTCGGCCCCAAGGGCATGGACAAGATGCTTGTTGACACCCTAGGCGACGTGGTCATCACCAACGATGGTGTCACCATCCTCAAGGAGATGGACATTGAGCACCCGGCGGCCAAGATGATGGTCGAGATCGCTAAGACCCAAGACGACGAGGTCGGCGACGGTACCACCACGGCTGTGGTTTTAGCTGGCGAACTTTTGAAGAAGGCCGAAGAGCTCCTCGACCAGGAGATCCACCCCACCGTAATCGCCGCAGGATACAGGGCTGCAGCAGACAAGGCCATGGGGATCATGAAGGATATGGCAATAAAGGTCTCTCCAGATGACGATGAGCTTCTGAAGAAGATCGCCATCACTGCCATGACCGGGAAGGGCTCCGGCGTCGCCAGAAACGAGCTGGCGGAGCTCTCCGTAAAGGCCGTCAAGGCGATAGTCGACGAGGACGGGACCGTGGACGTCGACAACATCACCGTCGAGAAGAAGGTGGGCGGCGGCATCACCGACTCTCAGCTCGTCTACGGCATGGTGATCGACAAGGAGCGTCTACACCCCAACATGCCCAAGAAGGTCAAGGACGCCAAGATAGCCCTCCTGAACACGGCCATCGAGATCGAGAAGACCGAGGTGGACGCCAAGATAGAGATCACCTCTCCCGACCAGCTCCAGGCTTTCCTGGACCAGGAAGAGACGATGCTGAAGGAGATGGTCAACAAGATCGTCAGCACTGGAGCCAACGTCGTTTTCTGCCAGAAGGGGATCGACGACCTCGCCCAGCACTTCCTCGCCAAAGCGGGCGTCTACACCATCAGAAGGATCAAGAAGAGCGACATGGAGAAGCTCGCGAGAGCCACTGGCGGAAGAATAGTGACCAGCATCCACGACCTCGCTGAGAGCGAGCTTGGACGAGCAGGCCTCGTTGAAGAGAAGAAGATCGCCGGCGATGACATGACCTTCGTCGTGGAGTGCGAGAACCCCAAGTCCGTCTCCATCATTCTGCGGGGCGGGACGGAGCACGTCGTCGACGAGCTGGACAGAGCTATGGAGGACGCCCTCCGGGTCGTCGGCGTGTCCCTGGAGGACGCTCTCCTGATGCCCGGAGGCGGCGCGCCCGAGATCGAGCTGGCCCTCAGGCTTCGAGAGTACGCTGCCACCGTCGGCGGAAGAGAGCAGCTGGCCATAGAGGCCTTCGCTGAGGCTCTGGAGATCATACCCAAAACCCTAGCCGAGAACGCCGGCTTCGATCAGATCGACACCCTGGTGGCCCTTCGGTCCAGCCACGAGAAGGGCATCAAGACCGCAGGCCTCGACATGGAGACCGGCAAGCCCACCGACATGCAGGAGAAGGGCGTCGTCGAGCCGATGAGGGTGAAGACCCAGGCGATCAACTCCGCAGCTGAGTCCGCGGTCATGATCCTCAGGATCGACGATGTCATCGCCTCCAAGTCCGGCGGCGGTGAAGGCGGAATGCCGGGCGGCATGGGTGGAATGGGCGACATGGGAGAGGACTTCTGATCCCTCCCAAAACCGCCTCTTTTTCTTTCAGCTAACGAAAATTAAAAAAGTGGGCTCTCAGGGCCTTTTGCAGATCCTTGTTGCCCTAACCTCTTCTATGGCAGGATGGTAGAACTTCTCAGTGTATTCTTTAACCATTCTTCGGGAGGTGAAGTTCGGTCCCGTGACCTTGATCGCCTCTTTCATCACCTTTACCCACCCCCGGGGGACCCCCTTGTCGTCCACCCTGTAATAGAGGGGTATTACCTCCTTTTCCAGGATCTCGTAGATGGCCTCAGCGTCTCGATCGTCCCTGACCTCGCAGGGCCCCTCCGAGCCTTCGAAGCCCCAACCATTTTTGCCGTTGTACCCTTCAACCCACCAGCCGTCGAAGATGCTGAGCTGGGGCACACCGTTGAGGGATGCTTTCATGCCGCTGGTCCCCGAGGCCTCCATGGGAGGTCGAGGGTTGTTCACCCAGACGTCGACGCCGTGGACCAGGTACTGGGCCAGGTACTGGTCGTAGTCCTCGACAAAGGCGATCCTCCCCTCGAAACTCTTGTCGCCTGCGGCATTGAATACCCTCTGGAGGAGGAGCTTGCTCTGCTGGTCATCGGGATGGGCCTTTCCCGCGAAGATTATCTGGACGGGCCTCTGGGGATGGGTGAGGATATTTCGGAGCCGTTCGGCGTCCTGGAGGAGGAGGGTCGCCCTCTTGTAGGAGGCGAATCTCCGAGCGAATCCGAGGGTCAGGGTCTGGGGGTCCAGAAGCGTCCCAAAGGCCATTAATGTCCTGGAGTCGGACTCGGGATCTCTCCACTTCAACCTTGCCCTATCCTTTATCTTGTTTATGAGAGCTCTCTTCATCCTGCCATGCTGCTTCCAGATCACCTCATCGGGGATCTCGTCCATAAGCTCCCAGATTAAGGGGTTGTCGTGCTTTTCGAGCCAGTCACGGCCAAGATACTGGTTGAAGGTGATGTTGCCGAGCCTCCTGTCGATCCAGGTGGGGACGTGTATCCCGTTGGTGACGTAATCTATTGGAACCTCCTCTTCGGAGAGGTTCGGCCAGAGGTGGCGCCACATCTGTCTTGTGACCTCCCGGTGTCTCAGGCTTACGCAATTTCGATGCTTGGACATCCTGAGGGCGAAGGCGGTCATATTGAAGCCGCTGGCGGGGTCTCTTGGATCGATCCCTAGACCGAAGAAGTCGTCGCGGCTTATCCCGAGGCGACTGAGGTACGATCCGAAATACTTCTCCATCAGAGAGAAGGAGAACTTATCGTGGCCTGCGGGGACTGGAGTGTGGGTGGTGAAGACCGTCGTCTTTCTGACATACTCTTCGGACTCCTCGAGGTCCATCCCCCGCTCGACCCTTTCTCGAATCCTCTCGAGGATGGCGAAAGCCGGATGCCCCTCGTTCAGATGAAGGACGGTGGGCTCGATCCCAAGAGCCTTCAGGACCCTGATCCCACCTATCCCGAGGACGATCTCCTGCCTCAGCCTTTGTTCGGGATCGCCGGTGTAGAGCCGGTCGGATATGCTCCGGTTCCATGGATCATTGGCGTCGACGGCGGTGTCCATCAGGTATAGGTCGGTCCTGCCCACCTGGACCTTCCAGACCTCCACGTATATACTTCCGCCCAGGAGCGGTATCTCCACCAACAGGGGGTTGCCGTCGTCATCCCGGAGCCTCTGGACCGGGGCGTTCTCCCTGTCCAGCCTCTCACAGGCCCCGGCCTGCCAGCCGTCGGGGGTGATCCTCTGGAGGAGGTAGCCCTCAGGATACATGAAGCCGATCCCCACGGAGGGGACGCCGAGGTCGCTGCACTCCTTGAGGTAGTCACCGGCGAGAAAACCGAGCCCCCCCGCGTAGACAGGAAGGGCGTGGTGAAGGCCGTACTCGGCGGAGAAGTAGGCGATGGTATCCTCTCGGGGATCTGCGATGCTGGTACAAAACCAGCCGCTCCTGGGGTCCATATCCCCATCAAACCTCGCCATGACGGCGTCGTAGTACCTCAGAAATCGAGGGTCGAGGGAGGCGAGCTTAAAAACGCTGTCGTCAAGCTCTTGCATCATCTTGACGGGGTTATGGCCGTTCCGGCTCCAGGCCGCCCGGCCGCCCAGCATTATGAAGAGCTCTCTTCCCTCGGGGTGCCAGCTCCACCAGAGGTTGTAAGCGAGATCACCTAGCTTTGCGATCCTCGCAGGCAAGTTCAAAAATTTTTCTCTAGGTCTATAGTTCATGATCTCTCCTTCCCATCACCGCTCTCGCGACTACCTTTGGCCTGGTATGATTTTATCTTTTCCTCGATACAAGGGACGAGGCGAGACGAAGTCAGCCATGTCAATGATCGGCGACCGGGTATGCAGAAAGGGTCTCCATCCTCGATAGAGGCGCCTCTTTTCCAGCGGCGAAGGAGTAGAGGGGCTGAAACTCCATCCCTGTGAGGCCCAAAGCCGAGGAGACGGGGTCGTCGAAAAAGCAGCCTATGCCGCATCCCCTAAGACCCAGTGCCTCCGCCTCCAAGTAGAGGGTCTGACCAATAATCCCGCACTCCCAGAAGAGCCGATTGTAGAACCAGGGACCACGTTTCTCAAGATCCGCCCTGAACCTGGCGATCATGGAGAGGGAGAAGCAGCCGTCGGAGGCGATCTTCTGGCCGCAGGAGAGGGCCCTCGAAAGCTCCCGGAAGTCGCCAGTCGCCAATCTGTAAAATCCTTGGGGCGCTTCTCCAGGCATCTTCCAATCGAACTCATGACTCGTGCTGGATCGGAGGGAATCTTCGTGATCGAGGTTTCGGACCAGAAGATATACCCCCCGATCGAGGCCCAGGACTCTGTGGACGAAGATCGCGAGGTGGACCTCGGGCCTCCAGAAGAGGAGGTTGAAAGGAAAATGTCTAGGTCTCGGGATTGTCCGACCCATCGCCCTGTAGAAGTCGTCTTTTGTCATGCTGGAGGCGGGATCCATGACGATGGCACTACGCCGCCGGCGGACGATCCTTCGCAAGGACGACGGCGTATGGGCGAACCGAGGCGGCTTTATCTCGACGAGGGGCTCGCTGGCGGTGACAGTCTCTCCCCGGGGTTTGGCCGTCGACTTCGTCATCAGGGCCAGGAGGGGCCAGTCGACATGCTCTGAGCTGAGCTGGTCCGGTCTGCCCTGCCAGTCGACCTCTTCGAACTCGGCCAGGATCGTCTCTTTTAGGTCGAATCCCGAGACGGCCTTTCCCTGAGGGTGGACTGCGACGAGGCAGTCGGGAATCTCTGGCTCTGCCCCCGAGCCTCCGGTCCCCGATCCTCCGGCGTCGGCCTTTCCGAGTCCCAGCATGAGGGCCAGCTCCTCGGTCCCGACGCCGTCGAGGAGCGTAGCCCTCCACCCCAGGGCCGCCGAGGCGAAGCTGAGGCTTGCAAGGGCGTGGCCCAAGTTCAGGTGAAGATAGCGGAAGGCCCTCTCGCCGTACTTCCAGGACTCGCGCCAGGGGATGGAGGAGAAGCCGACAAGAACTGTCCCCTCCGGCAGATCCGAGGCCATGTCCCGCCAGGTCTCCTCCGAGAACCGGCCCCTCACCTCCAGGCCATGCTCCCTGGGAGCGTAGTGAGAGACGGTCGGCTCTTCGAAGAGGCCGGGAACCGGCCCAGAGATCAGGTAGCCCTCGGTGGGGTGGAGGTTTCCGCTGGAGGGGTTGACCCTGAGGGCCCAGGCCGCTCCGCCCGCCCGCCTCCAGGCGGATATGGCGAGGGTGTCGAAGAGGAGCTGGGATACCGTCTCGAAGCTCAGAGGCCGGGGAGGGACGTTCCCCTCGGAGAGGGCGAGGTCAAACTGTGGCCCCTCGTCCTCGCCGGGCCGGGGCTCTGGCCGATCCAGCTCCACCAGCGGAGCGCCCCGATACCTCCGGAAGGGCTTGGGCTCGTTCGGCCAGTCCATCGACTTCGGCCCTGGGGCCATTCGAGAAAAGCTGTGCTTTGTCGCCTGGTGGTAGGCTAGAATCTGGTTGAGCTCTTCAGACATTTTTGCAATCCTCCTCTCCAATCTCGGGCGGCGAGTTGAATACAAAGCATTTGTCGCTCCAAGCCGATTAATTTTGCGATCGCCGAGTTCAGCACGATGTAACTGGTGAGTAATCCGCAGGAAGTTTGAAGTTGACGCTCATCGCCTCGCGGGCTCGCGCCTCCCCCGCCGGACCCGCCCCCGGCGGAGCCCCGGTGGCGATGTACCGTTTAAGATCTTTCCAGGCCGCCTCCACGTCTCTTGGGAGCTTGACGCACTTCGGCAGCTGGTGGCGCCCCGACCCCGCAGCCGCCATGCACCCGCCGCCCGTCTCCTTTCGGCGAGCGCATCGAAGGTGGCAGAAGGCAGCCGTCTTCAAGAGCACCTTCTCTACGTTGATCTTGTAGGGCGGATCGGCCACGGACCGGGCGTAGACCGCGGCGGCCATGGCGAAGAAGGAGAGGTTCTCTATCGTCGAATCTGGCCAGACCTTAGATAGATATGCCATCGCCCTCGGATCGATCTCCTCTTTCGCCTGCTCCACCAGCCCCCGGTAGCCTTTTGCCGTGGGCATCAGGAGCATCTGGTCGAACTCGAACTCCTTTGCGGTCGCCCTGCTGTCCGCGAGCTTGACGAAACGGTGACCGTACCTCTCGGCGTAGTCGAACATCGTGACCCCGACGGATGGAGGGGAGAGAAGGAGGGCATTTTATATCAGGGTTCTGAGGCCTGCCGGTCGGGATCAATTGGACGAGAAGCGAAAGGATGAAGTCAACTTCAGAGAAACATTTATTCTGGAAGTCTGCAGATTAATTCTACCTGAGGCATCCACGGAACTTGTCCGAGATACCTGTTCAGGGCGTAGGAGCCCGAGCCGGCACGAATTTCTCGCTGACCGGACGTCGAGTTTCCCCGAAAATTTATACCTAGAATTATTTATAAACCTCCCCCTATCGCTCCGCCGGGATAAGATTAAATGCAAATAACGATCTCACGCCTTTCTCATGCCGGGCAGAGTATCCCACAGTTACGCCTTTATGGGCTCAGAAAAGCCCCTCATTGGAAAGACGATTCCAGATATGTTCGACGAGATCACAGAAAAGTACCCCGACAACGACGCCATCGTATCAATTCACCAGGGGTTACGTTACACCTACCGCGAGCTGCAGAAGGAGATAAACTGCGCGGCTAAGGGATTTCTGGCTCTGGGCCTGAAGAAGGGCGACCGGCTGGCGATATGGGCGACGAACATCGCCGAGTGGATCATCTGCCAGATCGCCACCGCCAAGGTCGGGATAATCCTCGTGAACATCAACCCCGCCTACAGGACCCACGAGCTGCTCTATGCCCTCAAGCAGTCCGAGACCGAGGCGCTCTTTTTGATCGACCGGTTCAAGACCTCTGACTACGTCGGGATGTTCAACGAGATCTGCCCGGAGGCGAGGGAGAGTAAGCCCGGCAAGATCTCCTGCGAGAGTTTGCCCTACCTCAAGACGGCCGTGTTGATCAGAGGCGAGAAAGAGCCCGGCATGTACACCTGGGAGGAGGTGATGAAGATGGGGACGGAGATCCACGACGACGTCCTTAGGGAGCACCAGGAGGATCTCGACTTCGACGACCCCATCAACATCCAGTACACCTCCGGGACCACCGGATTTCCCAAGGGAGTAGTCCTCACCCACCACAACATCCTCAACAACGGCTACTTCATCGGAGAATGCATGAAATTTACCGATAAAGACAGGCTCTGCATCCCTGTCCCCTTCTACCACTGCTTCGGGATGGTCTTATCGAACATGGCCTGCATGACCCACGGAGCGACGATGGTCCTCCCGGCGGAGTACTTCGACCCCGTCTCCGCCCTCGAGGCCGTCGAGAAGGAGAGGTGCACAGCGCTGCATGGCGTTCCCACCATGTTCGTCGCAGAGCTCGAGCACCCGAGCTTCGATAAATACGACCTCTCCAGCCTGCGGACCGGGATCATGGCTGGCTCGCCCTGCCCCACGGAGTACATGAAGAAGGTGAGCACCCTCATGAACATGAAGGAGGTCGTCATAACCTACGGCCAGACCGAGGCCTCCCCTGGGATCACCATGTCCTCGACCTCCGACTCCCTGGATCGGAGGGTCTCCACCGTCGGAAAGCCTATGCCCCATACAGAAGTCAAGATCGTCGACCCCAAAACCGGGAAAATTTCCCCCCGGGGCGAGACCGGTGAGATCTGCGCCCGAGGCTACGCCATCATGAGGTGCTACTACAACAACCCTGGAGCCACCGAGAAGACGATCGACAAGGAGGGATGGCTCCACACCGGCGATCTGGGGATACTGGACGACGAGGACTACTGCAAGATCACGGGCCGGCTCAAGGACATGGTGATAAGAGGCGGCGAGAACATCTACCCCCGGGAGATCGAGGAGTTCCTCTACACCCACCCAGATATCAGCGACGTCCAGGTGATCGGCGTCCCCGACGCCAAGTTCGGCGAGGAGCTGATGGCCTGGATAAAGCTGAAGGAGGGGAGGACCCTCACTGCAGACGAGGTGAGACTCTTCTGCAAGGGCAGGATCGCCCACTTCAAGATACCTCGGTATATCAAGTTCGTTGATGACTTCCCCATGACCGTCTCCGGCAAAATCCAGAAGTATAAGATGAGGGAGGAGTCGATAAAGGAGCTGGGCCTCGACGAGGTGGCCAAGGCGGAGACGGCCTGAAGCCGCAGGTCCATCTCAGTCTTTTTTCCACCTTGATATACGGAGCTTTTCGACCCTTCTATGTCGCCATCTTCCCGGTACGATCTCCTGCACCATGAGAAGATGATCGATATGACGGCCTGATATGTAGTGTAGGGTTAAGGCCAACAACATCGGTTAACAGATACAGAACAAATACAGCAAAGCATCCTCTCTCGAACTCTTGACAGATAAGATTGTACGTAGAATAGATTTAGGTGAATGTGGCAGCGATCCATAGTTCCCGAGGGCTCGCGCACCTAAGTACCGTATGGAACGTGGGCGGGCTTATCTTCTGAGTTCGGAATGGGTTCAGGAG
>Ga0334900_1000833_pt1 | contig 39635 bp, 33 predicted proteins | sample GraSluR3_MG_2_FD_207231 | JGI IMG/M metagenome (GOLD analysis project Ga0334900, IMG submission 207231) | Sludge microbial communities from methane-producing bioreactor in Wageningen University, Netherlands - Granular Sludge_31_08-R3 | ecosystem: Engineered > Bioreactor > Anaerobic >... | reverse complement strand
CGCCAGCATACACCGTTTCATACTCAGGGTTCAAAAACGGCGAAAACATCGGAACCATCGCAGGATACGCAGGTGCGCCCACTTTAGACGCCCCGGCCGACACATCCACCTGGAATGCAGGCAGCTACACAGACGAAATCGACATCACCGGCACAACTGAAACCGCCACCAACTACGTATTCGCTATAGACAACTCCGATCCTGGAGATATAACCATTAATCCAGCAACACTCTCTGTAACAGTTAACGACTACTACATAGAATACGGTGAACCCAACCCGGCTTCAGGAAACCTGTCAGAGATCATAACGGGTTTTAAAAACAGTGATACCATTGCTATAGTAACAGGCTCCACCACCTATGACCTCTCTGGGCTGCCGGCTGAAGGGTCAAATACGGGCACATATTCAGGCGTCCTCAATGCTACTGGAGGATTATCAACATCTAACTCTAACTATATATTCTCTTACATAGACGGAGATTTAATAATTGATCCGGCCATATTGACTGTCACTCCTGACAACGTAACAAGGGAATACGGCGAAAACACGCCAGCATACACCGTTTCATACTCAGGGTTCAAAAACGGCGAAAACATCGGAACCATCGCAGGATACGCAGGTTCACCCACCCTGGACGCCCCGGCCGACACGTCCACCTGGAATGCAGGCAGCTATACAGACGAAATCGACATCACCGGCACAACTGAAACCGCCACCAACTACGTATTCGCTATAGACAACTCCGATCCTGGAGATATCTTAATAACTCCAGCACCTCTAACTATAACAGTAAACAACTCCAGCAAACTTTATGGAAGCGCTAACCCTGTATTTACAGCTACATTCAATTCATTAAAGGCTGTAGATTCACCTTCAGACTACTCGTTGGTCTATAATACAATAGCAGGATTAAACTCAGCAGCAGGGGTATATACTACGAGTATAGCAACAAGTTCATTTACCGACAGCAACTACAATCCGACGTTTGTAGCAGGCTCTTTAACTATAAACCCGGCCCCATTATTAGTTACGGCAAATGATGTTTCAAAAATTTATGGGTCTGCCAATCCTGCTTTTTCAACTACAATTACCGGATTTGTACTCGGAGAAAGCATTACAGCGCTTGGCGGTTCGCTTGCTTTTTCATGCGACGCAACGCAAAATAGCCCTGCAGGCAATTATTCAATTATGCCTTATGGCTTAACAAACAATAATTACAGCATATCTTTTGCCAGAGGTACCCTGAAAATTAACCCCGCAGCGTTAACAATCTCTGCAAATGACGCCTCTAAAATCACTGGAACCCCTAACCCTAATTTTAGTGTTAACTACAAAGGGTTTATATCTGGTGAAACACCTGAAATTCTTGATGGAAAACTGCAAATCACCTCTACAGCAAAGCAAACAAGCCCTCCCGGCAACTATACAATTACACCTTCAGGATTATCAAGCAATAATTATGCTATAAACTATATCAACGGAACTCTAACTGTTAAACCAGAGCCTGTAGAGCCTGAGCCAGAACCTGTAAATGACTCTCAAAAAATTTCTATAGAAGTACAAAAAGACATTAATTCGTCCACTGAAAACTCTCAGATAAATATTATTAATACTCAGCCAGTTGAAAATCAGGTTGATAATAATACAGGAGATAATTTAATAGATATACAGAATGAAAATGTCAATTCAGGTCATACATCCTGGAGTTTTTATAAAAATTCTACTGATAATCAAGAACAATCATTAGATAGTGCCAATATTAATTATATGCTTTCTATGTTTGACTTCTGCAGTGAAATCAATCGCTGTGACAATATTACAACAATTGAAAACTTACAAATTCTTAAAGAAGCAATATTAATCAACATACCGGAAAAAGAACTCGATGCAGATAAGGCAGCTACGGAATATCTTGCACTTGTAGGCTACCATACTTCAGGGCTTAAAGGATATTTAAGAATTATCGACTTTATCGAAAAAGTAAGAGAGAAAAAACGTTCCAATAAAGCAAAACTAGCCCTGACTGATTTTGTATATAGGCACCCTAAAACAGAATATCGAATAAAACTCATTGATAAAACTATCAAAAGCATCTCTCCAGAAAAAGAATTGCCTCAAAAAGTCAATAAATCAGAATTTGAAACCAATGTTATGTCTAATGCCCCTGAAATATTGCCTGGAGAAAATGTTAAAGAAGTTCTCGATATATTACACAAAATTAACGAAAAACTCGATTTTCATAACAATTTATACGAATAAATTAAAGGTTTAATTGTAATTGCCGATAAAGTGAATGTAATTACTTGTGTATTTACAGGAGTATTTAATGAGATTTAGTAAGAACAGATCAATAATGATTCTTTTCATTGGAGTTTTGTTCTTGTTTTCGAGCTTGGCAGCTGTTGCAGATAACAAAAAACATCGCAACTCTCTCCCTGACACTGAGACGACTGGCATATTAGGAGGCAATACCCCTTTAACCTTTAAGAATGAAGATGTAAATGCCGATGTTCTTCAAGAAGCTCTTAAGCTAAAGCAGAAATTCAATATTAAACTCGATGAAGACAGATAATTACTCTTTCGGTTATTGAAGATCAGAGTTGAAGAGATTTAACACCAGGTAGGAATTGAAATTTCCTGCTATTTGCCTTCGTAAAAATAATACATTACTATTATTATTTTAACAGTGCATTGCATTCTGTTAATGATTAGATAAAATTACACAACAGTATAAATATTACATTTTTTTACAATAGAATTGTAAAAAAAGATTAATCAAAATCGCAGGGATTGTAAATACTTTATATATATTAAATATTTAATTAATATTTCAGATATCAAGATTTTGTACCCTATTTATATCTACCAAACAATTTGTTGACTAATTGTCAGGTCAATTCGACACCTTTAATTGTTTTTATATAAATAGAAAGGTAATGCCTTTGTTATTGGAAAGGTTAGAGAGAGTTACGAGGTAAAGAGAATGTCAAACGTTAATCAGTCAATGTCTTACGCTTTTTCTTATTCATTTAATTTGAAAAACGGGCAAACTCCGTATGCTCAAACTGGAAACGTCAATAACAATCAAAACCCTATGCAATCAATGATGCTAGGGCTCGGTATGTTATGTGCCGGGTTAGATATGATTGACAACGGACAGCTTGATGGCAGCATTTTTCAGATGTTAGCCGGAGGAAAACCCCAGCAAGCCCAGCAGTATCAGAATCAACCGTATGCAATGGCACCCCAGCAAAATCAGCCATTCCAGCCTGCTGCACAACAAAATGACCCGATAGCGATGAATAAAGCTCTCGGTGCTCAAATGCAAGACCTTGGTGCAGACCTGAAAGATGATGGCATAAGAAACAACAGTCACAAGCAACAACAAAACCCAATGATGCAGATGATGCAAATGATGTTTGGCTTCCTGATGGGTATAATGCAGATGATGGGACAAATGTTCGGTATGAACCCGCAACAGCAACAACAAAACCCACTGCAACAAACCCCCTTTCAAATGTTTTAACCAGCTGTTCTAAGACATTGTTCATAACCTGTTTATGGTTTTCTACTGAAGGCTGAACAATTTGTTGTTCAGGCTACAAATTAAAAAATTGAAGTCGTAAGGCATCATTGATATAGATTTAATGATTCGGGCTTTTTGCCCGTTTTTTTTTGAGATAGCAGACTTAAAAGTTTAATCCATGAAAAAGATCGTGAAAAAGGTAAACTTCTTACAACATTCTCAAAGGAGCTATCCCGGGGTAGATAAAAAAGTTTTGTTATTTTAAATATAATTATTATTTAAATAAACACATGGTAATTTTACCGGGTGAATAGTAATTCATTTCTGGTAATTTTTGCATATGGAAAAAAAGCAAGACAGGCTAAACTGATAATGTAAGCATACACCACCACGTTTTCACAGAAGGGAGCGGTTGATATGTTAAAGAAGATCTTAACAAGAACAACATTAGTACTGGCGATAGTGGCATTTACAGCAACTGGGGCCTTTGCCCAGCAGTATTATAATAATGGTTACTACAATGCGCCACCAAACACCTACTCTAATAACGGTTATTACAATAATTATGCCTACCAGCCAGTCTATACCCCCAATTATGGCTATGCCCAGCCTAATTATTCTCAGAATTATGGCTATACCCAGCCTGTTTATGATCCTTATAACAACTCATACTACTATCCAAACGATAGAAATTCAACAGTTAAAAAGGCTTTAACTTATGGTGCACTGGGTGCTGGTGCTGGTTATCTGTTATCAAAAGATGGCAATAGAACCAAAAATGCACTTGTTGGGGCAGGAATAGGGGCAGCAATGAGTTTAATGCTAAATAAGTTTTAATCTCAGCCAGTACAATTTCATAGATAATCCTTGATAATAGCCGGGTATTAAGTATCCGGCCTTTTAATTTCGCAACAACTTTTAAAACTGATCAAAAGCTGCCCTTATACTATTCCACGTAAATAATTAATATATGCTGATAGAATTCAGTAATCTGGAATCTATACATTACTTTCAAGGATCAGTATAATGATAATGCATTACTTCAAAATGAGAATGGATCCGGGTTTTGAAGATCTTAAATTATCAAAATATACATTGGTCTTTAATGCAAATTAATAAGATAGCTAAAGTTCTAACATTTTTATACGAAAATATAAGAAAGACCAACCAAGGAAACCTTATGCAAAAAGCCCTGAAAACTTTTATTTTTTCTACTATTATTCTAACAGTCACCTGTCTGTCAACATTTGCAGACAATCTGCAATTCGGTATCAGTGCCCTGCAAAGCAAAGATTATAATACAGCTCTGAAATATTTTTCTTTATCGGCTAATGAAAACAAAACAAACCCAGCTCCACTTTATTATCTGGGAGTTACGCTAAAGAATCTGGGTGAAACAGCAAGAGCAAAAAGAGCTCTTGAGACAGCCCTTAAGCTAAACCCTTCAGGTTCAGTTGCAAGAGACATTAAGCAAGAATTAAACAATCTTGCATACAGCAATATTAATGTAAGCACCAGTGCATCACCAAAAATAAGAAAAATACAGAGCAAATACAACCTTGAAAACTACCTGCAACAGGTAACCCCGGGTGACAAAGTCCGCCGCTGGGATCTTTCTAAAATGCCCCTGAAAGTATATATTCACAGTGGTAGCGGTATTAGGGGCTATCAAAACGGTTTTAACGCAGAAGTTATGAAGGCACTGAGAGAATGGCAAAATGCAATGAAAGGCACAATACGCTTTACACGTGTAAATACACCCCACAACGCAGATATTAAAATCACCTGGACAGAACAATTTGAAGGTCACAAGCTAGGTGAAAGTCCATTTGTATCTCATAATAACATTATATTAAGGTCAGATGTAAACGTCTCTACAGGCTTGCCTGATGGCAGCTTTAAAACACCTGAAATAGTATATTCTGTTATGCTGCACGAGATAGGCCATGCCCTTGGCATACAGGGCCATAGCCCGCACAGAGATGATGTCATGTATTATTCACTTAATCCAGAAAACTATAATAAGACACTAACCAAAAGGGATATAAATACAATGCGTATGCTATATCAGCTTGAAGCAGACGTTTCTAACTCACTTCCTATTGATATGGCTTCTACCAAACAGTTTTACAGACTCCAGATGGAAGGTGATAAGTATATACTTCAGAATGACTTTAAATCAGCCCTCAAATACTATCTGGATGCTGATAAAGTTTATGACAAAGATTTCACAAATACATTCAATATAGGTGTTTGCTTTGCAATGACAGGTGATTTTTTAAATGCCATAAACTATTACAAAAAAGCAAATAAGCTAAACCCTGAAGATACAATAACTATATTTAACATGGCACTATCACAAACACACTATGGCAATAGTCTAGATCCAACAAATACCCAGAAACTCTACTATTTTAAAGAAGCTTATAATAACCTGAACAGCATCCAAAATAAGAGCGATGCACCTCCACAACTTACAGAATTAAAAAATAATCTGTGGAATGTAGTCTCTCAACATCAATAAATCAGGCAAACTCAGGCTTATCTTCAGATATAACAAAACAATAATCTGCATCATAAGACTTATTATACTCAGGATTCATTATTAAATAGTCTTTTTCAGAATTTTCAAGGGCTATAGGCAAACAGTCATAATTTTCTTTAAGGTTTTTAACTATATCTGAATAAAGTTTCTCTTTTAATTCCCGGGGTAATTTAACCCTGTAAATCTCACAAGATTTTTTATCGTTAGAAACAAGCTCATTAAGCACCCTCAAAAGCTTGTGATCATAAGCTGTTTGAGCAATAAATCTGCTTATAATAGTATTAATATCTATAATTTCATCAACCTGTGCATTCTTGAGAAATACAACATTATTGGTATCAAGTATTTCAGCACATATAAAAATTTTTTGATTCAGGCTTCTTATAGCAAGCGACGTTAAAACAGTACTGGCATCAGCAGAAGACTTATCCTGGCCTCTGGCGAGTATTACAGCTTTTTTTGCCTTTGTTATACCTGCTTTTTTTAATGTTTGAACATCTGAGGGGCTTCCCTTAACGAACTCTATATCCTTTAAAGGACGCTGTTCCAGCTGATTATCAATAATCACAATATTTTCATAGTCTCCCTCATAAACTTTTAATTGATTAATAAGGTCTTCTGCACGTTCATTCCAGTTGCATATAACGATATGATTATCCATTTTAACCCTCAACAAGCCTAATTCTTTTTTCTGATTAACATCTACAACATATTCAACAAGCCCTGAAAGCAGATAAGCTAATGTTGCAATACCTGAAAGCATAATAAGTATTGTTGCAAGCTTTCCAGCTAACGTTGTCGGGTACATATCACCGTAGCCAACGGTTGTTAAAGTAACAACATTCCACCAGATTATATCAGAAAAACTGTTTATGGTATTATCTACCGGCACTTCAAAGATATAGATAACAACATCCAGTAACAACACAACAATGACTAGAAATAGCAAGCAAATAAAATAACTAGATTCTTTATATTTTGCAATTTTACTAAATTTATCTCTCAGGATAAATATGATTTTAAACATTTTATACAACCTTAAATCAGGCTATTTTTTATCTCTCATTAGCATCCAGGTAATCAGTCCAGTTACAAATGCTGTAATACCAGCAACAATAAGAATTAGATTAGTTGTACGTTGTGACTGATTATCCACTCTAATTACTTCAGAAATATCTTTCCATTCCTGTGTAAGGGATTTAACTATTTCATCAAGCTCTTCCTGGCTAACATCAGGCCTTTGCTCAAAAGATTGTCTGACTTCATCCAGAGCTTCAATATATTCACCCTGTGTAAAGTCATCTCTATCGTATAAAAAGCTTCTTAACTTTTTAATTACCTGAGCACGCAGGCTCTGTTCAGTACAACATAAAGAATTCAACATTTTATACCCCTTTTCGATAAAAATTATTGACCTTAATTTATTATACTACAGCTATTTAACCGTTAAGGTTGTAACAGGTTTGTCATCAAGCTTTATCTCACTGATATATCCAACAAGATTGTTCTTTGAACCAGGCCTATAGCCTATGATTTTAATAAGGTATGTGTTTGGAGGTACTGCTACACTGATAAATTTGTCACCTGTAACACCTGCAATATTTTCTAAATTAACAAACCATTCAATAAAGTGATCATTTTCAACCACCAGCGGGTTTGTTTTTGAAATAACATTGCCCTCTTTATCAATGAAAACAACTGAAGAAGCTGTATACAAAGGTGGCATTCTTCCATTCTTCTGCGCATGAAGCTTATAAAAAAGTTTTTGAGGTACCTTTTCAGGCAGATAGATTGATAAATGATCGCCTTCAAGAACATTACTATAAATACCATAATATGTTTTGCCAGAAGTTAACCCTTTAATATATGTAACATAATCCAGCCCTGAGCCTTCAACTTTTTTACTTATCTTTATTTTTTGCGGAAGCACTTTTGCATATTTTTTGCCTATATCTCCTTTGCCAGAAGGCATTTTAGCTACTTTTTCAACCTCGGATTTCTCACTTGCTTTTTCATGTTCCTGTTTTGAACTTATAGAAAGCACCTCGGTCTTTTTTGCATCTGTTTTTTCTTGTTTTACCCTAATTTCTTCTTTTTGTTGAACTTCTTTATCAGAGGTCAATTTCACCTTGGGCCTGAGTGTTAATTTTTGTTTTTGCTCATCAGCAGGCTGTTTTTCTTGTTCTGGTTGTTTTATAACTTTCTTTTCATCCTGTTTGTGGACTTTTTGTTCTGGCTTTCTGTCTTTTAAATCTTCATCAAAAATAATTGATTTCACTTTATTTCTATTAATAACAACCCTGCCTTTTTCATTTCTGATTTTGATAACACTAGAATTAACAGATAAAACCTTTCCTTCGATAGGGTTTCCAACTTTTAATTCGACAACATCAGCATGTAAGGGGAGCGTTGCAGCCAATACAATCCCTATTGTCAGCAAACCTGTACATTTATTTACCTGCATTCGCTTCATTGAACCCTCCTGAAATATATTGTCAAGATAAATATTTCTCAATCGCTCTGGTCAAAAGTCGGTAGAGCCCTGGATTATTGTATACTGAGAAACAAAAGGTATCTTCATCTTCCATATTAACATCCACCCTCCCAGAATATGAATGAGGCAGAGAGCTTTCAATCATAACAACTCTATAGTTTGTTTTTTTAGGTTTCTTTGAAGATTCCATAGTTTCTACATTTTAATACTATTCAATTTTACCAGAAAATAGATTTTAGGGGTAATTTCCTACATTTAGAAACATTTCTCAGATTATTAAATTTATATTTCCATAATAGGGTTGTGACCAGACTTTTGATCAGTAGCATTTTCAGGTCTGGAAACGTGAAAAACAAGACTATCGTTATCAATGTCTATGATGATATGATCTCCATCTTTAATTTTGTCAGCCAGAATCATATCAGAAAGAGGATTCTCAATTTCCTTTCTAATTACCCTCTTCAGGGGACGGGCTCCAAATGTAGGATTATAACCCTTTGCAGCCAAACTTTCCTTTGCATCTTCAGTAATTTCAAATGTAATGCTTCTATCTTTTAGCAATCCGGCTAATTCTTCCAGTTGTATATCGGCAATTTGGGCAAGCTGCAAAAGTGTTAAAGACTGGAAGTAAACAATGTCATCCACTCTATTAAGGAATTCAGGCCTGAAATGCTGCCTTAAAAGCTGACTGACCTGCTTTTTCAGGGCATCCTCAACCCCTTCAGTAGCAAGCATTCTGTTCAATGTCGCTTCCAGAATTAAGTGTCCGCCAATATTACTGGTCATAATAATGACTGTATTTTTGAAATCAACTAATTTACCTCTGGAATCAGTTAATCTGCCATCATCAAGAACCTGTAATAAAACATTAAATGTATCTTCATGAGCCTTTTCAACTTCATCAAATAATACAACACTATAAGGTTTAAGCCTGACAGCTTCTGTTAGCTGTCCACCCTGATCATAACCAATATACCCTGGAGGGGCACCTATCAATCTTGCTACGGCATGCTTTTCCATATATTCAGACATATCTATTCTAATCATTGCTGAATCATCATTAAACAAAAATTCTGCAAGAGCTCTTGCCAGCTCAGTTTTACCCACACCAGTAGGCCCCAGAAAGATAAAAGAACCAACTGGTCTTTTAGGGTTTTTTAACCCTGCACGAGCCCGTCTGATTGCTTCACAAACAACCTGAACAGCTTCATCCTGCCCAATAACTCTTTTATGTATTAAGTTTTCCATATTTAAAAGTTTCTGTTTCTCCTCTTCAAGAAGTCTTGAGATAGGTATATTAGTCCATTTGCTTATAATGCAAGCAATATCTTCTTCATCAATTTCTTCTTTCAAAAGCATTTTACTCTTATGAGAACTCTCTAAGCTATCTTCATTTTCCTTCAGTTCTTTTTCAAGAACTGTTAGCTTTCCATACTTAAGTTCAGCAGCTTTTGCCAGTTCTGCATTCCGTTCAGCATTTTCAATATCAACTTTCAGCCTTTCAATTTCTTCTTTAGTTCGCCTTATTTTTTCTATAAGATTCTTTTCTGAAATCCATTGATTTTTAAGTGGTATGGATTTTTCTTTAAGATGATCAATCTCTTTATCAATTCCTAGAAGTCTTTCACGACTTTCAAGATCGTTTTCTTTTCTCAGGGCTTCTCTTTCAATTTCAAGCTGGGTAATCTGTCTTTCTATAGAATCGAGTTCAACTGGCATACTATCGATTTCCATCTTAACCATTGCTGCTGCCTCATCAACAAGATCAATAGCCTTATCCGGAAGAAATCTATCACTAATATATCTATCAGAAAGCTTAGCTGCTGCTATTAATGAACTGTCTTTAATACGAACACCGTGATGAACCTCATATTTTTCTTTCAACCCACGAAGGATAGATATCGTTTCTTCAACAGTTGGTTCATCAATAAAGACAGACTGAAACCTTCTTGCAAGAGCAGCATCTTTTTCTATATGTTTTCTATATTCATTAACTGTTGTTGCACCAATGCAATGCAACTCTCCTCTTGCCAGCATAGGCTTTAAGAGATTTCCTGCATCCATAGAGCCTTCACCTGTGGTTCCAGCTCCAACAACAATATGAAGTTCATCAATAAAGAGAATGATTTTGCCTTCACCTTCTTTTACTTCACGCAATACAGCTTTCATTCTTTCTTCAAATTCACCTCTAAACTTTGCACCTGCAACTATAGCACCCATATCAAGTGATATAAGCTTCTTATTTTTGAGCGTTTCAGGTATGTCTCCCCGCATAATTCTTAATGCCAAGCCTTCTGCAATGGCTGTTTTTCCTACACCTGGTTCACCAAGTAAAATAGGGTTATTTTTCGTCCTGCGACTTAATACCTGTATAACTCTTCTTATCTCTTCATCACGACCTATTACAGGGTCAAGTTTACCATTTAAAGCTTCATTTGTTAGATCTCTACCATATTTAACTAGGGCTTGATAGTGCTTTTCTGCTGAAGGACTATCAACCTGTGCTGTTCCTCTTATTTCTTTAAGGGTTGAATATATTGATTCTTTTGTAACCCCATATTTATTAAGTATTTTGCCACAATCAGAATAGCGATCATTGCTCATAGCAATCAAAATGTGCTCAAGACTAATATAAGAATCTTTCATCCTATCTGCTTCTTCTTTTGCAGCATCTATTAATCTTTTAAAATTGGGAGTTATATAAAACTGATTTAGGTCATGAGCATTTGTACCAGTCGGTTTTGTTTTAATTATTTTTTCAACATCAGCTTTTATATGCTCTATATCTACATTTAAATTCTTAAGAATAGCTTTAGTGATGCTATCATCCTGCTCTAACATGCTTAACAAGAGGTGTTCACTATCTAATTGAATGTTCTTATATCGAGTTAATATTGCCTGTGCTGCTAAAACAGCATTTTGTGACTGTTGTGTAAGACGGTTAAAGTCTATCACTTGATTATCCTTTCCCCAATTTTTGTTACTCATTTATTAAAATTATACTCAATTTATCGTTTAAATAAAATTTTATAAGCAATATTTCGGAAAACAAGAAAAATAATAGTTAAGAAATTTTATTATTCAAAATAAGTTGTCAAAGTTTAAATAACTTTTGCCGTAAACTAATTTATAAAATGATCATCGGAGGTAAAAATGAAAAAGTTTTTCTGCCTTTTAATAGCAATAACAATGATTTTTAGCACAATTAACCTGACAAAAGCCCAGCAAGAAGAAAATAGATCTTTTAAACTCTACGGTGGTGTTGAACAGAACGTTCCACGTACCCCTGAAGAGGTTACAGCCTACCTTATAAAGATGAAAGCCATTATGAAAGAATATGATACACTAAGTACACAGCTCATGATGGCACTTGTATCAGGTAATAAGTCCTCTCAATTAGCAGAGTCAGCCAGAAACGAATGGATCAGGCTGGCCATCAAAATAGATAATACAATTCCACCAGCAGAGCTCAATCAATCACATAAACAACTTGCAGATTCACTAAGACGAACAAACTCTTTTTTAACTACTCTGCACGGATATAATGCAAGCCAAAAACAAGATATACTATTAGCTTTAACACCTGTAGTATCTGACCTTGCTGGAGCTGCATTGAGCTACAGCACAGGAGTCAGCACAGTTATCTCATACTATAAACTTGACCCCTCTCTAAATCCTCTAGGAATTGATGGCAGCATTAATCCTGGGAATCTTGGAGGTCTAGGTAATTTTGGTAACCTGGGAGGCTCTGGCCTTGACCTTAAAAATATTGACATAAAAAAGCTTAACTTTTAACTTATATTCCACAATCGTAACAAATTAAAGCTTTTAAGGCATAAAATACTTTTTCAAAACTTAGCACCCATTTTCTACATAAAGAATTTTTATCAAAATTTATATTATAAAGCGTAAATTATAATATTAACGATAAATTTATATTAAATATATAAATCTATTGTTGACACATTGCAAAACCCGGGTAAATTTAATTTGTATTCTAAAAAATAAAATATAATATTTTCATCAGATTTTCACCAGATTAATAATTTGCCGGGTAATATTATCAAGCAGGTATTCAGCATTTTTCATTGCATCCTCAAGACTAATAGGTCCATCAACAATGCTAAAAGCTGATGTTATATTTGCTTTTTTCAAGTCAAGGTTACGTTCAACAGATCCAGCAATTACAATAGCTGGTATATCATACTTTTTTGCCAGTTTTGCAACTTGAAAAGGCGCTTTACCAGAAAGTGACTGTGAATCCAGTCGCCCTTCAGTAGTAATTACAAGATTTACTCCTTTTATTTTATCCTCCATTGAAGATAGCTCAGCAACAAGATCAAATCCGGGAATCAATTCAGCCCCTAATACTGCCTTCATTGCATACCCAATACCACCTGCAGCACCTACACCTGGATAATCTCTAAGATCCTGACCAGTATTTAGTGCCACTATATCGGCAAATTTTGCTAAATTTCTATCTAAAAATTTTACCATTTCAGGGGTAGCTCCTTTTTGAGGTCCATAAATAGCGCTTGCTCCATTTGGACCACAAAGAGGGTTGTCAACATCACATGCTACAACAAGCTTTACAGATTTTAGTCTATTGTCAAGTCCTTCGAGATCGATTTTTTCAAGTTTTTCAAGCGGGCCACCACCAGGTTCAGGGGCTTTTCCTGATTTATCATACAACTTAGCACCTAAAGCATTAAGCATTCCTGTACCACAATCATTTGTTGAGCTACCACCAATAGTTACAATAATTTTTTTACATTTTTTTTCAAGTGCCAATAAAATCAATTCTCCTATTCCCATGGTTGTAGTAACCAGGGGATTGTATTGACAGGGTTTAAGTAGACTTAGACCATTGGCCTGAGCACCTTCTATAATAGCGATCTTTTCTTTTGCCCTTGTTATTACTAGCCATTTGGCATCTACTTTTTCTCCAAGTGGGCCTGTTACAGAAGATACTATTTCATCACAATCTGTACAATGCTTTATAGCCTCAATAGTACCATCTCCTCCATCTGAGATCGGTATAATATCAATTTTTATAGATTCATCTTCTCTTAAAATACTCCGTTTAATAACTTTCGCAGCATCAACCGCTGATAAAGATCCTTTGAAAAAGTTTGTGGCCAATAATACTTTCATTGATTTTTCTCCTGTAGTTTTAATAAAATAATAAATTGTTATTATAATAAATATTGACAATATTTTTAAGTTTTTTCTGGGGAAATTAACAAATGCAACATCAAAATCTAACACCAGCACTTTCAAAAAGCTACAAAATTGTTGTTTTTCTTATAAATACCAATTGTGAACGTAGTATTAATTTTGCTAAATGCATTGCTGATAACATTGAAGTCATCTACATTACTTATGACGAAAAAAATCTAGAGCTTATTAATCATCCCAATATAAAAATAGTTCATTTAAAGAATTATAATGACTCCGAGAACCATATCTATAATGATTTTAAAAGCTTTCAGATTGCTAGATTTCTTAAATGCAAATTCAAAAAGGCAAAATTATATGAAAATGAAATCCTGATTATTTTTAATGATATAAATTTTACTAGTGTTTTATCCTACTTTAAAACTGCAACTGCACACTTCGACAACAACAAAGAAATTAATGAAACGTTTATAAGAGAAGCATTTAGAAAAAAGCTTTTTACAAGCGTTAATTGTATTACAACACAAACTGTCAGACAACAAAATACTATTTTAAAAGGATTCCGAAACACTTTAAGGATTCCAGATGGTGTAGAAATAAGTATAAATAATAATATTAATACAAATATTGAAGCTAATCCAGTTAACAAAGCAAATGCAGGATGTAACATTCCTGATATCTCTATTCTTAATATAGATTTCATAAAGGAAGTTGCTCTTAAAGTTCCTGATTATAACTTTATTTATGTCACAAAAGAACCTATCTCTCCTGAAATTAAATATATTCATAACTTAAATTTTACATATGATTTAAAAAATATCGTTAATTATAAGCTAATATTACTGCCTTTTAAAGATTATAAAGACCACAAAATAGCACAACTACTTTATTATAACCTGTATCATCCCTGCCACATTATTGCAAAAGAACACCCTGAACTTGATATACATAGAAATATACTTACACTAGAAGCATCTACAACTGATATCATAACTACTTTGCAGGAATTACAAACTTTTAAAGAAACAAATTATATCGAAAAAAAACTACTGATAGAAAATAGCAGCTGGAAGGCCAGATCAAAACAGTTAGAATCAGCAATACTGGCTTTCAACTAATTCTATGTCTTTATTTTAAAAGAATTATAGATAAAAATTTAATAATTGTAAATATTACAATTATTCCTAGCAATTTTCCAACCTGATTGTATTTAAAAGTAATAACAAATAACAACTAAATTAGTGCTTCAATATGCCCCGCCCCCTTATTAACATTCAAACAAATGAAATTTTTAAACAAAACGTACCCACACATATCACACAATCATTTTGGCTAGTTTAAAAAATTATCGCTACATTCACAAGCACAAGATCTAACACATAAAGAATTTTAAATTAAAAAAAGTGGGGAGATAGGTTAGAGAACATCAATAAATGTTCTCTTTTTTAAAAAAGTTATGAATGATTTTTAATGTATTTTGGGTTTTCAGAAACCATGTTTTTTCAAGTATATATAAAATTATTCTGACAATAGAGAAGTTTTCACATTTAAAACCTTAATACTTTTCCATATTTTTTCAAGTGAGCCTACTTTTTAGAACAAGTTAATTTATGATTATAAATTTAAATGGCACTTTATATAGTAATATTTAAGTTTAATAGTATATAAATATGTATTTCATTTTAGAGATTCCTCATGATTTAATTGTGCAATCAATATAGTACTGTATTTATAAATATAGTATCTATTTGTTGATCAAATTTTAAATGTAGTGTTATTATTTTTATACCAATTATATGTTTAATATGACTAAAACCTTATTTAATAAAGGAAATCAGGGGCCCGATACCTAAATCCAATTTTAAAATTTTCTTAAACTACTGTAAGGTTATATTTATTTATTATGCAATTGATTTTAGATACAATCTTTCCAAGACCTTTTCGCATTAAAGCAGATGTGAAGACAGGGTTAGGTGATTTTTTTACATCATCTTCTATTTCTTTCGTAGATTCCAGCAAATCAACTTTATTAAAAACTGTTAAAATAGGCTTATTGCTGGCATCAAGCTCTGTTAAAACATCATAAACAATATCTATCTGTTCTCTAAAACTTGGATGACTGGCATCAACAACATGAATAATCATATCAGCAAGACTAACTTCTTCGAGGGTTGCTCTAAAAGCAGCCACAAGAGAGGTAGGAAGACGCTGAATAAAGCCAACTGTATCACTTAAAAGAACATACGATCGATCAGGCAAAACTATTCTTCTAGTAGTAGGGTCAAGAGTAGCAAAAAGCTTATCTTCTACGAACACATCAGAGTCAGAAAGTGCATTTAGGAGAGTTGACTTACCTGTATTTGTATAACCAACAAGAACAGCCACTGGCAAACCCTGGCTAACACGCTTTTTACGCTGGGTTTTTCTGAATTTACGTATCTGTTCAACTTCGCTTTCAAGGTGGTTAATTCGACGTCTTATTGCCCTTCTATCTGTTTCAAGTTTTGTTTCACCCGGGCCTCTGGTAGCAATACCTCCTGAAGTTCCTCCTCCCATCTGACGGCTCAATGACAAACCTGCTCCAACAAGTCTGGGGTAAAGGTATTTCAGTTGAGCTAACTCTACCTGTAGTTTACCTTCTTTTGTATGTGCACGCTGTGCAAATATATCAAGTATCAATTCAGTTCTATCAATAGTTTTGACGCCTATAATTTCCTCTAAATTTTTTTGCTGACGGGGTGACAATTCTGCATCAATAATCACGAGATTTGAATAATGTTCCTGAGCAAGCAGGCAAATTTCTTCTGCTTTACCTTTCCCTACGAAGTATGCCGGGTCTGGTGTAGTTTTTTTCTGAATAATTGTATGTATAACCCTGGCCCCAGCCGTATCAGCAAGGTTTTCCAGTTCAACAATCGACTCTTCAACTTCCCATTTTGAGTTACCTTTTGTAAAAAGACCGACAAGAATTGCTCTTTCTTCTTCTTTGACCTGAACAAGATCTGCCTGTTTTCTTGAAAATTCTTCTTCCAGAGATAAAATGAGCTCTTCGAAATCTTCTTCAATAAGGTTTCTAATGGTCATTGGACCTGAAACATTCCACAAATTGCCTTCGATATCTTTTTCAGGCATCAAATAGGCCATAAATATTTTATCTGCATATATTGCCTGCTGCCCCATTTTTTTACTGAAAGTTCCTTCCGGGTCAACAGTTATTAAAACAATAGCATCAAGTCTATTTCGGGCCAGTGTTACAAGATCCGTTCTATTTATATCTGCACCTGATAGGTGAGTGTGAATGCATCTAAGCCCACACAGGCGAGCTGATCCTTCTCTAATGCCTTTATAGCTTTCCATATCAACTTTATCAGAATCACCAACCGTGATATTCACTATCTGGCCTCGTCTATTTATTATTACTGCAATTTCTTTTTTTATTTCGTAAGAAATTTCGGCAAGTGTTTCAGCTAGATCTATTGTTACAAAGTCTTTTACAGGAACCCTTCTTTTATAAAGATTTGACAATCTATTAATATAACTTTTTTTTAAACCCCGTATATCTCCATAAACCTTATTAATAGTGCATTTCTCCTCTCTTAAGTCATATTAAAATCAATTAAAAACAGATAGATACTAACATATCAATTATATAAGACTAATGCATAGCTATAACAATAGATTTTTTGTTTTCGATTTTCAAAATTTTAAAAGTGAAGATATGGGTTGAACGAGCAGGCGCAGCCTGAGAGTGAGACCCCATGCCTTCCTTTAGGGTGGGCGGGATTTGGGCTTGAAAATCGAAAACTTTTTAAGTTATGCACTGATCTTTATATTATTGAAGATTCAAGTATTATAATCAAGTAAAATTGAAAATACTAAACAAATACAAGATATCTTATATTTTAGCTTTTAAAATATAAGTTCTGTAATAAAATTATATTATACTATTTAGTTTTTTAACATTAAAAACTAAACCTGGAAAAAGGTTTAAAAAAAGCTTATTTAAAGTCTTTTAAGCTGATTGTCTGTCAATATAATCAATATCAACATAACGGCTTACCAGTTCTTTTGCCAGTTCAATCTTCTTTTTATCCTGGGGGGTAATCTTAACCAGCAAATCATGAACCTTTGATGCTGTCTGGTACGTACCTTCATTCACAATAATAACCGGTATTCTGGTTTTCTGAAGTAGTTTAAAGATATTTTTGTGTGGCATTACGCCTTCTGTAAGTATAATACCTGAGATGCAATCTTCGTCGTTATCGCCTATAATACCTGCCGAAAGGCTTGCCAGAATTAAATCTTCTCTATCACCTGGTGTAATTAGCAAAGTACCTTTTTTCATAAAATTAAGTGCATGGTGAGCTGTCATAGCACCAACAACAACCTGAAAAATATTTTCATAGAGGTATTGTCCATTAATCAATTCTGCATTAAGATGCTCACGAATTTGTGCCATTGTAGGCGCAGAAAGAATTTCCTGTTGTGGAATAGTGCCTAAAAGCTTCAGACCCATACTTTCAAGAGATTTAGTGGCCAGTTGTTTAATTTTTTCGTATTTTTCTTCTATCACCTGATTCATTATTACACCCATTACTTCTACACCTTCTTTCTCAAATAGAGTTTTACTCATGTAAATTTCATCAATGGGTTTACCCAGTCCTCCTTTCGATACAATAATAACCCTAGAACCCAGTAAGCTGGCTACTCTGGCGTTATTGAAATCGAAAATGGATCCTACTCCTGCATGACCTGTTCCCTCAATAACTACATAATCTTTGCCTCTTTTAATATGTTCATATGCAGTCATCAACTTGTTTTTTAGCATATCTTTTTTAATATTTCTGTTCAGAATATAATCTTCTGTAAACCCTTTCGGTACAGCAATTGGTGACATCATTTTTAAGTTATCACGAATATTACAAATATCACTTATCAAATAAGTATCTTTATCAATACGTTCATCTCCTACCAGCACAGACTGCTGGCCCACAGGTTTAATAAAGCCAACATTATCATATATCTGAGAAAAGGCCTGTAAAAGACCAATAGATATAGTTGTTTTGCCATCATTTTGCCGGGTGGCTGCCACATAAACTGATCCTGGCATTTGATAATCCTTTTTTCTTCTGGAAATAAAACATATAAACTATAAAAGCTTGTATTTGAACTTTAGAGTATTGTCTATTATAAGATGGATTTAAAAAAATGGCTTATTTTTTACATATATATGGTTCATAGAAATTTATATTTTAAATAAAACTTCATACAATTTAGTTTTATGGGAAAAAACAGCAATAACTTGTTTTTAACAAAACATAATATAAATTATATAATATTTTAACATGTTAAATATAAATTATATTATGTTTATATTGACTTAAATACAATAGCAACCACATAATCTCATCTAATATGTTACGATGAAAATTATAAAATACTTAACATTATAGATTTAAAAACGGTCTCTCAGGGCTTTTCAATAGCTCAAATGCCAGTAGATAGCAGGCCGCTGTCCAGGTTTGATTTTTATTGCTGAGTTCAGGAATAAACTCTCCTGTAGTGCCCTCAAGCCATTCGGGCATATCTTTTTCTATAACCCTGGCTATTTTATTTAAGACCTCCTCTGCTTTAGCTCTTTGGGCTGATTTAGTTAGTATTGAAGAATACAGAGCTCCAACAAATGGCCAGATACCGCCATTCACTGATCTATTTTCAGCCAGAAAGGTATCACCTGGTGTCAATCTTTCAATCTCATCATCTGGCATTGCAGGCCACATATACTTTACAGGTAGAGGTTTATTAATTCCATTATTCTCTATATAGTTAAGAATCAGGTCTGCCTGCTCTTTATCTGTCAAGCCAAAGGCGATAGCCATCAGGTTTGTAATCGTATCAAACCTGAAATCAAGGTAACCGGTACGGGCACAGGCAAGAAAATATCCACCATTCATAAGATTTCCTATATTATGATAGGGTAATTTTTTGAGGTTGAAGGGGTTTATCTCGTGGCATTCTGACTCCTTATCACGCCGGGCACTTTTTTCAATATTAATTTCAAGCTGGCCAAGTTTTTTAGAATCCACCCAAAAATATTCGTGTATTAACTTTTTCAGCTCATCAGCTCTTGTTTTTGCTTTATGAGCAAGTTCAGCAGGTATTTTACCTTCCATTTTTGATGCTCTATCCAGTGCAGCATAGAAAAGGACCTGATTTCCTGCAACATAACCGTGCATACCCAGAGGGCGATCTACAAGACCCGCACATTCAACTGAACTAATAAGAGGAGAAGAATCAAAACGATTGTTTTCAAGGGCTAATTTCAGCGCATTGATATAAGGCTCTTTTACACGGTCAAAAAATGCCGGGTCTTTCGACTTATTAGCCGCTTCAGATACCATTACAAGAAATAACAATGTTGAATCTACTGAATGAACGTAGCCAATTGTATCACCAGCACCTTTGATCTTCTTGCCTGTTTCAGGCTCAATAGATACAGGTACAAGACCATCTTCATCTATTACTTTTGCAAGATTTTCAATATATTTTTCAGTCTTATAGCTGTTTTCTTTTATCAGGTCGTAGAAGAGGGCATACATGTTATCACGGGTCCAGAGAAACTTATAGTCAGGAGAAAAGGTTTCATCAGAACCTATTGCCATATAACCCCTGAATTCTCCTTTTTCGTCAGTAAGCGTTGCTTTTTTGAGTACTTCATTAGCTTTTTCAGCGACACGATCCAGGGTTACATATTTTGAAATACCTTTAAATGTGAGCTTTACGCCATTAAAATATTCTGTTGGCAGGAGATTTCTCTTTTTCTGAAGGTTATTTTTACAGGATACCTGCCATTTAGTGCATGATGGAACAGTAAAAGCCTTTTCAAAGCTCCTGAAGGCTATTTCCCCTGTATTTACTAAGTTATTCAACCCAAACCGGTTCTCAATGCCTGACAAATACATTATAAACGTTACTCTTTCATAATAGGTTTTCTATATAAAGATTCTTAATACAAGTTTTTTGATAGTTAAAATCTATCATTTACTTTTTTTAATAATTTAATAACGGCTAAAAATGGCTAAAAGCTTAACATATTAAACATACAGGTATGGTTGAAATCTTCACCACATAATAGCTGATTTCAGCGAATTATATAGCTGATTTCATATATTTTAAAATGTTTTGAACTTTCATTAATAAATAAATCTGCTAATATAATAAAGCAAATGCCCTGTTTATATAAGATTCTGGTATATTTGAGAAACAATAAAAACTGTGCAATATTATGAAACAAAAAAATAACTTTATTTAAGTATATTGCAGGTATTGTCGATATATGCTGAAAAGTCTTCAAGAAGAAAAGGAATCTTTTTATGAAAAAAAACAACGGTTCAAATCTTGTGGAATACATTATACCTACTGCTATTATTGGCTTAACTTTAGGTTTAGGGCTCTTCTATATTGTTTCTGATGGCAATTTGCTCAAATATTTTATGTCATCAAATAAAATGAAATTAAATAAAAGTACATCAACAATAGTTATTGGTGAAGAAAATGATGATCTCTTAATTAACCCGGCATATAAAGGTGGTGAATTTGGTGGAACACCTGAACAGCCTGTTCAGAAATGTCAAAACGGTGTGTGTAAAATAGATTTCGGTGAATTTATTTTAACAGGAATACCAGAAAATTTTAATGAATTTCTAACTACGACAGGCACTTCTGGTGGCACAGAAAAATTGGTCAGTCTTATTACGCAAATAGCAAAAGAACTTGAAAATAACGGTGATCAAACCGGAGCAGCTCAATATAAAGATCTTGCAAATCTCGGACATTTCATCGGCTATGCTCAGGCCGAAATAGAAAATGTTAACAAAGAATGTAAAAAAAATGATGAAGCCTTTTGTATGCATGACGCTATGAAATCAAATATGCTAATAAAAATACCTGAAAATGTTAAGGAGCTTATACCGGAACAACAACGTAATTTAAAAACTTATGATTTTATATCTACAACAGATTTAGGACATGCAAAAAACCTTCAGGTAACCAACCCGGAACTATTTGAAACTTTAAAAGACTCAAACGTATCTTTCAAAGCACTGGAAAGCTATACAAACATCATGAATAACCCTGCCTATTCTGAGTCTATGAAAAAAGTTACTGAAGAACTTTATAGAAACGTTGCTGAATTATCTATGCACTTTAACAGGCAATGCTATATATTTCATCAGGCTTATGATGGTACACAATTTAATATCTATGACCCTCTAACAGGTGAATTAAAATCATCCAAAGCTACTGGTTATAATGTTGGCAGCCAAATGAATCAGGTTTTGCCTTCAACAAGCTTTGGCACTGATCTTAACTCCAGGCTGATTTGCACTACTGGCAGATATAATGCCAAAGGAAAAGAATGTAAATAGTATCAAAAATACTTTTATATCCCTGTTTTATCAAGGCAGGTTATCTTTTTAAAGCAAATATTTATCAATAATACAGCTAAAATAAATGTAATAATCAATAATCATTCCTAATAACTTCTGAAATAACAGAATTATTGATCTTTATTGTGTATTTTTTTCTCAAAATTTAAAGAAAAAATAAATAATCTTAAAATTATTTCGGATTATCTAAATATTCTTGCTAGAATCTGATATACTTAAGTAAAAATATTAGAAAAAAAGAAATGTATGAACACAAAAACTAACGAGGGATTTAATGGATCGTAAAAAATTTTGCATGAAACTCAGAAAGGCAAGGCTTGAAGCAGGCTTAAAACAGGAAGATGTAGCAAAATTTATGAAGTTGCCGATTTCAGCTATATCTGTTATGGAATCAGGTGCAAGAAGGGTAGATGTATTTGAGCTTTCTAAACTGGCAGACTGCTATAAAAAACCAGTAGAGTGGTTTTTCCACGAACATATTGAAAATCATCCAAAGAGAAGGTGGTATGACCTTGACCCAATTTTATCAGAATCTGTAGAGTTGCTCAGAAAGGCTCCAACGAAGCTTCAACGCTCAGCAGCATATGGTATGATTGGTTTTCTGAGAAACCCTGATTTTTCAGAAATAAAGACTGAAGAACAAGAATCTTTTCCAGATGATGAGCAAGAAGTGTTTACAGAATAAAAAGCCAGCTCATTTTATGTAAACCTATACAGGGTCAGGTTATTATCTGATTCAAGCTTAGACAGGACTATGAAAAGAATTTATTCAACTCTATTCACATATAATTGCTTTAGGAATCAGAATCTGATAGATTGTTTGAAAAGCAAATAAAAGCTATATAAGAGGCCAGCATAGCTCAGCAGGTAGAGCAGCGGTTTCGTAAACCGCAGGTCACGAGTTCAAGTCTCGTTGCTGGCTTTTTATTTATAAAGGTTTTAGGCGGTTTGACATTTTTTAAATTTCGTATCTGGTGTCCATATGGTGTACCGTCAAATTTAGTAAGCTTAATTTAGGATGATCAGAGTTAGTCACTATGGGAAGTTTTTTTAATGTTGTTTTTGTTTGTTTTGTTGAAATTATCAAGAGCTTTTACAGCTTCAAGTTTTCTTTCAGGTACAGGGTGAGCATATCTTTGAGTTGTTTGTATTGATGCATGTCCTAAAATCTCTTGAACTACAATTAAATCAATACCAGAGGCAACCATTCTGGTAGCTGCTGTATGTCTTAAATCATGGAAGACAAGCCCTTTAATCCCTGCTTGCTTGCATAAAGTATTAAATGATCTTTTAAGATCATAATAGGCACAACCTGTTTGAGGGTTTGCAAAAACATATTCATTTTGACTGTTATTTTTTAACTTCATTAAGTGGGTCTTTAGTGTTTTGCTTAAAGGTATTTTTCTAATTTTGCCAGATTTGGTTTTTCTGACAGTAATATAATTATTGACTAAATCAACATTATTCCAGTTTAAATTGAGTATTTCACCTTTTCTCATGCCGGTGTGTAATGCACAGATTAATATTGGTTTCATATATTCCAGATTATCTTTGCATAAAGCAAGTAATTGAGCTTCTTCATATGGTTCAAGATATCTTTCTCTCTTGGATTCTTCTCTTAATGGTCTGACTCTGTGAGCACTACAAGGATTCTCATCAATCCAGTTGTTATCAATAGCAATATTAAACATTTTCCTGAGAATTGCTGTCTCCCTATTAATGCTTGCAGGAGTTAAGGGTGTTCCATTCTTCTTTTTGTGTCTCTTTCTTTCAAGTCTGTATTTTTCAATCATCATCGGGGTGATTTCGTTTATTTTTTTATTGCCAAAGAATTCTCTTAGTTGTTTGACTCGTGAGCGGTCCTTTTTCCAGGAGAGATTATTCGTCATAGCATAATCTGTATAGGCATCAGCTAGCTTTAAAGCATTTTCATCACAATCTTGAATTCGTTTTACAGGAAAGCATTGATAAATTTATACTTGAATCATCAAAAGCGTATCTGATGAAAGAAAATTGTCGCTCAAGCATAAATAAACCTTATACCGATACTACGTTTTCAAATAAATTTGTTTCTGAAATAAATAAGTTAGATAAAAAATTAATTAAACGAAGGTTAGGTGCACCTAAGCCAGGTGGAAGTGATGCAAAATTCAATGTTGACATAAAAACACTTGCAAAAGCATATAGAGAGAATATAGATAAATTTAAAAGATTAAAAGAATCTTACAAGAAGCTGAATAAGAGTAATCCCAATGATTGGAAGGAGGTGATTACTTTAGAATTCCCAACAATACCAGAGCATATTATTGATATGCTTGTGCATAAGGGTAATTACCCTTCAATACTTACTTATGAGTATTTAAGATGCTTGTTTCCAGATTTGGAAGGAGCTGAAATAGATACTATAAAAAAACTTGAATTAAATGGTAGAAAACTTTTAAAAAACTAAATTATCCAGGGATTTCATTATTATCATAATGAAAGTTGCCGTCTTTTTCGATTTTGGTTGCTATCATTACATTGTAGGTTACTTCAATGTAAGGATAGATATATCATGACGGAACAAAAGAATGCAAATAACGCAGATGACCTTTTCTTAAGCGTGGAGGAGGCTGCAAAATTAATGAAAATAAAGGTGGAAACTGTGTATACCATGCTTTCAGATACTGGCTCGCAGGGAGGGAAGCCTCGTAACCGATTTCCCAAACGTTTATACGTTAGATTAGGTAGCAGAGTACTTTTTATCAAGGAAAAATTGCTAGAATGGTTGCTTGCTGGAGCAGAGTTTGAGATGAATAAGCCTACAATTCAAGAAACAAAGAAGCGTAAGCCCGTAAAACGTGCTAAAATAAAAAAAGAGTCTATCTGTAATGACGAAGATATAGACTCTGAAGTTAAATCTGATAATAAATATAAGAGAAATCCTATACGCAGGGTAAATGATGAAAGTGTTGATCTATAATGTGCCCGTAAATAAGTAGTTAAGAGTACATTATGCCTATAAAATGCTTATAATTATACAGTTAAATGAATCCCTATCTGTAGAGTTGTTTACCCATGTGTTATAAGGAGTTTGTAAATGTTAAAAAATTATGATATTAGGAAAATAAAAGGTTTTCATAGTTATACTGTGAAGGAATTGGCAGCATTATTTCGAATAACACCACGAGCTGTGCAGGGCATGCTTACCAAAGGCCTTAAAAAAATTGACAATAAACGACCAATATTAATTAGGGGTGATGATTTTATTGAATATGAGCGACAGAGAAGAAAAAAACGGCGTTCAAAATCTGATAGCTTAAATTTAATTTATTGTGTAGCCTGTAAAGATCATGTAATTCCCCATAATAAGATGGTTCTTATTGTCAAAAGTGGTAAAATGCTAGGCGGCGGAAAAGAAAAGATAACAATAAAAGCTAAATGTCCGGAATGTAAGAACATAATAAACAGGTTTGGAAGTGTTAATGAATTAGATGAATTAAATAAAATCTTTCAAATGGTTCCAACGCTCGATGATTTATCAAACAAAAAACGAGCCAGTAAGAGTTACTAGCCCATTTCAAATTAAATTATAACAAAAAGGAACAGAATATGGGTAAATATAACGCTACAAATGTACGTATGATCTGGAGATACAAAAATTATCTGTTTAATACTGGCAGATACACGCAAAAAACCATTGATCAAAAATTAAAAGCTTTAGAAAACTATCAGAAAATTACAAATTATAAAGATTTTAGTAGGTTTACACTTAGGGATGTAGAGAAATATAAAGAACAGATGAGCATTACGAATCACAATCCTGGTAGTTCAAATTACTATTCTATACATACTGTAGCTAACTGGCGTAATCATGTTAAGCATTTTTTTCTGTGGTTAATAACGCAGAAAGGCTATAAACATCTTCCAAAGTCCGATATTGAATATTTAAATTTAAATAAAGACGAGTTCAATACCTTAAAAAACTACATGGCAGGCAGTTATCCCAGTTATGAAATTATAAAAAAACTGTTTGAAAGTATTAATGATTCATCTGAAATTGGTAAAAGAGATAAGTTTCTGGTTGCGTTTCTGTTTCTAACAGGTATTAGAACTGATGCTTTAATATCGTTACCGGTTAAAGCTATTGATACCAAGAGAAAAGTGGTTTTTCAAAATCCAGGATTTAAAGTGAGAACTAAACGAAATAAGAAATTTGCCAGTATAATTATGAATTTTGACCAGGAGATGCAGAATTACGTATTCAAATACATTGATTTTTTGCTCAAAGAGAAAATGTTTGGATCTGATGCTCCAGTATTTCCAGCAACTTTGCTTGAGCATAAAGAAGGTACATATTGTTATGAGGCAAGTAAACTTGTTAATGACTATTATAAAACTTCTCAAGCAATCAATAATGTGTTACGTCAACGATTCAAGGTGGCTGGAATGGACTACTATAGACCACATTCCTTTAGACACGCTAATGCATATTACGCTCCAAGAGCGTGTAAAAATGCTTTAGAGTTTAAAGCAGTTAGTGAGCACTTAGGCCATAGTAGTATACTTACATCATTAAGCTCTTATAGTAGACTAAATGAGGATATGGTTATCAGTATCCTCATAAAAATGGATTTTTCTCTTGATAAAAAAGCTGATGATTTTGATATCAATATTGAGGAAATTCAAAATCTTCCTGAAGCTTTTCAGGAAATTGTTAGAAATCTTATAAAGCAAAACAAAGATCAAAACGGCTTTTAGGCTAGCTACATAATGACCAATATTGTTAAACTGCAACAATTGTTGCAGTTTTTTGGTTGTGTTTGATGCTTTTTTCAAATAAATAGTATCTTTTTTCCTGTTGTCAGGAGATTATTAATATTTATGTTACTGTTTATGATGAATATAAAGCTATTATATATTATAGTCTGGCCTGGTTCATAATGTTCATAAATATTTATCCTAGTTGATATAATTAAGTTGCAAACAGCAACTTAATTACAGTGAAATATGTGTCTAAATTTATTATTTTATATCAAGTTTTGTCTATTTGTATCTTTTAAGTGTAATAATTATCAGGATAGTATAAGAATTATATTAACTAAACTAATGTTATTAAACAACATTGCTTAAAGCAAATTTTATTAATTTTGTAGAGTTATTTAGATGGTTTGTGAGATTGTCTTGAGGTTTTAATTTTTAACATGTTGAGAATTTCAGCCTTTTTATGACGACCCAGATCCCTGTAACATTCTAATAACTCCTTTTCGTCATCTTTTAAAATATACAATTCTTCTAAAAATATTTTATATTCTGCAATTCCAGCAAGTTTGATCAAATCCACTATTGATAATTCATATATTTTAGCTATTTTAACAATGTTTTCTATAGAGGGTTTAGTCTTTTTTCGGTAGGAGCTAATACCTGTTTCCAGTTCCATTAGTCTTGTATGGCTTATTCCAATTAATTTAGCAGCACGCCTTATGCTCCACCCTTTTTGTTCTCTAATTTCTTTTATTTTATTACTGAATTTAGCTGTCACGAATAATTTCCTCGATTGTTTTAATCAAGGTTAACTTGCATATACGGCATATATACACACCAGTATATATACCTTTTCTACAAGGGAATAAATAACTATATTTGTTTTATAATACTTGTCAATTAAGGATTAAACGTCTAAAATAAATATAATCATATTAAAATTTAGTTATAGAAATGTTCTTTTAACAGAAGTAGGAGTAATTTAAGCCGTTTATTGTATTTATGCCATGGCATTAACCAGTTTAAATAAATTGAATTTAGAGAAGAAAGGAGTTTTTTAATGCGTAAAAGAAATTTAATTATTAGTTGTGCTCTATTTTTAGTTATTTTTTTAGGAAATGGTACGGTATATGCACAGGAACGTTATACTAATGATGGTTATATCTGTGCTATGACAGAAGGTTATTTAGATGAGTTATTAAGTTATTTAGCAGTTGGTGATAAAACGGCTGCTGATCAAATGATGAAACAGGGCAAAACTTTTATGTTAAAAGGTGGAGTTAAAGTTTATATAATGGAATACCCATCAGGTTCAGGCAAAGTAAAAATAAGACCAGCGGGAAATACTGGTACCTGCTGGACTGTTACAGGAGCACTTAAATAAACAATACAATATAGCAAAATGAAAATATTATCGTTGTAAATAATCATTTTATAGTTGTAATGACTATATAACTTAAACAATATTAATAAATAGAGAGTAATATACTTGTTTTAGGAATCGTTTTTAAGGGCTTTTAAGTGTTTTAGGTGGGTAAATAGCCTAAAAGTATTTTTAGGGGCTTTAACGAGGCTAGAAATGGGGTCAGGTCAGGACCACTTATTAGTTGAATTTTTTATCTCGTTTGAGCTGAAAGCTTATTATTGATTGCATTTACGTATTCCTTTGAAGCAAGATACCCTATTCGTTTGTTTTTCCGTTCCTAAAATAATCTTCTGAAATGTAATAATGATCTTCTTGAGACATTTTAGGATATTTGCAACTTAGCTCAAATGCTTTGGCTTCAATATTTCCTTGAAAATTATTTCCAAGAATTTCATCTCTCCATCTTATTAAGGTGCCTTCAACAATTCTAATTATTTCAATATTAAGCTGATCTTTTGACTTTACGTTCTCTTCTAGTAGCTTTTTTAAATTAGAACCTTCTGGAACACATACACCCGTTGATTTAATTACATCCTTATATGAATCAAGGTCAGCTCCCTGCAATACTTGTATTTTGCCATTTGTGCAATCTAACAACACCTTTTGCTTTTTATAACTATTTTGAATCGCCGGATCTAAATTATTGTAAGTTTTGGGATCCAGTAATGAGATTTCACACTCACATAATACATTATTTTCGTATTGGCAATTAATGTATTCATTTGTAGCTTTACGGTATTTTACCGATTGATCACCATATAATATTTGTTTTGTTTGATAAATTTTCTCTTCGTTACCCTCCTGAGCAATCACATGAACAATTTCTGGGTAATAATACTCTATTTCTCTTTTTTTCCAGATATAGCAGGTATGTCCCTTCTTTTCTAATACGTTTTTAAATCTTGTTGCTTGAAAAGCAGGTGAATCGACAGGTTTTGCATCTCTATCATGAATCCATAAAATGTAATTTTGGGCAGTTGTCAAATTTTGAATATCTATTTCTTTCTTTGTAATTGAATTTGCTGCACCACCCCCATACTGTTGTATAGTGATGGATAAATCCTTAAAGTCATCTTTGTATAGCTGTTTTATAATATATTCAAGAAAAATTGTGTCATTTTTGCCTTCTACCATTACACATATGTCTGTATTAAAAATATCACTTGCTTTTAATCCCATTTCATTCAGTAATTGATTCATCGAATCTGGTGGAACAGGGGTTATCGATCTTGTTCCTTGTTTATTGGTCATTTTATAAAAATTCACGTTTTCGTAATAATTGAAAATTACTGGAGAATGGGTGGTAATAAGAAACTGAATATTCCTATCATCAGCTAATTTGATTAATAATTCCATGAATTTTCTTTGTAATTCAGGATGTAAGCTATTTTCTGGTTCATCTAATAATATAACTTCTGCTTTTGAAATAATTATTTTTACGAGTACTTCCAGAAAATGCTTTAACCCCATTCCAGAATAGAGAATATCTAGATTATGTCCATTTTCCTGATATATGATAGTTGCCTTATCATCTTCTGTTCTTAAGCTTTCTAGTACTTCAATTTCTGGAAAATAAGTGATAATCTGATTTAAGATGTCTTTGTAATTTTCTATAGTATATCCCTGTTGATTATTTTCAGCATAATATTTTAAAGAAAAAAGTATATCGAGAGAAGAAATATTATAATAATTGTTTGCAGTCACTTGTTGCATAACATATTGAGGAGTTTGATGCTTTCTGTTCAATAATGGATTAAAATTAGTTGGTGAAATCATAACAGTTTTAAATCTATCTCTATCACTGGGAGCATAAGTGTGAACAGATGTATAATTATTTTGAATCCTAATAGGATAATAAATATTATCACCATAATGCGTAAAATAAATTTCTATTAAAAAGTCTTGTGTATCTGGTACAAGATCTTTAATATGAAGTTTCTCATGAAAAGCATTAAGGTTATTGTGATTACTTCTTAAAAGAATGCTTGCTGCTTCAAATGCTTGTAACAGGGTGGTTTTTCCAGAATTATTTTTCCCTATGAAAACATTTAGCTTACCACAATTATTAATTTCAATATCTTTTAAGCCTTTGAAATGTTTAATTTTAAAATGTCTAATTAGCATAAGTCTTTTAATAATAACACAAAGAATTTTCAATAGAAAGATACCTTCTGAAGTATACTTCAGAAGGTGGCAGGCCGCCGAGAGCGCTATGATGCCTGTCATTATTGTAATCCCAGATATAGTTACCGATATTAAGAGCAGCATCAGGCGTATTATCGTATGCCTTCAGGTATACTTCTTCGTATTTAAGACTGCGCCAGAATCTTTCTATGAATACATTATCAATAAAACTGCCTTTACCATCCATACTGATAGCAATACCATTATTTACCAGTATTTCGGTAAATTCGTTACTCGTAAACTGGCTTCCCTGATCGGTGTTAAATATTTCAGGTTTGTCGTATTTCTCAATAGCTTCTTGCAATGCCTCTTTGCAGAAATGGACATCCATGGTATTTGATAATCGCCACGAAACAATATATCTTGAGTGCCAATCCATAATAGCGACAAGGTAAAGAAAGCCCTTCTTTATGGGAATGTATGAAATATCAGCAATTATTAATAAAAGACTGATGAGACAGAAATTTGTAAATATTAATCGAGAATCTCAAGTTATAAATTGAAACTTAAATGGGGAAGGTCATATGTTACAAAAATTTCTTCTCTCAGTTGGTTTTCACATAACAATTACTCTGACCAATTATTATAGAGTATAAACAGTGTATTCAGATCTCTGTTAGAGAGGCGAAACTCTTTTTGAGCGTGTTCAACATCGCCTTCAGGCGTTACATGCAGGGTGTCGCTATAATACATAACATCTTCAGGGTTATCGCTGTGTACGACAACGCCAAAAGCATGCCCTAGTTCGTGCATAATGACCTTAGTTATATGAGGATATGACATTGAACTATAGAGAGTATAAACATTTCCTCTGTAGTCTGTCAGTATTTTTCTATCTTGACGTGTTTCTACCTTCATCTCAAATCCACCACAGGCAATAGAATTTTTATCTCCAGACTTATTCACCCTGTTATATTTTTCCTGATCAACAAATTGAATAATTAAGTCTGCTTTTCTCTTTTTCTTAACTGACTGCATCGGAAAATAGTTTGAAAATTCTTTTATTGCCTCTTCAACAGGTACCTGCCAGTTGCCTTCTATTGGTTGAACCCAGTATTTTATAGGGAATTTGTAAAAATGAACGAAGTCAGGGTTTGACTCTTCATCTATCATCAACTTCGCATAATGGCCATAACGTGGTTTATACTGCCACTTCATAGGATTATTCTTATGTTTATTGATAAAAGCGTTATGCAAATTTTCATGGTCAGTTTCAAATACAATTTCAGACTTCATAATATCTCTCTCATATTCATCAGGGACAGGTAGAAAATGATCCATACCTTCTAATACTGACATCGCAAGCTTATCAAAAGGATCTATTCCTGAAGACTCTTTAACCTGAATATTTTCGATCGTACCATCTCTTTTGATATCAAAACTTAAAACTGTTTTTCCTTTAGTGCCAGTGTTTTTAAGATTCCATTTCATCGAACATAATGAATGAACGTATTTTATATATTCTTTCATCGTTTCAATTTTTCCAGTTACTGGAATATCATTCATTGAATAATAGTTTTCTCTTTGAGTAATTGCCCTTCGTCTGTCAATGATAGATTGCTTTGTTTTAATGACATTAAGTTTCAAGTTATTGCCTTTTTCAAGTGCTTCAGCAATAGCAATTTTTTCAAGAGATGAATCAAAATTTTCCTTTTTAGCAAGGTATATAGCCCAATTGAGATAAGTAATAATCTTGTTTTTCATTGCCAGAAGATTATCAATATCCAGTTCAATTGCTCGATCATAATAAGAAATGATCTTTTCATAGTCAGTACTCTCCATTGTCGCTGCATAATTGTTATACCCACTGGATGCTTGCTTTCTGGCAAAGTCATCACCAGGATTTTCGTTATACAGTTTTTCGTATTTTTCTGCATATTTAAACCAATCTTCAGAAAAAGCTGAAGGAATTGACAAAAAGATAAAAATAACAGCTAAAAGCAACAAATAAGGTGATTTAATTTTTGATAACATCGTTTTCTTAACCATTTTGTGAAAAGATTATGTATAATTTTATATGAAAGAAAGAGATTAAGTTTAAAATGGAAAGAAAATATATCGATTTAAAGAAAAATTTGCTTGAATTAATTCAAAGAACTGATTTATCAAGAAAATATAATACTCTTTATCTTCTGAATTCTTTACCAAATATATTTAGTCAATCAAATAACTCTTTAGAAAGAGAGTTACATTCATTCTATTCTCAATACACTTCAAATGAAATTTTTGAAATGCTTTGGGATCTTGTTAATAAAGGAATTTTATATCTTGATTTTAACCAAATGAATAGTTATCATCACTGGTTTTTTAATTTAACCCTTTATGGCAGAAGTTATATTGAAAATACTGATGAAATAACGCCCTATGACCCTGATTGTATTTTTGAATATCTCAATAACAATATTTCAGAACTAGATCAAGCTTTAAAATTTTACTTAGGTGAAAGTCTAAGGACTTTTAACAATGGATATTTTTTATCATCAATTATTAGCCTAGGTATTGCATCAGAAAAGGCTGTTAGAATGCTTTCAGATAAATATTGTGAGGCTCTCAATAGGTCAGGCTATTCAACAAGAAAAAGTCAAATTGAGAGTAAATATGAGATAAATAAGATTTTTCAGGCTCTTCAGCAGGATTATAATAAGATAACTACCAAAGATAAAAGCTATTTTGAATATACTTTACAAGAGAAAATCAAAACACAGGTATTTTCTATTTATAACCTAATTCGCTTATCAAGAAATGAAGCGGGACATCCGAAAGAAATAATTGATATAGATAGACTGGATGCTTATTCAAACTTAATCATCTTTCCCAAATACCTTATAACCATTTATGAAATAATAAATACCTTAGATACAAAACCTCTACCTACCGGTTTAAATTTATAAAAAAGAGATGATTAATTTACCTTATTTAGAATCTAGTCTTCTGGAAAATAGACCCATATAACCATCCAGACTTTATGCATTTTTAGAAATACCTATTTTCCCAATTCCTAGCTCTTTTATTCTATTTTTTGCTTCTTCTAAATTATTAAAAACATATATTGGCTTTTTTGCAAAGCATCCTGTAGAAAATTCTTCAATCTTTTTAAAATTATAAATATGTCTGAATAAGTTGTATATGTCGTAAGATATGTCATCTTTCAGGGTAAAAAAGAATTCATTTTCAAAAGACCAATTTTTGTCAATTAATTCGGATTTTTTTTCCGGAAAAATATCACTTATATGAGATCTTGAAGAATCTAAAAAAGGGAAAAAGCAACATTCCTTGTCAAGAGTATAAAATAATCTTTGCAATAAGACTGTATTATAATAAGTTAGTAGAATATACGATTGAATAGCTGGTTTATAGTTATACCAGTCAAGACTTTTCTGGATATAATCTTCGGTATTAATCTTATGAATAGTGAATTCAGGAAATTGTTTGTAGTAATATACTGCTTTATCCTCCGGGAATGGTTGTTTTAACCACATATCTTTTTCATGAATATAAATTTTAAAACGCTCAAAAGGTGTTAAATTTAATCCAAAATGTTCTCTCCACATATCATTAATTTTAGCTGTATCGGCGGTACTTGTAAGAGGAGTGTTTGAATCCCCATCTCTTGTATAAATAACACCTGCTCTGACAGTTGTTTGCTCCTCACGTTTATCCTGCAAAAGATAGTATGGTCTTTTCTTTTTGTTTTTGATTGTTAAAATATCAGATTCAAGATTATCTATTTTAAATGTTTCTAAGCTTATCGTAGGTAGATTATTAAAATGTGATGAGCGTATTAAGTCAATAATGTTCTGAAGATTCTTTCTATTTGGATCATTATTAACACCTATAATCTCTTTTGTACGATCTTTTACGCCAAAAATAAGATATCTATCCCCATCATGATCTGCATTGACCTGACCCCATTTAGGTTCCAACTTTTAACTTGGCATTTCCAATAACATCTGCATATTCCTGTGGTGTCAAATTCCCCAGTGCACTATGGGGTCTTCGTGCATTATAATCGATTCTCCAATTTTCTACCAGCTTTTTTGCCTGTTTTAAATTCAGAAAACCAGATATATGTAGAAATAACATTCTTTGTGTTTTTCAAGCAATAGTTTATCAAAAAAACACTGTGTGAGTAAATTCGCAGACAGTGTTTGCCGTTTTTGCCATGGCAATAGAATTACCAACGCTAAGTTGAGAGCATATCATATATTTCCAATAACTCATCAGCATTAAAACTAGACCCCATCATTTTAGAAGGTTGAATATCACACCAAATTTCAGGTGGTATAGTGTTAAAACGTTTCATTTTTCTAATAACTCTGTCAGTAGAAGCTATCTTAAATTCCTCTAACTTAGTTACCTTGATTCTATCAGGATTTACATTAGTGTGAATAAGAAGATAATCTCGTTTTTCCTTTTCATAGGCTCTTTCCAGAGCTTCTTTCAAGAATCCATTTATTAATAAGTTATATTGCTCATTATATATTTTGAAAGCTGCTAAATCACCAGGAGACACTTCTGAAGAATTTAATGACTCTGGCAATATTCCAGCTTCTTTGTATATAAACGTTATCAGTTCTGAACAGAAAAACTTATCTGAATTTTCAACATTATAGCTATTTATCAACCCCGGACAGGAGTCAAATAAATCAACACCCGCCATAATAACTTCTAAATCATAGTTATAATCTTTACCAAGAACTTTTTTTAAAATCTTATCGATATCAAGTTTTTTAAATTTTTCAAAATTCTCATTACTTAGTGAATGATGCCATAAATAACCCTGAAAATCTTTAACATAGTGATAAAGACTGGTTTTGCGAACTTTTGCACTAAACAAACTCCCATTAGGCCTGACCATGGCCTCAAGTAACGTAATTTCTTGATTTGTTTTATTATTGACATCTAAAATCACTGCCGAATGCGAAACCATACTATTGGTGCCAAACTTAATGACATCAGCCACAATATCGACGCCCCCAAATGAAATCACATCTCCGGGGTTGGCCTTTTCAACTAAAGAATCATATTCAAGTACACTCATCTCATTTACAGCACCAGAAACGGCCGGGTAAAGTGACATTAATCTGAATGATTGTCCAAAAATATTATCCGGAAAATCAACCTTACCGTCATTAAAATCAAGTATTGGGTGATGAATTCCCTGGTTTGACACAAAGAAATGCTTCTTCCCTGTAGCTGAAGAAGCACAATAGATCTTATCTATTGAACATCCATTTAGTTCTGATGGTCTTGATGCTGGAGAAGTATAATTGTAAAACGTATGCTGATGGCCAAATAAAAGGGCATCAATAGAATATTTTTTAAAAATTTCAATCAATTCATTGCGATCATCAAGTATTGAATCACTCCCGGCCACTTTAAAAGGGTGATGATGGAGGGCAATAATTTTTTTACCCGGAGTATCTTTCAAATTATCAAGCAAATTATCTAAATTATCCCGCTGCTCTTTGCCAAGATAGCCCTCATGTAAGTCCCGTCGTTCTCCACGCTCAAGCTCACCAAGCATAGAATTAAGTCCTACAATATGAAGATTCTCTTCATTAGCCCCCTCAATTATACGATATTTGGGCCATTTTTTAGGTTGATCTTTAAAGAAACATACATCCCAGGTATCTGTCATAGATTGGATATATTTATCTCCCCCTATGTCCATAAATCCCATATATAGATAATCATGGTTCCCGGGAATGACAAACGTTTCAATATACTCATGCTGATCAAGGTCTTTAATAATTGATACAACCCTGTTAAAAGCCTTTCTTTCAAAGGTACTGTCAACAAGATCTCCGGTGATCAAAACACAATGTTTAGTTCCTAAACGAGAAACCTGATGTTTAATATCTTCAGCAATTTTATAGAAGTAACTCAAAGCACTTTGAGTTGTTACTCCTTCTGCACCACAATGTAAATCACTTAATAATATTATTCTGGGGTAAGTCATAAAGTACCTTCCATTAATTCTTCAGCTAAAAATGTTATTGTAACCCGCCTCTCATTCAGGCATTCATCTCTAAATCTACCATTATCAAAAATTATTTATTTCAATTTGCACAAGTTTTTCTCGATAACTATCACAAAATTTAATCCTATGAGGATTAGGTGGATAATTAATTAGAGTTTTATAAAATGCCTCATTGTTTAGATGTTTATATAATTTACATAATTTGAGCCTTTCATTATCATTTAAATCTATTGTTCCTAATAAATGTAAATCCCTGATATTTGAAAGTGCTTTATGTACGATACCGTTATTTGGTATGTAACCAAGATAAGACTTACTATCAATTTGTTCTAAAAATACAAAAAGTAGGTTTTTAATTATTTCTAACTCAGTACTAGGTACCTTTTTCGCTATTTCACGTATTTCAACATCGGCCATATCCCTAAATTTAATATCAGTCATGTATCTTTTACAAATTAAATTAGCACTTTCATAAGGAGCAACAATTGAAAGTGGATTTGAAATGGATCCAAGGATAAACTCTTGATGTTTTGTAGAAACCTGCAAAACTCTTTCAACGCCATTTTTTTTGTCTAAAAGTGGTCTTGCTGAAAGGGGATTGGTAGTGTTTTTCTTTTTGTATCTATCGCAATCACTTAAATTATTGCTTAGATCATTACCTTTTTCATCAAAGCATCCAATGATTTCACCATTTCTAATAACAATACCATTTCTATAAGCAACAACCACTAGAGGCTTATCTTCAGAAGCCTTACTGTTAGAATTTTGACTATGATCTTTAGTTGAATTATTTTCTTGATAAGAACTAATGAATGACAGTATATCCTTATAAGCACCACTTGCAACCAGGTAACAAAGAAAAAGAACAATAATAGCAATGATAGCAAGTTTGTAGATGTCTTTTATTCCTTTAAACAGTTCTTTTAATACTTGAAATAAATCATCTTTGATAGACATATAAAAGCTTCCCCTTCAATAACTTAGCTAGATAAATAACTACCATAAAAAAGACATTTAAATACTTCTTGTTAATTATTTTTAATACGAACCCTTTTTTTTATTTGAAAAGATTGAACTTTGTGAAACCCACTACAAAGCATTAAGATGCTATAAAAAATACTTAAAACTTAAAATAAAACTGATTATCAAACCTTGTTAAACTTATAGAATCAATCGTTGATTATATAGCAGTAGAATTTACTAAATACGTAAAATTATAATTTTTGTAAAAACCGAAAATATGGCGGCACTCAAATATCATTTTGATGGTAGGTTTTTTATTATAAAAAAATGAGGGGGTAGCGCATAGCCGTTATCAACCATTAAGCGTAACGCTTTAGTTCATCCTCAAAAACTTCTTTAGTTGTAAGGTAATTCAAACACTTCATATGTCTATTGTTTATCCATTCTTGAATATAGAGGATATCCTTTTTGCTTATTGTACTAAAATCAGTCTTTTTAGGCAAGAATCTTCTAATAAACCAATTTCTATTTTCCACTGTTCCCTTCTCCAGCTATGATAAGCCTGACAAAAATATGATTCACTTGATAATACCTGGTTAATTAGTTCATGATAAGTAAATTCACAGCCATTATCATAGGTAATAGAACCAACATATGGTGTATATTTACTCAGGGAAGTGATTATTGTTTTTAAAGTGTCCTCAGCTGTTTTACTTTCAAGCATATTTATTAACGTATACCTTGATTTTCTTTCAACTAAAACATTCAAAGCTGTTTTGCTCTGCCTGGAAACCAGGCTATCAGATTCAAAATGCCCAAAAGTTTTTCTGTCATTTATTATACTGGGTCTTTCTGTGATGGGGATTCTGTTTGGTATTTTAGGTATTCTTAACTTCCTTTGCATTGATTTTGGTCTTCTTTTAATCCTTCTTCTTGGCAAGAAAAAACCCAGCTCAGGCTTTTCATAATAAAAATACTGATAAATAGCTTCATGGCTAACTGATAAGCCGGGCATATCTTTTTTAATTCTGCCAGAAATAATATCAGGAGACCATCCTAGTATAATCTTTTCCTCTACATAATATTTAATAAAAGGATTAGCAATACGCTTTCTTTTGTGAGCTTGTGGTTTCCTTTTATTGGATTTTTCATAAGCATAATTACTAAAATACGTCCCCTTTTTGCTCATATTTCTCCTGGTTTCTCTGCTGATAGTGCTTTTATGTCTGCCAAGCTGAAGGGCAATCTTGCTGCAATATTGCCCTTCAGCATAGAGAACTGCTATTTGATCTCTTTCTTCCTTTGTAAGATGATGATACATGTAACGCTCCTTTTTTGTTGTCCAATAACATTTTACAGGAGCGTTGCACTTTGTTATTGATTACGTGATACAAACTTCTAATAATTTAGATATACAAATACTAATAAAATCTTGTTTATTAGCTAGTAAAAAAAGTTATTGATAAATATCATAAAAATAATTAAAAAAATATACATCAAAGACTTTTTTACAAATATTCACAGTTTGTTAGATGAATAAATCATTATTATCATTGTCTTTACGTTATTTTCATACTGGTAAATTATTTTTCATATTCTAAAAAATTTTTTGTTAGGAATAATTACTAAAATAATATAAATATTGCTTATTTACTAAATAAAAATTTATGTTTGCTAAAATGGCTAGATTTAATTTTTGTAAAACCGAATATTTGTCCGCGATCTAAATCAAACTTTATGGTATCAAAGAGACAATTAAATTTAATGATGTCTATACATTTTGATTGATGTGGGAGTATTTTCAGTGAAAAGATTATTTGTATTTTTAATATCTTGTTTATTTGTTTCCGGGCTAACAGGTTGCTATGAAAAAGATCGAAACAAATATATGAAAGAATTCTCAGTTGGAACTAAATTTTATGGAGTCAGACCGTTTTTCCCTCTCAGTGAAGATCGTTTTATTGGTGATGTCTATCTATCCAGCCCCTATAGATTTGGGGATCAAAACTATCAGACACTGACCTGCCCCCATTTAGGTTCCAGTTTTTAACTTGGTAAATCCAATAACATCTGCATATTCCTGTGGTGTCAAATTTCCCAGTGAACTATGGGGTCTTCGAGCATTATAATCTATTCTCCAATTT